>Ga0315903_10000913_pt1 | contig 44698 bp, 77 predicted proteins | sample LakEriMetagenome_7_FD_203524 | JGI IMG/M metagenome (GOLD analysis project Ga0315903, IMG submission 203524) | Freshwater fungal communities from buoy surface, Lake Erie, Ohio, United States - Buoy 2 MA119 | ecosystem: Environmental > Aquatic > Freshwater > Lake | place: USA: Lake Erie, Ohio... | reverse complement strand
AGCACTCTTGCTACTAGAGGAGAAGTATTTTGACGAAGCTATCCTTGGGGTAGCCAGTCGAGTAAACACTCCATGGGCTGTATGCTATGACGCTAATAAATGTATTGAGTTATTAGCCAAGCATGAGGGTATGACATTAGATGAAGCTGATGAATACTTCCACTACAATACTGCAGGGGCATACGTTGGTGAGCATACCCCTGCATTTGTATATTACTAAGCTGCTAGTTTTTCCTCCGTAGTACCCCAACCCCAATCACCTTCCATGCCGGCTGCATTGTAGTCGGTTACTACGCCTTCAAAGAAGTTCTTGAGGCTATCCCCACTGATGACCCAGTCTAGCCACTCTAATGGGTTCTCTTTAACCTTCCAGTTACCCTTCAAGCCAAGCTGAATCAATCGTCTGTCAGCAATATAACGGATGTACTTCTTAACGTCAGCTGCAGTTAAGCCTTGGATCTCGCCCATCTCAAATGCTGCATCGGTAACAGCATCCTCAAGTGCTACACCTTCTCTGAACATCTCATAGATGTCCTTCTTGAAATCGTCAGTCACAATACGTGGATGCTCATTGCAGAACTCACGGAACAGTTTAACCATTCCCTCGCAGTGCATACTCTCATCCCTCACGGACCACTCTACGATCTCGCACATACCTTTCATCTTACCGAAACGCTGGTAGTTAAGGAGCATTGCAAAGGCTGAGAACAAAGACATGCCCTCATTCATAACTGATCTTGCAATAGCCTTAGCTAAACCGGCATGGCTATTGGTATCAATCTGTGACATGAAGTCAATCTTCTCACTCATCTGCTTGTACTTTAAGAATGCCGAGTACTCTTCCTCTGGCAATCCAAGTGTGTCATTTAGTAATGCATAGCTACGCTGGTGCACGAACTCACGATTAGCAAAGCTAGTGAGCATGGCACGGATCTCATTGTTCTTAAACTTCTGCACATAATGCTCTAGATAATTCGTACCTACAGCAACATCACTCTGTGTAAATAATCTTAGGATTTGTGTGATGTGATTTTTCTCTTGTGGTGTTAGCTTACCACCTTGCCACTGTGCCAAGTCATCCTGCAACTTAGCTTCCCACTCACCCCAGTGGGCTTTCTCTGACTTGATGGCGTACTCAACAGCCCAAGGTGCAAAGAAAGGTTTATAGGAAACGCTGGGCGATATTAAACTCATAGATTGGTACTCCGAGGAATTGATTGTGGAAAAAAATAGGAGCAGAAATGCTCCCTTGGGATTCTAGTTATATGCAAATTGGTCCCTTAAATCAACCCCCTTTGTATCTTATTGTTTTTGTTATTCATTTATTTGTAGTACTGAATTGTCCGTGGTGCACAGGTAACATCCACAATGACATCCGAATAGTATTCATCAATACGCCTCTTAGACATAATGATAATAGGTCTCGTTCCGGCTGCCTCACAATCCGTAATACCATTAATAACTTCTTGCCTACTCATGGCATGTACTTTCTTTTGTACCCGTAACTCTGACTTCGTACCATATGGATCAGAAGCACAACCAGTTGCTACAATTACTATGCCTGCTACCAATAATAGTGATTTCATTTTATCTCCGCATTTCTAATAGCCTCAGCTATCTCCGTTAATAAACTTCCATTAGCGGGAATTACTACGGGGCAGTCAGCAAATCGCTCTACGATCTGTGCTATCTGTTCCTTGATACATTCTATCTTGGGCAGATTTCCCGTAGTTTCCCAGCTTACTTCATCTTCAAATTGAAATATTGCATCTTCTAATAATACACTAGCTTCCCATAAAGCATAGTCAATCTGTTCTGATCGATCTATTATTTTACTTCCTGCTGCTTCCATTGCACACACAACGATACCGTGTGCCTTTCTTAATGCAACAATAGTATTATCAAATGTGTAGTTTGGTATGATAGCCATGGTATCTCCTAGAGTATGTGGTCGGCAATATTTAATTCAACTAATTCTTTGGCAGTTAAAAATACATCACTTGCAGGTAACAGTTTTTGTTTTACTACTGTTGCTGACATGCCACTTGCATCACGTAAAATCTGTATCATCTTCTGATTACAGATGTCTGCTTCTTTAACTGCAGATTTAAAGTCGTGATACTTACTATCGATGTTGTCTGAAAACTGGTGACACATAGCACTGGTATTTACAGCAATGTATCTTTCTCCTTTGGTACCAGCACAGAAAATTAAGAATGCTGCACTCATAATAGAACCAACACCTACAGTACGGATTGGATGACTGCTGTTCCGCATCACATCGATCAATGCAAAAGCTTGGTATAGATCACCACCACCAGAGTTAATGTAGATAGTTAAAGTCTTTTCTTTCTTATCTACATTCTCATAGGTAAGCCACTTAATACACTTAGCTATATTGTCTGCTTCGATCTCATCATACAAATAGAATATGTGATTCTCTAACAGTACAATATCAATGCGATCTTCTGCTGTCTGATCGTCATGTTTCCTAGTTGCCATTTGGTATCTCTACTATTGATATTAAATTAATGGGTACCTGAAAGAACATCTCACCTTTGTATACATATTTATTAGGCACCTCAACTACAGGCGATGATAGAAGTATACTGGATGGGCATAGGAATGCATGGGTAACTTCATTATTAAATACCATAAAGTATGCAGGCTTATCTAACTTAGCAAACTTAGACTTACGTTCTGGTATTTGTAATGTGTCATACTTAAATGTAGTACCTGACCATACTTTCTTAATCTCTACTTCACAATAAAATGTTTCAGTTCCTGTATCCACAATTAAATCTACGGCATACCTATCAGGATGGTCCTCTACTGTATGCCCTAACGATTGCCAGTACAGTTTAGCTGCTGCTCTTGCAGAAGTATCTGTCTCATCAAATAGACTTTTACTAAACACCTTACGTGTTGAATTAGCCATGGCAGCTTATGCACTCCTCGGCATCTTTAAGGGCATCACGTTCTACCTTAAGACCTACCTTGTCGGCTTGCACACCTGCACTAGTACGTAAGTAATACAATCCTTTTAGTCCTGCCTTCCATGCACGTAAGTGTATTGCATTGACATACGACTTATTGCTACCTGCAGGAAAGAATAGATTGACAGATTGCCCTTGGCATATGTACTGCTGTCTATCCGATGCATGCTCAACAACCCACGCTTGATCGAGTTCAAAGGCTGTCTTGAATACACTCTTCTCATCGTCCGTTAAGAATGGCAGGTGCTGTACAGAACCTTCATTCATAATGATTGATGCCCACACTTCATCTTTGTTTTCGTGATGCTCGTCTAAGACTCTAGCCAAGCTATCACTCTTGACGAGATGCGAACCAGCCCTTGTACGATGAACATAAGCATTCGACTTAACAGGTTCAATACTTGGAGAGCAACCACAGATAATAGAACTATTGGCATTAGGAGCAATTGCAATAAGATGAGCATTCCGAACCCCAGACTTAACCATATCGGGTGCAGCCCCTCTCTCTTGGGCAAGTACTTTGGTCTCATGGGTTGCTTCCTCCTTCATGTGTTTGAACATATTGCGATTGATTAACTTAGCTGCCACACTCTCAAATGACACACCTCTGTTCTGTAGATAACCATGGAATCCCATTGCACCTAGCCCTAAGCTACGCTCTTGCTGTGCACTGAATCGTGCCTTGGCAATATCATCAGGAGCATTGTCAATGAATACTTGCAATACATTATCTAAGAAACGAATGAGATCACGAACCATCTGTGTATCCTTCCACTCGTCAAACTTTTCTAAGTTCACACTAGACAGACAGCACACTGCAGTACGGTCTGGTGATGTAGCTAAATGAATCTCATTGCATAGATTACTGCCATGAATTTTTAGACCCAAGTCTTTCTGTTCTTGTGGCAATCCTTTGTTAGCTGTATCAATGAAGTTAATGTAAGGACTTCCAGTACGGAACCGTGCCTCCAAGATACGTTGCCATAGATGACGGGCAGGTGTAGTCTCACGTACTACCCCGTTGGATGGGTCCTTTAACTCCCACTCTGTGCCATCAACTACTGCTTGCATAAATGCATCAGATACATTTACTGCATTAAATAAATTAAAACACTTGCGATTAATGTCACCACCAGTGGGCAACTTAAAATTAGTAAACTCGACAATATCGGGATGACTAACATCCAAGTACGCAGCATAGCTTCCTTTCCTAGTCTTGCCCTGCTTGTATGCAGTCATCTGACTATCTACTACTTTAAGAAATGGTATGGGTCCCGGTGCCTTATCACTGACACCCCTTACATCTGACCAGTGTCCACCCACCCCACCACCTTTAACTGACAGCCAAGCTACCTCAGCATTGTGGTTAATCAATTCGTCTAGGTTATCCCCTACGTAGGTAAGGAAACAGGATATGGGTAGTGCCTTGGGTTTCTCCCCGTATCTAGGTGCATTACTTAACACAGGACTAGCGTACATAAACCAGCCCTTAGAGGCGTAATCGTAGACCCGTTGGGCTAGACCTATATCCCCTGCAGAATAAGCCAATGCAGCCCTTGCAAACGCTTCCTGTGGGCTTCGTTCTTCGGTGAGTAGGTAGTAGTCCTGAAGCAGTTGCATTGCCTGCTCAGATAAACGACTATCCCTAGCTGTATCTACTATTATTCCATGGTAGTTCATTCAAGTCCCTCAATATCCATTCTTACATTGCTAACCTTCTCTGCCCCAATGTCATACATGGCATCGTGGATAGCCTCCTCAATGATTTCTTCTAGGTAATCTGGGTCGGAGTACGTATTGGGCATACTCTCAGGATCTAAGATTACCTCAAAATGTACTTCGACTATAATGCTCACCAGTGCAGCCCCTCTGTTTCTTCTAGTAATTGAATCATCTTATCTAGATACCATCTTGCTTTCTTGCAATCAGTAATGGGTCTATCCTTGTGCCACATTCTCATGGTGTACTTAAGTACGTTACCATGGCAGTAGCTGATCGCTTCAAACTTACCCAGTGTATCTATGATTACATCAATGGTTTCAAACTTGCCGTAGTTGTAATGCTGTGGTTCATTGACTTCATCTTCGTCTTCTTCTTCTTTTCTTTTAAACAGATCTTCTGCCTTGTCAAACAAACTCCCATTAAAATAATCTTCTGATCCTACCTCCGGATACTTGTAGTTCTTAACCGCACTGTCCCACTCATCCGGTGTTGCATCGTTTAATCTTTTTGTATTGAATGGATCTACGCTCATGCATTCCCCCTTGTCTGTGTCCATTGTGTTAGATCAATTACATTGCTGAATTCATTCTGTGAATTTAAATCATTAAATACTATTTCACCAGACTTAACCATATCATCCATTTCATCTGAAACAATATTACCAAAAGCTTCATCACGATTTAATAAATGAAAACAAGTAACAATGCCCTTCATCAAGTGCAACAATTCACGATACGAATCCTCAGACAATTTATCAGATGGCATGCACATCATGTTTAAGTCTACTGTCCCATTCCAATCTTCATCATCAAAGTTAGGTCGAATAATTAGTACGATGTCATCTTTTTTAATGGGGTTACTCATGTTTGGTTCCTTTATATGGATTAAATTCTAATGGCATTATTTTCTTAGGTGCTTCTCTAGTCCACTGCTCTGGTATCTTCTTATCTGCGTATAAGAAATTGTATTTCTCACACCATTCTGCATACGTTGTTTTAGATACCTTGCTTAATCTTCTTTTGCTACTTGCAAATACAAATCGAATATCCAACTCAGGGTGTTGCTTCTGTACCAGTAGATGCTTACGCCTATCTGCTACAGTAAACAACCCCTTCGTCTCAACTATGATGCCATTGGGTAGTAGAAAGTCAGGAGTGTACTTTCGGTAACACAAGTCTTCCCATTCAATCTTAATAGATTCGTACTTCACATCTACATTTAATTGCTTTAGATCTTCCTCAACAGTTTTCTCTAGTCCACTACGATAGCCATAGGCTTTAGCTGCATCATATGCCTTCTGGCTAAACTTACGCATTACTCTGTGTCTTTCTTAGCAATGTGTACATACGCTACCATTGGGGGATTCTCTGCTCGTGATACAAGAGATGGTCTCTCTTCTAATCCTTCCCAACATTTATATCTATAAGAACACCAACCACATTCCCTTCCGAGTACAAGGTTGCCTGTCTCTTTCTTGCGATAGGTTTCAGGTATAGCTTCATAGCATCGTTCAAACTCATTGTTCTTTAGTTTGTCTGCCTTCTCTTTAATCTTCTGCACCTCTGCATCTAGATCAATCGTATCAGCAGCTACATACTTAAACTCACCATTCGCTTTATTGATTACCCACCAACCGCCTGCTTTAATATCCATTGCCTTAGCATAACCAGCTAGTTGTCCTACATATCCAAATGAATCATTGTCATGTAGGGTTTTGTAATCCACAAACTTATTGGCATAGGACCATGGGCTTGCAGACTTTACGTCATCGACTGCACCTTCAGTGACTAGGTCTGGTGTGCCATGAATCGTGTGATCACCAGCAACCAGAGTTACCTTATCCCCATTTGCATATGCCACACCTGCTTGAGTTAATAAACCTTTGAACACAGCCTCAGCTATGTCACCCATCATCATGTTGATTATGAAATTTGTAGAGTGAGGAACAGCATCTTGTGGACTGTTCTTATCAAACCAAAGCTGACAGTAGTCACGCCCTACGTTTGACATTCGCAATGAGAAGTTGTTATCCCTCTTATCTACAAACTGCCGGAGTAAGGCAGCACGGACATCACTAACGACTTGTTCTACAACCTCCTCGCTAAGTGTACTATCGCCATGTCTGACCTTACTGAGATACTGGTGTATCTTTAACTCGGCAGGATGATGCATTACTCTACCTCTACGTCAACAAACTCTTCAACAATTTCAGCAAGCTCTGCATCAGGCTGTGCCTTAACATTGTCATTGAACTCCTTGACGATGTAGTCATTGTAGTTATCAATCCACGCATTGAAGTCAGCAAACAATACCTGATCAGTATCAACTAGATCAATTGTCCAGCCGAGTTCTAATGTTGCTGTAGGTAAATAGTACGATGCACCTGTAGGTAAAGACTGCTCATCGGAACCTAGAGTAATTGAATGCTGTGGCAGAATACGATTCTGCTTAGCCATCTGTGCAATAGGAGCACCTAATGTTTTAAATGCATCCTTGTTATCTACTTCCCAAATGAATGGAACAGACTCAACATCACCGAGTTCTTCACCCTTTGCATTGACTGCACCTTTCATGGTCACCTGACCAAACAGTACACGTACACGCTTGATGGATTTCAACAGTGTCTTAGTCTCAGCAGGCAGTGCAGCGTAGTCTTCAATCCAACCACTTGGTTTACCACAGTTAAATCCACCTGCATTGTCACGTAAGTCTTCCTTCAAATCCTTAGCCATGATAGTCTTGACATACTTGCCTTTGCTATCACCACTGCCTTGGATGTAACGCTTGTACATGAAGCGTTGATTAAACAAACGGATAGATACATCCGATGCATACACTGGGTCAAGGTTAGGACGATCCAGTACGTAGCTACCTGCAGCTACAACTTCTACCTTCTTCTTCTTACCATTGACAGTGCTCTCGCCCATAATGCCCTTGTGATCCAACTTCAATCGGGCTAGTGTGTTTTGTTTCTTAGGCACAGCAATATCTGCACCCATACCCATGGCTTGTGCCATTGCTGCAAAGTTACTATTGTTTACTAATGTAAGATCTGACATGATTACCTTTCTATATTTGATATTTACTTCTGCTTGATTCTTGTGCATCGTAGCTTAGCCGGTACTTCTTAACCTTCTGTACTAGTTGATGCACATTACTACTTCTTTCTACGACAACGCCATCGATACTGAATGTGAATTGTTTGCCGTCATGTTTGTATTCGAGTTTCATTGGTGAACCTCCTTTTGCTCTAGCCAATTATCCCCTATCTTTGCTTCAAGTGCAAGGGGAACATTGAAATTTATACTCCATTTGTTATTAATCAAACCTACTAGATCTGCCTGTACTGAATCGATTACATCCACTATCTGTTGGACCTCGTCAGGGTGTACGTCAATCACAATAGAATCGTGTACTGAATTAACCACACAGCTTTGGTATGATTTCAATCTCTTGTAGATCTCTACCAGTGCCAAAGGTACGATGTCAGCAGTAGCAAAGGATTGAACTGGGTAGTTCTTGATGGCAGTAAAGTGTGTCACTGTGCCATCCCTCTTACGCTTGACATCAGGGAATGAAAACTCCCTGTTGCTAGGGATTTTAATGTAGCCATAATTCAATGCTTGCTTAGCCAGTACACTGTGCCACCTTGCCACACCACTGTACTTCTCCATGAAGTGTGTGTAATAAGCAGCCTCAGATTGGGTACGACCATACCCAGTAGCACCATACAACGGGGCAAAGGTATGTGTCTTAGCTACCTGCCTAGATGTAGGCTGACCTGCATCCGTAATAACCTTAGCTGTGTACGAGTGCACATCAAACCCTTCCGATACTTCCTTCATGGCAACTGGATCTTGGGATAGGAATGCAGCTACACGAAACTCTAGCTGTGCAAAGTCAGCTTCCATAATCTTGCCACCACCAAAGCGAGATACAAACACACGCTTAACTGGGAACGTACCACTCCTTGGCATGTTTTGCATATTAGGATTAGCCCCACTGAACCTACCAGTAGATGTGATGTGTTGATTCAATCTAACGTGTAGCATTCCATCGGGTTTAATGAAGTCAGATATGCCACCTACAAAGTTATTCAGGTAGCTATCCAGTGCAGATAACCTACGCAACTTGCCTAAAAATTCAGCAGCATCATCCATACCCTTGGATGTAGCTACACGCTCTAGTGTCTCTAGATTATCTTTACCAGTACCAAAGCCATTGGCACTAGCCCACTTCACATTAGGTGCAGTGAACTTTAAACCTGCAACTTCTTTAGTTGGCTTGAACTCAAAGCCTACACCATTGCATGTACCACACTTAGTGGATTTCTTAAATGCATTACCATCCTTCTTAGTCCGGTGGAAGAACCCTTTACCACTACAGCTATGGCACTTCTCTGCCCGTGTCTTGTACACCATATCAAAGTGTCGCTTAACTGCATCCTTAAACTCAGTGTCTTTCATGTAGGGTGTGATGGCTGTAGCCCATGCATCTTTACTCCTTGGCTTACGACTGTATATGATCCACGATAACTGCTCTGGACTATTGAGATTGATTGGGGTATCACCCATCAACTTACGTACATGCTCTTGCAATAGCTTCTCAGTCTGTGCCTTCTCATTCTCAAACTCTACACGCACCTTATCCAGTGCATCTAGATCAACTCGTATGCCTGTCTGATATATCCGTGCCAATACAATGCACACCTCATTGGACATCTCTATCGTACTAGCTAAGCCCTGATCCTGTGGTGTCTGCAACTTACGCTGTATAGATTTGTAGATACCTTCAGTCGCACCCAAGTCATGCTCAAGATACATACTCAACTCTGCATGTGGGATATCACGAGTGCTGTACCCACGCTTGAAGTATTCCTTCATCGTGTCTTGCTTTAGTACCTCGCAGTTATGCCGGATAGCTACGGTGCCTAGGTCTAGTGGCATCTTAATACCACGCTGCAATACGTAGTCACCTAGCATGGTATCGAATACTTTACCATCGTACTTAAAGCCAGACTCCCAGAGCCACACTAAATCGTGACTGATATTGTGCCCAATTAAAAGTGTAGTCTTGTCTAGTAACTTCTGTACTGCAGTATGATTAGCCGGCACATCTTCTTGTACATCTGTGTGATCGAATGTATATACTTGGCATGGCTCATCCAAGGGTTTGCATCCAACCATCACGAGAGTATTGCCAGTCTCGAATGGGTCTAAGTGCTTACGTCCATCCCGATTACTAACTGTGTTCTCCACGTCAAGGGTTAGTATCATTTAATTTCTTCCTAAGATTATTAACTAACATTTCAAGCTGATCAATCGAGGCATCACTTTTAATTGTATTTGCCTTGTGAGAGATAACCCACACGTTACCTTTAACATAACCAAGATTAGAATCAATCCTATCTACAGATGGTGAACCATCACACAAATACCCAATCCCAAGCTCAAATGATATGCCTAGTAGGGGACACACTTCAGGTATCACGATGTCTTCCTTATCTAAGTTAAAGTCAAGACCTTTTAACTTTGCCCTAGATTTGCAGTTCCAATAAAGCTTAACAGCTGGGTTATTTTTATTGTAAGCATTCCTGTAAGCTGCTTTTTTTTTCATATATTCGGGATCTTTTTTTATCCCCAATGTACGTTCTTTCGTAGCCTTACATGAGTAGCAAGTCCTCTCCACGTATCTCTTAACCTCTCCTGTTTTAAGTCGAGCTTTAGATTTAGGAAACTTACTTTCATCTTTTTCTTGATTGCATACATGACAAGTTTTCATGGAAAATACCTCCTTATGCCATCAGTTATACCTATTAAGTTCACAGATGTCAAGAGGAGTATATCCCAGTGGTGTAATCAAACTCACAATGCACAATCCTGTGAATGCCGTTGATTTTATTCTTTACAATATTTAGATGGCGTTGACCGTCATCACCATCAGTAGAATCTTGCAATGGTGGGTTACGTGCAATCAAGATCATGAGATCTGTCTCACCTGCCAAGCCAGTCTTACTGCCCTCAATCATTGCCTGATTTAATACAATCTTACCTTCAGCCTCGGCACTTAACTGTGTGCAATACACGACTAGGCAGTTGTACATCTTACCTATATTGCGTGCGTATATAGCAGTAGCCTTGAGTGATTCGTGATCATTGGTACTTGAGCCAGCTTCAGCAAACTTACTGCCGATGTCCATCACGACAATGTCAGGCTTGTGCTTCTTGATAACTGACTCAGCCCACTTCATTGTCTTGCCAGTAGCATCGACAAACTTTAGGTTGTCCTTGATAGGATCATACACACGATGTGCTGTGTTCTTATCTGCCACGATCTGTGCCATAGTCATACCAGTAGCAGCAGTCATGTAACGTGATGCTACACGCTCAGGCTTCTCCTCATTACACAGGATTAAAATCTTAGCACCTTGGTGTGCCCATCCATGTGGTGCAGCACACAGCGTACTGTGGAAGCTTGACTTACCTACGTTACTACGTGCACCGATTACAAACAGCATGCCGTTGTCTAGTCCATTGACTGACTGGAACAGTGACTGGATATTAAATCTCCACTTGGTATTGGATGCAGATGTAGCCAACAGATTATCAATGCTATTGTCTACGTATGTAATACGAATCGATGGAGTGAAGTCATCTTGATATTGATTCAAGATATTGCGTAATGGTTCCATCGTAGTCTCATCACCATTGACATACGAGAATCCTAGGTTAGCTACCTCCTCACCGACTACCTGCCTGAACATATTGCTCAGCACTTCAGTAGCTACATCAGAACCCATGACATTCTCATGACGAATCTTATTGAACTGCAATTCGTATGAATGTTTCTGTGCTGTAGTTAGTGTGGGGTTTGCTGCAAAGAATAATGCTTGGACTTCATCGACAGTTAAATCTCTTTGGTACTGCTCCATCGCACTGTCTATGATGGATTTAATCTTACGGGTATCTTTGGTGAATAGCTTTTCAGGACATCTGTTACCTCTTGTCTCATCGTAGAAGTCCTTGTTCATAAGACTTCTAATCAGCGTGAGTTCCATTTACTCTCCTATAATTTGTTTCAACATTTCTATATCTTCTGGAGTTCGATACTTGATATCATCGTGTAGGTTAAGTGCCTTAGCATTAATACCACCGGCTCGTAACTCACGGGTAAACATCAAGGTCTTACTCATTGCGTCAGGATCTAATGCTACCACAACAGTGGGGTACTTGTAAAGCATATCCTTGTGTTCATCCAATAGTGCAGTGCCTAAGAGGGCGAAGCCTGTGCCACCTAACGTATCGACTACGGCTGCACTAATACAATCCTCTACGACTATAGCTACGCTTGAGTCACCTACGATATAGGGAAAACGTGCCTCACCATAGCGTCTCCACTTAGGCTGTGTCTCAGGATGACCGGCACGACCAGTGGCATCAGCTAACTTACCTTCATGTCGGATGGGGAATACTATTCGATCTTCACGAATGTCATAGCGTAGGTCTAGCCAGTGGGGATCTAATCCATACCTGCTACATAAAGTTTTTAGATACGGCTTCTCATAGTCCACAACGATCCACTCCGGTAGATTGAATTGGATAGGTAAGTCGCTGTGAAATACTTCCTCTCGCATCATCTTGTACAAATCACCTGCAGATAGGAGTGTGCGTGTAGCACCGGCTACATTACAGCTATTGGCATAGCAGTTCCACATTAACCTGCCATTGTCATTGATAGCTGTGAATGTTTTGTATCGCTTACATGCAGGGCAGTTACCCCTGTGCATCTGACCCAGAGATAAGTCTAGGTCCTGTACGTATCTACGCACATCAACTGTCATTTCTTACTGGCTTTCTTCTCGGTAGGTATCTTCTTGGATGCGACATGATCCTGCATTACAGATGCTGACAGTTCCTCTAATGCTTTAGTGTGCATTTCTATTACGTCTCTTACCATCCAGAGTGCACCACTAAGTGGATCATCAACAGTATCCACTGCTAGTATTTCTACTGTGTTTGCTAGATTCTCTAGCTTGTATTGAATGACATCGATTGAATTACTTATGTCCCAGTATCTGCTCATTGTATTTCCTTTCATTGTTAATCTTTTATTTGCGAATGCTTCAGCTTGTTCCAAGGAACATACCACATACTCATCCTTCATTTTCATGCTGTCTGCCCCTAAGTAAAGTGGTATTAAGTCTTCTTGTAAATCCGTATCGAAAGACTTGTATTGTTCCGGAGTATAAAACTCCATGTCATCTTTGTACGCTACAGGTTTATGCTTTGCTTTCAACTGCGACCCCATTGATGCCCACAATCTGGACACTTCCATGCTGTAGTTCTGTCTAACTCCATGTCGTATAACCCGATAGCCCTACCCCATTGTCCTTGGGTTCTATCTGCACCATACGATTTAGCACTCTTGTCTGCCTCTGCCTCTGAACCTGTTTTCTCAAAGAAGTGTTCCCATATAGAGCCACCATCTAAGTCAACATTACACTTTGGACAATACCCATGTTCATTTGATGCCATGATGTGCCTCGATTGCTCTAACGAATTGTACTACCCCAGCATGAGTATTAATGTATACATCTAAGGAGTCTAAGATTCTATCTAGTTCGTCCTCAGTCATAGGCTTTCTACCCAGTGCTTGAGTAATCTTATCTGCTAATGACTGTTCATCTAAATCTTTAGCTATCTTACGTGCTCTATCAAAGAACTCTTTTGTATCTTCCATATCATTCCTTACGTTAGTCATAACACTCATACTGTATCACCTGCCGTGTTAAAGCGGAGCTTAGCAGCATTTCTTGCACTTGTCAAGGTATTTTTCATGTAGGGTTTTACTGACTGGGGATTAGCGTGACCAGTAACTGCCATGATCTGGGGCATGGATACACCGGCATCAATCATCTCGACTGTGCCTGTCCTACGCATGTCCATAATCTGGTACTCCGTGGGTAACCCTGCTGCACGGATGATGCTCCTGCCTAATGCGGATAGTGCCTTCCTATCATACGGCTTGGCTATGATCCTATTGTCCTTACAGTAAGGTGCGATGTACTGCTGAAAGTCTACGTCAGCTTTCTGCTGTACCAACATCTCATGTAACTCATCCGTAGTGGGTAGTTCTACCCTAGCCCTACGCTTAGATTGTTGCAGGTACAATACTCTCTTATCAAAATCGTAGTTATCCCATGTCAGATTAGCCATATCACCTAGCCTCTGACACCACTCGTATGCCATCTGCACAATAAGACCCACGCTACGCCATCTAAAACGGCTGTAGGCTGTGTCCAAGAACAACTTGATATCCTCCCTCGTCCACACCACTTTGCGTGGCGTATGCCTGCGTTTAGATACCTTGCTGAACGGATTTATCTGGGCATACCCTAGCTGTATCGCATAGTTGTACAGCTTACTGACTACAGCATGGGTATGGTTGGCATATGGGACACCCCTTTCTGCCCATTTATTGTATGCAGTCTGGGCATTGGGGGTATCAATTGAATCGATATACATCTTGGATATATCCCTACTACGTACATGGGTACTTAGGAATGTCTGGATGCAATAGCGATAGTCTCTTTGGGTGGTTGGTGAGAGAACCCGATAGTCTAAGGATTGGTAGTACTCATCAATCACAGCTACCAGTTTCTTCTTAGCCATCAGTCTGCCTCCTTTTCCTCCTTGGATTCATTCTCGAATGTGCTCTCCATTAACTTGGTATTCCACTGGCGAATATAGTTTGAGTAGTCAGGTCCAAGCATGAAGTACGATAAGACTTCAGACAGTGCAGCCTGCCTACGGATTACATCTTCAACCGGGTCAAACATCTGACGTGATTGCTGCATGAGTGTAGTAACGCATGACTCGTATGCCTCTTTCAAAGTTGCGATAACTAACTTGTCGGTCTGCTCATCAGGTAATTCAAAAGTTACTTTCATTTCTATTTCCTTTCAGTGGTTAAGTGGACATCAGTGCTACAGTTAAAATAAATAAAACAACAACAGTATAAATACGGGTAGTCCAGTACTCCCTGTTTATAATTCTAGGATCGTGGATCAGGTAACTCTGTAGTTCAAGCATGTCTACATCCTGCTCAATGTACTTAGGTCTTAGTGGATTCAGATAGTACTCTGAACCAATCTTAATCTTGCCGTTGTTATAAGGTACGTTCATAGCTTGTTCTTCTCCTTAATAATATTCTCAATGTCCCGTGCAAAATCAAAGATGTCTTGTCCCTTACGGCATGACTCGATGTCATCATCTGTAAGGGGTATGTATTCTTCCTTGGGTGCTACGATTACTTTCCTACGCTCAAGCTTAGGTCTCTCCTTCTTCACAGGTACAAACCCTTCGGGTAACTCAGTCAACTTCATTGCATCATCCATGTAATGGCTCCTATTAAATATAAAGTTACAGCTACAGCTTCTACTAAAATCAATGGTAAGTCATCTTGCAGATACCCTGCCCATGTCCACAGTGCACTACCCACCAGACTCAAGAACACATTCAGTGGGTACACATTAAAGCTTGTGAGTGCAATACCTACAAGACACAGCAATGTACCTGCCCACTTGATGTAATTACTTGACATCAATTACACCTTGTAGTTTCACTCTGTGTGGGTAATCTTTCTCAATCCAAAAGCACCGGTACACACCATGACGTACAGATAACCATGCCTCGTATCGTGTGTATGTACCTTGTGAGTCTACACATCCTTCATGGTCCCACTCCATACGACCTGCAATAAACCCTACCCACACACCAAATACAAATGCACACATGATGAATGCTCTTGTTAGGATCATCATTTAATCCCATGCCTTTCTTCTATTGCTCTAGCAAACTTAATAAACGAATCTTCATAATCACGCACCTCAAAAGTTGTATCAAAGATTTCGGTTATTTCCTCATCTGTTAGTGGCTTTGATTTCCACAGCATCTTAGATGGATTCATGCCGGTGTACTTAGGTGTCGGAGGTACAACTGCATCCTCGTAGCCCGGATGATAAGGTGCTTCTTCTAGTTTCTTTTGATATGTCATTTTGATAACAGCCCCATTGCTACATCTATTAGTATCACTACCAGTACAGCTATGCCAATGATGGATAAGAACATCACCATGTCTAGTAGAAATTGTGTCATTTAAAAAAGTCCTCCAGTTTGTAGCCCTTCTGTTCTAGCTTGTGCTTGATCTTCTTCAATGCCCGTTGCTCGATGTCAGCTACGCTGTTACGATGTATGCCTATCTCTCTACCGATGTCAGCATATGACTGGTCATACAGCTTTGCTTCGTGGTTTTCTTTTAACTTTGGCATTTTGTTTTTCGTCCTTTAGTTTCTGCGCATATTCTTTGAGCATACCTGTGATGGCGTATTCAACCATATACTCCAGTGCTTCCTTGTCATAGGTGGCTTTGGCTTCTGCACTACCATCAGGATTCTCTTTGATGATCTCAATGCGAATGTTCATTTATTTTTCTTCCCTTTCTTTTTCTTTTGTTGCACCTCCTGTGCCTCATTAATTTCACGCTGACACGCCTGCACTTCCTCTGCTGTACCATACCCATCCAAGTGGTGTGCCTGACTGAACGTATCCATAAGTACTTGCATACGCATGTCATGTACTGTCTTGATACTGTCAATGTAATTCCATACGTCCTGCTCATCAAGACGTACATCGGGATGATCTACCAACAGTTGAATGAACTGCTCTAGATCTTCCTTCGTACCCCATGCAGCCATGATGTCATTCTCTAAATGCATACGAGTCTTGGTTGCTATCTTGTCCTTGATCACATGTAAAAATCTTAAATCATTACTCATTGTCTTTCCCTTTCTAAAGTAGGGGGCACGAAGCCCCCTGTTAGTTACGCTACTGCCATCTCTTCACCAGCAATCAAACGCTGGAACTCAGCACCCTGAATCACAGACTCGATGTCCTGCTCAACACGGATACGCTTACGCTCTACCTCAGTGCCGTCACGCTGTGCTTCTACGTGGGTACTGATGTGAGTGAGTGTGTTGTAAACACGATATGCATCGTGACCGATCTCAGTGTAGCTATCGTAGATACCGATGATCTTCTCAAGCCATTTGTTATTTACCTTCGGACCAGTCTTGGTCTGATAGGTAGCTACATTTCTACGGAAGAAATCAACCGAGTAATCACGGGCTACAGGGATCTGACGCATCTGAGCCATGATTTCTGCATCACGCTCTAACTTCTCAGGGAAAGTCGCAGCCACTTTGCCGATGACCTCTGGATCGTAGAACGTGGTGTGCTTCTGTGCAATACCGACACGCTCTCGTGGTGCAACCATACCATTCAAGCAAGCAAGGCGGTAGATCATTGCATTGATCTGCATCTTGACTGACTGGTCATGTGAGTCACGTACATGCATCACCATCTTGGCTGCCTCACCTAACTTCTTCTCGAAGTTGTATGCCTTGAGTACAATCTTGGCTGAGAATCCTGCACCATTACCGAGTGCATGAAAGTCTACATCGACATTGCTTGTGTCTAACTTAGCCAAGGATAAACCCTCACGCATGTTGTCCCACATGATGCGGAAGTTCTTGGGATTGTGCACGGACTTGCCGTCACCGATCACCTCGTCAGTGATAGGGTTGACTACCCAGTAACGATTGGGGATAGCCAAACCATTGCGTGTCTGTTGCTCACGCTGTGGCTCGAAGTCCAGTACTGCTGGCAATGCTGGGATGTGATCTAACGATTTAAATGTAAGCATGTTTACTACTCCTATTCAGGTTTAAAAGTTTTGTTGACCCAACGAATTGAATAAGTCGGGCATGTTGATACATCTACTACGATACGATACTTGTTAGCTACATGTTGAACAAACTTGTGGGGTGCCTCATGAAGTGACTCCATCGCTACCCACAAACTATTACCATCGTGCTTAGCTACGGGACTGTCTCGGTATGACCATCGGCTGACACTCAGCGTAGGACAATCTCTGTCAGGTACATAGCCCAATGCATGCCATGGATCTAAGGTAGTGAACGCATCCTTGATGGGCTTGTACTCCTGTGGTTCACCTCTGAACTTGATGTTCGAGTGTACCCAGTTGTGTGTCTTGATATCGACTGCCCCACCTAGATGGTTGTACTGCCTAGCCATTGGATGGTTCGGTACTACTACGTCTGTTGAATCTTGCACAGAACTCCTTTCTTTTTTCTATTGTAGGTACAACTATTAACCTTGTCAAGTACTACCTTACTAATAATCCGAAGCCCTGTCTTCAAGCCCCATCCAAACTCCGATGCACGAGCATCCTTCAAGCGAGGGAATACATAGTCCGTATCCTTCTCTCGTATTACCCACAACACTAGCTTGCCTGTCATCAAAACACCTCCTTCACTTTTATTCTAGCTTCCATTACCCACAAGGGGAACTTGTCTACCAGTAAGTTGACCCAGTCAGATGTATCAAGTCCATCATCATTGCAGAGGTAGGCTGTGATCACCATGCTACGCCTGCCATCATCGTCAGGGAAATCATCGTGCTTGACCACGGGTCCCCACTTCGTACCTGCAGTAGTGCCATCACCCCACTGGCAGTCATCCCATATGTTGATGCCCCACTCCTCATCATCCACTGTGACGTAGTGCCACCAGTCATCACTGCCATCGAAGTGCAATCCCAGTGCGATGTTAGCCTGACGCTGAAGCTTATCTCGTTTGTCTTGGGTTATGTCCATTTATGTAGATCTCCTCTCGTTTAGTTCAAAGTTAGCCAAGTCCTGCCCTCCTATATCTTTGATCCACCCACTGCCGTGCCAGTACCCATGAATGTTCTCAAAGTCTAGCCAGTTCTCACCCCAAAATACTTGGATGTGACTCCATCCATCTTTGATTAATGTACGGACATGTTTTAATACTTGCTGTTTGCTAGGCTTACGACCATTGAAATGTATTTCTCTTGGCATTACGATCTCTCCTTGTCCATCAAGTTAAACAATAGGTGCTTGGCTTTGTTGATAAACTGTCTAGCACACTCAGTGTTACCCCCTGCCATGACTTCCTGTGCATCGCTGAGGATGGAACAGGCAAGCCATATGCTACCCAGTCCCTCACCATGCATGTTTATGTAGATATTGTTTTTCTCCATGTGATCTAACTCCTCCATGGAACAGCCAAACATTTTGATTGCAGTTTCTTTATCCATTACAGCATCCCTCCGATTGTGTACCCAATTAATAAACACCCAGCCATGAAGCTTGTACTAGCTAGGAAGACAGCCAAAACAGTAATTGCATATCGCATTTATTGATCTCCAGTTTAGTGACGAACATTCGACAGTACAATCAATCCTTGTACCCTTGATATATATTCATGATGTAATAGTGTGCACTCCCACATTTTGGGCACAGCACTTCTGCTTCCTCCCGATCCTCGTGATCTATCTCGCCATAGTCAAAGCCTTCATACTTGCAATCTAAACATTCCTGTAGATCATCACTTTCTAAAACTCTATCAAATTTCATAGTCATCTCCTTGAGCCTTGCTAGTATCGTAGCTACAATATATTCCTGTCAATTAGGACAAACCCTTATCCTTATAGGATAGCCCCTACACTTTTATCCCTACCCATATGTACCCAAGATGCAGTATGCACTGGCATGAAGTCGTTGTACTTACGGACAAATGACTCATACTTGTATGGATTGTAGGTAACAGATACCATCTGTGGCATGTAGTTAACAGGGACATTTGTCTTGATGAGTTCCCCCATCACACCTGCATGTACATTCTTTCTACGCTCTCGCAGCACACGCTCCCTGCCTGCCTTGGAGACCTTGAATGTACAGTTTGTGAGGGTCACATCCTCTGCATGGTAAATGACCCTACCCTTGTTCTCACCTTCGAGTGCCTTGATCGACCAACAGTTCTTGTGCAAGTTACGATAGACAAATACTTTCATTCTTCATCCTCCAGTACCTTAATTACTTTCTCGGCTTGTTCTTCGGTATTACATACCTTAATCAAGTCCTCGCCATTAACATGAGAAAACAAAACTTCCCACTTACCTTCTCGTTCTACTGTGAAATAAAAAGCCATTGCTCATCCTCCTATTCAAGCTCATTGATCTCGTGGGTTTCTTCCTCGCCATACACTACATCTTCATCTGCAATGTCATTCTTGGCAAACTTTACATAAGCTTTCGTCTCTGCTTCTTCTTCTGACTTAGCCATCACCTCAATGGTGTAGATAGTGGTTTCATTTCTAGCTATGAGTACCTCATACTTTTTCATTCTTCATCCTCCTTATCTTTATCTTCTTCACCATGCTTTTCTTCCCAGTAGTCAATGAAGTCTTCGACCTCACGAACTAATCCCATGGATACATAGCTACTCACCTCATGTACCGATCCATCTTCCCATGTCAGGTGTAAATCCCAGTGCTTGACTTTCATTCTTTATGCCCTCCATGATGCGTCATCAATTCTCTGAGCTTCATCCTCATCTTCATCATCCTCATCCTGTGCAGGATCTGTATCAATTGTTATGTGACCAAAGCGTAGCTTGCCTTCACCATCACTGCTACATTTAGTGGGCTTATCGAATGTGACTACCTGTGAGAGATCGTCTCGTATCACATCCTTACATACTGCCAAAGGCACTAGCCCTATCAAGCCTGCATCTACGGGGTAACTGTTACCATCCGTACCCCGATAGCAACCATCACCCCAACGGGTACTGAATGCCACGATATGGTAGTAAGATTTATCGTGCCTTGTAATTTTGCCAATGGGGTTCTCAAAGTAATCACATGACTCTAACAATTCCATCCATTCACTATCAGGTACTGCATAGCATGGGTCACCTAAGACATACCTACCTGCAGGTACTTCCACTTCCACCTTGTTGATCTTCATACACTCTCCTTCACATATGCCACTGCATTACGAACATAATGGACACAGTCCATCTCATGCCCACCGATATTCCACTGAGTAATCTCCCAGACTTCTAGCCCATCTTCACCGCAATAGTTCTTGCCATTTTTGTAGTTGTAAATCGTAGCCACAGTGCCATTCTCAAACTGCACATTCCATTCGGCATCTGACTTATAGTCATCGAACCCATCCTTCATGGGGTTACCGAATGCAGTTACAAGTTCTGCAAAGGTACATGCAATTGCACCTTGCAAGTGAGTACGATTCGTGTTGATGTTGCTACCTGCATCATTGTGTGTAATGTATTTCATACTTCCTCCTCAATAATTTGATCGAAACATTTTCTACAAACTGCATCAAACCCATCATCATCCATACGATCAATGACAACTAGTTCACGCTCGGTGTGCTCATCCCAATCCACATTCCAAAAGAGTTCGTGGTTCGGGTGGATAGACCCACACTTATCACATTGCTGTAGCCCTTGCGATATCTCCTCGTCTGTGATGATGTTCATACATCCTCCTATTGCTTGAAGTTAAATGGAACTACTGTCTCCGACAGGACATCGCCATCGGCATTGAATACTGTGACGATGAACTCACTTACATCGTGCTCCATCCGTGCCATCACATAGCCACTAGTAGCTACGGGTTGATCTCCGTTGAGATCCAAGGCATCGAAATTGAGTACACCTGAACCATCATCCAAGGTGTCAGCCACAATCATAGGGTACTGCCCTTCTTCCAATTCGTAGTCAGTCATACATCCTCCATTAAAGTTGATTATCAAACGATGAGAACTCGCCATTCAAGATAGCAAGTGCCTCATGTATAGAACCCGTAGCATCCTCTACATACGGGTCATCCACTACCTCCTTCATATCACGCAAGGCTATGCCTAGTAGTTCCACTACTCGATTTGTCATTTCTTGATTCACGATTTCTCCTTGGGTACATAAACGGGTTGATCCCTATGCCTATGGTGTTTAGGCACAGGATATACAGGTACTACTGGTGGGACTCTCATGAGAACTGCAACATGGAATCGATTTCATCGAGAGCCTTGATGCCCCTCTCGACTTCATCCCTGTCCGATTCCCATTGCTCTATGAGTTCACGACTACCTGATGCATTCTCATGCTCATCAATGTACCACTTTGCGAATTGCTTGAGTGCATGGATAGCGTTGTACTGCTCGATTGTTATTTCAATTTTCATGCTGTCTCCCTCTGTGCAAACATCTTCCGACCCATCCTCATGAAGACATTGAAAGCAGTCTGAACCACAGGATTTAAATCCTCGTAGTTTTCCTGAATGTCTTGCAGTGTCTCAAGCATATAGGGCAATCCATTCTCATCCCTGTAATGCTCCAGTATTTCGATTGCTCTTGTGATATCCATACATCCTCCTATGCCATTAGATTTGCGTACATATGTTCGATGTCTTCATCGGAATACTTACCGAATCCACCTGAAGAAAAGAACTTAACAACGGATTGAACATTCTCAAAACTAGGGTCACCTACGAGCCAGTCAATTTCATTTTGTACTAACTGCGTTACCATCTCTAGCCTATTCATACATCCTCCTGTGATTACCAGCTTGAACAATAATAAAAACTCCATGAATCATCCATATCAAGGCATTGATTCAAGCCCTTGACAGTATCATCGAGACCATGGAAATACCACTCATCGATATCTGTACTGCCAAAGAAGAATCCAGCCTGTGTAGGTAGATACTTGTCTGCATTATCGGGGTCATACATTGCCTTAATACACGCCTCCCGTAGGTCAATCAATTGCTCCCTCTCCACATAGTATTCCCCACAGTCATCGTTACCTTCTTGTACATGTGTCACAAACCACTTGTGGATAGCATTAGCCTTACGCCAATACATAGCCTCGACATCTATGCCTTTGATACGCTTACCCTTGTGCCCAAGATTAGGCAATTTGTCCAGTGCATCCCTGAGTTCTGCATCATTCTCTGAATGTGACCAAATGTAACGCCTTCCTGTTAGATACATATCTAAACCCATGATCGACCCCTTTCAAAAATTAAAGTTGAACTACGAAACCTGATACATCCTTACGAGCCGTACCCTTGGCACGAAGTCCTACGATTACACCCTTCGGATCATCGATACGAGCATCATGCAAGTCACCATCAATCACCTTTCGATTCATGAATGTGACAGGCAATTCTTTGCCATGGAAAACTACAGCAATATTGGCATCGGTAGTCTGTGCCACCTTCACTTGATTCTTGTAGGTAGGTACACCAGAGTACGAGAATGTCAGGTGATAATTCTCAGGTGTCTTACCTAAGCGATTGGCAAGCTTGGTGTAGTCATAGAACTCGATCTCAGGGAAAGCCTGTGGAATGCCCTTAAAAGCCATGCCATTACGCAAACAGGGTTGAAGCTCCCAAGATATATCCGAGAGACAGTTAAGCCTTACACGAAGTGTTTTGCCTTGTTTCTGAGCCTTCCTGACCAGTGCCTCTAACTCCAGTACTAACAGAGCCTTGAAAGCGACAGGATTATCCATCCAAAAATCAGACTTACGCTGTCTGGCATCCCGTACATTGGGGAATACACCACGACCTGCATTTCTAAGGCATGCATCCATGCATCCCGCAGCCTTACTGCCACCACAGATACGATGGTTAGGCATTAGCGACATCTCGGCATAGAGATAGTCTTCACCAGTTACGGCATTGGTTTTCTCAATCTTAGCGTTAGCTACTGTAGATAATAGTTGCATATAAACTCCGTTTAAGTTAGTGACGAATGTTCGACAGTACCGCTCTAAAACATTTCCAGTATCAAGGCAAGGCAATACCCTTGTAAATAGGGACTTTCCCTAATACTATGTATTACCCTCTGATTTTCTGTTCAAACATGTGCCAGTCGCATCTAGGCACAATAACCATTTGCCCTTGCTCATCCCTGAACTCATTCAAGCTATCGTCCAAGGCTATGCCTTGTTCGTCAATGTACTGGAAGTGTTCGTATGCCCAATACTCATCGTCTGAAATTTCATTGAAAAAAGTATCCATGATTTTCCTTTCGTGAAATGGATAGCCCTGTGCCACATTTCCTTACACATCACATGGCAAGGATGTACACATCATGAGGCACAGGGCAAAAGCAAGATCTTGACTACAAATGGGTAGTCCATAACGCCAAAAGCCCCGTTAGGGGCTAATGACGGGTACTGCTTTAGCAGTTACGCTTAGGCTACTTCGGATTCTGCAAGTAATAGCGTAGCTATTTCGGCAAGACTGATGCCGTTAGCTTTAGCTAGGTGGATAACGGCACTTGCAATGCCTTCGGCAGAATTTTCAGCGAGTTTTAGTGACGAAGATTCGACAGTAACATTAGCTTCGCTAACAGTGGATTCTGCATCGTCATTAGCTTCGCTAACAGTAGCATCGCTAACAGTAGCTTCGCTATTAGCAGATTTTGCTTCTTTACGAAGTAACTGACGGAGATAACTAGCAGAACAAGAGTTAATATCTAACTCTTTAACTTTCTTTTGGACGGAAGTCCAATTCTCGGCAAGCCACATCGAATCGGAACGATCTTGCCGTGACATCTTACCAAGAGCTGTGCTCTTTAAAGCTTGACCGAATTCCTTATCGGATTTACCGATAATGCTACGAAACTCTATTAAGAGTTCACCGATACCCTTCAGCTTTTCAAGCTGATTGCGTTTTTGCTTGACAATACTGTTGTAAACAGTAGCTTGATGTTCAATTGCTTCACCAAAGGTGTGACCTTCTTTGCCATAAGGACGATCTAAGATCGCCTTAAACTCTTGGGTCATCTTCGATGACTTAGCAAGTTCAGCTTTGCTGTGTTTCTTCGTTAGCTTGGAATCTACTTTTACAGTAGATACCTTCTTATCAACCTTCGGTTGAACTGTTGGTTCAACTTTGTTGAAGAAAGCTAAGTTAGCTACTTCGTTAGCTAATAGGGCTTGACGGATTGATTTTGCCATGTTGAAACTCCTTATTTAGGTTTAACTTATTTACAAGATTGGGAATATATTTATATCCCCTTTCACTTACAGTTAAAGGGTAAATATATTCCCGTAAATAAGATTAAACCTATTAGCCAGACTTCCCATCCTTTAGGTCTTTAGACCTAGGGGTTGAGATTGGAGTCGGAAAATAGTTACGATAGTAAAAGATTCGTGCCAACTTTCAATTTCCCGTATTTAATATATTTTTAGATCGTAGATCTAGTTCGGCATTAAGTTGGGCTTGCCCTTGGATGTCACGGAAAGATCGACATTTTGGTGACGAATATTCGACACTAAACACCAAAGGTGAAAGAGGGATTTGTGATAGCACCAAAGGTGAAAGAGGGATCGGTGAAAGGGGTTATTGTGAGACACTGAAAGTGTAGGGTAGAAAGTGGACTTATGCACCGCCCCGTTGTCCTTTGGGACAAGCTGTAAAACTGCCTAAAAATTAAGCACATTTTGTACTTGTACTGATATGCTATCAGTTCAGGTTAGATTGTAACCCATTGTTTCTGTTACACATTAGTGTAATGCCTTGGCTATCCTTACGCTATGATGTCATGACTCGTGATTGCACACGCATGTTCGCACGGCTCTGGGGGCGGGCGAGTGCCATGCGGGGGTATAGCGTTATATGTATATGGCTTCATACACAGATCAGGTATTTAGATAGGTTAGTACACACTAACAACCCTACACATTAACCCCCACACATGCAACCCCACACGTTAATCCCCTCACCGGTACTGCTGTAGTTAAGATATTAGGCTATGGTGTATAATCGATTCTGAAGGGCATAGGAAGCTCTTAGAGGCATTTAAATGTGAAGTTGGTATCTAGGTATCACTTTCAGTGAAAACAGCATAGCGTGGGTTTAAACGTGTCTTACCTTTGAATAGTACTTAAAGTGAAAATAATACTTGACAAAAGTATCAAAGTACGGTTAAACTACGTCTAACAGACACTCACTTAAAGTGATAACATTTAAATGTAATAGTTAAAGTATTAAAAACATATAAGTATAAATACACTTAAACTATAAAACACTTATAACTATAAAAACACTTATAACCTATCACTTAAAGTGATACAGTTAAATGTATCGTATTGTATACATTAACCTTAGTTTATGTAACATATACGTATCATTAGGTTTAGTTTGTGTAACACTTATGTATCATTACGGTACGTAGTGTCAATACATAGTTATAACTACCGACAGTTTGTAACATTACCTTTGAATGACACTTAACTGTAACACTTAAAGTGACCTACTAAGATACAGTTACGTACCAGAGAAGTCTAGCTTCCTAACCCTGTATTTAAAAATAAAAACAAACACAAGGGTTGACAATGTCAGAAAATACTGTAAAACTGTATACATTAAGAAAATCACGTAAGAAGAAAGTCCATCTACGTGATGATTACGTACTGGAAGATTTCTATACCGCTGTCAGGAACAATAGACTAGACTCTATACATGTACCCCACAGTGACGTATTCTTTGTTAAGGCTGCTCTTGAAAATAGAACGGGGAAGAAGTTTAAACTAAAGGATGTAGAGGCAGCAATGCGGCTGGAGGGTTGGAATGAGTCCAGAGTCTTAAAACCACAACGGTATAAGTTTACATGATTAAAAAAGGTAAGGAAGAGTTCAGTGGCTATAACAAGCCTAAGAGAACTCCTAGCCACCCAACCAAGTCACATGCTGTACTAGCTAAGGAAGGTAGTACAGAAAAGTTAATACGCTTTGGACAACAGGGCGTATCAGGTGCTGGTTCATCTCCCAAGACACCAGCAGAGAAGGCAAGACAAAAGTCTTTTAAAGCAAGACACGCTAAGAATATTTCAAAGGGTAAACTTTCTGCTGCGTATTGGGCTGATAAAGTAAAATGGTAAAAGAGGGTTAATATGGCACTTGCTTCTCAAATAGCTAAAAAGCTAACCAAGGCTACTGAACCTACTGGTGAAGAAGACCTTAAGACTTTAAAGTCATTAGCTAGAAAAGTTAATGCAGCTAGAAAAGCTGAAAGACGTGCTGAGGATTTATCCGAGAATAGCCCAGAAAAATTAAGACTAAAAAGGGCAGAAGAGCGTTATGATGCTTTTGTTCAAGAGAGCAAGCCAAGGAGTGATAAAAGGTTTAAAGATGTCATGAAATGGTCTGATGATGAATTTGAGAGGTTTCAGAAGGGTGAAGATGTACCTCCAAACTTTTCAAAGGGTGGTATGGTAAAAAAGAAAGTATCTAAGACTCACCAACTTAATAAATTTTACGGTAAATAAGAAAGGCACGTAATATGGCAATCGCACGTTTTCTAACCAAGCAATTGGAAAAGATGGACAAGTCAGCAAAGAAGATGGCTGGTTCCCCCGGCTATGATGATGACACAATGGCTGCTCAGAAAGAGTACGCTAAAGAGCAAAAGATTGAGAAGAGCAAGAAGCTCAGCAAAGAAGAAGAGGCTGCTGCTGACCGTGAAGCATATAACTCTGCCATGGGTATCAAGGGTGGAACTAAGAAGGGTCCCTTAACCGAGAAAGAGAAAAAGCAGTTGCAAGACGAGTTGAATATGCGTAAGGGTGGTATGGCTAAGAAGAAGAAACCTATGGCATACAACAAAGGTGGTATGGCTAACTGTGGTGCCTCCATGAAACCAGCACAGAAAGCGAAGAAGTAATATGCCAAGCACAAATCCTAATATCTTTAAACGTGCCTATGAGAATGTAATGGGTACCCCTGAGCAGAATAAGAAAGCCAAGGAAGAGAACGATAGATACAAAGCTTCTAAGGCTAAAGAGAAAGAAGCAGAGGAGAAGAAGATGGCTAAGGGTGGAGATGTTAAGAAGGGATTCAAACCCTGTAGCGAATGCAAGTCACCTGCCAAGTGCAAAGCTGCTGGCAAGTGTTTAGCTAAAAAGATGGCAGCTGGTGGTAAGGTTACTAAGTCTGGTTCTAAAGCTGCTAAAGCAGGTAAGGCTCCTTTCCTAGCCGTTATGATTGGTATCCCTAAAGCAAAGAAGAAGTAAGCTATGGCAGCCCAAGACCAGTTAGAGATTCAATCTTTAAGTAAAGAATTAACTGCTCTTAAACTAGCATCACAGGGTAGGTCTACTCCAGATGCCAGAATTACTAAACGGATTGCTGCCTTAGAGGACTTGATAGGGCGTAAGAAGACAGCAACATTAAGTACTCCAAATGCAACATACAAGAAGGGTGGCATGGTTAAAAAGCAACAGGCTAAAGTAAAGAAGGTTCTTGGAGAGTTTAAAGAGGGTAAGCTACACTCAGGCAAGAATGGTAAGGTAGTTAAAGATAAAGGTCAGGCAATTGCTATTGCTTTATCCGTTGCTAGGAAAAAGAAATGACAATGGCAATTCTGCCTAAGCTGCGAAGCATAGGTAAAAATTTAACATCTGGCACATCAAATATTTTATACACATGTCCAGCAAATCATACTGCAAAAGCGGTATTGTTACTTGTGTCGAATGGTACATCAGGGAATAAAACAATAACCATTCAGTGGCATGACATTACTACGGGTGAATCCTACTCAATTACAAGTGGATATATATTGTCGGGTAATGGATTTTTAGTATTTGATCAGAGTTATTTGGTGTTAAATGCAGGTGACTTCATTACTGCAACCCCAGAGGCAGGTTCAACAATGTCTTCTATTTTTACAGTAGACGAGTTCTTTGACCCCAGTAATAAATAAACTATGGCTACTAAAACTAAATCTAAAGTAAATGCTGCTGGTAACTATACCAAGCCTGAGCTACGTAAGAAGATAGTCTCACAGGTAAAAGCTGCAGCGACACACGGTACTGCTGCAGGTCAGTGGTCAGCAAGAAAAGCACAGCTAGTGGCAAAGAAGTATAAAGCTGCCGGTGGAGGATATAAGTGAGTGCTCTTAAAAAACCGCAGCTATCTCTTAAGTCGTGGGGCAAACAAAAGTGGCGTACCAAAAGTGGAAAACCAAGCTCCAAGACAGGGGAAAGATATTTACCAGAGGCTGCTATTAAAGCTCTTACTCCTGCGGAATATGAAGCAACGACAAGAGCTAAACGAGTGGGCACAGCAAAAGGTAGACAGTTTGTTGCACAGCCGAAAGCTGTTGCTAAAAAAGTAAAACCATTTAGGAAAACATAATGAGTAGAGAACTTACTGAAAAGCAAGTTAAGTTTCTAGAAGTCCTGTTTGAACAAGCAGGTGGTGATATTCTACGTGCAAAAGAATTGGCTGGGTACTCTGATAATAGTCCGACAACCGACATCATTAAGGGACTGAAAGAAGAGATCATGGAACGTACCCAACTTTATATGGCACGTAATGCTCCTCGTGCAGCTATGTCACTTGTCAGTGGTATGGTTGACCCGACAGAACTAGGATTACGTGATAAACTAAGTGCTGCTAAGGATCTATTGGATCGTGTTGGTTTAGTCAAGACGGAGAAAGTACAAGTCGAAACTACCAATGGTTTGATGATTCTTCCACCCAAGGAAAAAGATACAGAGGAGTAAGTAAATGGCTATCCGTACTACAGTAGGTAGATGGATATTGCCACAGCCGAAAGAAGCAGCAGAGAAGGGGGAGTATGTACCGATCCCTCGTTTGAATAGAAGACAAATACCGTTTGGGTATAAAGTATCGGATCATGATGAATTTTTATTAGATCCGATTCCTGTAGAGCTAGAAGCATTAGAGAAAGCTAAGGAGTACTTAAATCGATATTCGTCTAGGCATGTAGCGGCTTGGCTTACTAAGGTAACTGGCAGATATATATCCCACGTAGGATTACTGAAACGAGTAAAAGATGAGCAGTACAACAAGACAAAAGCTTCTACTCTCCGAAGCTGGGCTGCAAGACTCAGACACGCCATTGAAGAAGCAGAGAAATACGAAAACAGGCTCGGTAAAAAAGAATACAAAAACAAAACTACAGCCAGAGTTGGAGACGAGTGCGAAGAGTACTGGTGATGATATTCATGTTCCAGATATTACTGAACAGAATATTATCTTTGAACCCAATCCGGGACCACAAACACTCTTCTTAGCTGCACCAGAACGTGAAGTATTGTATGGCGGGGCTGCTGGAGGGGGTAAATCGTATGCGATGTTGGCTGATCCACTGCGATATATGGGTCATCCGCAGTTTAGTGGACTACTTTTGCGTCATACGACTGAGGAATTACGAGAACTGATTTGGAAAAGTCAGGAGATGTACCCAAAAATATACCCCGGCATCAAGTGGTCGGAGAGAAAGATGCAGTGGGTAGCTCCAAGTGGGGCTAGATTGTGGTTTTCATACCTCGATAGAGACGAAGATGTCCTCCGTTATCAGGGTTTAGCGTTTAGTTGGGTAGGATTTGACGAGTTAACGCAGTGGTCTACCCCATTTGCGTGGAATTATATGCGTTCTCGTCTACGTAGTACGGCACCAGACCTGCCAATCTACATGAGAGCTACTACGAACCCCGGTGGACCGGGACATGCGTGGGTTAAAAAGATGTTTATTGACCCAGCAAGAGCAGGTAAGTCATTCTGGGCTACGGATATTGATACGGCACAGGTAATGTCTTACCCAAAGGGTCACAGTAAGGCAGGGCAACCCCTGTTTAAGCGTAGGTTTATACCTGCAATGCTGACAGATAACCCATATCTTGCTGAGCAAGGTGATTATGAGACGATGCTGCTGTCATTACCAGAGCATCAACGTAAACAATTGTTGGAGGGTAACTGGGATGTATCCGAAGGAGCAGCTTTCCCTGAGTTTAATCGCCAGATCCACGTTATTGATCCGATGGACATACCTAAAAGCTGGGTTAAGTTCAGATCGTGTGACTATGGCTACGGTTCTTACTCAGCAGTTGTCTGGTTTGCTGTAACTCCAGCAGAACAACTGATTGTTTACAGGGAATTGTACGTAAGTAAAGTATTAGCCAAGGATTTGGCGAATATGGTACTAGAATTAGAACAGAATGATGGAACTATTCGCTATGGCGTACTGGATTCATCGTGTTGGCACAAGCGGGGGGACACGGGTCCATCTTTAGCTGAACAGATGATTCAGCAAGGCTGCCGGTGGAGACCCTCAGATAGAAGTGCGGGTAGTCGTGTGGCTGGTAAGAATGAAATACATAGGCGATTACAGGTAGATGAGTTTACAGAAGAGCCAAGATTGGTTATAACTAGCAACTGTACGAATCTAATTGCCCAGCTTCCTATCATTCCTTTGGATAAACATAACCCAGAGGATATTGATACGAAGTCGGAAGACCATTTGTATGACGCAATGCGTTACGGTATAATGAGTAGACCAAGAAGTAATTTGTGGGACTATAACCCCTTGCATCAAAAGAGTGGTGTCCCTATTGCAGATCCAACATTTGGATATTAAAGGTAAAGAATGGCAGATAAGAACCTGATCGAAGACGAGTCCATTAACTTAAAAGATGTGAGCAACATCAACGAGGAAGATCCTGTAGCTGCTCCCATTGTCCAGTTATTAATGGAGAAGTACAACAAAGCAGAGACAACAAGACGCAATGACGAAGAGAGATGGCTACGTGCCTATCGTAACTATCGTGGCTTGTATGGTCCTGATGTACAGTTTACTGAGGCAGAGAAGAGCCGTGTGTTTATTAAGGTCACCAAGACTAAAACACTGGCAGCCTATGGTCAAATTGTAGATGTATTATTCTCCAATAATAATTTTCCAATCAGCGTAGATCCTACTGTACTACCAGAAGGTGTGGTAGACACGGTTAGCTTTGATCCTTCTGAGGAAAAGATTCGTGCGGCTGTTCCTAACTTTTCTCCATACGGATACAAAGGGGATGGTAGAGAACTACCACCCGGTGCTACATTTAAAACTCTTCAGGATCAACTCGGTCCTCTAGCAGATGAACTATCAGGTATTAATAACCTGAATGAAGGACCCGGTCAAAGTCCTACTTCCGCTACATTTAGTCCAGCGATGGTTGCTGCTAAAAAGATGGAGAAGAAGATTAAAGACCAGTTAGATGAGAGCAATGCAAGTAAGCAGTTAAGATCGACTGCATTTGAGATGGCACTCTTTGGTACTGGTATCATGAAAGGTCCTTTTGCTGTAGATAAAGAATACGCAAATTGGTCTGAGGAAGGTGACTATTCTCCTACCATTAAAACTGTACCATCAACATCCCATGTAAGCGTTTGGAATCTGTATCCAGATCCAGATGCATCTAATATGGACGAAGCTCAGTATATTATCGAGCGACACAAGATGAGTCGTAGTCAGATTCGTGCATTAAAGAAACGTCCATTCTTCCGTGCTAAAGTAATCGATGATGTTATCAATCGTGGTGAGTCCTATACCAAGAAGTATTGGGAAGACGATTTAAATGACTATCAAGTAGATCAAGGTATTGATCGCTTTGAAGTATTAGAATTTTGGGGTGCCGTTGAGCGTGAAATGCTCGAAAAGAATGGAGTTAAAATCCCTGCCGAATTAAATGCTGCCGATGAATTACAGGCAAACATTTGGTATTGCAATGGTCGTATCTTGCGAATGGTATTAAATCCTTTTAAGCCAGCTAGGATTCCGTATTATGCTGTCCCTTACGAACTAAACCCCTACTCTTTCTTTGGCATCGGTGTCGCAGAAAACATGGACGACACACAAACTTTAATGAATGGGTTTATGCGTATGGCGGTAGACAATGCCGTCCTATCTGGCAATTTAGTGTTCGAGGTGGATGAAACCAATCTCGTACCCGGTCAAGACCTGTCTGTATATCCCGGAAAAGTATTCCGTAGACAAGGTGGTGCTCCCGGTCAGGCTATCTTTGGTACGAAGTTTCCTAACGTATCCAATGAGAACCTACAGTTGTTTGACAAGGCTCGTATATTAGCTGACGAAGCTACCGGCTTACCATCATTCTCCCATGGGCAGACTGGTGTATCGGGGGTAGGTCGTACAGCTAGTGGTATTAGCATGTTAATGAATGCTGCATCTGGCAGTATTAAGACCGTTATTAAGAACGTAGATGATTATTTGCTACGTCCTATCGGTGAAGCATTCTTTAGCTTTAACATGCAGTTTGATTTTGATTCTGAGATTAAGGGTGACTTAGAAGTTAAAGCCCGTGGTACTGAAAGTCTCATGGCTAACGAAGTACGTAGTCAAAGACTCATGCAGTTCTTACAGATTGCTAGTAGCCCAGCACTTGCACCTTATGCTAAATTCCCGTATATTATTAGGGAGATTGCTAAAGCAATGGATCTGGATCCTGAGAAGGTTACCAATAACATTGATGAGGCAATCAGACAAGCTGTGCTAATGCAACAAAATCAACCACCTGCCCCAGCTGCTGGTGCTCCCGGAGTTCCCGGTGTAGCAGATACTGCTGGTACTGGCGGTGGTAACATTGGTGTTGGCATGGCACCTACACCACAAGAACAAGGATTCACAGGTAATGAGCAACCCCAACAACAGCAAGCAGTACCTCCCCAAGCTCAAGGGCTGGGTTAATACTAATACTCAGTGGCAAGCATTTATAGATATGCTTGACTACCATATTGAGTTGCATCAAAAGAAACTAGAACAGTCCGTAGAGCCTGTTAATTTATACCAAGCTCAAGGTGCGATTACAGCACTAAGACAGCTTAAACATTTGAGAGACGAAGTCAATGCCGAAACGAAATCAAGCGGATAAGGAAGAGCAGGATTTTCAAGCGGGTATTAAAAAAACTGAATGGTTCAAAGAGTACGTAAAAGAATACGGTGAAGAGCCAGATTTAAATACCAAAGACTATGATTATCGCTCTGCGTGGAAGGCTGGCGTAAGACCACAAAGAGATCCTTACGATAAAAATAGATATCACTGGAGTTCGTCTAATCCCGAAACAGGAGAGATGTTAAAGTCTAAAGAACATCCTACAGCATGGAAAGAAGAGTACATGAAGCGAACTGGTAAAAATCCTGATGAGGTAGGTATAACTAAAGAACAAGCAGGTATGGCTAAAGGCGGTGCTGTGAAAGCAAAACTACAAACTAAGAAACTTCTCCAAGAAGGCGGTATGCTCCAAGAAGGGGGTACCGTTGATCCTGTCAGTGGCAATGATGTCCCTGTAGGTTCTATGCAAGAAGAAGTACGTGATGACATCCCTGCTAAATTAAGTGAGGGTGAGTTCGTATTTCCGGCTGACGTAGTTAGATACATTGGTCTTGAGCGTTTGATGCAGATGAGACAGGCTGCTAAAGAAGGACTTAAGAAGATGGAAGATATGGGTCAGATGAGTAATGCTGACGAGGCTACTGAAGAAGATGATGGTGAGTTTGAATCCCAGCTAGATGAAATCTTTGAAGAGATTGAAGGTGAGGATAAAGAAGAAACAGAAATGCAAGTAGGCGGTATGGCTCGTAAAAAAGTAGGAGAGCCTACTGGTGAAATGTCTGAGGCAGGAAGACCTTTATACAAAACTGCTGAAGGGGAAATAGTATCTGAAAAATCAATCACTGTTCCTTATAAAGATGGATACGTTAATGTTCCAAGTATCCAAGATGGTATTCAATACGAGGAAGATGAGATTGAAGACATGTTAGCTTCTGGTAAAATTAAACCGACAAGCACACACAATACTTTAGAAGAAGCAGTAGAAGCAGCTAAACAACGTAGTAACAGTTTAATTAAAATGCAAGTGGGTGGTATGGCTATGCCAGAGGGCATGACACAAGAGGATGCTGCATCTACTGCACAACAAACACCAGAAGCTACTCCTATGGGGGAAACTACACTAACTCCAGAACAGATGGCTAAGATTCAAGAGACTGCAAAAGATATGCAGAATAGGAAGCTAAACATAGATCAGACATTGATGCATGCTCCTACTGAAGGTCTAACTCCTTCTAAAATTGTTGTAGATAGTTTAGCTATGGAAGGATACAAAGGAAATACAGATGTATTTTTACGTTCACTCACTGTACGTGCTGCTAAGAAGGAAGCTGCAATAGTTAGATTCTCAGACACGATCTTTGTTGGAATGCCAGTAGACCAATCCACAATGGAAGTACATCTGTTTACTAAGGATGATCCAAAGAAATTACAAGACTCCATTAAAGCAGGAATACAGACATTACAAAATGTAGGCACTACACGTATTCAGACTACTACTAAAAATGCTAACCTGTTAAGCATGTTAAAGAAATTACAGTATCCCATGTCTGTGCAAGAAGACAACGGCACGTTTAAATTGACTATGGAGATCGGTAAATGAGATATACCCTAGACAGCATGCTTCCATTGGGGGCATTCGAGCATTACGGTAATGGGAAGATTAAGCTGTATGGTGGTAGTGATATCCCGATTGTATCTGATGTTGCTGAGTTCGTAGAGAATACCGCATCGTCAGTAGGTGATTTTGTAGAGAATACAGCAGGGTCAACAGTTGATTTTGTAGAGAATACTCTTGAAAGTTTTGATAAAGAAGTATTACAGAAAGTAGACATAGGCACAGTAGCTACTGTTGCTGCTATTGCTGCTGCTCCATTCACTGCTGGTGCATCCCTGACATATATCCCATATATTGCTGCAGCTAATACTGCGATTAACGGGGGTGACCCTATTCAGATAGCTACATCTTTTGGTCTTTCATATGCAGGTGGACAGTTTGCTCCCGGCATTTCTCAGGCTGCCGGTGGTGGTTTTGGTGGGGCTGTTGCTGCCGGTACTACTATAGGTGCAGGTTCTGGTGCAGTTAGATCGGCTGTTGCAGGCAAAGATATTTTTGAGGGTGCTACTAGAGGTGCCGTAACAGGTGGTGTTACTGCGGGTGTAACTAGTGGAATAAGTGAAGGCTACGGTGCCATTAAAAATGAGTTAGGTATTGGTAACACGTATAGTCCAAATGCTGCACAGGATGCAGAGTTCCTAGCAGCACAGGCAGAAAGTGCTAGATCAGCAGGTGCAGGGGAAGAACAGATTGCACAAATATTAAAGCAAGAAGGAGTGCAATCCTTTGCTGCTGACGATGTAGCAAGCATGACCGCTAGTGGTGTTGGCGAAAAAGCAGTAGCACAAAATTTAGCTGCTTCTTATACTGCTAACGAAATGTATACACCTCCTCCTACCCCAGATACGGGACTAGAGAAAACAGGTAAGAAACTAGCTAGTGACGTAATATCTAGAAATATTTTAGATGAGATTTTGCCTTCAAGTGCGTCATCACCACAGGGCTTCCTCACATTTAGGACTCGTTCAAGATATAGTCCTACAGACGATATGACTGAGGATTTAACTGGATTTGGTAAAGTAGCATTAACAGAAGTAGCACCAGCTAAGTACGATCTTAAGAGATTCGTAAATGCTGAAGGTCAATCTACAATGATTCCATTCAAAGACAATGAACCACAGGCACCAATACCTTCAGGGTATAAAGAAGTAGAAACAATTGGTGCAGCTGAGGGTGGACTTATTAGTACTACTATGGTAAAATACAGCAAAAAACCACTGCTTGCTCCTCGCAAGAAAGTGACTAAACCTAAGAAGACTGCTAGTAAGGGGCTGGCATCTAAGAAATAAATTTACCCCTTAATAATGGCTACCTAATACCCCAGCTTAGTCTGACAACTGTTAGCCCCAACCAAAGAGGAAAAGATGGAACTTCAAAAAGTAGAGACTCAAGTTAAGATGGCTTCTGGTTTTGCAACACGGAATGCTAACAAAGAACGAATTGAGCAAGAAGAAGCAGAGTTAAAGACATTACAAGATATTAACAAGGGTGAAGAAGTAAAGGCTGAAGCACAAGATGCTGACGGAGAAGATGGTCCAGAGCCAACTAATCCAGAGGAGAAAAGCTTCAAGAAACGGTACGGAGATTTGCGTAGGCATACTCAGAAGCAACAAGCTGATATGCAAAAGCAGATTGAAGAACTAAGGGGACAGCTAGATAAAGCAGCTACTAAGCAGCTTCGTATGCCAAAGTCGGAAGAAGAGATTGCCGAATGGTCTAAGGAGTTTCCTGATGTAGCCAAGATTGTAGAAACCATTGCCATGAAGAAGGCACAGGAACAATCTAAGTCTTTAGAAGAGCGTCTTAAGAAGCTAGATGAAAGGGAAGCGGAGACATTAAGACAGAGGGCAGAGACAGAATTAATGCGTCTACACCCCGACTTTAATGATATTCGTGACCAAGAGCAGTTCCACGATTGGGTGGAAGCTCAGCCTAAATGGGTACAAAGTGCCCTGTATGAGAACGAAAGTGATGCTATCTCGGCTGCCCGTGCAATTGATTTGTACAAGGCAGACATGGGTTTAACTGGCAAGAAGTCCAAGAAGTCAGAGGACAGAGAGGCTGCTAAATCCGTAGGTAATAGCAGTAAAGCAGGTTTTGATGCTTCCAATGAACAGGGGGCAATCCGTGAATCTGATGTAGAACGGATGTCTTCAAAAGAATATGAGAAGAATCAAGAAGCTATTGTAGCTGCAATACAGTCTGGTAAGTTTATATATGATCGTACTGGTTCAGCAAGATAGGTATTGACAAACTAGATTTTTAGTTTATAACTGTAGTACAAGTCTAAGGTACAGGGTGTTTACTCGCCCTTGCCTTTACCCAATACTGCCACCCATAGCTAGGGTCAACCAGTACTTCTGGGATAAGTAGCACTGTAACGCAACACAGTAATTCAGAGGACTACCCTAACATCGTTAGCCCTTATATCTTAGATAATCTAGAAGTCTAAGCTATAAGCACCTATCATCATAGGCTCCAAGAATTTATGTAAGCGTATTTATTAATATGCCTTTCATTCATTAGGAGAAATTCAAATGGCATTTCCTTCAGCAGCAGGTTACGGCAACTTACCAAATGGTAATTTTTCGCCAGTAATCTATTCAAAGCAAGTACAACTTGCATTCCGTAAATCGTCCGTAGTAGAAGACATCACCAACAATGATTACTTTGGTGAAATCGCTAACATGGGTGACAGCGTTAAGATCATCAAAGAGCCAGAAGTTTCTGTTCAGTCATATGCTCGTGGCACACAAATCACAGCACAAGACTTGGACGATGAGGACTTCACACTCGTTGTTGACCAAGCTAACTACTTCGCATTCAAGATTGACGATATCGAAGCAGCCCATAGCCACGTAAACTTTATGTCTATGGCTTCTGATCGTGCAGCTTATCGCTTGCGTGACCAGTATGACCAAGACGTATTAGGTTACTTGTCTGGCTTTAGCCAATCAGCTAAGCACAGTTCACCTGACACAGCACGTACAACTTTCCCCGGCACCAAGGCTGTAAGCTCTGCTGGTTCTAACGAGTTGTTGTCTGGTATGCAGTTGAGCCGTCCTAACTTTGGTAACTTGACATCTGCTGGTTCTGCTGGTGATTCGATTCCTTTATCACCACGCTTCCCCGGTCAGACATCTGTATCAACAACGCTCGTATCACCACTAACAGTAATCGCTCGTATGGGTCGTTTACTCGATCAACAGTTCGTAGACACAAATGGTCGTTGGTTAGTTGTTGACCCAGTGTTTATTGAGATGTTGAAAGACGAAGACAGCCGTTTATTGAACGGTGACTTTGGTGGCTCTGGATTGCAAAATGGTTTGATTTTAAATAATCTCCATGGCTTCCGTGTTTATGTTTCCAACAACCTACCAAAGATTGGTACAGGTCCCGGCACAACCGGTGCATCTGCACAGTCATCTAACTTTGGTGTTATTGTTGCTGGTCATGACGCATCTGTTGCTTCCGCTCAGCAAATCACCAAGACAGAGAGCTATCGTGATCCTGACAGCTTCGCTGACATTGTTCGTGGTATGCATCTCTATGGTCGCAAGATCCTCCGTCCAGAGGCTATTGTTACCGCCAAGTACAACGCAGCTTAATTTAAGGAGAAACATAAATGGCAACTGTAACTACCCTCGCAGGTGGAGCATCAGCAGGTCGTACTGCTGGTTCTGTACCATATTTAGTAGACACGAGCATTGACTTTGCTGCTGCAGCTACTGCTAAAGGCTCTGCCTTGGCAGCTGCTGACGTTATCGAGTGCATCTCTGTACCCGTTAACACAGTCATTCTAAATGCTGGTATTGAAATCACCACAGTTTTAGGTGGTGAGTCAAGCGATACCACATTTGACTTAGGCACTGGCGTTGATGCTGATAACTTTGTTGACGGCTTCGATGCTGATGCTGCTGCTGCTGGTGCTTATGCACAAAACGCTGCTGCATTCCAGCCTATCGTAGTTGGTGCAACTGCTGACACAATCGACATCACCATCGCTACTGCAACAACCGCTCCTACTTCTGGTGTAGCCCGTGTTTGGGCTGTGCTAATGAATGTAGATGGTCGTATCGCTGCAGACGAAGTTGATCGTGATCAATTAGCTTAATGTTGTAAATGATGGGGGACTCCACAAGGGTCTCCCATTTCTTATGTTCTAACAAGGGGCTACAGTGGCTTACAATTTCCTAGGTCTAGTTAACGACATCAATAGAAAATTAAATGAAGTAGAACTTACTAGCTCTAACTTTGATAGTGCTAAAGGGTTTTACTCGCATGCTAAAGATGCAGTTAATGCAGCTATTCAGGATATCAATCAGCTAGAGTTTCAATGGCATTGGAATCACACAACCCAAACAACTACACTAACTGCCGGCACTAGCCGGTATAATTATCCTGCTAATGCGAAAGTAATTGACTTCGATTCTTTTCGTATTAGGAAGAATACTACGTTTAACAATGAGACAGTTAAATTAAAAGTTCTGACTTACGAAGACTACTTAGAGAAGTTTGTAGATCAAGAATATAATAACGATACAAGCTTACGGGACATCCCGTCTCTTATTGTACAAGCACCCAATAGACAATTCATATTAGTGCAGACACCTAAAGAAGCATACGAACTTACGTATGAGTACTACACAGTAACAACTGATTTGTCTGCTTACTCGGATGTTCCTTTAATAACTGAGATGTACAGACATGTGATTGTTGAAGGTGCTACATATTATGCCTATATGTTCCGGGGCAATACACAAGATGCAGCAGTAGCTAAAGCAAAGTTTGAACAGAATCTAAAACATATGAGGATCATGTTAATTAATCGTACTGAATATGTTCGCTCTACAATGCTTCCACAAAACAAGAGATATACAGCAGGCTTTAGGGTTAATTAATGGCTGATAGATGGCAGACCTACCCGTTTGAATTTAGGGGCGGGTTAATTACAAATCTATCACCCTTACAGCACGGTATACAATTACCGGGCAGTGCTAGGGTGTTAAGAAACTTTGAACCATCTATTGAGGGTGGTTACAGACGCATTGATGGATTTGATAAGTATGATAGCTCTATAGTACCAGCGTATGGTAACGGTAGGGTACACGGTAGTGGGCAAACAGGTACTACTCTTATCGTAGCAAACCTAATGGCATCACCATCAGAAGCTGATACATTTACTATTGCAGGTGTAGCTGGAACATATACTATTGCTACTGGTGGTGTTTCATATAGCTCTGGTACTAAAAGAGCAACACTGACACTAACAACCAGTCTAGCATCTAGCCCTGCCGATCAAGCAGTTATTACTTTTACATCAGGTACTGGTACGATTCAAGGTGTAGCAGCGTGGACGGGTAAAGTAGTTGCTGCACGTAATGATAGTTTGTATAGAAGTACGGGTAGTGGTTGGACCAAGATTAGTAATCCAGCATACGGGACTGTATTAGTTAATGGTGCTGGTCAGACTGGTTCTAGCCTTGTTGTAGATGGATTAACTTCTACACCCAAGACAGGTGATACATTTAGCGTAGCTGGCATTGAACTTGTATATACAGTCACTGCAGATGCAACCGTAACTAGTGGTGGTGCAACACTAACAATAAGTCCAGCACTAGCTTCTAGCCCTGCTGACAATGTTGCAATTACTTTCCTGTCTGCTTCAAGAGATGCAGCAACTAAGTACAGGTTTGAAAAGTATCGTATTAGTACCACAGAAAAAATATGTGGTGTAGATAGTGTCAATGTACCATTTATATATGATGGTACAAACTTTACAGAATTACATGCAGCACCAAGTGATGTTGTCGGTGCAGAACACGTAGTGTGGTTTAAGAATCAATTGTTCTTTGCCAAAGGGGATAAGGTAACTTTTACTTCTCCTTATACAGACAATGATTTTACTCCAGCTAATGGATCTGGTGTTATTAGTGTAGGCAATGCAATTACAGGTTTGATTGTATTCCGTGAGCAACTGATTATATTTAGCCAGCAAAAGATTAGTAGATTAGTAGGAAATACTTTAGCTGACTTTGTACTACAGCCAATTACATTAAACATTGGTTGCGTGGATACAGATACCATTCAAGAGATTGGTTCTGATATTATGTTCTTAGGTCCTGATGGATTAAGACTACTAGGTGCTACGGATCGTGTTGGTGACTTTAGTATTGCCGTAGTATCTAAACCAATACAAAGTGAAATGACTGCGTTTACAGGGACAAGTACTTCTTTCTCTAGTGTTGTAGTTAGAGAGAAGTCACAGTATCGCATCTTTGGATATAATGCTAGTGTCACTACACAAAATGCTGTAGGCGTATTAGGGACACAAATGATTGGAGACCAAACGGGTACCATATCATGGGCTGAACTACGAGGCATTAAAGCTTACGTAGCAGATAGTGATTATTTTGGCAGGGTAGAGACTGTTATATTCTCTAATACAGATGGCTATGTATACGAGATGGAGCAAGGCAACAGCTTTGATGGTGCTAGTATTATTGCTACCTTCTCTACACCATTTGTACCGATGGAAGATCCACGTATTCGTAAGGCATTTTATAAGCTTTTCTTATACACGGATCCACAAGGAAGTGTAACAACTTCTGTGAATTTAAAACTTGACTTTGACGATGAGGGTGTGATACAACCTGACACCATAACATTATCAAATCAAACAGGTGCCGTAGGCTTTTATGGTTCGTCTACAGCTACCTATGGAACTGTTCGGTATGGAACCAAATTAAAGAAATTATTCCAGACACAGGTAGTAGGTTCTGGCTTTACAGTTTCTTTGCAGTTTGTGTCTGAGAGTACAGATCCTGCATTCTCACTTGACGCTGCAACTTTAGAATATTCGACTTACGATAGACGATAGGGTAAAACATGGGTACTGGATACATTCGTAACGACTCGGTCAATAACATTGCTGATGGTAATATTATTAATGCGTCAGATTTAGATGGCGAGTTTGATTCGTTACAGTCAGCTTTCAATGCCTCAACTGGACACAATCACGATGGTGCTAATAACGGATCTCCTGTAACAAAGGTAGGTCCTGCCCAAGATCTTGTTGTATCCACAGGAGCAGTAACCCCCAAGACAGATGATACAGTAGACTTAGGTTCTGCTACATTCCAATTCAAAGATGCGTACATTGATGGTACTGCATACATTGATACCCTAGAAATAAATGGCACTGTCATTACCCCAACGGGTATTGAGTTAAATTATGTTGATGGTGTTACCTCTGCTATTCAAACCCAGTTAGATAATAAGCAACCTTTAGATGCACAACTTACTGACATTGCAGGTTTAAGCCCCACAGACAACGGTATCATTATTGGTAATGGTACTAACTTTGTAATTGAGACTGGGGCTACTGCTCGTACTTCACTTGGACTAGCCATTGGCACTGACGTTCAAGCATATGATGCTGACCTAACTACTTTAGGTGCTGGTGGTCCATCTGCTAGGTCTTTCCTAGGTCTAGCGATTGGTACCGATGTTCAAGCCTATGATGCACAACTAGCAGACATTGCTGGTCTTACTCCAACTGACAATAACTTTATTGTAGGTAACGGTACTAACTTCGTAGGGGAGTCAGGTGCTACAGCAAGAACTTCTTTAGGCTTAGGTTCTATTGCTACACAGGATGCAAGTAACGTAACCATCTCTGGTGGCTCTATCACTGGCATTACTGACTTAGCTATTGCCGATGGTGGTACTGGTGCTTCTACAGCTAACGCTGCTATCAATAATCTATTGCCATCTCAGGCTAGTGCTAATGGTAAGTATTTAAAATCGGATGGTACTAATACCTCTTGGGATGATCTCAATATTAGTACTGCCGATATTACTGGCACATTGCCTATTGCTAATGGTGGTACAGGTGCTACTTCTGCAAGTGCTGCAAGAACTGCTCTTGGTCTAGCAATTGGCACAGACGTACAAGGTTACGATCCACAGTTAGCTGATGTTGCAGGATTGACTCCTACCGATAATGGTGTTATAATTGGTGACGGTACTAACTTTGTAATCGAGTCAGGCAATACCTTAAGAACTTCATTAGGTCTTGCAATCGGTACCGATGTACAGGGCTACGATGCTCAGCTTGCAGACATTGCCGGACTAACACCAACAGATAACGGAGTCATTGTTGGTAACGGTACTAACTTTGTATTAGAGACAGGTAACACACTAAGGACCTCACTAGGTCTTGCAATTGGTACAGATGTGCAGGGTTATGACGCACAGTTAGCTGACATTGCTGGTTTAACACCAACAGATAACGCAGTCATTATCGGTAATGGTACTAACTTTGTAGCTGAATCGGGAGCCACACTAAAAACATCTTTAGGTTTAACAATTGGTACCGACATACAGGCATATGATAGTAACTTAACTTCTTTCGTAGGGGCATTCACATTACCTACTACTGACGGTACAAGTGGACAAGTATTACAAACGAATGGATCTGGGACATTGTCTTTTGCTGATGTAAATGCAGATCCAGCAGGTACAGCAGTAGCTTTGGCAATTGCGTTAGGGTGAGTACAAGAGTATGCAAAACTTGTTCTGAAGAAAAATCTTTTGAAGATTTTCCTAAGAATGAAATGTACAAAGATGGTATTAGACCACATTGTATTGAGTGTCGTAAGGAATATGAAGTTAAAAACTATCACAAGAATAAACATAAACGCCCTTATGATTATTTAAATGATAAAGATAAAAAGCTTCAAAGAGCATTTGGTATAAGTTACGAAGAATACCTAATTATGTTAGAAGCACAGCAAGGTGGTTGTGCAATATGTGGTACAACTAGTACAGGAAAAAGAAAAGCATTTGCAGTAGATCATAATCATGAGACAGGAAAAGTGAGAGGTCTTCTGTGCGGTAATTGTAATACAGGAATTGGAAATTTAAGAGAAGACGAAGGCATCATGTTAAGAGCAATTGAATATTTAAGGAACACAAATGGCTAATACTTTTAAGAACTCATTCAGTAAATCTGTAGGCACTTCCGCTGCTACAGTTTATACTGCACCTTCCGCTACACAGACTACCTTAATCGGTTTATCTGTAGCTAATACTACAGCATCTCCAATCACTTGTGATGCTTATGTCACTTCTTCAGCAGTAGACTACTACTTGATCAAGGGTGCTACGGTACCTGTAGGTGGATCATTGGTTATTGTAGGTGGAGATCAGAAGGTTGTATTAGAAGCTGCTGATGCATTAAAAGTAATATCTTCAGCTGCAAGCAGTGCCGATGTAGTTTGCTCATTGTTAGAAATAGCCTAAGAGGTAGACCATGGCATATCTTGGTAATACCCCGACAACCCAGAGCTTTATCTCTGGCACTGACTACTTCAATGGCACAGGCGCTCAGACTGCGTTTACCTTATCCCGCACGGTAGCCTCTGTTAACGACATTCAGGCGGTAGTCAATAACGTAGTCCAAGTCCCTAACGATGCGTACACCATCAGCGGTACGACTATTACCTTTACCTCTGCTCCAAGCTCTGGCACACAGAACGTCTACGTGCGTTACCTCAGCACCACGACTCAGGCAATTACGCCAAGTCAGGGAACGGTTAGCTGGAGTACGTTAGACAGTAATGTTCAGGGTGATTTGGGTATTTCGTTCAAGAACAGAATTATTAACGGGGCAATGACTTTCGATCAGAGGAACGCTGGTGCTAGTGTTACTCCAGCGAGTGGAGATTACACACT
>Ga0315903_10000910_pt1 | contig 44742 bp, 13 predicted proteins | sample LakEriMetagenome_7_FD_203524 | JGI IMG/M metagenome (GOLD analysis project Ga0315903, IMG submission 203524) | Freshwater fungal communities from buoy surface, Lake Erie, Ohio, United States - Buoy 2 MA119 | ecosystem: Environmental > Aquatic > Freshwater > Lake | place: USA: Lake Erie, Ohio... | reverse complement strand
TAACAACAACAGCCACCACTGGAATTACAGTGACTTCAAACACTGCTAATAACGTAGCTATAACAGTTGAACCTACAGGTGATAACGTAGCTCACTCAAACATTCAACCTGTAATTGCTGCATATTATATAATGTACATCCCTTAATAGAAATAAAATGGTCAATATTTATAATCCATGTTATACCCCAGAAGGACAAACTGCAGGTCCTGGATATTGCATTGGCACAAACAATGTAAAGTATACAGGTCCTAATCTTCCTAATACAGGAGTTGATACAGGTGACAATTTAACTACAGCTTTGCAGAAAATAGATATTGCACTCGATCCTATAGAGCTAGTACAAACCCTCATTAGTGCAATTAACCAAAACCCATCTTTACAGGTGATGTTCTGTACATTGGTAAATTCTTGTGCTGTTACTCCTACAACTACTTCAACAACAACAGTAACACCAACTACCACTACAACAACTACAACATTAACTCCAACAACTACAACAACATCTACATCTAGTTCTACTTCAACAACAACTAGTACATCTACTAGTACGTCAACTAGTACTTCAACATCAACAACAACTACTACAACTACAACTACTGCTACACCAACAACTACTACAACTACAACTACTTGTTATGATTGTTATGAATATACAATTATTCCTATATCAGCACCAGTAAGTTTTCAATATACGGAATGTGGAGGAGGCATCTCAACATCTACTATAACAGAGCCATCTGGTATTGGATGCGATGGTGCAAGACAAGGAAGTGTTATAATAACATCAGGTACAGCAAATGTCGTACAAGGTAATTATTGTAATGGAACATGCCCACCACCACCTACAACTACAACAACAACTACAACCATACCTCCAACTACTACTACTACTACTACAAGTACAAGTACATCAACTACCACTACAACAACCACTGCTTTCGTCCCAAGTGGTACCTTAGATACTTCATTTAATATTGGAACTGGGTTTAATAGTGGTGTAAATGCAACATCCATTGATTCGAGTGGAAGAACTGTTGCTGGTGGTTTCTTTACCTCATACGATGGTTCAACTCAAAACCGTTTAGTACGCATTAATCCTAATGGATCAAGAGACACATCTTTCAACATTGGAACTGGATTTAACAACATTGTATATGTAAACACTACTGATTCAAATGGAAAGGTATTGGTAGGAGGAGAATATACAACATACAATGGTTTAACTCAAAATCGTTTAATACGTCTTAACTCTGATGGAACCAAGGATACTTCATTTGATGTTGGAACTGGGTTTGATAGTACTATTTGGGCATTAGCTGTTGATTCAAACGGAAAGATACTAGTGGGCGGAAACTTCACATCATATAATGGTTCAGCACAAAATTACCTAATACGTCTCAATTCTGATGGTACTAAAGATACATCATTTGATATTGGAAGTGGGTTTGTTGGTTTTACAGGAGGTGGACGTGGTTTAATAAATGACATAGTTATTGATTCAAATGGAAAAATATTGATAGGTGGAAACTTCCTTTCTTATCGAGGTGTAAGCTCGCAATACCTAATACGTCTTAACTCTGACGGTACAGTAGATAGCTCATTTAATATTGGAAGTGGATTTGATAGTTGGGTAGTATCAATAAAAATTGATTCAAGTGGAAAAATTATTGCTGGCGGTAGTTTTGAATTCTTCCAAGGATCATCGCAAAATAGAATTATTAGACTTAATTCAAATGGAACCAAGGATACATCGTTCAATATTGGAACTGGGTTTGGGTCTGGAATAGTATATTCAATTAATATAGATTCAAGTGGAAAGGTATTAGCAGGTAGCAATTCATTAACATATCAAGGAGTATCTCAACCTTGTCTAGTTAGAATCAATACTGATGGATCAAGAGATACAACATTTAACACTGGGACTGGACCTAATTCTGTTGTATTTACAACAAATATTGATTCAAACGGAAGATATATTATTGGTGGCTTCTTTACCTCATATAATGGTACATCACAGAATTATATAGCAAGACTTATTTAGAATAATTAAAAATCAATAAATCATATGACAGTATTAATTACATTAACATTAGCTGGGGCAGATACAGGTCCTTTTAACATCTATTCAGATTCAGATGGATACACTACTCCATTGGTTACAGGGGTAGCTAAATCAGCACTAGTAGCAGGATACAGCCTTGTAGGTGTACCTAATGATGCTACAATCATTAGAGTGACTTCTACAGGAACCTGTACCAACTCTATTGATATGCTCATATCTAATATTACTCCAACAACTACAACAACTACAAGTAGTAGTACATCTACTAGTACTAGTACGTCTACTACAACTACAACAACTACACCAGCTCCATGTCAGCAGATATTCTTATATCCTAACAATGCAAGTGCATGTGCTCATTTAGGAAGCTTAACACAGTTTGATATTGACAGTGTATTAACTCCTACAAGATTATGGCTATTAGGTGAATGTGGAATAACTCCTGTAACAGGTGGTAACCAATGGTATTCTCAAGGAGCTGGCGCAGCTAGCTACCAAGTAGATAATGGTGGTTTCATCATAGCAACATTCTTATGTCCTTAGTATAATTATTCAAAAACTCTGTTTGTTGGTTTACAGAGTATCCCCTGGCCTTTCTAGGCTGGGGGTTTTTGTTTTAACTCTAACAAAAAAAGTTATTCTATATAATTAAATTAGTTAGTAAATTTTTGGGTATATCAAAAATAGTTCCTATCTTTACGCTAATTTTAACTAAACTTACCTACATATGCCTGAAAACCAAAGTCTTTTGGAGCAACTTCAACAGATGCTGCATTGGAAGAAATCAAAAAAATACTATGCTGATAAGCTAGGAATTACAGAGGCAGAGATAGATGGTCTGTTAGCAGACATCAGAAAAGAAGAAAACGCACAAGAAGAAGCAGAGATAGGAAACTACATAGCAGACTTAGAAGATAGAGTGGTTAAGTTTACAGAAGATCTTATAAAGGGTACAGGAGAGGTGGTAGCTAATTTTAGCGAAGAGGTTAAGAGCTTAGATGAACTAATTGAGAAGTGTCACATAGACACAGATAAATGGGAAATAACTAAATATGTACAGAACTTCTGGGGGAATGGAAACAGTCCTCATTGGCAAGTCAAAGCATGGTTAGGTAAGAAGTCTACAGAACAAGTTTTTCAAGATAGTTTTGTAGACTTTTTAGCATCATATCAACCTGTTAGTCAGGAAGTTATGAGTCCTAAGTTCTCTGAACATAAGTTTCCTGCTATGTTGGTTATCAATAAGCAAGACTCTCATTTGAACAAATATGATATTGATGGCAATAACAACATTGCTGATAGACTAGCTTCTATCATGTACAAGGTGGAGCTTATTGCTAATCAAGCACAGCTTTCAAATAACTTAGATCAAATTACATATATTATTGGTTCTGATGAATTCAACAGTGAGTTTACAGGAACTACAACTAAAGGCACTCCTCAAACAAACACTCATACATATCAAGATTCATTTAGCTTTATATGTGACCATGAGGTGTTAATGATTACAATGTTATTACAATACGCTGATAATGTAAATGTAATCTATGTAGCAGGTAATCATGATGAGTATGTAGGATGGCATTTAGTTACTTGGTTACAAACCTATTTTAGAAATACAAACAGACTTACATTTGATGTGAGTCCTAAGTATAGAAAGTATGTAAGCTATGGTGGTTCAGCATTGATGTTTAATCATGGAGATGCTTTAAAGCCAGCTAAGCTTGCAGCATTATTTCCAATAGAATTTAGAGAAGCGTGGTCTTTCCATGACAACTTCTACATATTCACAGGAGATAAACACCATGAAGTTAGTCAAGATTTCAATGGTATTAAATTTTACCAAATTCCAGCATTCTCTAGTGCTAAGAGTCTTTGGGATGATAAGAATGGTCACGTGATGTCTAAGGCTGAAGTGACTGCCTTCTTAATAGAACAAGGCTCAGGAATGACAAATATATTCAAACAATATTTATAATGGCAACATTAAGGAAATTAGTTTCAGACGTTCGTGGAATGCACAAATTGCTGTCCACAGATAACCTTATCACTGATAGGGTTGTTGCTTCTGAGATTAAGAACAACACACAGTTATTAGTTAAACGTGAGACAAATCTCAGAAAGCTTTGGGCTACTGATACTTTGTTTACTACCATCCCATGCCTTGAGATGATAGAAGTTCCTATTTCTGAATGTTGTGAATATGTAGACCCATGTAACGTAGCAAGAAGCAGATACAAACTTCCTCGCATTACAGAAGGAAACTATCAATATGTTATCCAGGGTGTATATTCTATCAACGCTATGGGTGGACAAGGAAAAAGATTCAAAGAGATTACTATCAACAGATACTTAAATTTATTGAAACTTCCTATCATTAAGAATGAACAATACTATTGGATAGCCAATGGTGGTTACTTATACATCAGTAATCCATTGCTAAAGGCAGCAAGAATTTCTGCTTTCTTTGAAGAAGATGTACCTAATGAAATAATGTTTCCTGAGTGTGGCTGTGGCAATGTAGACTATTCTACAGATGAGCTCTGCAAGAATCCTTTAGATAAGGAATATGGCTGCCCTGGATATTTAGAAAAGCAGGTGCTAGAACTAACATCTCAAAAACTGTTATCAACTTATTTCAGATTGAAGACAGATCAAACATCAGATGGGGTTGATGGTCAAGCACCAAATACAACCAACACTAACTAATGCGTACAAAAATAGATTGGAGAAGTTCTAGTAAAGAAAACTATAATAATTTTTGCAATAAAAACCCCACTGTAAAGGTTACATTTGACCAGTGGAAAAACATTATATATCTATATAATGACTATTTTAAAAACTACATTCTAGAAACAGGAGAGAAAGCAAGACTTCCTTTTGGCTTTGGAGAGTTCTCCATTAATAAAAAGAAGAGAAGAAAGCTAAAAACTGTAGATGGTAAAGAGGTGGTTAACTTACCCATAGATTGGAAAAAGACCAAGGAGAAAGGTAAACGCATATACAATTTCAACTATCATACAGAAGGATTTTTCTTTGGCTGGATGTGGTTCAAAGAATCTACAAGAATCAGAAACATAGACCTGTGGTATTTCAAGCCCTCTCGTGCAACGTCTAGATTACTATCCCATTACATAAACATTGACAGTAAGTATCAGAATATCTACTGTGAATGGAAAAAATAAAATAACATGTCATATTATTACAAGTATAACTTTGTTTCTCCTGATCCAGTTTATTCAACTGTCAAGGAAGAGTTAAAGTCTTATTTTGATACAGGAGCAGTAGATGATCTAATGTTCCCAACCTACTTAGATAAGTGTCTTATGAAACTAGGTAGGGCAACGTATGTTATTAGTGAAGAGGTGTTATATGTAGAAGACTTTGAAGCTAGACTCCCAGATAACTTTTATGCTGTGAGAGAAGCTTGGATGTGTACAGCAGCAGAAGGATACCCTTATCAAACAGCCAATTCATTCTACTCTCAAGCATTATCTGAAACCACTATACAGGTAACTCCTGTAACAGTGGGTGGTACTCCTTGTGTAGATTGTCAACATGACAACGCTTGTACCAATCCTCAATGTGATGGAAGTTGTCTACCTCAAATTATACCAGCTGTATACAAAACTAATCAACAAGGAACTAGAGCGTTCAGGCATGAATACTTACTTAAACCAGGTAATATTTCTGCAAGACAAAACTGTGATGTAACTTATACAGATGCTTGGGAGTTTTATCAAACTGCTCCTCCTATTAGAGAGTTCACTCCAGGATCTGCTAGTTATGATAGCTTTGATATTAGAGACAATAAGTTTGTCACCAACTTTAGAAATGGGGTGGTGCATTTGATATTCTATGCTACAGAGTATGATTGTGTTGGTAATCAATTGATTCCAGACAACTATCGTATCAGAGAGTTTGTTGAAGCGTATATTAAATATAAAGTATTTGAAACATTGTCTAATCAGTTAACTGATGAAACATTCCAACAGATACAACAAAAGCTAATCTATTATAAAGCATTACATGATGAGGCTTTTATAATGGCAATGATTGAGATTAAGAAACAAGATGCATGGACTAAACAAAGAAGAGTAAGAAATGACTTACAACGCTTTGGACAATATGAATTACCAAATAGAAGCTCAAGATATGGCAGAGGCTGGAACAGATAATCAAGGAACATCTAACATAAGACAAGAATTCAATCTTGGTAGAGTTGGGCTAGACATGGACTCTTCTGTAAATCAAGTACAGAAGGGGAAACTTTCCTATGCCCTGAATGCAGCATTAGAAAACTTTGACTCTAATTCTGTAAACTATCAGAATGAACCAGCTAACGTGTTCTGTTTAAATTTTCCTGAAGGTTATCAACTTATTGGTACACACTTCATCCAAGAGAAAAACAAACACATATTCTTCTTAACTAATCCTGAAACAGGAGGAAGTGAGATAGGATATATGGATAACAATGACTGTGTATACAACACGCTTTGTACTCCTATTCCTAATACAGAACTAACAGTTTGTGCTAACTCTCCTTGTTTAAACTTTGATATAAACTATCCAATTAAAAAGGTTGTACATAAAATTACTAACTGTACAACAGAGGTTTATTGGACAGATGGATTAAATCCAAGAAGATACATTAACATTGAACAAGTTCCTTACATCACAACTTATGTAGGTAATGAAACTTGTGATCCAATCATCGAAGCAACCTTAGATTGTAATAAATTAAAAGTACAACCTAACTTTCAAATCCCTAGTCTAGATGTTGTTGACATTGTTGTAGGAGGAGATTTAAAAGCTGGTACTTATCAGTTTGCTATTCAATATGCTAATGCATCAGGAGATGCATATACATCATACTACTCAATTACCAATCCTACATCTATTGCAAACACAGAGATAACAACACCTAACTTTGATTACAATGTAGGTAAGTCTATTGTGTTGAATGTCAGTAACTTAGATGTTACAGGATACTTCCAATACTTTAACTTGGCTGTTATCAAAACCATTAACAGTGGAACCACTGTAGAATTAGTGGGAACGTATAACATTCAAGAGAAGTCTACATCTATTACTTATACAGGTCAGAACATAACTCAAATCCCTTTGAGTCTTAACGATGTACTTGAGAAGTTCGCTTACTATGATATTGCTCAAGACGTTACAAACGTACAGGATGTTATTGTGTGGGATAACTTAACTTCTATTGACAGAATCAACTATCAGCAAATAGCTAATAAGATTCAACTTCAGTGGGAGACATATAAGTTACCAGCTAACAATACATATGCTGATGGGTTTTACACTACTAATCTTAGAGGTTATTTAAGAGATGAAGTGTATCCATTTGAGATAGTCTTTTTACTAGACAATGGTAAACAAACAGATGGTTTCCATATTCCTGGTAGAGCTAAGAATGCAAATGAATTAGCATATGCAGATGTGACAACATCTAACCCAGACTATGTAGGAGATGGTGCTCCTGAACCTTATTGGAGAATATACAATACAGCTAGCGTAACTGCTACTTATCCTGTCCCTACCACAAATGCTGGTAAAATAGGAGAGGCTTATCCATATCAATCTGGAGACTTTGCTTATTGGGAATCAACTGATACCTATCCATGCAATGTAGATATATGGGGAGACCTTGCTGGTCAACCTATTAGACATCACAAGTTTCCTGATGTTCTTGTAAGTCCTCACTTTGAAAGTGCACCTATTATATATTCTGGTGGACAGATACAACCAGTGATGCAAAATGCTAGTGCTGTGTATCCAATTGGTGTAAAGGTAGACGTACAACAAATAGCATTTCTCATCCAAGCATCTAATTTAACAGCTGAAGAGAAAGCCTCTATTGTTGGATTCAAAATAGTAAGAGGTAATAGAAGTACAAACAAATCCATCATTGCTAAGGGTATTCTTAGAAACGTAGGTAAATACACTAGAGAAGATCCTAGTGACCCTAATGCTACATACTACTACTATCCTAACTATCCATATAATGATCTTAATGAAGATCCATTCTTACTTGAGAGAAACAACGCTTACAACTCTCAATGTGATACGTATAAGATGACAGTATCAGCTGCTGGTACTTTACAATATACAGATTGTTTTACAGGAGAGGTGACTACACAAAGTTTCACTACTGCTACAACTGAGATATGTTCTATTACACTTCCTGTTTTAAATAGTGGGTCTGCTACATTTGTAAATGTTACAAATACAGCATTTACAATCACAATGACCAGTGCTATTTTAGCATACGCTACTTTTAGATACATAGATCCAGTTACACAAGCCACTCAAAACATTACAGTTTACTATGGTAATCCAGTAACAATAAACTCAACAATTGTTCCTGTACGTATAAGTGGAAGTCCTAGATTTACTATTGTTGCTGCTAACACTAATGAAAACCTTGCCTGCTATCCTCAAAAGCTAGATGGGTTTAATAATAATGAATCACCATACAGACAGGTGTTTAACTCACCTGAAACATCTTTTGGACAACCTACATTAGGTAATGTTCTTAAGCTAGAGAGTGTATTGTTTGGTGCTGGTAGGGCCCACTTTGTTAAAGTGGAGAAGCATGCTATGTACAAACTTCTCACTGAGCAAACACAAATCAGTGCTTTGAACTCTAGTAAAGCAATAGCTGACCTAGGAGGATTTAATGCTTCAGCATTCTTCACAGCATATCAAACATATCTACAGATCTATATAAATGGTATCAGTAGACAAAACTTTGCATATTCTTTTAATTCTAGATCTAGCTATGACTATAGTGTAGATATTCCTAATGATCAAGGAGTTAAGCAAAGACAACTTGATAAGTCACAGTACATTTTCCCAGGTGTTCAATCTGTGGGAGATAACTATGACATCAACAACTGGAACAGAGAATCATCAGTATATACCAAGAGTATTGAAACAAGAACTGGAGTGGGAGCTGTACCAGCTTTACCATATCCTAACAAAACACCAAATCTTGTTGTAGCAGGTGTAAGTCAAATTAGTGATACTTCAAGATTTACAATTTCACAAGTAGATAACTGTGCTAGTCCTGAGGCTCAAGAAGATATAAAGGTTGTTTCATATTATGGTTCAATCAAGACAATCAATAATGGACAGTGGGGACAGATATATTCATATCAAACAATTGATACAGGATTCCAAAGAATATTTAATGCTCTCCCTGCAAATGATCCTGAGGTTATCTTTGGTGGTGATACATTCATTGGTAAGTTTGGATTCAAAACTAAACTTCCATTCTTTATTGATAATAGAGTGAATGCTCCTGATGACAGTGACATTTACTATGATGAGATTGGTAATGTGGCTTACCCACAATACTGGCACTCAGCTAGATCTATCCTATCAGACTACTATGTGGGTGGTACATTGATGAAGAACATCATATCTACCAAAGCACATTATTTTGATTGTCCTAATGATAATATTGTACAAACATCAACTAGTACAACAACTACATCTACAACACCTCCTCCAGGAACAGTGGTGGCTGGTTCTTTGAACTACACATATGGTGGCAAAATGTATTTGTTTGCATATGGTATTCCTTATTACTATGTAGAGAGTTCTATCAATGTAGACTTACGTCAAGCATTCAACAACTTGGAGGGTGACTTCTACCCACATGTGAGCTCAGGTATTCCTGACCAATGGTTCCAAGAAAGTAGAGTGCCTATTGCATTTGATAACACTTACTATTACAATACAACATTCACTAAGCAAAACGTAGAGAACTTCTTCTCTCATTTGCCTGCAGATTGGGTACAGCAATTATGCTACACCCATTTTCCATTCAGAGCAATATACTCTGATAGACAAGAAAGCTATTCTGATAACAGAATAAATAGCTGGTTGATATATCGTCCAGTGAACTTCTTTGACTTCCCTCAAAACTATGGTAACTTAGTATCTCTAGATGGTATACAGAACAGAGCAACCTTAGCTAGATTTGAGAATAAGACATTGTTATACAATAACTTATTAACTATTGACACAAGCAATCCTCAGGCTGCATATTTAGGAGGTGGTGATTTATTTGGCAATACACCTCCAATTGACTTTGCAGAAACAGACCTTGGATATGTAGGATGTCAGAACAAGATGTTACTTAGAATACCACAAGGTCAAGTTACTGTAGATGCCAAGAGAGGACAGATATTCTTAATCCAAGGCACCCAAGCAACAGATATATCAGGCTTTGGTTCTGGGTTAAATAGATTCTTTACAGACCATTTATCATTTGAAATATTAAGGTATTTTCCTAATATTGATACAGATAATCACTTCAAGGGTATTGGATTACATGGTGTATTTGACAGCAAGTTTGAAAGAATCATCATCACTAAACTAGACTATATTCCTCAACCAGGAAAAGAAATATTCTATGATGAAGTGGCTAAAGAGTTTTATGTAAACCAACCAACTGCTGGTAATACATCAGTGAAGAGGTTTATAAATGTAACAGACTTAGAATACTTCTGTAACAAATCATGGACTGCTTCATTTAACCTAAACACTAAGAGTTGGGTAAGTTTCCATACATACATTCCTAACTTCTATATAGGAGAAAATAACTTCTTCTATTCTGGATTAAATGAAGGTTGTGATATCACAGCAGTGGCAGTTACAGAGATTCCTTCTCCAACCACTACAACTACTACCACAACAATTTTATATTGTAACTTGTCTGGTACAGCAGAGTGTATAGATTGTGGAATCACTACTACAACTACAACATCTAGTAGTACAAGCACTACAACTACCACAACCACTGCTACACCAACCACAACTACCACTACAACATCAAGTGTTTTCTACAATGTTGATTGGAGAATATCAGAATTTTCTAATACTGGACAATTAATACAGTTATGGTATAGTACAGACTTTGGTGCAACTTGGACACTATGGATAACAAGTACATTCCCAATTAGTGATTATCCACTTTATGATAATTTTGCTGGTACAATATTTAATGGAGGAGTTACAGTGTATCTTGCTATAACTGATACATCTGGTAATGATATTCAATATGGAACAGGTGCATCTAGTGGAGATTTTACATCTCTTTGTGGCAAATCAAATCCTTTCATAATTCCATCAATAAGTGCATATACAATAGTATATTTTAATCTTAATGCTAGTGGAGGAAACTTTGTTAACTGTCCTGTACCAACAACTACAACAACTACTACTAGTACATCTACTAGTACAACCACAACAACAACTACTACTCCACCACCACCAGGATGTGAGTTATCTGGAACAGCAAATTGTACAGATTGTATTTAAACATAAGATAAATGGCAAAGACAGTAATAATAAGATTAACATGCTCTGGTGGTAGAACTGGACCTTTCAATATCTCTGATAATGAAGGCAATGTTCTAGGCACCAATATAACCAAGCAAAACTTAATTGATGGTTATACTGTTAGTGTTGATGACTCTATTGAGAGTGTTATTATAACATCTGCAGGCAAGTGCAATGGAATCTTTATAGAGGTTTCAATTGGCACAGCTACTAAAGAGGAGCTTGCAGCTTTGACATATACAACATGTAACACAGGATCTATTTGGAGACATCTGACAGATGTACAAAACTATAATAAGTTCTATGGTAATATAGAACCATATATAATTGAATATCCTTTTAGCTACCAAAGCTATGATGAGATATTACAAAACGTGAAAGACTACAGTAAAGTGTACAACTATCTACCTATTCCAGATGGTGTGTTCAATGACAATGCTAGGATAGAAGTTGATAATCAATGGTTTAACAAAGCTGTTCTATACAATGGACAACAGTCTACAGGTGTATTAGAATTGGTACCAAAGCCTATCAACAACCTAAGTGCATACTTAACCTACCCTATGTACAATACTAATAGTAAAACCATTATGTATACAAAGAGTGATAACTTCTATCAATACAATACATTCTGGAGTCTTGTTAAGAACAAATCTATACCTTTATTCATGACAAGTTGTGAGTCTTTATCTATAGATAAGATTGTAAATCAACCAAATATGGATTATGGAAAGAGATCATTTAAGAAAGAACCATTGAGAGCTAAAGACCTCAAGGTGAGACACATACTTGATAACAGTTCTGAAGCTCATATAGTTTCTCAATTCATTATTACACCTGCTCAAATCTCTTACAAATAATGGCAAATTGGTTAGATAAATACGAACAAGGAGGAATGGTCTTAAAGAAGAAGACCAAGGATAACTATGGTAAGAAAGCTAATCCTAACAACGTACAAGCGTCTGTAGGTCCTGACTTTGTAGGACTAGGTTATAATATTAAAGGTAGAAACTATTCTCCTGCATGGGGTGGACAATTTCAGAATGGTGGTTTCTTACAACCTACTAGTCCTAAATTACCAAAAGGATATGTAATACCATATAACACTCCTAGCACTGAATTAGCTATGTCTATAGGAGGAGAAGATGGAGAACCAGCTTATTTAATTCCTTCATTTAAAGGTGGTAAGAAACTAAAAGATCCTATTGCTGAATATAAGAAGACAGGAGAACATCTTGGTGGTCCATTTAAAACATGGCAAGAAGCTGAGAAGTGGGAACAAGAGATTAGACATCCATATGTAGAAAAAGGAAAACCTATTCCTACACCACTTAAGAGATGGGGAGATATGGCTATGGGTGGTGGTATCCCAGGTGCTGTAGGATTCACGTACGCACGTACAATTGATCCTGCTCCTAGCAATGGTAAATATGCTAAAAAGACAAAAGCTTCTGCACAGAATGGACAAGAGATGAAGTTTTACCAAGAAGGGCTAGACTTCACTCCTAAGACTATTAGTCAGAATGGTTTAATCATGGACAGGTTTAAAGAAGAGAAAGCTCCATCAGATGCTACACGAGTGGCTGCTCCTGTAAAAGTTCTTACTAAGAAAGAGCAAGAAGAGAATGCTAGGATAAATAAAGAAACTCAAAAAAGAACTGAAGAACGCAATAAGCAAATATTAGATGAGAGAGCAGCTAGGAGAACAACAAAAGGAGATGTAAATGTTCCTGGTAGTTTTAATATAGCAGAAAAAGCTAGATTATTTCCTGAAAGTGTTGGTGGATTGGGAGAAATGTTTGATGAATACATAAACCCTGCATATACAGTGGGAGGATTAGCAGATGCACTTGGAGAATCAGTTGCTGCAAGAAGTCCTGAAGGTGTTGCTGCAACATTGGCAATGACTGCAGGACTAGGAGCAATGGGTCTTGATCCATTAGGAAGTGCTATGAAAGCTCAACGTTTTTCTAGAGGAGCAATCGATAACCTTGGTTACAATGTACAAACTGCAGGGTTTATTGGTAAAGGTCCAAGACCTACAGTTCAACCAACTAACCTAGAGTTAAATGCAATACGTCAACAAAGACTTAATAATGCAGTGACACAAGGAAGCCAAAGCTCAAGAGTTCCTTATCAGTTTCCTACAGATGAAGAACTTCTTGCTTGGAATACAGCAGAAGCTAATAGATATTATAGAAGACCTTCTGAAGTAACTCCTCCAGCACCTAGCACTCTTGAACTTGATCCTATTGAAGAATATTATCAAAGAAACCCTAGACCTGTTACACAAAGAATTCCTACTGAAGAAGAGTTAGCTGCTGTACGCAGTCAATTTCCTGTTGATAGAGAACTTCAATCTAATTTACAAATAGCTGCAGATGATCTTTTGCAAAGAATTAGAGGTGGAAGTTCAACAAGTATAACTCCTGCTCCTGCTCCTCAACCAATGAGTGAGAGTTTGCAAAGAGCTCTTAGAGATATAGACACAGAACCATCAGTAATTGATTTGGACTTTATAAGTGAAGATGATTTAGTTGCTCCAGCTCCAGCTCCTCCTGCTGCAGCATTACCTGTTGAGAAACAATGGGAAGCTGATAAGTTTCGTATTGGTCAAGGTGATCAATCAGGTGAATTTGTAACTAAACATCCTGAAGGTCACAATATACGTGAAAGCATAGAAGCTTATGAATCTGGTCGAATATTAAGAACTTATGATATAGCTGATGCAAAATCTCCTTCGCAACATATACAAATCAAAACTAGACAATATCCAGGAGACCCATATGTAGATGTAAGAGATGTAAGTTTCTTTAATAGAGACCCTAAGAGTAGCTCTAAACAAATGAACATTGTATTTAGTCACCTACCTGAAAAAGCACGTATAGAACCAATAAGTACAAGTATCCACTCTCAGCCATTATTAAACACACGTGTTGCTAAGTTAAGTAGTGGTCAACCAGGTAGAATACAAATTGAACCATTAACACGAATGTCTTCATTAAACCAAATTACTCGTTCTAGCTTTTCTCCAGATGCTTGGTATACTGAGATAATTGATCAATTTCCAAAACTTGAGAGAACTTATAAAACAATCAATGAGTATACAGGATCAGAGTTACCAATGCCTTATATAAAGTATAAAGGAAATCCAATATCATTTGAAGAGTTTAAATCACCTGATTTCAAAAGACAAGTTATGGAAGCTGGTAATCTTTTTGATATAGATGTAATGGTGAACAAATATAAGACAATTAAGAACTGGAAGAATGGTGGACAGATTGTAGACCCAATGGGACAATGGGCACACCCAGGAAAAACAACTATCATCCCAGGCAATGATATCACCATGAAAGGTGTTAACTATGATGTACTAGGTGTAAGTAATACTGGTGACAAAAAGTTGATGAAACCAGGAAAGAATTATAAATTTGATGGAGATTATGTCACTGAATATCCAAAAGGTGGCTGGCTAAATAAATATAAATAAACCACATATAAACGTTTGATATGAAAGATCAAATCTTAAAGATTGCAGGAGTTAAGTCTGAAAAGGAATTCTACAAGAAGTACCCAACAGAAGAAGCATTTATGAAAGCTCATAAGAAAGAGTTTAAGAAAGCTGCTATGGGTAAGTCTATGGTATACAAACAGTTACATCAACTAAGTGACTTTGGTAACCCTCCTATTGCTCAAACTGGAGTAACCACACCACCTGAGTTTAAATTTACTAAACCAGAGAGTTTTGGTGCTGGTGCACAAACAGCTGGTATGAGTGCTCTTAATAATTTAGATAAAATTGCTGGTGGAATTAGTGCTATTGCTGAGCAAAAGAGAAACATTAAAAAGGCTGACCAAGCTGCTCAGTTATCAGGACTTGCTTTGCAAGCTAATCAAACTATGGAGCAACCTAAACGTAATTATGTTAGAGAAGAGGACAATCCAATACAACCTGGACAATTAGGTAATCCTTATGGATCAGGCACAAACTACTTAGCTGAGAATGGTACAATGATTGGTGGCAACCCCACTGAGATTCAGAATACATATGCTCCTAATGATATCTACAATGATCTTGGATTTGAACCATTGCAAGAAACATACAAACAATTTAAACATGGTGGCCATATGCACAAAGCAGAGTTTGGAGAATACTTCCAAGACTCAGGTCAAGCACAAATTGGTAGTGCTGTAGGAGAATCTATTGGTTCTGCCTTTGGTCCTGCAGGAGCTGCTGTAGGTAAGTTTGCTGGTAAACTATTAGGAAATGCATTAGGTGGTGCTAAGGATGCTAGAGCATTACAAGCACAGAAAGATAAAATGGCTTTGACTCAAAGTCAACTTGGGTTCCAACAAAACAGATCACAAGGTCCTCTCAACGCATATATGGAAGATGGTGGATGGGTAAGTAATGATTGGCAGCCACAAGTAATTGCTACATTTGGTGAGCATAAGTTAAAAGACTTATTACAACCTCCTAATGATGCAGACATGTTACGTGCAGGTGGACACTTAAAAGAGTATACACCTCCTAGTGCTGCAGCTATGTTTACTGGTAGACCTGATATGCCTATGGCTCAAAATGGAGTACAGATGGCAATGGGTGGTGAGTTAGAAGTAGGAGATGGTGGATACCTTGAAACAATGTCATACAATCCTAACTTACCTGGTGGTGAGATAGGAATGTTCAGAGGTGCGTCTCATGACAATGGTGGTATTCAAACTAAGTATGGTGAGAATGAAGTGGAAGTAGAAGGTGGTGAACCAGCTGTTAAATTAAAAGATGGTGGATCTAGTGATAACCTTGTTGTATTTGGCAACATGAAAATCAATAAAAACATAGCAGATCTTATGGGAGATCCAAAAGCAAAAGGAATGAAGTTTAAAACATATATAGCTGACATTGCTAAGAATGATGCTAAACAATTAAAGAAAATTAGTAAAGCTGTTAATTTAATTGAAAACTCTGATGAGAACAATGCATTTGATCATTTGTCTTTAAATACAGGAAAGGCTATGCTCCAAGGAGCTAACGCTTGGCAAAAGATTAATGCTGATAAGATTAAAGAAGCAGGTATTGTACAAGATGCTATTCATCAGACAGCTAAGCATTTAGGTGTTAAGAATGACAAATTAGCTGAAGGTAAATTTGAAAAAGAAACAGACCCAAGCATGGTTGCCAAGTATGGTACTAGAGTACAAAAAGCTCAAGGAGGAGGAAACTGGGAAGGAGATGTATGGGTACCTGAAGAAGAATCACAAATGACTTTGCCAGATTTTGTAATTTCAAATACCCCTAAATTTCATCCTCCTAGCATCGAAGACATGCCAGGTGATTTCTTCTCACCTAAGAAAGGTAGTAAAGTATTAAATGCATTAAAGAAAACAGGTAAGTTTCTTGGAGATTATGCTCCTGCTGCTTTGTCTAATCTAGAACCTTTCTTAAGACCTACTAATGCAGATGAGCAGTTACCTCCAGATCAATTGTATCCTGAACTTTATGCATTGGCTACCAATCAATTACAACCTGTACAGGCTCAGACATTCCAACCAATGTTAGACAGCCCTGTTGATATTTCTTTTAATGATCAACTTGCTGCAGTTGATGCTCAATCAAGAGCTGCTATTAGAGCTGCTGGTGCTAATCCTGCTGCACAGGCAATGATTATGGCTCAGACATTACAAGCTAAAAATCAACTACTAGGAGAACGAGATAGAATGAATACTGCAAACAGAATGCAGGTTTATGATAAGAACAGAGCGTTGTTAAATGATGCTAAACTTAGAAACTTGCAAATCCTTGATAAACAGTACGAAAGACAAACTGAAGCTGCATCTAATACTGCTGAGAGAAACTTTAGTGCATTGAGTTCTATTGCTGCTAAGACTGCACAACAAAGAGCTGTTAATAGAAAGATGGCTGTTCTAGAGAATATGTACAACTTCAGATTTGATCCTAAGGGTAGAGCAATCAATGCTAATGCCCTACAGTTCTTTAACACGTCAGGTAATCCATTTGGTAGAGGACAGAGTTCTGGGCAACTAGAAGAAGGTTATGAAGATCTTTTCAATGCAGCAGGACGTAGAGTTGCAACTAGAAAGGCAAGTAGCTCTCAAAAACCTTCTCTTGATGAACTAGATAGTTTTATGGGAACGCAAAAGAATGGTGGTAAAACAAAAGCTAGAAATAGCTCAATTGTAAAAGCTCTAAAAAACCTCTAACTAATTCAGTTATAGTGAATTACTAAAATTTGTTATAGCTCTTGGTAATTCTAATATTTTAAATTAATTTTGTATTATGGCATCGTTTACTGATAAATCATTTCAATTTAACCCCTACATCCAGGAACTGCCAGTTCAGGAGATGTACCAGGTTGGTATGGCCAAACAGGCCCAGTACAACCAAGGTGTGCAAAAAATCCAGAACTACATTGATAGGGTGGCTGGTGTAGACGTGTATTTAGATGTAGATAAAGAATATCTTCAGTCAAAGCTAGGTGAATTAGGTAATAAGTTAAAGACAGTGGCAGCTGGTGATTTCTCTAACCAACAGTTAGTTAACTCTGTTACTGGCATGACAGCACAAATATCTAAGGATCAATTGATTACAAATGCCATAGGGTCTACAGCTAGATATAGAAGTGGATTAAGTAAAATCCAAAAAGATATAGATGAGGGTAAATCAAACCCAGCTAATATAAAAAACTTTCAAAAACAAGCTCAACCTTGGTTAAGTTCTACAAAACCAGGACAAGTGTTTAATGGTACATACAATCCTCACTTTGACATCATGAAGTTTGCTAAGGAGCAGTTTGATGCTGTTAAACCAGGCAAGTGGTCATTTGATCAATTGTATGAAACAGATGCTCAAGGTAACTATAAGTTTGATATTGTAAAAGATAAGAAAGGTAACATCATAAAACAAACTCCTGTTGTTTCTCCTTACATGGTAAGAATGGAACAAGAGGGTAGACTACCTGCAGAGGTTAAAGCTACACTTAATCAGATCTTTTCTGATCCTAGAGTGACTAAGCAACTTCAGATTACAGGAGAGTACAACTATGGAAACATTGATGAGAAAGGTCTTGCAGACATGGTGTATGCTCAAAGGGATGAGAAGACAACAGGATACAATGATAAGATAGCTGAACTTACATTACGTAAGACACTAGAAAAAACTGATGAGGGTAAGAAACTCATACAAGGAGAAATAGATCAGCTTCAAAGTAAATTAGATGGAGTTAATTCTTCATATGATAAACTAGCACAAGAAGCTTACAAGAACCCAGACTACGTAAGAGGATTTGTTTATAAAGAAAACTCTCTAGATAACTTACGAGGCATGTTTGGTTCAGTAAAGGTGAGCAAGGAAAATATGGAAAGTCCTCTTTGGAATGCTAACTTTAAAGAATGGCAAGAGGCTAATCGTATGAGAGAATCAGCTGCTGACCTTAAGTACAAATATGATGCTCTTGCCCAAGCTAGTGAATTAGCTAGATTAGCAAGAGAAAATGATCTTAGAATAGCAGCATTGAAAGCTACAACTGGTAAGAAAAAACCTGGGTCTGGTCCTGATGATGAACGAGGTCTTGAGTTTGCTGAGAATGAATCTAGCATGGATGTAATTGTAAACAGTGAGCAAGTAAAAACAAACGCTGCTAATGACATGTTAACTACAGGTAATGAACTTGTATGGTCAGGCTTCTTTGCTAACAATCCAAAAAACATTCAGGCACTAAGCAAACAAATAGCATTAGGTAAAACAAGAGAGCAAGGTATAGAAACCATCTTAAAGAATACTGCTAATGCTAACAAAGAACCATATGTAGATTTTATAAACAGATGGTCTGATAAAGTGGTAAATGAATTAAAGACAAAGCCAGGTGGGGTACCTCCTGCTTTGGGTGATGCTTATAATTTGTTTAAAAAGAAACAAAAGACTTTCCAATCTATATCACAGGAGGCAGCAGATGTTGATGCAGCAGTGGCTAAAGAATTAGGAACTGATTTATTAAAGGTGATCAATACTGTAGATATCAAAGATACACCAATGAAGTTCCAAGGTAAAGATGTTATAGTTACTAAAGAAGACTTCTATGACCTAGCTATATATGCTAAAGGTAATGTCACTGTAGGTGGCTATTTTGATGACAAGGTGCATAAAGAAAATGCCAAAGCTGCTGAAGCTAGATTAAATAGCAGAGGTAAAGCTTTTTTAATTCCCACTGTATTAGATAAGTTTGCTACCAGTACTCTTAGTCCTTCAGGTATTTTAAGAGATTGGAAAACTACAATAAGACAAGGTGTAGAACTATTACCATTTACAGATCAAGTTTATTTAAGAAACCCTAAAGGGTATCAAGTAAACGTGGATACTAAAGGTGACTTTGAAAACAATTTAAAAAAGGTATATAACATAATAAATACTGAAGCTTCAGCAAAAGCATTAACTAGAAAAGCTGAACTTCTTCAAAGTAAGAGCTTCTTCAAGCCTGATGTTAAGATGCCTATCCTTACAGGTGATGCTGAAACAGACAGACAAACCCTTAATGATATTAGAAGATGGACACTTGATTATGGAAGATCTGGAAAGAACTTAGCAGTCTCAGGTGAATTAGATGGAATGTTAGAAGCTATTAAAGGAGATCTAGCAGATATTTCATTAGAAGCAAAAACAATGACAGGTCCTGGTGGAAAGAAGGTTATACAAATATTAGGAACTGATTTAAAGACTAACAAGTCTGGATCTATTGTAATTGCAGATGATGAAGCTAAAGGTCTTGGTATTGATGTAAGTGGATTGTATGAGTCAGATGAAATTACAAACGTAAGACGTGCTATAAGAAGAAATCCATTAGGCTCTACAACTATGTTAGATGCAGGAGATGTTTCTACATATCTAAAACAAAATGGTTCATACTTTGAAAAGTTTGAATTCCCAAGAATGGTAGGTAATCCTAACTATGATATGCAAGCTAATATAGTGAAAGCTAATGATATGTACTATGCATATATTTATACCTCTACAGCAAATGGTGGTAAGAGGAATGTACAAGCATTACCAGGTGATCCAAACTTGGAAGTTGTTGTAAATAAATTGAAATCACTAGGTCCAGAATTTGCACAAGCTGCATTAAAATAATAAAGAATGCCAGAAGAAAAAATAATTAATTTAGGAGAAGGTGTTAATGCTACGCAGCCTACCACTGAACCAAAAGTTGTTAACTTGGGTGGTCAGTCAAATTTTCCAGATATCAGTCTTGATTTCTCTAGAACTGATAGCAAGGTGGGTGTTGTTGGAGGTGATATGTCTCCTCAAGATATATGGAACAATACTGATCCAGGAAAAACTAAAGTTCCTCAACTTCCTGTTTCTTCAATATATATTGGCAATAGATATAAAAGCAGTAGACCATATGAAACTGATCTAGAAGAAAAGTATGCACAACAACAGAGTGCACTAGAGCAGTGGAGAAATGGTGCCTTAAAGTTTGTAGGCACAGCTACCAATAGTTTTATCTCTGGTACAGCTGGTACTGTCTATGGCTTAGGTGCTATGGTACGTGATGGTAGATTCTCTTCATTGTTTGATAATGAGATTAATAGGAAGTTAGATGATTCATACAAGGCATTAGAAGATATACTTCCTAACTATATGACCCAGAAGCAAACTGATGCTAACTGGTATTCCCCTGATTATTTATTGACAGCTAACTTCTTTTCTGATGGTATCCTTAAAAACTTAGGGTATTCATTAGGTACAATAGGAGGTGGTTTTGCGTGGAGCAAAGCCCTAAAGGCATTGGGTGTAACTAGTAAGTTAGTCAAAGCAGGTCAAGGTCTGGAAGCACTAACAGCTGTAGAAGAATCTATGGCTGCAGCTCCTAGGTTACAAAAGTTTGCTGCGTTTGATGGTGCACTTAACTCTGTAGCACAGAAGTATTTAAAGTCACCAGCAGCTTCTGTATTGAGAAACTCAGACAGAATTATTACATCTGCCACAGGTACATTTGGTGAAGCAGGATTAGAAGGTCTTCAGAACATGAACACCTTTAGAAACAATGCTATCGAAGAATATAGAGATAAGTATGGTGAAACTCCTACAGGTAAAGATCTAGATGCTATCAACGCTTATGCAGATAAGATAGGTAACTTTACATGGGGAATGAACTCATTGCTACTCACAGCAACAAACTACATTCAACTTCCAAAGATTTTGGGTTCTTCTAAGAAAGCAGATGCTGCATTGATCAATGACATTGAGCAATCAGTAGTTGGTGGAGAATGGTCTAAATACTTACCAAAGACAAGACTTGGTAAAATAGGTAGTGGCATCAGAAACATTGGTGGACTTATTGTATCTCCTTCAGAAGGTTTTGAAGAAGGTGCACAGTTTGCTATTCAAACTGGTGTTAATGATTATTTCAATAGAGCATATAGAAATAAAAAAGATGTTTCTAGTTTCCTAAATAACACAAACAGTGTAATGGGAAACATAGTTGAATATGGTATAGATGAAACATTGAATACCAAAGAGGGTATGCAAAACATCCTCATAGGTGCGTTGTCTGGTGGATTACAACAAGCTGGATATGTAGGCACATACCAAGATGAGCAAGGAAGAACAAGAGTAGGGTTTGGTAAATCTGGTGAATTAGGAGAAAGAGGATTTTTAGGATATGGTGGTGAAAGAGGTAGAAATACAGATGTAGCAATACAGGCATTGAATAAAACAAACTCTGCAGCTGTTCTAAAAGACCTAGCTAACTATGTTGGTATTGGTATTGGTTCTCAGAAAGCAAGACAAGCAGCTATCATAGCTAATGATAAACTCACTGAGAAAGACATGGAGCATGACTTCACTCTATCTTATTTAATGCCTAGAGTAAAGTATGGTAAGATAGATGCTGTTAACCAAGAACTATCCTACTACAAATCTCAAGCTATGGATAACGTAGGCTTTGAGGAATTAGTAGCTGATGGTATAGTTAATGCTAATGAAACTAAAGAACAATTTGTTCAAAGACTTGACAACTTATCAGCTCTAGCCAAGCAGGTAGAAGATACCTATTCTATGGTTAGAGAAAGATATTCTAACATTGCTGATAGAGAAGGTAACAAGTTATATAGTGATAAGGTGATAGACAAACTTGTATATGCCACAGCCAAGGTGGGTAACTATGATGTGCGTATTCCACAAGTGAATTCTATTTTAAATGTAGCTGGTATCAATACTGCTGAAATCTTACAAAGTATTATTTCAGGTAATGAGCCTAACAAACAAGCTACACAAACTGTACTAGATCAAATCAATAGCATGGATGTTATATCTGATGTTAAAGAAGATCTTAAAACTGCACTAGCTGATGTTATTGACCTTTCATTAAACAGAAGAAAATATATCCAAGAGTATGATGCTATCAAGCAAGATCCTAAAGGATATGAGGAAATGGAAGAAGAGTTTGGTGCAGAGGAAGAAGTTCCAGTTACTGTTGAACAGAGAGTTGCCCCAACAAAGAAGAAAGGGAAAGAGAAAATTGTTGAGAAGAAGTTAGAGATTGGTAAAGAGTATACTCTTGAAGAACCAGTATTGGTACAGAATGGTAAACTAATAGTTCAGCCAAAGATAAGCGTACTATCACAAACCTTAGGAGGAGAACTAGAAGTTCAACTTCCTGATGGTAGTGTAACTTTCCTTACTCCTGAACAGTTCAGACAGTTTAAAATAAGTGACCAGTTAGTTTCAAATGAGGATGTTAATTACATCATGGATAAGGCTATTGCCACTGTGTTAAAGAAGGCTGAGTTCAAAGATGTTCAAAAGCCTGAAGATCAAAGTGCTTTAGAGTTTGTTAACTCATTAGACAACCCTGAGTTAATTAATGCTATCTTTGCAGAATATAATAAGGCAGCTACCAACTATTTTAAGAATAAGGCTAAGGATGAAAAGATTAAGAAGGGAAATGAAGAAATTCTAAATAGTCAGAATACAGAAGTACCAGGCGAACAAACTGGTGCCAAAGCTGCTGAGTATGAGCAGGTTAATAAAAAGACCAAGTTAATTATTCCTAGAGCCACTATATCTACTCCTCAACTTCCTGGGTATCAAAACTCTATAAAGTTTGGAGCTGACATGTATAAGTTTTCTAATAGAAAACAAATACGTGGTGTATATGTAACAGCTAAAAATGAAGAACAACTAGGACTAAAAGGATTGATGAATCACATCAAAGGAACTAGTGATGTGGATCCTAGCAAAACTATTGCTGTGGTAATGGTTGAGCAAGTTGGTAGCAAGATTAAAGTGGTGGGTGTAGATGGTAAAACATTAGACAACCCTACATTTGATACTGCTGTATTTCAAGTGATGCCAGATCCTAAGTTCCAGTGGAGCGAGAAGTTTGGTGGTAAGAGTATGTTCCCTCAGGATACAACAGAAGCTGAGAAGAATGCAATTATAAAAGAGTACACTGAGTTTGCAAATGAAACATTAGACTCTACAGACTTAAACACTTTCCAGATTGAGGCATCATTTGGTGTTCCTCAAACTGTATTAGATGCACAGGGTAATCCTGTTAAGAACGTAAGAACTGGTGCTGTAGCTGCTGGATTGATTCAAGAATCAGACCTAGCTACAAAGCCTGTAATATATATTCCTACTTTGAACAATGTAGCTCAAAGAGGATCAACAAGTTATGCTAATGCTTTAGGTAAAATATTCTTGATAGCAGGTAATGGTTATGTTCCATTACAGAACAAGTTACATAGTGAAAAAGAAGCTGAGGTAATTTATCAAGCAATTAGTAGATTAGCTACTATTAGATTTGAAGTAGGAGACTTTAATTCAGCTGAGGCTAAACGTCTAGGGGCTGATCGTCTATTTGATTGGTTACGTACTGTAACCTATTGGGGAAGTCCTAAAAATGCTGCTAGTCCAAACAGTGTGTGGTTTAATGCAGATGGTCCACTAGAATTAAAACTTAACATATCAAATGATGGTACAAGTTATCCATTCACTCCACTTAGCATAGAAGCAAATAAAGATGCTATTGTAGAGAAGTTACAAACTATGTACAATAACGTAAGATCTGCTTACGTTAGCTCTGAACTATCTAATTGGAATAACTCTTATGAACAAATACTAAGCGTTGGTGCTGATGGCAAGATAACCACCAAAAAGTGGAAGAACTATCAAAGCTACTTATTATCTACGTCAGGTAGAACAGGACAAGAAACTCCACTAACTGTACCTTACAAAGAAGCTACACCTACCACTACTAATAGAGAAGGTATCTACTTTGTAAACACAGATACAAAAGAAAAGTATGCTGGTGTAATTAATAAAGCTACAGTGGCTAAGAAGAACATTGTTATTCCTGTAGCTCCTTCTCCAACAGCAGGATTTGTAATGGATGGTAAAACACCTAACACAATCAAGAATGCTCAGTATGGAGATATTGTATTCACTGTAAATGGTGAAGAGTTAACAACAAGTGGTGGTAAGTCTGGTGTTGCGTTAGTACAAGATGCAAGTGGTAAGTTAGTATCTCAACCAGCAATTGAAAAATTAGCTGCAGAGAAAAGCCTTCCTATTGATAAAGCTACTAGTTTATTAGCTAACTCTATATATAATAAGTTGACAACCCCTGCTGCTGCTCCTGTAGCTCAACCAACTCCTGCTCCTGTAGCTACTGTAGCTCCTGTTGAAGAAGTTGCTACAGAAAGTGATGAGGCTGAGATTACTCCATCTGATGAGGATTTGATTAGACAACAGATGAATGAGATGGGAGATGATGCACCATTTCGTGTTAAGGTTCAGCAAGATACAGATAAGTTTGAGAAAGAAGATTGGCCAAAGATTGAGGAGTTCATGAAGAATAACTTCCCTATGATTCCTCTATATAGAGTTAAGAACATTATCAGAGGCTTGGGTGGTATTGAGGCTTGGGGTATGTTGAGAAATGGTGGCATCTATGTATACGAGAATGCAGAGGTGGGTACAGCATACCATGAGGTATTTGAAGCAGTATGGAAACTATTCTCTAGCCCTGAAGAAAAGATTAACATTACTAATGAATTTAGAAATAGAGCTGGTAGTTTTGTAGACAGAGTGACTGGTGAAACAGTTAAATACTCTGAGGCTACTGACTTCCAACTTAAAGAACAATTAGCTGAGGAGTTCAGAGACTTTGTACAATATGGCAAGGTTCCAATGAAACCAGCTAAAGGACAACCATTTATTGTTAAGTTGTTCAATGACTTAGTTAACTTCATCAAGTCATTCTTTGTAGGACCACAAGCTGCTAGGAACACAGAGGAGTTATTCAAGAGAATGACCACTGGTTTCTATAGCAAGCAATTTCCTGCACGTCAACAACTATCTTATGCAAAAGCAGGTATTATTAATATCAGTGATGCATTTGCAGATAGAGAAAGTGAAACACGTATTAAAGGATTTGCAGGTCAAGAGGTGAATGACATCATGCAACAAATGACCTATGAGGTTTTAAGAAGAGTTGTTAGACCAGGAGGTAATATATTTAACATTACTAACAATACTGTAAGTAATGAAGAACTTAAGGATGCTTTACAAAAGACAGCACTTAAGTCTAGAAAGGCTGCTGAAAAGTTAATTGAGAAAGCTAGAAAGGTAAGTGAGCAAGAAGGTAAAGCTGCTGAAGAAAGATATGCGTCTATCATTGATAAGTCTAATTCACTATGGAGTAGGATTACAAACAACTGGGATGCACTAACTGAGAAGCATAAAGAATACTTACTATCTTATAACATTGAGTTTGATGAGAACAATGAAGCAGTTGTTCTTGAAGACAAAGGTAAAGATGAAACATACAGTAGTGCTGAGAAGATAGATAACTTCAGAAAGGCCAACTCTGCTATCAAGTTATTGCTTTCTACTATTCCTATAGTTAGAAATGGTGACTTGGTATATACATCTATTAATGGAGCTAAGTTAATTCCTACAAGTGAGGTTTATATGACTATCATTAATAGAACATATGCAGCCACTAACCCTGATGAAATGTTAGAAGCTTTACGTCAACTAGCAATAGATGATGAAAACTATCGTACATTATATGAGCGTATTACAAGAAAACCATATGATGATGGAGACCCTAGCTATGAAAACCTAGGTGAAGACCATCAACTTAGATTAGTTAATGCCTTATGGAGATTGTTTAATAAACAAAACCCTACAGTTAAAAACTTGTACATCCTAGACAATGGTGATGTTCAGGTGGGAGATTCTAACTTCACCACAGCAGCTAGACAATTAGCTGATGAGTTTAAGAATGGTATAGTTTCTTCTGTAAAGAATGATACTAAATACTTTGAATACAGTGGTTTAAGAAAGGGGTATGCTCCTAAGATAAATAATCAAGGTAAAGCTGTTATTGGAGATTTCCCTACAGCTACATTAGAAGAACAAGTTAAGTTCTTAAATAAGCTTGGAATTCCATTTAACATAGCTGATGTAGATCAATTAGATGTGGATGACAAAACTAGATTTACTAATGCAACATTAGGTATAAAGAAGAGCTTTACAGATCTTGAGGTGGTATCTACACTAACAGGTAGAACCCTATCTATCAATGGTAGATTATTAGAACTAGCCACTATCCAAGCTAAGATTAAAAACCCTGAGTTTGATAGTGTATTCTATAATGTAAATGGAGATGCTACACAAACCTTTATTGGTGTGAATGCCCTAAGCAATTTACATAGTGCATTGTCTAAACTAAGTAACATTAGTGAATTAGCTAACACTCCATATGCATATCTATTAACAGATACATTTGCTCAAAACTCTGTAATATTAAACAAGATGTTTGATATTGCTGGTAATGGAGATCGTATCAAGGATTCAGAAAACTTAATGGAACCTGCTTGGGCTGATGGTACAATCAACTCTACCAATGCTAAGAAGAAACAATCTAGTAAGCTTACTTACCAAGAACGTTTGATCCAAGAGATCAATATGAACTTGGCAGGTTTCTACTATAACCTTGTTCCTGGAGACTCATCTCTAGAGCACATGGTTTATATGAAAAATGCTGTTAGCAAAGAGAATGTAATAGAAGGATATGAAAATGGTGGAATCAATGAGATATTCAAAGGCTACCTTATATCTGAGTTAAACCTTGCCAAGGAAGGACGTGATGTTAGAAACAGCAAAGAGTTACGTTTCTTCAAAGCCATCTTAGGTGAGACATTACATAATGATATTATAGAAGCAGAAGGAACTTCTGAAGAAGTTTATGCTGCAAATGAAGATAGAATAAATGCTGCGTTAGCTAAATACATTGCTGATAAAACAAGGCAGTTTAAGAATACTCTATACGACTATGATATTATTAAAATAGATGAGGAAGAGCCAGACGTTTGGACTTTGACTAATCTATCTATGGGTAAGGTTATGGATGATGAAGATTTGATGCAGCATCTTGAGATGCTACAGATCAACTTCATGATCAATAACATTGAGCTACATAAGTTATTATACTCAGATCCATATCAATACAAGGATGAGTTAAAGCGTATTAAGAACTTCCTATCTCCACGTCAATCATTAGCAGCTAACTCTTCAGAGTTAAATGCTGCTATGAACAATGTATATAACAAAGAGTTCAAAGAAGGGGAAGTAGGATATATAGACTTCACAAGAGACTATTTCAGAACAGTTACAATGACTGATGTATTAGCAGTTGGTGATTTGCCTGGATATGGTAAAGGTGGAATTAATAAAGAAGAAGCTGATAGTCTTACTCCTATTGAACAAAACTTTACAGATGGTCAAGGTGGACGTAAAATGCAGGCTAAGTTTGCAGGTAAGTCTACTATGGATTTAATTCTTTCAGGAGACAGAACTAGAACTACTCGTGCTAATACTGATATCCAAAGGATGATGCAAGATTATGGTCTTACTAACATTGAAGACTTGGTTGGTAAAACAATTCGCATGACAGATAAAAGTGGTCGAGTTGCTTATACTAGAATTACAAATGTTGTTCCTTTTACTAAAGAATATCAAGATGCCACATGGCAGAAAGAAGGTTGGGAAAAATCTGTAACAGATAGATTAGTAGGACAATATCCTTATGCTATAGAATTTGAATTAGCTTCTGAGGAAGAACCATTTGAAGAAACAGATGGTTCTGGTATTATATCTCTACCTGCCCATCGTAACTTTAGAATACGCAGTGGTGATTGGAATAGTGATGAGGAGCTACAATACAGATTTGATATTAGATATGAGAAAGCTGTAAAGGCAGGTGCTACCCCAGAACAAATAAAAGAATTACTAAAAAGTAATCCTGGTGTTCAAAGCACATACACTCCAATCAAACCTATTGTATCTGGTAATAAAGGTAATGGTCAATTATACAATGATATTGTACTAGATAAGTTTGCCCTTTATCCATTGAGCTTCAGAGTGTTACATGAGTTTAACCCTGATGTAAATGCTATCAAGTTGTACAACAAGATGCAAAGAGAGGACATTGACTATGTTGTATTCAAGTCTGGTAGAAAGGTGGGAGCTCAAGAAACATTTGATCCATATGATGAAAATGATAATTTTAACGAGGCACCTTTTACTGAAAAGCAACTTGTAAACGTTCCTTTCTCTATCATGTCTACTCAATCTGATGTACCTTCTAAAGAAGATGGAGAGGTTACAAGAGGTAGTCAAATCACCAAATTAGTCACTCTTGACTTAATGGAAACTGGTGTGCCTGTGGACTACAAAGGAGGAGTAGAAGTTTGGAATAGACTAAGTGAAGATAAGAAAAAAGAAGCTTCTCCATTATACAATGAGATTAAGAATAACCAATACATTCTTGAGGGAATGATTAGTTTAGGTTTCAATAACCTACTTAACTCTATGGGAATCAAGAAGGTAGGAGAAAAGTTTGAAGTGACAGACTTCTCTAAAGCAGCTAATACATTACGTAGAGAGATACTTAAGAGAGAAGTGAATGACAACATTGCTGATTCATTAGCTGGTTTCTTAGAAGGTAAGGTGACATTAGAAGCTACACCTGCATACCAACAGATTAGAAACATCTTATATTCTATTGCTGACAGAGAAGTTATTTCTCAGAAGGTAAATGGTGGTATGAAAGTACAGCTTCCATCTACCTTTATGGAAGAGAACAGAGTTAAGAAAGCAGGTGAGAAAGGATACACATCTGATGTACTTAAGTTCTACACTAACAAAGAAGGACAGCGTGTTGCTGAGGTGATGTTATCAAGATGGTTTGATATAGACATGTCAGATCAAGAATTGTTAGACTACCTTAACAATACAGATGAAGGTCAAGAGATATTAAAAGGTATAGGGTTTCGTATCCCTACACAGAAGCAAAACTCTATTGATGTCATCAAGGTGGCTAAGTTCTTACCTAAAGAGTTTGGAGATAGCGTAATCATCCCATCTGCATTAGTTAAGAAAGCAGGTTCTGACTTTGACATTGATAAGTTATCTGTATACCTAAAGAACATATACCAAGATAAGAATGGTGACCTTAGAGTTATTCCTTACTTTGGTGTAGGAGAAAAGGCTATTGCTAAGATAAAGGCTATGGGTCTTGATATGAATACCTATGAGCTATACAAAAGATCATTAGAGAATGCATACTTTAAGTCTCTTGAAAACCTTATATCTAGTGAAGAGAACTTTGAGCCTCTAACTACTCCTAACTCAGCAGACCAATTAAAGAAACTATCTGGTGAGATAGTTGGTAAACTTGGATTGGCTAAGATTGACTATACTGACCCAGGCAACATGTTAGATAGAAGGTTTATGTCTAGACTTAGACAAGCATTCATATCTGGTAAGTATGCTATTGGTATTGCTGCTGTAAACCAAACAAACCATTCTCTTAACCAAAGAAGCAACATCTTTGTTGACTTTGATGGTATGCAAGATAAACTAAGTGATGTAGATAGAGAATGGATGGGTGATGGTAAGATTAAGTTTGAAAGTTATAACACTGTAGAAGTTAATGGTAAAACATACCCAAGTCTTTCTCAGGTTTATAACCAAGGCAAACAAAGAATATCAGACATCCTATCTCAGTTCATTGATGGATTTGTGGACATTGCAAAAGGTCCTTGGATTATTGAATTAGGTATGACACCTAACGTAGCATCTACATGGATGTTCCTAGCAAAAGTTGGTGTACCTATCAAGTCTATTGCATACTTCATGAACCAACCAATCATACGTGATTACTTACGTAAGATTGAAAACTCAGGATACTCTTGGTTATTCATTGATGACTTTGTAAAAGAAATCAAAGCTGATCCAAAGTATGCTGTAGGTGAGAATTACAACTTTAGTAAGTTTACCACTATACCTAATAACACTAAGCTATTAGAAACATTAGGTGCTAAGAAACTTCCTAACCAAGATGATAGAGCTCAGCAACAATTCATGTTAGATGAGTTCTTGAAATATGCTAAGATGGCTAGTCAGTTGTTCACTGTAACTCAAGGGTCTAACTTTGATACAGCTACATTCAACGACCCATACCTAGTATTCAAAAAACAACAACAGCTTATCAAAGCTCAAAAGACAATCATTGCTTCTGTAGATAAAAATGGTAACATTATCCCTGGTGTAGATTCTATATTAGAAAACTCTTTCTTAGGAGTAATGGCTAACAGATTACAGGATGTAAGAAATGCCTATGCTGAGATACTTACATCTGACAATAAGAACGTTAGAAGCGTAATAGAAAAGGTTCTACTTCCTTATACAGACTTACCAGATGGAGACTTCATTAAGGTGGCACAGAAAGCTGTAGCTGACTTATTTGACTGGGCTGTACAAATAGATAGAAAGTTAAACACTCAGATTTCAGAAATACTATTATCAGATAACAACGCTGCTCGTGACATCAACAACTTTGTAGTTAAAGTTAAAAATAACAAAAGACACAAACTAATTGATAATCAAGCAATTAAGTTACTAGAACAGTTACCTTCTCCAACAAAAGGTGGAGTGAACAATGTTAAGATAAAGAATAAGAGTAACAAGGTGTTTGATCAAAACGAAATCATTAATGGTTTTAGAGAGCTGAAAGAATACCTTGGTGATGATCCTCTGTATGGTAAGATTGTAAGACTTGCTGTATTACAATCAGGATTATCTAAGAGTCCTATATCTTACACAAGCTTGCTTCCATATGAAGACTTTGAAGAGGTTTACAATAAGACATTGTCTACATTAAACAAGATGCCTAACTTAGATGACTTCTATAACTTAGGTGTGTTCCAAAGAAACAACTGGAATAATGATGACATTGTTCCATATAGAAAAGCTAAGTTTAAGCAAAACAAAAATGGTGATTGGTTCTATGCTAATGCATTGAATATGAAAGACCAAACCATTGAAGATGCTACAAATCTAGGAAGAATACCACAGCTAATGAAGCTTTCTTCTCTAGCACGTGATGCAAACAAAGACTATATTGTATACTCTTGGGAGATTGGAAGTAAAGAAGAGAAGGCTGAAATGAGAAAGAGAGGAGACTACTCTTACATCAAGAAGGCACTGTTCAAGAAGGTGTACAATGGAACATCTCCATTAACTACCAAAAACTTCTATGGCACAGATGTTTATACCTACAAGCAAATCAATGCGTGGGGAGATGGTATTAAAGCTAATGAGTTTTATAATGTAGTTAAAACATCTGTAATTCCTAATGGTTTTGAAGAATCAAGGGAAGTAGAAGATGCTGATATATTAGAGTTCTTTACATATGATGAGGCTACAGGTACAGATAAAGAAACTGTAACTCCTCCACAGACTATTAATGAAAGTACAAATGTAATTGAAGGTAAGATATCACTTCCAAGAAGAGCTACAAAGAAAACAAAGTTTACAATAATACGTGATAATAAAGAGGTTGAGAAAGAAGGATATAAACTTATAATTCCTGAATATCCTAATGCTAATGTGTATGTTTCAAATGAGGCTATTGATCAAGAAGGTTTCATATACAAAGATGATTGGAGAGTTGAAGCAGGAGGTTTATATATAACTCATATAGGTTCTAGCACTATTGATAAAGCAATTGCTATGTTCCAACAAAATGTAAATAACATTACTAACACTGAGGTTTTAAAGAAAATACAAGACGTTAGTAATTTGTTTGTTGGAGATCCACAAGAAACATTAACTTTACAGGATGGTAGAGCTTATACAAAACTAGAAATAGATGGTAAGCTTTTAAAGAAGCTAGGATATACTCCTGAAGAAATTGGTAACATACTAAAAGAAATCTGTTAATATGGCAACATGCCCAAATAAAAACTCAGACAGTTGGAAGCAGCTTGTAGAACTCAGAGGTGAGGCAATGGCTCATTACCTATGGGATGAATACAATGGTGAGGTTCCACAAGATATTCTTGATAATGTAGAGCAAATTGTTACTGCTCCTCAGAAAGCAATACAGGAGCAGTTAGCTAGAACACAAGATCCTAAGTATATTAAGAAGGTTCAGTATGATTCTGCAAACACAGATCCTCTGTTATTAGATTCTGAAGAAGCTAACAATGGCTATGAAATCATGAATAGTGATGGTACTTGGACTAAGATAACAAAGAGGGTAACTGATAGGGTTAAAGCTTGGTATAAAGAAAGGTTTGGTAACAAGCAGTTCACTGAAGCAGAGAAGAAGTTCAATGAACTTAAAAGAAACTATGGGGTTGCTGGTCACAAAGATCTAGAAGAAATACATGAAAGATACTTCAATAAAGATGGAACCAGAAGACCTGAACCATTAGACAGACCTAATAAATTCAATGTAGAGACCCAAGCAATGTATAACATGCTTGAGACTTATTATTCTGACTTAATCAAAACATTCCCTAAGGATACATTAGTATTCTCTGAGGTGATAGTTTATGATAGTAAAAATAAAGAGGCTGGTACAATTGACTTTCTTGCTGTAGATCCTAATGGTAAGACTCACATCCTAGACTGGAAGTTTATGTACATTGCTGGTAATGATGTTGCCTGGTTTAAACAAGGAGCATTCAATATCCAGATTGGTACATACAAACAGATGTTACGTGATAACTATGGAGTGAAGGAGTTTGGTATGTTACGTGCTATTCCCATCTCTATGGAGTTTGGATTGAAAGACAAACAAAATCCAAAAGAGGGATATGAACTTACAGGTATGGCAGTTGGTTCTGTAGATAAGTCTCAAATAGATCCTATTATGGATCTTAAACTTATTCCATTATCTGAAGAATCAGAAACCACTGGTAGTGAAGCACTTGATGGTGTATTACGTAAGTTGAATGCACTAATGCGTGAATATGCTAAAGAGAAGGTGACTGATGAGGGAGAGCGTATGTTCAAGATTGAACGTATGAATACTCTCAGAAAAGCCATTCGTTTAGTGCAAGGAACTGGTAACCTACAACCTCTCATAGACGTAATCCAGGTGATGAGAAGAGATGGTGATAGAATCTTAAATGACTACAACACTATCTACAAAGACAGAGCTGCTAGAGACACTGACTCTACAAACGCAGAACTATCTGACTTTGCTGATGATATGAATAACTACATTAGATTCTCTGAAGTCTTCTCAAGCATTGGTGATGATATAGGTTATTTAATCTATACAGCAGACATGGAAGAGTCAGCTGCTAGTGAAGAAGAAAAAGAGAACGTAGCTATTAGAAAAGAAATCTTACAAGAACTAGATTCAGAGTCTAAATTCATTAGACTTTCTATTAAACAAATTACTAAGGCATCTGAAGAGTTTGCTGATAAACACATAGGACAAAGAAACCTTGTAACAGGATTAACCAAAGCTGAGGCAGTAATCAAAGGATTGGCTGCTAGATTTAGAGGTGTATCTGAACTACCTTCACGTGCATTACAAGTTTTATATAAACTTACATCTACAGCAAAGAACAACGCTGCAGCTGATGCATTTAAAGAAGTGGAAGTCCTAATGAGTCTTAGAGATAAGCTTGTTGCTAGAGGTGGTGATACAAGAAAACTTGTACAAAAGCTTTACCAAAAGACTACAGAAGGTGGATTGGTAAATAAACTAATCTATAAGTATAAGAAAGACTTCTTTGAGCAAATAGATGAGAAAGCTAAGGAAGGTGGAGATAAAGAATGGTTATTAAATAACATTGATGTAGAAGCTTATAGAAAAGAAGCTGCACCTTTGTTAGAAAACCAGATTGCTAGAATCAGTAAAAACTCTTACTCTGGTTCTGAAGAAGAACAAAATGAACAGAGAGAAAGATATATACTTGAGGCACAACGCTTATGGGATATAGATAGAGCAGACTTCAATGGCTTCAACAACTATGTTATTAAGAGACATCCTAAAGATGACTGGTTCTCTGAAGAATACTTAGAGATTCAGAAAGATCCTGACCTACTTGAGCTATACAATTTCATTACTAAGTATAATGAGAAGGCAAAGGATATTGGTTACATCAACAACATGGTGTCTAAAAACTTTCTACCATTCATTAGAAAGAGCATGGCTGAGCAGCTTGTGTGGGATAATAAGTTGTCTATCATGAGCAACTTTTATAATAGCTTACAAGCTAGAACAGATGACACTGGTTATGGTAGCATCAACGAAATCACAGGGGAACTACAGAATGGTATTCCTAAATACTATACATATGACTTCACACAAACTGATACAGGAGTTAATGACTACTCTGATGTGAGTGAAGACTTATTTAAAAACCTAATTCTATACATTCAACAGGTAGAGAAGTATAAGTATCTATCTGATGTAGAAGGTCAGTTAAACTTAGTAAGAACCATTGAGTCGTTCAAAGGACATCTTAACACCACTAGATATAGTGATATAGTTAGAAAAGATGGTACTCCACAAGAACTTCCTGGTAATGAAGAGAATACAAAGATATATGATGAGTTCTTAAGAGCTTTGTTGTATGATCAGAAATACACTGTAGATAATGCAGACTTACCATTAAACATGGGCAAGGTGACAAACTTTGTTAAGAATGGTATTAATAGACTTGCTGGTAAGGAAATCTTTTCACCTGAAGAAAACCCTACACCTACATCATTAATTAAAACAATGGATGCTGCTAACAGAGCATTCCAATTAAAGGCCCTTGGATTTGAATTCATCTCTGGTGCTGCAAACATGTTTGGTGGTAATATTCAAATTGCCACCCAAGCAGGAAACTACTTCAAGAGTAGAGAATTTGCAAAGAATGAGATTAAACTTATTGGTCAGAGATTTGATAACAGGAAAGATAGAGAAATCTTTACAGAACTCATAAACACATTCATGCCATTAAAGGATGACCCTTCTTATGAAGAGTTTAACAGAGCTGGTATGACTACATTAACAAGAGGTAACTTAGGTGACTTCTTGATGGTCTTCATGAGAAAGCCAGAACAACTATTAGAGAAAGCTACATTCTTGACACTACTTGAAAACATGATGGTAGAGAATGGTAAGATTGTGAGTATCAGAGAGTTTGTAAACAGCAAGTACAAAGACAGATATGATAGTGCTGCTAAGTTTCAGGAAAGCAAAGCTAAGATAGATGCAGAGATTGAGGAGTTGAAGAAGAAAAGATCTATTGCTAATACTAAGAAGTTAGTAGACGGTAAGTTAGTTATCCCTGGCTTGGATCTAAGCAATAGAGATGAGATACAAAGACTTACCACGCTGACTAGACGTATCTCTAGGAATGCAACAGGTAACTTGTCAGATGGTGACATTAACAGAATGTCTATGTCTATCTGGACCAAGTCTATGATGCTGTTCAAAAACTGGATACCAAAGCTAACAGATACACGTTTCTCTGAGTTTAGAAGAGTGAGTGATGACTTCTCTGTAGAGATTGGTGAGGATGGAATACCTGTTGGTGAGAAGTATGACATTGGACGTATTCGTCTACTAGCTGCTGTAATTGGTTCTTCATTTAAAGATAAGCAAACTAACCTGCTTAACATCATCAACATGAATGATGATGGTATCAGGAAGCTTAATGATATGTATGAAGAGTACAGAGAAGAGTATGAGAAAACTACAGGTCAACAATTATACATGACCAAAGAGGAGTTTATTGACATGGTGAGAAACAACCTACACAATCAGATTAAGGAACTAGCTATTCTAGGAGCATTGGTAGGATTGATGTTATCTCTAGGCTTCATGGCACCTGATGATGATAAAGATAAAGCTACTAAAAACTTCCACAGATTTGCATTGAAGACAATAGATAAGTTTGTGGGTGAGCTTTCATTCTTCTATAACCCAGTGAACTATCAATCCCTATTAGATCAGGGCATATTCCCAGCAGCAGGTCTTATCAAAGACTTTGGTAGATTTATGGACCATTTATGGATGGAAACAACAGGGCTTGATATGAAACTAGATACAACAACAGAGGATGTAAGGAAGAAAGCACAGCCTATAAAGAACGCTATGAAGATGTTTCCTTTCACAAAATCACTTGTAACATACCTAGCTATATTTGATTCTGAATTTGCTAAAGAGTATGACGTTACTATACAACAAGAAAGTAGATAAATAATGCTATATTATGTAGCATAGTTTTATCTAACTCATTGAAAATAAACTAATTTAAACTATTTTTGCGTATATAGGTGTACTCTATAGAAAGAGGTACACCTATTTGCGTATCAATTACTTACACATTTTTATTATTAATATATTATGGATGTATCTTGCTCAGCAGAACCATGTCCAGTCATACTAAATGCCACCTGCGTATTCTATGAAGGTGAGAATTTAATATACACTGGCATCAATACTAATGATAGTCTTCAAACTGCTCTACAAAAAATAGACGCTAAGTTTGGAGATGCTGGTCTTGGGTATATATTCCAAAATGGAATTATACAGTCAGCTCCTGGTCAACCAGTGAAGCTAGGCGGTAGCTTAACCCAGAACACAGTTATTCTTAGCAATGGCTATACATTCAAGATTTCAGATTCAATTGAGTCTGCAGCATTAATAACAACAGGTGGTACCTCTTCAGATTTTGTTAAGGGGGATGGTAGCTTAGATAATACATCATACCAACCATCAGGTCCTTATATCACAGCACTAACAGGAGATGGTACAGCTAGTGGCCCAGGGTCTGCTGTTCTTACATTGGCTAGTGTCAATGCTAACCCAGGAACTTATGGTTCCACTACACAGGTTCCAAGAATAACAGTGAATGCAAAAGGACTTGTAACTAATGTTACTCCTGTAAACATTGCTGTTCCTTCTGGTGTCATCATCATTGTTGGTGATGTAACAGGAACTGGTACAACAGGTTCTCCTACAACTCTTACATTACAGACTGTCAACCCTAATGTCTATGGAAGCAACACCTTTTTAAAGGTGGCTGTGAATGGCAAAGGTCTTGTTACGTCTGCCACTCCTGTAACACAAGGAGATATTGTATCTGCATTAGGATATACACCAGTGCCTACAACTAGAACGTTGAGCATCAATGGTTTAACACAAGACCTATCAGCAAACAGAAGTTGGTCTGTAGGAACAGTGACAAGTGTACAACTTGCCATGCCTCCAGCATTCAGCATTACAACACCCCCTATAACTTCTTCAGGAACTATAAACGTTGTAGCAACAGGATCAGCAGCTCAATACATACGAGGTGATGGTACTATTGCAAACTTCACAGCTACAGGTGGTACCTCTGGTACTTCAGGTATTGATGGTACGTCAGGAACCTCTGGCACTTCTGGAACCTCTGGTACTTCAGGTACGAGTGGAACAGATGGTACAGGTGGAACTTCAGGCACGTCTGGTACTGATGGCACATCAGGAACCAGTGGTACAGCTGGAACCAGTGGTACAACAGGTACTTCTGGAAGCTCAGGTTCCAGTGGAACAACTGGAACTAGTGGAACTTCAGGTACAGATGGCACATCTGGTACAAGTGGAACCACAGGAACTTCAGGCAGCTCTGGCACATCAGGCAGCTCAGGAACTGCTGGTACAACAGGTACTTCAGGTACAGCAGGTACCAGTGGCACATCAGGTACTACAGGTACTAGTGGCAGTTCTGGAACATCAGGATCAAGTGGTACAGCAGGTACTACTGGAACATCAGGCACCTCTGGTACTGATGGTACAGGGGGAACCTCTGGTACAACTGGTACAAGTGGGTCAAGTGGCTCTAGTGGAAGCTCAGGAACAGCAGGTACATCAGGTACAACTGGAACTTCAGGTACTGATGGTACAGGTGGAACAAGTGGGACTTCAGGCACAGCTGGAACTAGTGGTACGAGTGGGACTAGTGGGACTGATGGAACAGGAGGCACATCAGGTACTTCTGGTACTACAGGGTCTTCAGGATCATCAGGTACAACTGGTACTAGTGGATCTAGTGGTACAAGTGGTAGTGCTGGTACATCAGGTACCACAGGAACAAGTGGTACCTCTGGAACGTCAGGAACTTCAGGTACAAGTGGAAGTTCTGGTACATCAGCTACAGATGGTACTGGGGGCACTAGTGGAACTAGTGGAACTAGTGGAACAAGAGGAACTTCTGGAACCTCTGGTACTAGTGGGACATCAGGAACTTCAGGGTTGAGTGGTGACAGATTTGCCACCACATCAACATCAACATATACATTAGGAGCTGTAGGTTCTTCAGGAACCATTACAGTGGGAACAGGATTAGCATATACAGTTGGTCAGTCTATTATTGTTGCTTATGATGCAAACAATCACGTAGAGGCTGAGGTGACTTCTTATAACCCAGCAACTGGCTCATTAAGCTTCACTGTATTTAGACTTACAGGGTCTGGTACATATAGCTCATGGCAAGTTAACTTGGATGGTGCTACAGGAGGTGAAGGTTCTTCAGGTTCTTCTGGTTCTTCTGGTACAAGTGGCACATCAGGCTCTTCAGGAGTAAATGGTACATCTGGCACTAGTGGTACAACAGGAACTAGTGGAACCAGTGGCACAGATGGAACAGGAGGAACAAGTGGTACTAGTGGTACAACTGGCTCTTCAGGATCAAGTGGAACAACAGGAACAAGTGGTTCTAGTGGAACATCAGGAAGTTCAGGAACCTCTGGTACTACAGGAACCTCTGGCACAAGTGGCACAGCAGGTTCTAGTGGTACGTCTGGTACTAATGGTACAGGAGGTACAAGTGGTACATCTGGAACCACAGGAAGCTCTGGTTCTTCAGGAACTAGTGGCACCAGTGGAACAAGTGGTATTAGTGGTACCTCAGGAACTGCTGGTACCTCAGGAACTTCTGGTATAAATGGAACATCAGGTACATCAGGTAGTTCTGGCTCTTCAGCAACAAGTGGTACAAGTGGAACCAATGGTACAGGTGGTACGTCAGGTACCACAGGTACTTCAGGCTCTAGTGGTACATCAGCTACAAGTGGTACGTCTGGTACAACAGGAACCTCTGGTACAACAGGCTCTAGTGGTTCTTCAGGAACTACAGGAACCAGTGGTAGCTCAGGAACAAGTGGAACTTCTGGCACCAGTGGTACGTCAGGTACAAGTGGTAGCTCAGGTAGTTCTGGTATAAATGTTGGTTCTAGTGCTGTTATTGTGCTTGGAGCAGGATTGTGTTCTTCAGTAAGATGTGGTGTAACAAATACTTCTTCAGGAGCATATAGTGGTTCTTTAAGTGGTTCAGCTAATGCTTCAGTGGGTTCATATTCTGCCATTGCAGGTGGTCTTTCTAATACTACCCAAAATACAGCTTCTTTTATAGGTGGTGGTAGTAATAATTCAGCTTCAGCAAATAGGTCAGTTGTAGGAGGTGGTCAGTCAAACACAGCTTCAGGTACATACAGCTTTACAGGAGGTGGTTTAAGTAATAATGCATCAGGCACAAGGTCAGCTGTTGTAAGTGGTGAATCAAATTTATCAAGTGCAAATTATTCCTTTGTAGGAGCAGGTTATGACAACACAGCTTCAAGTACTTATTCATCAGTTGTAGGAGGTTATCAAAATACAGCTTCAGGCACTTATACTTTCATAGGTGGTGGTAGAGGGAATATTGCAAATATTGCCTTTTCTACAGTAGGAGGAGGACAAGCGAACTGTTCTTATGGTGGTTGCTCCGCAATAGGTGGTGGGTGGTGCAACGTTGCAAGTGGTTTAAGAGCCACAGTAGCAGGTGGTGCTGCAAATAATGCATCAGGCGCACAATATCCATTTATAGGTGGAGGTTATGGTAACACTGCAAGTGGAAGCTATGGTTCTGTAGCAGCAGGTGGTTATCTTAATACCACTTCAGGATATATGGCAGGTATTGGGGGTGGTCAAAACAATACAGCATCTGCATCTCGCTCTCACATTGGGGGTGGTGTATTAAATATAACATCAGGTGGAGAAAGTTTTATTGGTAGTGGTAATGGGAATGTTGCTTCAGGAAATAATACTTCTATAGGAGGTGGTTGTAATAACACATCTTCAGGAAACTGCTCAACAGTAGGTGGCGGTAGAGTGAATGGTGCAGCAGGAATATATAGTGTTGTGGGTGGAGGATATGGTAACTGCACTAATGGAGGTCAAGCATCAGTTGTAGGTGGTGAATCAAACTATGCAAATGGTTGTTATTCATTTATAGGTGGTGGTTATGCAAATACAAATTCAGGAGTTTGTTCTTTAATTGGTGGTGGTGCATTTAATTGTATAGCCATAGCAGGAACAGGTATTACTATAGCAGGTGGTACATCAAACTTTATATGTAATGCAACGTCAGCTTCTTGTGGTGCTTGGTCTACTATAGTAGGTGGAACAGGTCATAACACAACAGGTGGTACTTGGACAGGAGGTTGTTTCTCTGTAGCACCAACAGTTTGTGATGCAGGATATTTCTCATTTATTGGTGGTGGCTTTAGGCATATTGCAACAGGTCAGTTTAGTACAATTAGTGGAGGTTATCAAAACATAGCGTCAGGAAACACTTCAACAATAGGTGGTGGTACAGTTAATAGAGCAACAGGTTGTTGGACAACTGTGGCAGGAGGTAGATGTAATACAGCAACATTTGCATATTCATCAGCTTTAGGTGGTGTAATGAATGATGCTACAGGAGGATATTCTACAGTGAGTGGTGGATATGATAATACTTCCTCAGGAACTTATTCAACAGTTTCAGGTGGTTATCAAAACACTGCTTCAGGAACTAGGTCTTTCATTGGTGGTGGTTGTAGAAATACATCTACATCAAATGGGTCTGTAGTGGGTGGTGGACATGTAAACACAGCGTCAGGTGCATTGTCATCTATAGGTGGAGGGTCTACTAACACATCATCAGGAAACTGCTCTACTGTAGGAGGTGGTCAATTAAATGCAGCCACAGGTGGCTATTCAACAATTTCAGGTGGTATAAATAATGCAGCGTCAGGAGTTAATTCATCAATAGGTGGTGGATGTAATAATATAGCTTGTACAAATTCATCTACAGTAGCAGGGGGCAGAATTAACTGTGCTTTTGGAGAAGCAGCAGTAGTGGCAGGTGGTGAAGTAAATAAATCAACAGGCAACTATTCGTTCATAGGAGGAGGTTCAGGTAACACTGCTTCTGCTTATATGAGTGTAGTAGCAGGTGGCTATCAGAACGTAGCTTCAGGTCTTTATGCTTTTATTGGAGGTGGTGGTCGTCCTCCTTCTCCAAACATAGCATCAGGTGATTATTCTGCTATATCAGGGGGTAGAGCAAATACAGCTTCAGGTTATATTTCAACTGTAGCAGGAGGCATTGGGAATACAACTTCAGCTTATCGTTCAATTGTTGGAGGAGGAGGATTCAATACAGCGTCAGGAGGCATCTCAGGTGTATTTAGTGGTAATGGAAACGCTTCTTCAGGTTCTCATTCAGTAGTTGCAGGAGGCTGTTCTAATACAGCGTCAGGAGCTTGTTCTGCTGTTTTAGGTGGTCGTGCTAATATAGCTTCAGGAGAAAATAATGTGGTAGCAGGTGGTGTTTGCAACAGAGCTTGTGGAACATATCACGCAACTGTAGGAGGTGGTTTTAATAACGTAGCTTCAGGTAGTTACTCTGCGACAGTTGCAGGTGGATATGATAACACTGCATCAGGCTATATGTCTACAATTGCAGGAGGTAGAGCAAACTCTACTACAAATTCTTATACATTTGTTGGAGGTGGTCTTTCTAACACAGCATCAGGAGGTGCTTCTTCTATAGGTGGTGGTAGTACAAATTCAGCATCAGCTCCATTTGGAACTATAGGTGGAGGTGAGGTTAATACAGCATCAGGTTGTGGACATTCTACAGTTGGTGGTGGATTGTGTAATCGTGCTACTAATTGGAGAACTACAGTTTCAGGTGGTTATTGTAACACTGCAAGTGGATACGTTGCCTCTGTAGTAGGAGGAAGATTTAACTCCTCAATAGGCTCTTATTCACTAGTTGGTGCAGGATGTCTTAACACAGCCAGTGGTTATTCATCTATTGTTTTAGGTGGTAATGGAAATACTGCATCAGGTGGGTTTGCAACAGTAATAGGTAGTGGAGCAGCAGGAAATATAGCTTCAGGAGATAGATCTTTTATAGGTGGCGGAAGGCAAGGCACAGCTTCTTCATATATGGCAACTATTGTCAATGGAACATTTAACGTAGTAGCTTGTGGCAATCGTTCTTTCATAGGCGCAGGAAGCGTAAATCATGTATGTAGTTTACACTCATCAGCTGTTGGCGGTCAAGGAAACTTTGTATTTGCAAATCATGGTTTTATTGGTGGTGGTAGTTGTAATTCAATATGTAATTCAACTTCTGATTGTTTAGCATTTGGTGCTGTGGTAGTAGGTGGTGTAGGTAATAATACATCAGGGGGAACTTGGAGTCTTGCTGCTTGTGAATTTACAGTGGCTCCTACAAGAGTAAATGCAGGTATCTATTCAACAATAGGAGGAGGATTTCAGAATAGAGCATCAGGGACATATTCAGTGGTAAGTGGTGGACAATGTAGCGTTGCATCAAGTAATAACACATCAATTGGTGGTGGTTTATGTAATACAACGAGCGGATATTTCTCTACTGTATCAGGAGGAAGATTCAATGCAGCATCAGGAAACACTTCATTTGTAGGAGCAGGTATGCAAAACACTGCTTCAGGTCAGTTTTCAGCTGTATTAGGTGGATGTAATAACTCAGCTAGTGGTTATATGGCTATGGTTGGTGGTAGACAAAACTTAGCATCAGCATCTCATAGTGTTGTTGCAGGTGGTGTTGTAAACGTAGCTTGTGGTGATACATCAACTGTTAGTGGAGGATATTCAAACTTAGCTTCAGGCTCATGGTCTTTTATTGGTGGTGGATATGATGTAACAGCTTCAGGCGAAAGTTCAACTGTTGGAGGCGGTAGAGGAAATAATGCTTCAGGATGTTGGGCTACGATTGGTGGTGGTAATGGAAATACATCATCATCCAATGGAACAACTGTAGGTGGTGGTGTTGGCAATAATGCAACAGCCGTACGTTCTGTTGTAGCAGGTGGTCAATCAAACACAGCAAGTGGATATTTTACAGCAGTTGGAGGAGGTATTAGTAATACAGCATCTGTTACAGGAGCTTTTGTAGGCGGAGGTTGTTCAAATCAATCTTGTGGAACACAATCAACAGTAGGTGGTGGATTTGGAAACGTAGCATCAAGCCAATATCCAACAATTGCAGGAGGTTATTCTAACACTGCTAGTGGAAACTATTCAGCAGTAGGAGGTGGATATGTCAATGCATCTTCAGGATACAATGGAACAGTTTCAGGAGGTTATAGAAACTGTGCAAGTGGTACTCAATCAACAGTTGCAGGAGGTATATGTAATAGAGCAAATGCTACGGGTGGTTTTGCAGGTGGTGGTATTGGAAACAATACTTCAGGTGGTGTTATGGGTAGTTCATACTTCTCAACTGCTCCATCTGTTATTTACACAATGGGAACAGCAGGTGTTCTTGTTGGTGGATGGATGAATATTAACTGTGGCAATTATGCGTTTTTAGGGGGAGGTCAATTCAACTGTGCTGCTTCATCTTGGACAACAGTAGGGGGTGGATGTTATAACAGAGCATTAGCAGGTAACTCAACAATATCAGGTGGTTTAAGTAACACTGCTTCTTCAATAACAGGTACTATTGGTGGTGGTTACACGAATACAGTTAGTGGTACATATGATTCAACAATAGCAGGTGGAGCATTAAACACTGCAAGTGGTAATAAAGCATCTATTGGTGCAGGTCAATCAAATACAGCATCAGGGGTTG
>Ga0315903_10000909_pt1 | contig 44743 bp, 40 predicted proteins | sample LakEriMetagenome_7_FD_203524 | JGI IMG/M metagenome (GOLD analysis project Ga0315903, IMG submission 203524) | Freshwater fungal communities from buoy surface, Lake Erie, Ohio, United States - Buoy 2 MA119 | ecosystem: Environmental > Aquatic > Freshwater > Lake | place: USA: Lake Erie, Ohio... | reverse complement strand
TTGGTCGTGGGCGCGATCAGCTCCACCGGATCGCCGCTGAACAGATAAACGCCGATCGCATACTGGTCCGGCTTGCTGCGGATCGCCTTTGCGCGCTCGACGATCTGCCGCACGCCATTGCGCACCACGTCGATGCGCGTGTCGATCCCCCGCGCGCGCGCATAATCATAGGTGGAGATGCCGCCGGAGCGCTTATATTCGCTGTGTCCGGGCGGAAGATCGATGTGGCAGGAAAGCGCGCATCCCACTTCGTTGTACAGGCGCACCTGATCCGGCTGGCTCGCCGCAATGCCCATGGAGGCGGAACTGTCGATCAGGATGTGGATCGTCACATAGCCCGGCATGGTCACGGAGGATTGGCTCGCCCCCGACAGGCTGAAGTCGCCGGCGCCGACCAGGCCTGCGAAATTGGCCTTCGTCACCCCGTTCCAGCTCACAGACGAGGAGAACGTCAGCGCGTTGTAGGTCACCGTCACGACAGGCTCGGTGACGGATGTGTCGAGAATCTTGTTGGCGTTCGCGCGGAACTGGCTGCGCCCGGCCTCGATGCCCGCAGCGATGGCGGCGGCTGAATCCTTGGTCGCGAGCTGCATGACGGCGGATGCGCGATTGATCGCCGCCAGCGCGGCCGCGTCGGCCGCGTTCTCAAGCGCGCTCTTCGCGGTCGAAGCTTTCCAGTAATCCAGCGCCAGCCCGCCCATGCCGATCAGCGGCAGGATCATGAGGCCCGTCATAACCGCGAAATTGCCGCCCTCATCGCGTCTGAAACGATGAACGCCGCCCATAAGTCTGGAAACAAGCACGTAAGGCGAAAAGCAGGACATGGGAACCCCTTTCAGCACCAGCGAACCGGAAGTCTGTTCACGATGTGCCGCTTGAATTTCACGGTGGACGCATAACGCGGCGCCATGAACGCGGCGCGGTGGATCGTGAACGCCTGAACGAACCGCGAGCCGAACAGCGGCGTGTAGCTGTAGCGAAAATCCACGACGACTGCGGAGCCCGGCCCGTAGAGGGACGCCGGAACGCCTGCGAAGGAGGACGGCGCGTCGTCATCGATCTTCGTCTGCTTTCCGCACGCGCGCCCCACGCCTTCCGCAAGCATGAAACTGTCAGTGACAAAGGCCTCATAGGTGCAGCCGTCCTGGCAGCCCGCGACAGTGGGTCGGAACTCGATGCTGGCGAGCGCCACCGGATGTTTGTCCGCATAGGAAAAGCCTTGGGGCGTGTCCTCCGCGATCGAGGGCACGAGCATGCGCGCCTGGGAGATGAAAAGCAGCTCGGCTTCGGTGAGGTCCGTCTTGCTGGTCGCCAGCAGGTTCGCCATGTTCGCGGCCGCATTCGAGACGCGCTTGGCGATCATGAAATAGCGCGAGAGCTCCACCGAGCCGAGAAACATCAGCAACAGGAAAGGCGTGACGAGCGCCATCTCCACCGCCGCGACGGCGCGGGCGCATGTTCCAAAGGCGCGCGCCTTGCGCGCAAGCATGAACACGCCTGCGGGTTCCTGCGCGCTCATGCGCATCCTCCCGGATTGGTGGCGCCATAGGGCTCGACCCGGAACAGATGGTTCGACACCATCGCGCTCACGCTGGAATCGCCCACGGGTATCCGTTTGGGAAGCCAGAGGCCGGCGAACACAGGGATCTCGACCGCGCCGCGCACGAGCACGATCGTATTGTCAGTCCCCATGCAGAATGTGTTCTGGTCCTGGTTGAAACTCGGCGGCTGCAGAACCCTGTAGCTGCCCCCGTTCATAGACCAGGTTTCGAGCACGCTCGCCCAACTGGTCATCGTGCGCACGTCAACGCCCACCCTCGCGCAGTCGATGGGAAAGGCGAGGCGGTCGCAAACGCGCTGGCGGAACTGCTCGCGGCTGAGGCCTTCGGCTTGCGAAACGCCCACCTGCATGCGACGCGCCTCGTCGCGCAGCGCATTGTCGAAATTGGAGGCGACGAAAATCTGGAAGCCGAACTCCAGCAGCGCCATCATCAACATGACGAAGGGCAGGAAGAGGATTCCGAACTCAATCGCCGTCGCGCCGTTTTCGCAGCGGCGCGCGCGCAGGAGGAGTCGCGAAAGGCGCGACAATGGGGGGCGCGCGGTCTGCGCGGCCTGAAACACACTCGTCATAGCAATCGCCATCCAGTCAATTGGCGAAATGCTAAAGCGTGAGTATTAAGCCCCGCATAAAGGTTTGGGTGAACAAAACGTCAAGCGCCCGCCCTCGCCTCAGGCGCTTTTCGCCATCACGAAATCATATTCGATGGTGGCGTAAGGCGCGTCGCGCTTGCTGCCGTCAGGCGCAACGCCCGGCGGATGTTCGGGATAATCGCGCACGAGTTCGTCCTTGACGCCGAACACCGCGTCGCTGTCGAGATATTTATCCGCGCGGTCGAACACGTGGGTCACGAGCTTGCGATGGCCGGGAGCGTGAATCATGAAATGCAGATGCGCTGGCCGCCAGGGGTGACGGCCCTGCGCTTTCAGCATCTCGCCCACCGGCCCGTCGGTGGGCACGGGATAGAAGGTCGGCTTCACCGTCCAGAAATGGAAGCGGCCCTTGTCGTCGGCGATGAAGCGGCCGCGGCCTGCATGTCCGCCAAGCTTTTCTAGCTGCTGCACGTCATAAAAGCCGTCATCGTCCGAATGCCAGACGTCGACGATCGCCCCGCCGAGCGGCGAACCGTCCTCGGAGGAGACGCTGCCGGAGACATAGGCCGGCGTGCCGCGCATGGAGCCGGCGATATCGGCCCCCAGCGGAAAGACCTCCGGGTCGTTCACATAGAAGGGGCCGAGCACGGTGGACTGGGTGATATTGCCGCCCACGGGATTGTTCACCGCGTCCACGAGCATGGAGACGCCGAGCGTGTCGGAGAGAAGCACGAACTCCTGGCGCGCGCCGTCGCAGATCTTGCCGGTGCGGGTGAGGAAATCGATGGCGTATTCCCATTCCTCATAGGAAGGGCGCACGTCGCGCACGAAATCATGCAGGTGCTTGACCAGCGAGGTGCAGATCTCTTTCACCCGCGGATCGGTGGAGGTGGAGAACCGCTGGATCACGGCGTCGGTGATGGTCTTCTCGTTGAAGTTGCGCATGGTCGCGTCCTCTTCCTTGTCGACGTCGGGTCCGGTCAGTCATGTCCCCAGGCGAGCGGCTCGCCCGCCAGCCAGGCGGCGCCGGCGCGATAAAGCGCCTCCACGCGCTCGCCCTTGAGGCCCGGCATGTTCTTCTTCACCGGATAGCCGATCTTCGATTGCAGATAAGCGAGGTGGCGATAGCCCTCGGGGAAGCTCTCGAGCAGGTCCTGCTCCAGCGGCACGCTGGCGCCGGGCGTCACCGGGTCCATCCGGTCCTTTTCATAGATCGGCTGGCGCAGGATGTAGCCCCATTTGCCGTTCCGCTTTTCGAGGAAGTCGTAGAAGCGGCCGGTGCAGACCACGTCCACCAGCACGTCATGGACCTTGGCCCGCTGGTTGATGTGCATCTTGGTCATGGCGATGGCGCGGGCGCCCCGCACCTCGCTCGTATGGGCGCCCTGGAAGTGGAGAATGCTGACGCCCTTGGCCCAGCCCTCCTTGTTCATGGCGATGAACTCGTCGCCGGTCCCCTGCGTCCAGGTGGCGAGCATGCGCCCCTCCGGATGCCAGACGGTGCGGAACTGCTCCCACATGCCGGCGTCCCGCCAGAGCACCCAATTGTCGATGAGCTGACGAATGGCGAGGCGATCTGCGAGATCCTGGTCCATGGGGCGGTTCCTGAAGCGTTTCCCGGGTCCGGCGCGGGGCCGGTTGCCTTCCGTCTTATCCGGCGGCGGGCTGCGACGGAAGGCCCGCCTCGCACATGGACCATGGGAAAAGCCGCTGCTTTCCACGACAGCGCCCGAGGACTAGTTTGCCGTCAGATCCGTTCCGAGGCGCCCCATGTCGATTCTCATTCTTGGCCTTGCCGTCTTCTTCGCTGTCCACACGCTCACCACCCTGCGCGCGCGCCGCGCCGGGCTTATCGACCGACTGGGGGAGACCGGCTACAAGGCCGGCTATTCCATCGCCTCCGCCATCGGGCTTGCGCTCATCGTCTATGGCTTCGGCGCCTATCGGGCGGCGGGCTACGTACCCGTCTGGGAGCCGCCGACAGGCATGCGCCATGCGGCCTCGCTTCTGATGTGGCCGGCCTTCGTGGCGCTGGCCGCCGCCTATTCCCCGGCCGGCCTCATCAAGGGCAAGCTCAAGCATCCGATGCTTGTGGGGGTCAAGGCCTGGGCGCTGGCGCATCTGCTCGCCAACGGCGACCTCGGCTCGATGATCCTGTTCGGCTCGTTCCTCGGCTGGGCGGTCTACGACCGTATCGCCGTCAAGCGGCGGGGCGATCTGGGCGCGCCGCCGGCCCCGTTCGGCAAGGGCGACGTGATCGCGCTGGCGGTCGGCACGGTCGCCTTCCTCGCCATGCTGAAACTGCACGGATGGCTGATCGGCGTGTCGATCTTCGGCTGACAGCAGGTTGCCAAATAGGTTGAGGAAAAAGCCTCAACCTATTTTATTTTATATATAATTTTTGAAAACCTCACGTGGATTGGACAATCCGGCGCCAATGCGCGGCCGCCATGCCCAGCACGAGAATGGCGAAGCCCTGATGGGCGAGCCCGAGGCCGAGCGGGATCTCCCCGTTCACCGAAAGCAGGGTTGCGATCCCCAATCCGGCCTGCGCCGCGACCATGCCGACGAGGGCGAGCGCGCGCCGGGCGGCGCCCGTGCCGGGCGCGAGCCTGACCGCGCGCCAGGCGTGCCAGCAGGCAAAGGCGAAGACCGCATAGGCGCCCATGCGGTGCTGGAACTGGACCGCGGCCACGTTCTCGAACCAATTGCGCCAGGCGGGCTCCAGATTGGTCATATGCGCCCAGGCCGGCATGAAGGCCCCGTCCATGAGCGGCCAGGTGTTGTATGTGAGGCCGGCCCGCGAACCCGCGACAAGGCCGCCGACGCCGATCTGCAGCAGCACGAGCGCGAGCAGGACGGCGGCGGGCCGGCGCAGTGCAAGCGCCGCCCGGGCCTCGGCCACGGAGGGCGCCGGCGCCCGCTTGAGCCCGACCGCGATGGCGACCAGCGCCGTGAAGGTGAAGGAGGCGAGCAGGAGATGGGTGGCCAGCCTCTCGGGCGCCACTTCCGTGCGGTGGACAAGGCCGGATGTGACCATCCACCAGCCGACCGCGCCCTGCAATCCGCCCAACGCCAGCAGGCCCAGCAGCTTCCAGCGCAGGCTTCCCCTCACCTGTCCCCGGATCCAGAACCAGGCGAGCGGCAGGGCGAAGGCGAGCCCGATGATCCGGCCCAGCAGGCGATGGCCCCATTCCCAGTAATAGATGACCTTGAACTCCGGCAGGGTCATCGTCGGAAACATCTGGGTATATTGCGGAATTTGCTTGTATTTCTCGAACTCGACGAGCCAGGCCGCCTCCGAGAGCGGCGGCAGGACGCCTGTGACCACGCGCCATTCGGTGATCGACAGGCCGGACTCGGTGAGCCGCGTCGCCCCGCCCACCAGCACCATCAGAAACACAAGGCCCGCGACCGCCCATAGCCAGACGCGCACCGCGGCCATATCCGCGGCGGCGGACTCCGGGTCGAGGGCGGCGGGGGCGCTACGGTCGAGGGGCGCGGCGAGGGACATGGAGCGACCTTCGTGGCGAGGGCGGTCACCGAGCCTGCGAAGGCGCAGGTGACGAAGCCGGTTGACGAATTAGGCCCGGCAGACATAGAGCCGTAACGGTCCGGCGTAAACGCGCGCCGGCGTCGCACCCATAGGCAGCGGAGCGCATCGTGGAACTTCGCAGGCGTCAACGCAAACTGATCGGCGCCGCCGTCATGGTGCTGTTCGTCGTCGTCTACGCCCTTCTGGCGATGGCGGTCTCACAGGCGCGCCCCCTCCAGGAAGCCTCCAAGCTCGTCCAGGGGATCTGGTACGCGGTGATCGGCCTCGCCTGGATCCTGCCCATGATGCCGCTGATCCGCTGGATGGAACGGGGCCGCGAATGACGCGCCGCCTCCGGCCGTGAAGGGAAAAGTCGTGAGAAAGCCGACCATTGAAGTGTTCGACTCCTTCGAGCCGGCCATGGAGGCCTGGCGCGAGCTGGAGGCGGTCGCCCCCGCCACCGTCTTCCAGACCGAGCGCTGGCTGCGCCCCTGGACAGAGACGGTGGGTCAGGCCCATCGCATCACCCCCATGCTGATCGTCGCGCGCGCGCCTGACGGCACGCCAGCCGCGCTCTTCCCCTTCGGCGTCAGCGTCGCGGGCGGGCTGCGGCTCGCCGAATTCCTCGGCGGCCGCGATTCGCAGGCCAATCTGCCGCTCTACAATCCCAACGCCTCCTTCACCCGCCGCTTCATGCAGACGACGCTGCGCTATGCGGCCTCCACGATCCTGCGGCCGGACGCCTTCTCCCTCACCTCCCAGCCCTATGATTGGCGCGGCCTGCCCAATCCGATGCGGCTGCTGTCCGCCGACAAGGGGCTCAATTACCTCGCCGCCATGCATCTGAAGCCGGATGTGGAGGTGATCGATCAGGCCAACCCAGCCGCGCGGGAGCGATTGGTGAAATGCGGGGACGCCCTCGCCATGGGCGGGCGGCTCGAACATATCATCGCGCGCGACGAGGCGACCGCCCACAGAGTGATCCAGGCCTTCTTCGCCCATAAGGAGGCGCAGATTCTGGCGACGGGGGGCAAGACCGGGTTCGACAATTCCATGGCGCGCGCCTTTTTCGAACGCGTCTGCGTGGACGGACTGACGGAAGGCCGTGCGGCGGTGGAGCTGCATGCGCTGGCGGTCGGCGACCGCATCGTGGCCGCCATGGGCGGGGGCGCCCATCTGGGCCGCTTCCACGCCATGTTCGAGAGCGCGGAGACCGACCCGGACGTGGCCGCTTGCGAGCCGGGCGACGTGCTCATGGCGCTGATGCTGGAGGATCTGCGCAAGCGCGGATTGTACGAGATCGGCGTCGGCGCCGGCGTCGCGCGCCGGGCGGACATCTGGCGAACCCGAGGCGAAGCTCTGTTCGACACGCTGGAAGGCATGACCACGTCGGGCCGCTCGTTCTGCTTCATGGAGCGACACCGCCGTCGTCTCAAACGCGCGATCCGCTTCGGTCGGCGCGTGCTGGGCGTCTAGCCTTGCGCCCCGCCCGCCGCGTCCTGCTCGCCCTCGCCGGCCTGACGGGCGCCGCCGGCGTCGCGCTCGCTGCGGCTGGCGCGCATATGGGCGGCGACAATCTGGCGACCGCTTCGGTCTTCCTGCTCGTCCATGCGGCCGCGGCCGCCGGACTGGCCGCCGGCGCCCTGACGCCACGTGGCGGAACGCTCGCCGCCGGCGCCCTTTTGCTGGGCGCCGCGCTCTTCGCAGGCGATCTTGCGGCGCGGGCTTTTCTGGGCGCCCGCCTGTTTCCCATGGCCGCGCCCGCCGGCGGCCTGATCCTGATCGCGGGCTGGCTGGGCATCGCCTTCGCCGGCGCCTTCGGACGCGCGCAGCGTGAAAGCGCGTCGGCGCGTGATCCAATTTCCATTCAGGTTAATAAAGAGTAACGTTCGCGCCGCCGCGCCCTATGTTAATCCTCTCCCGGAATGGGGCCGGCCTCTAGGACGTTGGGCCGGAACCATAATCGAGGCGGGGGGGCCGCCCTCGGAGGGTGAGCGATGAAGTTGGGTAGGGTCGGCCGGTCGTTGATCGGCCTTGGCGCATTCTTGTTCCTGATCGGTTTGTTCTGGCCCGGCGCCGCCAATACGGTGATCCCTGGGACCGGCGCCGGATTCGCCGCCATTCGCTCGGCCCTCGGGCTCGATTCAATCCTGCCCGCCTACGCCCGCCCCACGGCCGTCGCGCAACAGGGCCAGCAACAAAACGCGCCGAACCAGCAGAACGGCCAGCGCGGCGGACAAGGCGGCGGACAGGCCGGCGGACAAGGCGGCGGACAGGCCGGCGCGCAAGGCGGCGGACAAGGCGGCGCAGGACGCGGCGGCCCGCAGGGTCGCCCGCCCGTGCCCGTCATCCTCGACACCGCAAGCCGCAGCGCCCTTCCCGTCGTCGTCGAGGCGGTTGGAACGGTGCAGGCCTTCGCCACCGTGCAATTGCGCTCGCGCGTCGACGCCCATGTGGATGAAGTGAAAGTCGCCGACGGCGCGGTGGTGAAGGAAGGCGAAGTGGTCGCCGTTCTCGACTCCCGCCAGATCGAGGCGCAGATCAAACAGGCGGAGGCGAGCCTCGCGCGCAACATGACCACCCTCGAACAGGCGCGCCGCGACGTCGCGCGCTTCGAGGAATTGCTGGAGCGCTCCTCGGGCACCAAGGTCAATCTCGACAACGCGCGCACGCAGGTGGCGGCCGCGCAGGCGCTCATCATGGGCGACCGCGCGCAGATCGAAAACCTGAAGGTGCAATTGTCCTATTACACGATCCGCGCGCCGATCAGCGGACGCGTCGGGCTCATCGGCGTGAAGGCGGGCAACATCATCCGCGCCGGCGACGCGACGACGACCGGCGCCATCGCAACCATCGTGCAGACGAAACCGATTTACGTCACCTTCTCCGTGCCCCAGCGGCTTCTGCCGGAGCTGCGGGCCTCGGAATCGGCGCAAGGCGCGATGGTGGAAGCGCGCCCGCAAGGATCGAAAGAAGCCGCCAAGGGCAAGATCGCCTTCGTCGACAACACGATCGACGCGGCGACCGGCACGATCACCGTGCGCGCGCGCTTCGACAACGCCGACGAATTCCTCTGGCCCGGCCAATTGTGCAACCTGCGCATCGCGCTGCGGGTGGAGCAGGACGTGGTGTCGGTTCCGCGCAGCGCCACGCAGGCGGGACAGGTCGGCAATTTCGTCTACGTCGTGGAGAACGGCGTCGCGCGGATGCGCCCCGTGGTCATCTCGCGCACCCATGAGGGACGCGACGTGGTGAGCGAAGGATTGAAGGGCGGCGAATCCATCGTCGTGGAAGGCGCCCTTTCGCTCGTGAACGGAGCGCGCGTCGAACCAAGACCCGCCAACGCCAAGAGGGACAGCTGATGTCTCTGCCTGAACTGTGCATCCGCCGTCCGGTGATGACGACGCTGTTGATGATGTCCTTCATCATCTTCGGCGTGTTCGCCTATCTGAAGCTGCCGGTCGCCGCTCTGCCGCGCGTGGACTTCCCCACGATCAGCGTGTCGGCGAGTCTTCCCGGCGGCAATCCCGAAACCATGGCCTCCTCGGTCGCCGCGCCGCTTGAGCGCGCCTTCGCGACGATCCCCGGCATCACGCAAATGACGTCGCGCTCGTCGAACGGGCAGACCAACATCACGCTGCAATTCGATCTCGACCGCGACATCGACAGCGCCGCGCTCGACGTGCAGACGCAGATCACCTCGACGCTGCGCCGCCTGCCGCCGGAACTGCCGGCGCCGCCGAGCTTCCGCAAGGTCAATCCAGCGGATGCGCCGATCCTGTTCCTCGTACTCAAGTCGCCCACCCTGCCCCTGCCCGTCACCAATGACTATGCAGAGCAGGTGTTCGCCCAACAGATCTCCCAGATCCCTGGCGTGGCGCAGGTCACGATCTTCGGTCAGCAGAAATACGCCGTGCGCATCGAGGCTGATCCCGACGCCGCCGCAGCGCGCGGGCTAACGCTCAACGACGTGCGCACCGCCGTCGCCAACGCCAACTCCGCCTCTCCGGTGGGAAGCCTGCGCGGCGAGACCAAGGACGCGGTGCTGAAAGCCTCGGGCCAGATCGAACGCGCGGACGGCTATCGCGACCTCGTGGTGGCCTGGCGCAACGGCGCGCCCGTGCGTCTGGGCGAAATCGCCAATGTGCGCGATTCCGTCGAGAACGACCGCACCGCCGCCTGGTTCGGCGACGAGCGCGCGATCATGCTCGCCATCTATCGCCAGTCGGACGCGAACACCGTCGCGGTGGTGGATGCGATCAAGGCGCGCATGCCGGTCTATGAGGCGCAGCTGCCGCCGTCTATCGAAGCGCGCATCGTGTTCGATCGCTCGCTCACGATCCGCGAATCCGTGCACGACGTGCAGTTCACGCTCGCGCTCTCCATCGCGCTCGTCGTTCTCGTGATCTTCATGTTCCTGAAGACGCTGGCGGCGACGATCATTCCCACGCTCGCGCTGCCGGTGTCGCTGATCGGCACATGCGCGTTCATGTACGCCTTCGGCTATTCGATCGACAATATCTCGCTGCTGGCGATCACGCTGGCGGTGGGCTTCGTCGTCGACGACGCGATCGTGATGCTTGAGAACATCATGCGCCACATCGAGGAGGGCATGGAGCCCTTCGAGGCGGCGCTGAAGGGTTCGAAGGAAATCGCGTTCACGATTCTGTCGATCACCCTGTCGCTGGTGGCCGTGTTCATCCCGGTGCTGCTGATGGGCGGCGTGGTGGGCCGCGTGTTCCGCGAATTCGCCGTCGTGATCTCCTGCTCGATCCTCGTGTCGGGCTTCGTGTCGCTGACGCTCACGCCGATGCTGTGCGCGCGCCTGTTGAAGCCGGCAAACATGCACGCCTCCGACAATGCGCTCAATCGCGGCATCGACGCCATGCTGAACGGGCTGAACGGCGCCTATCGCGTGACTCTCGATCTCGTGCTGCGCCATCGCTTCGCGATGCTGATGGTGACTTTCGCCACCTTCGGGCTCAGCGTCTATATGTTCACGACGATGCCCAAAGGCTTCTTCCCCACCGAAGACACGGGCTTCCTCTCCGGCTCGACCGAGGTCGCGCCCGACACGTCGTTCGCGCTGCAGGCCGAACTGAACCAGAAGGTGATGGCGATCGTCATGAAGGATCCCGCGGTCGCCTATGCGACGGTGGCGGTCGGCTGGGGCGGCGGCGGCAATCAGGGCGCGATGTTCGTGTCGCTGAAGCCGAAGGAGGAGCGCGGGCCGATCTCCGGCGTGATCACGCGGCTGCGCGCCTCGACGGCGACCATTCCCGGCGTCAACGCGGTCTTCGTGCCCGTGCAGAGCATGAATCTCAGCGGCGGGCGTCAGGCGCGCGCGGCCTACCAGTTCACGCTGCAATCGGGCGATCTCAGCGCGCTTTACGAAAAGGCGCCGCAGATGCTGGAGCGCATGCGCGGCTTGCCGCAATTGCGCGACGTGAACACGGACCTGCAGATCCGCAATCCTGAAATCACGATCGACATCGATCGCGAGAAGGCGGCGGCCTTCGGCCTGAGCACGGACCAGATCCGCGCGGCGCTCTACAACACCTACGGCAGCCGCCAGATCTCGACGATCTTCACCCAGTCCGCCGACTATCAGGTGATCCTCGTCGCCAACAAACAGTTCCAGGAAGATCCCTCCTCGCTCGCGCGCGTCTACATCCGCGCGGGCGCCGGCGGCGGTTCGGCGACCACGACGGCGGCAGGCGCGGGCGCCGCCGCTGGCGGAGGCGCGGGGACGACGTCCACCGCCAATTCCAGCCAGCCGCTGGTGCCGCTCGATCAGGTGGCGACCGTGCGCCGCTCCGTCGGGCCGCTCACCGTCAACCGCCAGTCGCAGCAGCCCTCCGTGACGCTCGCCTATAATGTCGCGCCTGGCGTGGCGCTCAGCGAAGCGAACGAGGCGATCCGCCGCGTCGAGCGCGAAGTCGGCATGCCGGCGACGATCACGACGAATTTTTCGGGCGCGGCCGCGCTGTTCGAGGAAGCGCTGCGCGGCCAGACGGCGCTGATCATCGCCGCCGTGCTGACGATCTATATTCTTCTGGGCGTGCTCTATGAGAGCTACATCCATCCGCTGACGATTCTCTCCGGTCTTCCCTCCGCAGGCATCGGCGCTTTGCTGGCGCTGCAGGCCTACAAGATGGACCTGTCGGTGATCGCAATCATCGGCATCCTCATGCTCGTCGGCATCGTGAAGAAAAACGCGATCATGATGATCGACTTCGCGATCGAGCGACGACGCGAGGGCATGGACGCGGCGCCCGCGATCCGCGAGGCGGCGCTGATCCGTTTCCGTCCCATCATGATGACCACGCTGGCCGCGATTTTCGGCGCCGTGCCCATCGCCATCGGCGCGGGCGCCGGCGCGGAGCTGCGCCAGCCGCTCGGCGTGGCTGTGGTGGGCGGGCTCATCCTGTCGCAGTTGCTCACGCTCTACATCACGCCGGTCGTCTATATCTATCTCGACCGGGTGGACAGCTATCTGTCCGGCCGTTCGCGCCCCAGCGAGGACGCGCAGCCCGCGCTTCCCGGCAAGCCGGCGCCGGCGCCTGCGGCGGAATAGCCGCCCGCACAGGCTGACGATCAGCGGCGCCGGACATGCTCCGGCGCCGTTCGCTTTCAAGCGGCCGCGACCGCGCTGACGCGATAGGTGCGCAATTCGCCCTCGCCATCGCGCAGCGACACATATTCGCCGGGCCGGAACGCATGGGCGGCGAAGCGATAGCCCACCTCGTCGTCCTCGCTGCTTCCCGCCTCATAATCGAACGCCCAAGCCGCGCCGCCCGCCCCGCCCGGCCGGTGCATGAGCAAACCGCGCTCAACGATTTGCCCGCGCTCGAGTCGATGCACGAAACAGCGCGCCCGCTCCTTGCGCCAGGCCTCCGGATTAATGAAGCCGTCCGCATCCAGCGGCGCGACGAAAACATAACCGTGGATCGGCGGACTGGCCGGGGCGCCCTTCGCCCGCGCCTCCTCCAGGGTGATCTTGCGCATGCCCACGCAATTCTCGCTCATGTCGACCGCTCCGGATCTGGCCTCGTCTTCGCTAATGCCTGCCGACGCGAAGCGTTCGCCGCCATGCGCGAAATCAAGGTTACGGGGGAAAAATGCGGTCGCCCGTTTGCGAGTCCGGTGAAGATCATGTTAAGCCTTGGGCGAGGCCATGGATCAACGCTTGCGATGAGGGCGTAACTTGTTGAGTGCACAGTCCGAAGGCGCGGGCATGGCCCTCGCGTCGAAACGCCTCCCCCGCCGCGCTGTTGTCGCGCTCGCGCTGGGCTTCGTCGCAGTCGCCGCCGGCGTGGCGGCGCTGCACCCCCAGATTGGCGCCGTCCTCGCCTCGGTTGACGACGACCCGGCCGCCTATTGGCGGCAGGAGCGCTCGCGCACACAGGCGAGCGCCCCGTCCGCCGCGCCCGCCGGCGACGCCAGATCCGCCCAGAGCGGGCAGCGCAGCGCGGCCCGCATCGCCGGAAAGCCGCAGCCTCCGGCCACGTTCGGCCTGCCCGGCCAGGCGGCGCTGCCGCCGCTGGCCAGCGCCTATGCGCCCGCACCGGGCGCACAATGGCCGAGCGGCCTCGCCCATCCGTCCTCGAGCCCCAATCCGGCGAAAGCGGCCTCCGCGAACCGCGCGCCCGCACGCGTCTCCAGCCAGGCCGTCTGCGTGCGCCTGTGCGACGGCGCGTTCTTCCCCGCGCCCGAGAGCGGCGCGAGCGCGCAAGAGGCCTGCGCGCGCGCCTGCCCCCGCGCGCCCACGCGCGTCTACCACATGACCGGCGCAGACATTTCGACCGCCGTCTCCGCGCGCGACGGGGCGCCTTACTCCGCCCTGCCCGTGGCGATGCGCTACGCCTCGGTGCGCGACAAGACCTGTTCCTGCGGCGCGGCGGACCATGCGGCCGCGCTGCTGAACGACACGACGCTGCGCCGCGGCGACCGGGTGATGACCGTCGCGGGCTTCCGCGTGTTCAAGGGCTCGGCGCGTCCGCCCTACAGCCGCAACGATTTCCAGACCCTCGCGCAGGCTCGTTACCTGCCCGAGCGCGAGCGCGCCTCGCTGCGGCAGATGGAGCGCGCCGCCGGCGTCAAGCCGCAGGCGCGGGAACGTGATTTCCTCGCCGCGCTGCAGGCGGTTCCCCAGACCACCGCCATGCCCTGAGCCCCCGCCCGCGCCGGCGGCGGGCGCCGCCATGGAAAAGCTGGATTGGCGCTCGATATCGTCTCTCGGGCGCGGTATGAACGCGCGGCTTGGGGGCAAGCGCGGACGCGCATGGACAAGACATTCAAATGGGCGGCGGCGGCGCTCGCCTGTGGCTTGGCCGCAGGAGCGGCGGCGATTCCCTGGCGCATAGCGAGCCCGGCGCCGGCGCTTCGCCTCGCCGAGGCCGCGCAGGCCGCCTTCGGCGCGCAAGCCGAGGCCGCGACGGCGCCGAAACTGCGCCTTCTGCCTATTCCCCAGATCGAATTCGCCGACGTGCGAGCGCGCCGCCCCGATGGCGGATTCGAACTGCGCGTCCCGCGCCTTGTCGCGCGCCTGCGGCTCGCGGCGCTGCTTTCCGGCCGCTTCGAATTCGCGCATCTGCGGCTCGTGGAGCCCTCGCTCGCCGCGCAGACTGCGGCGCTTGGCGACGTGGCGAGCGCGCTGCGCGGCCTCGCCCTGCTCGCCCAGAGCCCCGCCTCCGCGCCCGACGCGATCACGCTTACGCGCGGCGAGATCAGCCTGCGCGGCGAGAATGGCGCGACGCGCGCGCTGCGCGACGTCAATCTCGCGTTCGAATGGCGCGGCGACGCGTCCGCCGTCGGCTCGTTCATGCATGCGGGCGAGCGCTTCACAGTGGAGGGGCTCCTCTCCCGCCCGGCGACGACGCTGCGCGGCGAGGATTCGCCCTTCACGCTGAAGATCGCCTCCGACGTGCTCAATCTGTCGCTCAACGGCGCTGTGGCGGGCGGCGCGCGCTGGCTCGTGGAGGCGCGCCTCGCCTCAGCCTCCGAACGCCTGCGCAGCCTGCTCGCGATAATCGACGCGCGCCCCTTCGCGCCCTCCCGCATGCAGCGCTTCGCGCTCAGCGGCCAGTTCCGCGCCCTGCCGCAAACCATGTCGCTCGCCGACGTGAAGCTCACCCTCGATCAGAACCCATTCGAAGGATCGCTCACGCTGCGCACGGGAGACGAGCGCCCGCGCCTGTCGGGCACGCTGGCGGCGCGCACGCTCGACCTTTCGAGCGCGGACCTTGGATGGAACGCGCTCTTCGGCGCGGACGGCGGCTGGAGCCGCGAGCGCCTGCCCGCCGCCGCGCTCAACGGCTTCGACGCGGACCTGCGCATTTCAGCCGCCCGCGCCAGCTTCGGCCGCTTCGTGATGAGCGACGCCGGCCTGCTGATCAAAATCGACGCGGGCGCGCTCGACGCCGTGCTCGCGGACTCCCAGGCCTATGGCGGCAAGCTGCGCGGCCGCTTCGCGCTGCGCGAGGCCGACGGGCTCGACATGCGCATGGCCGCCACTTTTTCCGGCGTCGAGACCGCCTCTTTGTTGCGCGATCTTTCGGGCAAGGCGCGCATCTCGGGCGCGGCCAATGGCGAGATAAGCCTCTCCGCCTTCGGCCAGACGCCGGCGGCGCTGATGCAGAGCGCTTCGGGCGCGCTGCGCGTCAGCCTGGCCCGCGGCGAGCTTGCGGGCCTGGACATCGAACAGGCGGTGCGCCGCGCAGAACGCCGCCCGCTCTCCATCGCCGCCGACATGCGCGCCGGCCAGACGAAATTCACCTCCGCCGAATTCGACGCCAACCTCACGCGCGGAGCGCTGAGGCTGCAACAGGCGCAAATCGTCGGACACGGCATGGAGATGATCATTGCGGGCGAGGCGTCTGCGCCTGAACGCACGCTGCGCCTGAGCGTCGCCGCCGCGCCGCCGCGCGCAGGCGCGCAAAAGCGCGAGCCCGTGCTCTTTCTCGACGTCGCAGGCTCGTGGGACGAACCCAGCCTGTCGGTGGACGCCGACCGGCTGATCCGCCGATCCCGCGCGGCCGCCCCGCTCCTGCCGCCCGAACGCGTGCGCGAGGACGAGACCGCGCGCGAGGCCGAGGCTGCGCCCGAAGACGCACGCCCGGACGCAGGCGCCGATCGCTGAGGCGCGCGCTCTCTAGCGCGCAGGCCCGCGCAGGATGCGCGAGAGCATGAGCCCCGCGACCGCCAGAAGCGCCACGGACGCAAGAATCAGCGTCGAAATCGCGTTGATCTCCGGCGAGACGCCGAGCCGCATCTGCGAATAGATGCGCATCGGCAAAGTGGTGGAGCCCGGCCCGGAGGCGAAGGTCGCAAGCACCACGTCGTCGAGCGAAATGGTGAAGGCGAGCAGGAAGCCCGCTATCAGCGCAGGCGCGATCAGCGGCAGCGTCACGGTGCGGAACGCCGTGAAAGGACTCGCGCCGAGATCCATCGCCGCCTCGCGCAGCGATTGATCGAAGGTCTGCATTCGCGCCGCCACGACCACCGCGACGAAACACATGCCGAGCGTGGCGTGGGCGACGACGATCGTCCAGAAGCCGCGATCGAGACCGAGCGCGACGAAGAGCAGCAGAAGGGCGAGGCCGATCGTCGCCTCCGGCATCACCATGGGCGCATAGACAAGCGCGGCGAGCGCGCTTCGCCCACGCTGCATGCGATCCGCCAGCGCGACGCCAGCCAGACCGCCCAGAACCGTCGCCAGCGCGCCGGAGACGGCAGCGACCTTCAGGCTCAACCAGGCGCTTTCCAGCAATTGCCGGTTCTCAAGCAGCGCTGGATACCATTTCAGCGAGAAGCCGCCCCAGACGGTGACGAGCCGGGAGGCGTTGAAACTGTAGAGCGCCAGAAGCACGATCGGCGCATAGATGAAGGCGAAGCCGAGAACGAGCGCAGCGACGCCGCCGGGACCAAGACGCGCCATCATACGCGCTCCGCTTCGCGCATCTGCGCGCGCTGGAAGGCGACGATGGGCGCGACGAGCGCCAGCAGCAACAAAATCGCCGCCGCCGAGGCCACAGGCCAGTCGCGATTGGCGAAGAAATCGTTCCAGATCGCGCGTCCGATCATCAATGTGTCCGATCCGCCGAGAAGATCGGGAATGACCACTTCGCCGCTCGCGGGAATGAACATCAGCAGCGCGCCGGCGAACACGCCCGGCAGCGACAAGGGGAAGGTGATCGTCCAGAAAGCGCGCAGGCGCGAGGCGCCGAGATCGCGCGCCGCCTCCGTGAGCGCCGGGTCCTGCCTGTCGAGCGCATTGTAGATCGGCAGGATCGTGAACGGCAGATAGGCGTAGGCGACGCCGATCACCACCGCGGTCTCGGTGGCGAAAATACGCAGCGGCGCATCGATGAGCCCCAAAGCCTGCAAGACGATGTTGAGCAGGCCTTCGTCTTTCAGGATCATGATCCATGCATAGACGCGGATCAGGAAACTGGTCCAGAACGGCGCCACCGCAAGCATGATGAGCGCAGGCCGCCATGCGCGCGGCGCGCCCGCCATGGCCAGCGCCAGCGGATAGGCGATAAGCAGGGCGAGCAGGGTCGCAAGGCCCGCCACGCGCAGCGAGCCCAGCAGCGCGTCGAGATACATCACGTCCTGAAAGATCAGCGCGTAAGACTCAAGCGTGAGACCGCGCAGGCTCTCAAGAAAGCCGGAGACGCCATTCGCAAGATCGAAACGCGGCTCATAGGGCGGCTGGCCGAGAACGGAGACGGACAAGGAGATTTTCAACAAGATGAGCGCCGGCGCGATGAAGAACGCGGCGAGCCAGACCAGAGGCGCGCCGAAGGCCAAGCGCCGAAAGGAGAAGCCGCGCGGCCTCATGAAGGCAGAACCCGCGCCGCTTCGCGCGCAAAGGAGACGAAGACGCGGGCGCCCCGCCATGAGTCCGCCCCCGCCTGCGCCGCAAGAGCGCTCGCGCGCAACGCGACCGCGCCCTGCCCCGCGCGCAGCCGCCATTCGATGACGCCGCCGAGATAGACTTCATCCACCACTTCGGCCTCAAACGCGTTCTCGTCATCAGGTCGCGTGGCGTGCAGACGCAGCCGTTCCGCGCGCACGGCAATGACGGCGGATGAATCCTGCGCGGGCGGCGCATGCTCATCCACGCCCGCCGATAGCGCGCCGAGCGCGGTGTCGAGGATCGCGCGCCCGGGCGCCAGCGCGCGCACGCGCCCATGGATGAGATTGGCGGCGCCGATGAAATCGGCCACCCATGCGGATGCAGGACGCTCATAGACATCGCGCGGGGCGCCGAGCTGGGCGATGCGGCCCTCGCGCATCACCGCCATGCGCCCGGCCATGGCCATCGCCTCGCTCTGGTCATGGGTGACGACGAGAAACGACAGCCGCAGGTCGCGCTGCACCTGCATCAGTTCGAACTGCGTCTCCTCGCGCAGCTTGCGGTCGAGCGCGGCGAGCGGCTCGTCGAGCAGCAGGAGCTTTGGCCCGCCCGCCAGCGCGCGCGCAAGCGCCACGCGGGCCTTTTGTCCGCCCGACAGCCTGTGCGGTTTGCGCGCTTCAAAGCCCTCCATCTGCACGAGGCGCAGCATGTCGCGCACGCGCTGCGCGACGACGCCTGCGGCGAGACCCTGCCGGCGCAGCGGATAGGCGACGTTCGCCGCCACATCCATGTGCGGAAAGAGCGCATAGGACTGGAACATGAGATTGACCGCGCGCTTATGCGGCGGCGCCTGGGTCACGTCCTCGCCATCGAGATATACGCTGCCGACGTCCGGCGTCTCGAAACCGGCGATCATGCGCATGAGCGTCGTCTTGCCGCAGCCAGACGGTCCGAGCAGCGCGAAGAACTCGCCGCCCGCGATCTCAAGCGACACGTCTTCGACCGCGCGCGTGGCGCCATAGGCCTTCGAGACGCGCGCGACGCGCAGGAGCGTGCTCATCGACGCCTCATGCGCGGCGGCGCTGGGCCGCCGTGAGCGTGTTCTTCATCAGCATGGCGATGGTCATGGGCCCCACGCCGCCGGGCACCGGCGTGATGGCGCCCGCCCGCAGCCGCGCAGCCTCGAAAGCCACGTCGCCCACAAGGCGCGTGCGCGGCTTGCCGTTCTTGTCGAGCCCCTCGCCGGGAACGCGGTTGATGCCCACGTCGATCACGATGGCGCCCGGCTTGATCCAATCGCCCTGAATCATTTCAGGCCGCCCAACCGCAGCCACCACCACGTCGGCGCGCCGCACCGTCTCCGCAAGATCGCGCGTGCGCGAATGGGCGATGGTGACGGTGAGATTGCGCCCCAGAAGAAGATGCGCCATCGGCTTGCCGACGATGTTGGAGCGGCCGACGACCACGGCGTCTAGGCCGTCGAGCTTGCGCCCGAGCGCCTGCGCGGCGTGATCGAGCAGGATCAGCGAGCCTGCGGGCGTGCAGGGCACAAGCGCGCGCTGCGTCTCGCCGATGGCGAGCAGGCCGGCGTTGACGGGATGGAATCCGTCAACGTCCTTCTCGGGGGCGATCGCCTCCAGCACTTTCGCGGAATCGATGTGGGCCGGCAGCGGCAATTGCACGAGGATGCCGTGGATCGCAGGATCAGCGTTGAGCTGGCGCACGAGCGCCATCAGATCCGCCTCGCTGGTCGTCGCCGGCAGGGTGTGCTGCACCGAGTGAAAGCCGCAGGAGGCGGCCGCCTTGCCCTTGGCGCCCACATAAACCTGACTCGCGGGATCCTCACCCACGAGAACGACGGCGAGGCCGGGCTTGTGCGCCGCCCCCAGCGCCTGCGACGCGGCCGCGACCTCCGCCAGAACCTTCGCCGAGACGGCCTTGCCGTCAATCAGAAACGCCTCGCCCGCCAAGCTGCCCCTCCACGCCGGGCGTCGCCCGGGCCGTCGATGTCACCGGCGCACGTTTTCGCAGACATGCGCCCCGGCGCCAAGGTTTTCGGCCGACCGATCACGCAAGTCGCAGGCGGAAGACCGCCCGATGCGTCCGCGTCTCGCCCGGCGCCAGCAGGATCATGGAGGGCTTTTGCGCAAGCTCGCCTTCAAAACCCACGGGATCGCCGTGGCCTGTCCAGGCCTCAACGCACAGAAAGGGCGCGCCCGGCCGCGACCACAGCGCCCAATGGGCGAAACCCTCCGCCTCCGCTTCGATCGCGCCAGCCGGCCCCTCATAGGCGAGGCTGCGGCTGTGGGCGTTGAGAAAGCACAGGGCTTCTTGCGCGAACAATTCCGGCGCGAGGGGCAGCGCGCGGCCTTCGAGGGGAACCGGCCGTCGCGCCTGCGAGAACAGCCCGCCCGGCGCGATGACCGGCGTATGCGCCGCCTCGGCCTGCGCGAAGACGATTCGATGCGCCTGCGCCGCCGCGCCGAACAGCGGCCAGCGGAAGCCGGGATGCAGGCCGAACGCATAAGGCATGGGCTCGTCGCCGGGATTGCTCACCCGCGCCTCGATCGTCAGCGCGCGCGGCTCAAGCGCATATTCGAGCGTGAGCTGGAAGCGATAGGGATAATGCGCGCGGGTCCCTGCATCGTCCTCAAGCTGGAAGCGCATGCGCGCGTCGTCAATGCGCGCGCAGGCGAAATCGCGCGCGGCGGCGAAACCATGCACGGGCATGGGCCTCGCCAGCCCCTTCGCGCGCGCCATTCCGTCTCGACACCAGCCGACGACAGGAAACAGCACGGGCGACACGGCGTTCCAAACGGAGGGATCAGGCGACCAGAGAAGATCGAGACCGCCAGCGCGCCAGGCGCGCATTTCAGCTCCGCGCGCGCACAGGCGCAGGCTCGCGTCTGCGCATGTGAGCTCCAGCGCGCTCAGGCGCCCTCGCCCTTGTTCGCCTGCTCGACCTTCCAGCGCTTGACGATGCCGGAGTCGATGTCGAACAGGTCGAGCATGCGGCCGACGGAATGATTGACGATGTCGTCGAGCGTCTCGGGACGGTTGTAGAACGCAGGCACCACGGGCGCGATGACAGCGCCCATCTCCGACAATTGCAGCATCGTGCGCAGATGGCCCGTATGCAGGGGCGTCTCACGCACGCCCAGCACAAGCCGGCGGCGCTCCTTGAGGACCACGTCGGCGGCGCGGCTCATCAGCGAGCCGGTGACGCCGGTGGCGATCTCGCTCATGGTGCGGATGGAGCAAGGCGCGATCAACATGCCCAACGTGCGGAACGAGCCCGAGGAGATCGAGGCGCCGATGTCGGTCATGGGGTGGTATTCGTCGGCGAGCTCGCGCAGGTCCTTCGCCTTCATGTCCATCTCATAGGCAAGCGTCATCTCGGCCGCCTTGCTGACGACGAGATGGGTGCGCACGCCGGCCGCGCGCAGAAGCTCCAGCGCCCGCACGCCGTAAATGATGCCCGAAGCGCCGCTGATGCCCACGACGATCCGCTTGACCGATGTATCCGACACGCATTCTCCCCCAATCGCGGCGCTCAGGGCGCCCGCCCACCCGCTCGCACAGGCTTGACGACTCGCACAGGCTTGGCCTCTCCCGCAGGCCGCGTCAATGGCCCGCGCCGCGCTGCGCCATAAGCGCCCCGAAGGCCTCCGTGAGCGCGTCGCGCGCGGCGGCGGCGAAACGCGCCCCGAGCAGGCGCTCGCACGCGTCAAGATTACGCGCGGCGGCGGCGAGCGGATCGGCCGGGGCGCCCCAGGCGGCGGCGGGCTTGAGCGCAAACAGCGCCTCCTGCTGCAGCCGCTCCGACTCAAGCTCGACCTTCTTCACCTGATCGCGCAGCGCGGCCGCGCCGCCCGCGTCGAACGCCGCAGGCGCCGCACGCAGGGCGCGACGAGCGCCGCGCAGGGAGCGCACCACCTCCTCGCGCCATGGCGCAACCGCGGCGTCGGCGCCCGCGAGCTCCGCATCGCTCAAAACGCGCCCTTCGCTGGCGAGCCAAAGCGCGAACAGCAAGACGTTCACGTCCGCGCCGCAGGAATCCTGCACGTCCAAACAAGCATCCGGCACGCCGGGCGTGCGGTACAGGGCCAGCGAGAATCTCCAGAATGGGGAGCCTTGAATCTGCATGACCCTTCCTACCACGCCACGCCTGAGCCGCAACGCCGACCGAAACTATTCTCCCGAGGATCCGCCACGCGTCGATGCGCGAAAGTTCCCCCTTCCGGCGCAACTCCAAAGGGGAGGCGCGCATGCCTCCGGGGGCGCCACGGGCCATCATCCTTTCGGCAGTCGCAAGGGGGCGGCGCCCTTGCATGGCTCCATCAGGAGGCCTCCCGATGGACAGGTGCGCCCACTTCCGCGCGATTGTCTCATCGTAATGCGCGCCGCATCCTTTTCCTCTGGCGGCGCCTCGCACGCGATACGCGCCGGACGATCGCCGACCGGAGTTCTCTCGCATGGCCGACCTGAACCAACAACACGCCCCGGGCGTGTCTCTTGTCATCGACGCGCTCTCCTTCCGCCGCGCAGGCCTGGCTTCGCTGCTGCGGGACTGGGCGCTGGAGAACGCCCTCGCGCTCCAGCACACGCAGGCGCTCGCCACCGATACGGAACTGGCGGCGCTGCGCATCGCCATCGTCAATCTGGGCGCGATGAGCGTCGCTGATCCGTTCGCCGCCAATATTATTCGGATACTGAAAGAAAATGCGCCCGAAGCGCGCATCGCCATCGTCTCCGATCGTGAGACGTCCGAGGAAGTGATCGCCACCTTCCGCAGCGGCGCGCATGGATTCATTCCAACGAGCACAGAGCCGCCCGTAGCGCTGCAGGCGCTTTCCTTCGTGCTGGCGGGAGGTTCTTTCTTCCCGCCCACCGTTCTGCTCAACCGTGCAGGTTCGAGCGCTGCGCGCCCGTCCGTTCGCCGCACGAGCGGCGCAGGCGCGACCGCCCTGTTCACGCCCTCCCAAATACGCGTCATGGCGCAATTGCGCGAGGGCAAATCCAACAAGATGATCGCCCGCCAGCTGAGCCTGTGCGAAGCGACGGTCAAACTGCACATCCGCCAGATCATGCGCAAGCTGGGCGCCTCCAACCGCACACAGGTGGCGCTTTACTGCTCGATGGACGGAATTTTGCCGCCTGAAGCGCACGAGGAAGAACCAGGCGCGGTCTGCCTTGATGCGGGCGATCCGCCCGAAGGCCGCCTCGCTGCTCAGGCGCTCTCACGCCTGATCACTGCGCCCAAAACGAACGGCCACACGCACGACGACGTGAACAACGAACACTGACAGACGCCAAAAGCGATCGAACCAGGAGAGACGTATGCCGCTTCCAAAATTGTTAAAACCGAACCTCGCGCAAACCCTCTCCTCACTGAAGACAGATTCTGTCAAGTTAGCGCCGGAGACAAGCCTCGCCAGTTTCTTCCAGAAGCAACCAGCTACGACAACGATCGCGAACGCAAGCGCCGATGCGGTGGGCGAAAACACGCTCGCCACAACATCGACGACGCTCAAGACAATGGATGTCGGCATAGTGGCGATCACGCGCGGGACCGTCAGCGCCACAGCGCTGGCGCAATCCACCGGATCTACCCCTTACGCCTCCGCGGCGACGCAGGCGACAATGCCTCCGGGAGATCTGCTGATTCAGCGCAATACAAATGTGAATGGCGCAAGTCAGGACAGCGCGGGCGCCTGGTCCTACGCCTCCTCGACGACATCGTTCCTCTCGATTGACCTTCAGGGCATCGACCTGAAGCCCAGGATTGTCGAGAACGTGACGGAAACGACAATCACAACGCGCCCAGCCAGCGTCAGCGGTAACCTGGCGACATTTAATGTGGACGCCTCAGCGCGCGGCGCAGACACGCTTACAGAGACGCAGGTCAGCGCCATCACCGTGGAGAATCTTTATTCAAGCGCGACGACAACGACGACAGTCAGCACCCAAACAGATAGTTTATTCGAGTTCTTCCACTCGCTGTTCTGACAGAAGTGTTTCGTTTTCCTCTATTGGATTCGCCTGCCTTGCAGGCGGATCCTTTCCGCGTTTTTCCAAAACCCATCACGACGCATTCGCGCCTCACGCTAACCGATAGTACGATAAGCCTCTTGCTGCTTTGCGAAACGTGCTTCACGCGACTTACCATTATCGTGTTGGCTTAACGCCAATAACGTTCAATGGAGACATGCTATGACTTTCAACTGGTGCGACTGGGGCAACGACGACTTTAACTGGGATGTGGACGTCAACTACGACTTCCATTCCGACGTTGGATCGGAATTCTCGATCGAAACGCGCTATGACGCTTGCCTCGACATCAACGCGGACATCGACGTTGACGTGAACATCGATGGCAACATCGCCACCTTCTACGTCGACGTTCAGGCGGTCGGCGACGACGGCGCCACGGAAGTCAACATCGCTGTGGTGACGTCCGATGACTATTCGAGCATCGTGATCAGCGGCTATTCGGCTGTCGCCTGATCATCGCACTCGTCAGAGATAGAGAGAGCCCCGGTTCGCCGGGGCTCTTTTTTATCTTCCGCCGCAGCCATGAGATCTATCGACTACTCCCGAAGACTATCCGCCTTTCACGCGATTGGAGCATGTTCGGCGCGCGCCTATCCTTGCGTCATCTTCTTGCGCGCTTATGGAGCGGGAGACACACATGCTTTACATGCTCAAGACGCTTACCGCCCTCGCCGACGTCTATTTCCACACGCTGCCCGGCTCCTATCGCATCTCCGGACTCGCCGGCGACGATCAGATCACTGTGCGCGCAGGCGATGGCGGAAATGACTGGCTCGAAGGCGGAGCGGGCGCGGATCGCCTCGTTGCGGCTGAAACAAACGATATTCTGGACGGCGGCGACGGCGCCGACACGCTCGACGGTGGCGCGGGCGATGACCTGCTCATCGGCGGAGCGGGCGCGGATACGCTGAATGGCGGCGCGGGCGTCGACACGGTTGACTACTCCGCCTCCAACGCCGCTGTTTTGCTGAGCCTGCCGCTCGACCCCACAAAAACCGCGCGGCCCAGCGGCGGACACGCCACTGGCGACGTGATTAGCAATATCGAAAACGCCATCGGGTCGCAGTTCAACGACACGTTGAGCGGCAATAAGCTGAACAATCAGCTCACGGGCGGGCTGGGCGTTGACGTGTTGCGCGGGTTGGATGGCGACGATGTCCTCTTCGGAGACGAAATGGTCGACGCCGACAAGAACGGCCTCGCCGACGACAGCGACGCCGACGGCGTTCCCGACGGCGTGCAGGGCTCAGCGACCGGCGGCGACGACACCCTCGACGGCGGCTTCGGCGATGATCTGCTCGCCGGCGGCGGCGGAAAGGACACGTTGCTGGGCGGATTTGGCAACGACAAACTGTTCGGCGGCTATGGCGACGACCTTCTGAGCGCAGGCGACGGAGACGACCTTCTCGACGGCGGCGAAGGCGACGATGATCTGCTTGCGGGCAATGGCGCGGATGTCCTGCGCGCGGGCGCAGGCGCAGATTTTCTCAACGGAGGGGCCGGCGCAGACAGGATGTATGGCGACGCCGGAGACGATGAGCTCCTGGCGGGCGACGGCGCCGACCTGCTCGACGGTGGCGAAGGCGCCGACCTGCTCGACGGCGGGCTCGGCGATGATTTGATCGCAGGCGGAGATGGCGACGACACGCTGATCGGCGGCGCGGGCGCTGATGTGATCGATGGCGGCGCAGGCGTTGACACAGTCGATTACGCGGCCGCGGGCGGCGCCGTCGGCCTTGACTTGCGCACCGGCGTTGGAACCGGCGCAGCGCTGGGCGACAGCGTGAGCAATGTCGAGAATGTGATCGGCGGCGCCGGCGCCGACGCAATCGTCGGAAACGAGTTCGCAAACAAAATCGAAGGCGGCGCTGGCGACGATCAGATCGACGCTTATCTGGGCGACGACACCCTGATCGGCGGCGCAGGCGCCGACCTGCTCGCTGGCAATAGCGGCTTCGACACCGCCGATTATTCGGGCTCCAGCGCGGGCGTGACCGTCGCGCTCAACGGAACTGGCGGCGAAGGCTCGGGCGTGGGTGGCGATGCGCAGGGCGATCGCCTCACCTCAATAGAGCGCGTCATCGGTTCGGCCTTTGCTGATCAATTGACCGGCGACATTGGCGCAGACACGTTCTTGGGCGGCGCCGGCGCCGACGTGATAGACGGCCGCGACGGCGTGGACACCGCGGAATATTCATCCTCCACCCTTGGCGTTACGGTCGCCCTGATCGATGGCGCGACGACGACAGGCGTGGGCGGAGACGCCGAAGGCGACCAGATCTCGAACATCGAGAATCTCATTGGCTCGCAAGCCGCCGACCGCCTCACCGGTTCGGCGGGCGTGAACCGGCTTGAGGGACGCGGCGGCGACGATGTGCTGGCCGGCGGCGCAGGCGCCGACCGCATCATCGGCGGCGACGGCGTCGACACGATCGATTACTCAGCCTCCACCGCCGGCGTCATCGTGGGCCTCACCGCCAATCCTGATCCAAACATCGCAACCCAAGGACAGGGCGGCGATGCGCAAGGCGACCTGATCAGCCAGGTGGAGAACATCATCGGCTCCGCGTTCAACGACACGCTGCAGGGCAGCACCGCGGTCAATGCGTTGAGCGGGGGCGCCGGCAACGACGTGCTGAACGGCGGCGCGGGCGCAGACACGCTGGATGGCGGCGCCGGCTTCGACTACGCAGTTTATTCCGGCTCGACCTCCGCCGTGAACGTGTCGCTCTCCAGCGTCGCGACGACGACCGGCGCAGGGGGCGATGCGCAGGGCGATCAATTGTCGAACATCGAGGGGCTCATCGGCTCAGCTTTCAACGATCTGCTCATCGGAAGCGCAGTCGCGAACGTCATCGACGCCGGCGCCGGCAACGACGTGGTGCGCGGCGGACTGGGCGCAGACCAATTGATCGGCGGCGACGGCGTGGACACGCTCGATTATTCCGCGTCCCAATATGGAGTCGCAGTCCTGCTGAGCACGACAGCGCAAACGCAAGGCCAGACCATATCGGGTCAGGCCGGCGCCTCCGAGGCGCAGGGCGACCTGATCTCCGGTTTCGAAAGCATCGTCGGCTCCAACGCCAACGATCTTCTGATCGGCAGCGCGGCGTCCAACAAGCTCGTCAGCGGTTCCGGCAATGACGTGATGCGCGGCGGAAGCGGCGCGGACATCCTTTCAGCGACAGGAACCGGCGCGAAGTTGATTTATGGCGAGGGAAATGCGGACGGCGGCCTCGCCGGCGCCGACGTGTTCCGCATTCTCGGCGGGAGCGGCAATATCATCGCCGATTATCAAGCGGGCGAGGATGTGTTCGTGAACTCGCCCACCACCGGCGCGCTCGCGCAGATCAACATCGGCGGCACGCTCACCTGGGCGGTGAACCTCACCGGCTCCACGCACCAGACCTATGTGGCGCTGGGCGCGACGGCGACGCTAACCCAGGCGCAAGCAACCACAGCGATGAATACGTTCCTGCAGAATGATCTGTTCTACAACGCGAACCTGATCGCCTGATCATCGCGCGCAAGGCGCAGAGGAAACCCATCATGATCGCACGCTCCAATCGCGGCGCGGACGCGCGCGCTGGCGCTGACTTCGATCATGCGATCCGCGCGTGCCGCGGTGTCGCATGGAAGGCCGGAGTATTCAGCTTTCTCATCAACCTTCTCGTACTGGCGCCCAGCATTTACATGCTGCAGGTCTATGACCGCGTGCTCACATCAGGCCGCGTCGAGACCCTGATGATGATGACCCTGCTCCTCGCAGCCGCGCTCTTGCTAATGGGCGCGCTTGAAGCCCTGCGCTCAGTCATGCTGACGCGCGCGAGCTCCTGGTTCGCCAACCGCCTTGGCCCCGTCTATCTGAACTTGTGCGTGCGTGCGCGCCTCCTGGGCGACGGCGCAGGCGCGCAGCCTCTGCGCGATCTCGCTCAGGTGCAGTCCTTTCTCTCTTCGCCCTCGCTGATGGTGTTTTTCGACGCGCCATGGACGCCCTTCTTCATCCTGCTTGTCTGGCTTCTGCACCCCTGGCTCGGCCTCCTCGCCATTGTCTCCGCGCTGGCTCTGCTTGGATTCAGCGTCGTCAATGAACTTGTGACCAAGAAGGCGAACCATCAGGCCAACACCGAGCAGATCGTGACGCTACAACAGGCGGAAGCCGCCATTCGCAACGCTGAGGTCGTGCGCGCCATGGGCATGGCGCCGGCGATGCTCCATCGCTGGCAGGCGCGCAACGGCGCAGCGCTCGCGGCGCAGCAGGTTGCGGCGGAACGCAATGGCGTACTGCTTGGCTTCACGAAATTCCTCCGCTTCTTCGTCCAGTCCGCCACTTTGGGTCTGGGCGCCTTTCTCGTCTTGCGCAACGAGTTATCGGCTGGCGGCATGATCGCCGCGTCGATCTTGCTGGGGCGTGCGCTTGCGCCGGTGGAGACCGCCATGGGCAGCTGGCGCAGTTTCGCTGCGACGCGCGTCGCTTATTCCCGCCTCAAGGCGCGCATGTCCGCGCTTCCGCCGGAACCAAAGCGCATGCGCCTGCCCACGCCTGTTGGGCGCGTCTCGTTGCGCAACGTGAGTTACGCGCCGCCAGGCGCGCGAGCGCTTGTTCTTGAAGATGTGTCTTTTGAACTCTCGCCGGGCGAGGCGGTGGCGGTGATAGGCGCCTCTGCGAGCGGCAAAACAAGCCTGTGCCGCCTGCTTGTGGGCATCAATCGTCCAACGTCCGGCGAAATCAGACTAGACGGATCTGAGCTTCATCATTGGAACATGGATGATCTTGGAGCCCACATCGGCTATCTGCCGCAAGATGTCGAGTTGTTCGCCGGAAGCGTGCGCGACAATATCGCGCGCATGGACGTGCCTGATGATGACGCAGTGGTGCGCGCCGCCGTCATCGCCCATGCGCATGACATGATCCAGCGGCTGCCGCACGGCTACGACACCCAGATTGGCGACGGCGGCGCGCGATTGTCAGGCGGACAACGTCAGCGCATCGGGCTCGCCCGCGCGATCTATGGCGGACCGCGCGTCATGGTTCTCGACGAACCAAACGCCAACCTCGATCAGGCTGGCGAATCCGCGCTCGCCGCCGCGATCGCGGAACTGAAGCAGGATGGCGTGACCCTTGTGATCGTCGGCCATCGTCCGTCCACGCTGGCGCAGGCGGATAAGATTTTGCTTCTGCGTGACGGCCGCGTCGAATTGTTCGGTCCGCGCGCGGAGGTGCTGGCGCGCCTTCGCGCAGCCGCCAATCCAAGCGCGGTCGCAAGCTCCGCCGAAACACCACGGCCCGGCAAAGGAGAACAGGAATGAGCGACGAACAGCGCAACCCGCTTTCCATTCCGCGCGGCGAAATCATCGCGAGCCCGCATGTAGACGACCTTGATCTGCGCCATTCGGTGCGCCGGCCAATCCGCCTTGCGGCGGCGCTCGCGCTCGCCTTTGTGGGGGGAGCCGTAACCTGGGGCGGTTTCGTGCGACTGCCAGCGGGCGCGATCGCTCCCGGCCTCATCAGTCCCGACGGCAGCCGCAAGACGGTTCAGCATTATGAAGGCGGCATCATTGCGGCCCTTCATGTGCGTGATGGCGATGTCGTGACTGCGGGCCAGCCACTTCTCTCACTTGAGAGCGTGCAGGCCTCCACCGCCTATGAAGCGCTGCTTAATCAGTACCGAACGCTTCTCGCCACGCAGGCGCGCCTCCAGGCCGAGCAGATCGACCGCCCGACGATCGCCTTTCCTGAAGAAGTGAGCGCACATCAGCACGAGCCCTCCCTCGCAGAGATCGTCGAGGGCCAGCGCGCGATTTTCGAGACGCGACGCCGGAGCCATGAGACAAGCAGGCAAATTCTTGCGCAACGCATCGAACAATCGAACGAACAGATCCGCGCTCTAGGGGCCCAATTGGAAAGCGCATCGCGCCAGCTCGAGCTGCTGGAAGAGGAGCTGGGCGGAAAACAGCAATTGCAGACGAAAGGCATCATCTCAAAGCCCGAACTTTTACGTCTTCAGCGCGCCCAAGCGGAAATCCGCGGGCGAGAGGGCGAGTATCTTGGCTCGATCGCAAAGGTGCGGCAGCAAATCGGCGAGACGCAAACCCAATTGCTTAATCTCGACGCGCAGCGCGCCGACCAGATTTCGTCTCATCTTGATCAGGTGCGGCTCGAGTTATCCGTGACGCGAGAGAAACTCACATCAAGCCGCGACGTTCTTGCTCGCACCACCGTGACGGCGCCTGTAAGCGGCTCCGTCGTCAATCTGCGCTTTAAAACGGAGGGTGGCGTCGTCCAGCGCGGCGAGCCGATTTTGGACATCGTGCCGCTTGAAGACCGCTTGCTGATCGATGCGCGCGTATCGCCCACGGACGTGGACGTGGTGCATAAGGGGCTTTCTGCGCTGATCCACCTCACGGCCTATTCGAACCGTGGACTGCCGAGGATATCCGGCAAGGTCGTGTCGGTCTCAGCGGACCGCATCCAGGATTCAAACGCCACGCCCCCCTATTTCCTCGCGCGCGTAGAGGTCGACCGTTCGTCATTCCAGCACAAGCACGCAGTCGTGGATCTTGTCCCCGGCATGCCGGCGGAGGTTCTGATCGTCACCACCGAACGCACCTTCTTCGAATATCTGATCGAACCGTTCAAACAGGCTTTCGCCCGAAGCTTCCGCGAGACGTAGAGATCAGGCGAGCTGATCGCTGGGGGCGCGCGGAGCAAGCTCGGGCGCTGCGGTTGAGACGCATTCGCGGCGCGACAGCGCCGCAAGCGCGATTTGCGTGCGGTTATTGACGCCTAGCTTGCGCATGATCTGTCGGATGTGGATCTTGACCGTCGCCTCAGCGATGTTGAGACGCCGCGCGATCATCTTGTTGGAATGCCCAAGCTGGAGAGCCTCAATGATGTCGAACTGGCGCTGGGTGAGACGAACCGCGCCGTCCTGAAGGGATCGCGACGCGCATGCGCCAGCGGGCTCAAAGAGGCTCTCAGGCGGAAAGAACTTCCCCCCAGCAACCACGAAAGACAGCGCTTTCAGCGCCGTTCCGGGCTCCAGATAGGTTGGGATATATGCGTCGACGCCGGACACGCAGGCGGCGCGAATGTGCGGCCCCTCCGCAGAGTCGCACAACAGCGCGATCGGAGCCTCTCCAAAGCGCGCGCGCGCATCGCTGACCGCTTGCGCCACCTGTGGGTTGGATAAGCCCTCGCCGCCAACACTCAGCATGACGAGGCCCACATCGCCGCCATCAAGGTTGGCGAAGGTCGCGCCGTCGCTCTGCTGCAGCCTGAAGCCCTCCTCATCCGCCCAGGATGCGAGAACGTTAACAAGGCCAGCGCGTCGGAAAGGGCGGGAATCGATCAAGATCGCGGAGCGGACGTGTTCCTTAATTCGATTGCTCATATCGCACCTCAGACGCATTACTGATGTCTTGCATGTCGCCGGCGGCGTGCATGCCTGATCGATCGCATCGAGAACAGGAGTTGGCTGAAAGCCCCGCCAATCCATTTTATAGTTACAATTGGAGACTATGGTTTCCGATACGTTGACGAAGATCAACATAGAATAGCGATCTTCTAAAAACACTAGTTTTGTGAGGCAGTTTGCCGACGTGGTTACTTCCTCAACGGCAGCGCTTGTTAATAAGAATGAACGACAACCCCTGATACGCGGCCATTTGTTTGACGGCTCGCGCGAACGCTATCCGAATGGATTAACGGGAAATCGGCATAGCTCTTCAGGAGAGTGCGGATGAGCGCTGCCGCAAAAGCGCTGCGCACGCCAGTCCGTATCCGCTCTCACACAAGTTGGACATAAGCGCGCCATGCACGCGCGTGCCCTCCTTTTGCGCGCGCAGACGCGGTTGAGCAGGGCGCGCTCCCTCGCAGCCGTAAGACGTATAAAGCCGATAAAGCTTTGACGCGCGCACGCTGCGACGAGATCATACGTTATCGCAAACAGGTGTCGTGATGAATGAATCGCAAGAAAAAAACTGGTTCGATGCAAACGAAGTCGCATCCATGGGGCGAGCTGTTGATCGATGCCGCCTCGCTCTGAGCGATATAGAACCCAACAGAATCGCGCTCAATGTGTTGCGATGCTACGGGGCCGGCGAGACAGATGAGGAAAGGATCGTGGAGACGCTTCTCAACCGATATCAGGCGATGAAGGAGACGCGCCAGGGCGCAGGCTGACGATTTCAGCCGTGCGGCGCACGCGATCGAACACGTATCCAGGCGGAAGTGATCGCATTGGCTACAAGGAACAGGACGAAGGCGCCCAAAAGGTCTCCGACGAACATCCACCCCACGCCCACTAGACCGACATTCGTCGGAAGGGGGAGCAGCTGAAAAGCGACAGTGTGAACAAGCGCATTGAAAAAAGCGTAGGCTAAAATGAATGCGCCAATGCGCCAGAGAGACAAAGGCATGCTCCAATGGGGGAACATGCGCGAGAACAACAAAAGCGCCAGCGCACAACTTAATCCCGAGGCGACCGCCAGTGCGAACGCTCCCGGGACAGACACATTTTCAAACGCAAGGTTCCATGCGAGAGATCCAAGCGCGACGCCAAAGGCCGCCAGCGGCCCGAAGGCGAGCGTCAGCAGCACATTCACGCCCGCCGGCAGGTAAAGCCGGCTAACCCATTCGCTATGTTCGAATTCTTCGTCAATAAGGCTAAACGCGCCCAGCGCGACCAGACGGGCCAGCGCGATGAACGCGACGACCTTGGCCGCCTTAATCATTCGGGACGAGCTTGTACTTCTGGCCAAAGCCATCAAGTTTGGGAGAAAGATCAAGCGAAAGCGCCTTGCCCGATCCAATCTCAATGATCAACCCGGCCGCCTGAAGGGCCGCGATATGCCGATACGTGCTCGCGCGCGACGCAATGCGCTGCGCCACGACGTCGAGCCGCGTCGGATATTTTCCCTCGTCGATGGAATGCACGATGAAGTCGAAGACAGCGCGCTCTTCCTTCTCGAGCCCCGTGATCCCGAACTCACGCTCGAGCGTTGTAAGCAGACTGAACAGCCGAACGACATCCCTGACCATGACGAACCTGTTGAGTTGGCGACCACCGATCGGCGACACGGACCGGGGCCATTTGTTTTGAGCAAGATCAAGCCGCAGGATCAAGCCATTCCAGCGACGCCGACCAGCTTTTTTGACCAAAGCCGAAAGAAGACCCTCTATCGAGCCGCGCCCATGACGATGGGAAACATCCCACTAAGGGTTTGGGACGCCCGTCCATCGTCAAAATGAACGCAGCCAGTCGTTTTTTGCAAGAAAAGGCTCATCGCTGACACGCAGCAGATAAGTCTCCTCCTCGGCGCGCCATTCCTGCGAAAACCCCATGGGAGCCGCGATCGCATCCCCTCTCGCGAATGAGAATGAGGCACCTTCGAAAACTCCGACCCCTTTGCCCTGGATGGGCGCCCAGATCGCGCTCAGCGTGGACTTGCCGATCTCAAGCAAAGCGTCTTTTTCGAACCGATAGACGTGCAGACCGATCGTGCGCATGGCGGGAGACCCAAGCTCAATGCGCCGCACGCCGGGCGCGATCTCCTGGGCAGCGGCGAGGCGCTCACGCGTTTGCGCAAAGGAGAACCGATTGGGCGAATCCGCAAAGATGTCTTGGGCGGGCTCAACCTTTTCAGGATGATGTTCGAAAAACATCGGCCCGTTGAGATGGATCATCGGCACGTCGAGAAAATCCATCCAATAAGCGTTCGACGAGGCCTCGTTGGAGTGGCCGTGCCAGGACCAGTTTGGCGTGAGCAGCACGTCGCCGGGCTCCATGGGGATCTTGCGTCCATCGACTATGGTGAAAGCGTTCGCGCCAGTCTCAAGCACAAGGCGCAAAGCGTTGGCCGTGTGACGATGCGAGCGCGCCTGCTCGCCTGCCTTCACCATCTGATAGGCGGCAACGAGCGTCTTCACGGTCGGATATTTATTGCCCGGCACGGTTGGATTCGCGAGGATCAGATTGCGCCGCTCAGCGAGCTCGGTGTTGACGAAGCGCCCGGCCGCGTCGAGCGCGGCCCTCGCCTGCACATAAGACCATGAGGCGGGCTTGAAATCGATCGTCGGCAGCGGCCAGAGCGAGGGTTCGGGCTTATTCCAACCATTCTGCACGTCGCATTTGGCAAGAAGGTCGTACAATTCCTGCATGTTCGAGGCGGCGGCGAAATCCTGTGGCGTGACGCTCATGTCCTCAATCCTCCGTCAGGCGAGAGCGCGCGCGCTTTCGCATGTTTGATCAGTCGCCAGATCGCCTGCGGCGTAGCTGGCATTTGAATGTCTTCTATTCCAAATTCACTAAGCGCGTCACCCAGCGCGTTCACGATCGCTGCGATGGCCGGCGTGACCCCGCCCTCGCCGCCGCCCTTCACGCGCAGCCTGTTGGCATCAACCTGCGTGGGATCATGCGCAAGCTCCACGTCGAACGACGGCAGGTCGCAGGCCCGCGGCACAGCGTAATCCATGAACGAGCCTGAAAGCGGCTGGCCGTCAAAGTTGATCGTGAAGGCCTCCATGAGGGCCTGGCCAACGCCCTGCGCGATGCCGCCATGCACCTGCCCGTCGACGATCATGGGATTGATGGCGAGCCCGACATCGTCGACCGACGCATAACGTTCGATCCGTGCGACGCCTGTTTCAGGATCGACCACCAATTCGCAGACGGCGCATCCGGTGGGATGGGCGGGAATACGCCGACCGATCTCGGCCTCCGCATCGAGATGCACGCCCATTTGCGTCGGCAACGCGCCTTGCGCGCACAGCCGCGCGAGCTCGAACAGGCTGGCGCGCCCACCGCCGGCCGATCGAAATTCGCCCTGCGCATAGGTGAGTTCATGAGGCGAAACGTCCAGCGCATGGGCCGCCGCTTCGCGGGCCCGCGCGAGCAGTTTCTCCCCGGCCTCAAGCAGAAGACTCCCCATGAGCCGCATCGAGCGGTCTGAATGCGTGCCTCCGCCAACCTGCACGCGCCGCGTGTCTCCGGTGACGAGACGAAAGCACTCCAAAGGCAGCTCAAGCGCATCGGCGGCCACCTGCGCAAATGTCGTCGCATGCCCCTGCCCCGTTGATTGCGTACCAGCGACGATCTCCACGATATCGTCGGGCGACACACGCAGCGTGACCTTCTCGCGCGCCGCCCCCACAGGCGCCTCGATGTAATTCGCAAAGCCGATGCCGCGCAAAAGCCCCGCGCGCCGACTCGCGCGCTTACGCGCGGAAAAGCCGCGCCAATCGGCGAGGCCCAGCGCGCGCTCCATATTCGCATGGAAGGCGCCGCTATCGAGCGTAAGACCGGCGGCGGTGACGTAGGGCATGCGATCCCGCGCGACGAGATTGCGGCGTCTGATCTCGACGCGGTCAACGCCAAGCCGCCGAGCCGCTGCGTCCAGACAACGCTCCAGCGCGAAAGTCGCCTCCGGGCGCCCGGCGCCGCGATAGGGAACCGTGGGGACCGTATTTGTCAAAACGCCCTGCAGCTCCATGCGCACACAGGGCGTAGCGTAAGCGCAGGTGACGATCCTCACGCCATTGGCGAGCGGCGCGAAAGAAGCGGGATAGGCCCCAAGGTTAGCGATTTGCGCAACGCGCATCGCAACGATCCGCCCACGCGCATCAAACCCAACCGTCATCTCCGCCTTGAGGTCGCGTCCCTGAAAATCCGTAAGGAACGCCTCGCTGCGGTCGCTCGTCCAGCGCACCGGGCGCGCCAGCTTACGCGCGAGCCAGGCGACGATGGGCGTCTCGACGCCCAGCGACGTGCGCGGCCCAAAGCCGCCGCCCACATCGGGACAAATCAGCCGAACCTTCTCGGGCGCGACCCCCAGGGAGGCGGCGAGCGCGGCACGCTGGCGCACGACGCCCTGTCCGCCGGCGATAACCTCAAAACCTTCCGCCTCGCTGAAACGGGCGAGCGCCGCGCGCGGCTCAGTCTGGCAATTGACGATGCGTTGATTGACGAAAGTCTTCCGAACGACAAGATGCGCCCCGGCGAGCGCGGCGGCGACCTGCTCCGCATCTCCCGCATATGCGCGCAAGACGACATTGCCTGGCGCTGCGGCCCAGAGCTGCGGCCCGCCTGTCGCACAGGCGATTTCGGCATCGCTCACATGCGGCAGGTCTTCATAATCGACCAGAATTTTCTCAGCCGCGTCGCGCGCAGCCTGCAGGCTGGTCGCCACGACGACCGCAACCGCCTCGCCCACGAAGCGCACGCGCTCACGCGCGAGCGGGTCTTGCCCAAACTCCATCAGCGTGTCGGCGTTGCCCTCATGAAAGGAGGGCAGAGCGACGTCGAGCGCATCGGGCGGATTAGGGGCGTGCGGCACGGGGCGTCCGCCATCAGCCTCGTAATCCTGCGCGGTGAAAGCGCCAAGAACGCCCTTCATACTGCGCACTGCGCTCACATCAACGCGCATAAGGCGCGCATGCGGCTTAGGCGAACGCACGAAGGCGGCGAAGGCTTCGCCCTCCAACGTGAAGTCATCCGTATATCGGCCGGCGCCGCGCAAAAAGCGTAAATCCTCGATGCGCGGAACACTGCGACCGATGTAAGCGGACTGCCCCATCAGGCTCACCCTTCGATCGAATATTTCCCAAGCGTCGTATCGCGCCGCAGTTTTCCCGCGTTGCGCAGTTCGTCGATCGCCTTCATCACGTCGCGCCCGTCACGGCTTCCAACTGCGGCCATGACTTCCTCAAAGTATTTCGGCCCGTCTTGAAGCGCCTCACGCACGCTTGCGAAACGCGCGCCCTGATAAGTGGGCGGCAATGGAACTTCCGCCTCCAGCCGCTGCTGCGACCCAAACGGCAGAGTGAGATCGTAACCCGCCTTGGAGCCGGTCTTTACGCCCTCGTCAAGCGAGGGATCAAGCGGCAGGGTGCGGAACCCTTCTGCCACCACGAGGTCGCGATGGGGCTGGAAGCGCGTCGCGAAAGCCCATTCCATCTGCTCATCAGAAAAGACGTCGACGTCCGGATCAACCACGAACACGTTCTTGCAATTCGCCTGACAGGCGAAGACGGCCGCGATCGCGTTGCGCGCTTCGCCCGGCACGCGCTGACGCACGGCGACACGCACATTGAAGACGCCGCCAGTTGCAGGCGGCACATAAACGCTGACCGGCTCACGCACAGCGCCCTCGAGCGCCTTCCAGACCAGCGCCTCTGTGCGTAACGTGGACAATTGCGCCGTGTCCGTGCGCGCCATGGAAGGCCCGCTAATGGTGATCGTCTGAAAGGCCGCGTCACTGCGGCGCGTGACCGCCTCCACATGGAAGATCGGATTCATTTTGAGCGCGCCGTAATAGCCCAGAAATTCGCCATAGGGCCCCTCGGCTTCATGGTAGCCTTCAGCGCCAAGATAGCCCTCGAGCACCCATTCCGCATCCGCCGGCGTGCGAATGTCGTTCGTCACGCCCTTCACTACGGCGAGCGGCGCGCCGCGCAGGGATGAAATGAGGCCCAGCTCATCCACCGGCAGGCGCATCGTGCCAGCGAAATAGTCTATTGGATGGCTGCCCACCACGACGCTCAGCGGCAGTTTCTGACCTTTCTGGAGCTTCGCAAGGAACATCGCACGCAAATCGCTCGGCGCGAGAAGGTCGATGCCCATCGTATTGCGCCCGCGCAACATGAAACGACGCAGGCCGACATTGGTCCATCCGGAAGAATCGTCGAACGCAAAATCAAGCCCGGCTGAAAGATAGGGTCCGCCGTCTTTGCCATGCTGCACGTGCAGGGGCAGCGCGAAGAGATCGACATCATCTCCCTTCATGACCACCTGCTGCACGGGCGCATCCGCGCGGCTCACCTCAATGATTTCCGGGCGGTGGGCGAGTCGCTTGCGGATCTCTTTCAGGAGATCGCGCGGCTCCACGCCAAAGGCGAGCGCAAGCCGACGCCGGCTGGACATGACATTGCCGACGAGTTGCTGACCCGCCGCTCCGTTCTGCTCGAACAAGACCGCCCTGTCGCTGTCCTGCAGTATTCTCGCGACATCAGCGAGCGCTATCTCGCCAGAATGTATATCGAGCTCGCCCATGCGAGCGAGTTCTTCGAGGAAGCGGCGCAGGCGAAAATGATCGTGGTTCATGGTCAGACCCAATGACGAGCGGGAAAGGGAGCGAGACGAAGCTTATTGCTGTTTGATGCCAGCAAGCGCGATCACTTCCTTCCATTTGGGGACTTCATCAGCGATGATCTTGCGGAAGGCTTCGGGGCCACCGCCAGTCGCGCTGTAGCCGGCGTTCATCAGCTTCTGCTTCACCTCCGGCCGCTTGACGATCTCGACGAGAGCGCTCGCGAGCTTATCGATAATGGGCTTTGGCGTGCCGGCGGGAACAAGCATGCCCTGCCAGGTTTCGGCGACGGCGTTGGCGACGCCCGCCTCCTGCAGCGTCGGCACATCCGGAAGATCCGGCCAGCGCTCGGCGCCGGTGACGGCGAGGGGCACAAGCGTGCCGGCCTGCACATGACCCTGCACGGAGGATACAGACATTGATCCAAGTTCAACGGATTCCGTCAGCAGGGATTGAAGAGCCGGCGCGGCGCCTGAATGGGGCACATGCACGATCTGGATGCCTGCGCGCAGCTTTACGAGTTCCGCGGCCAGATGCGTCGCTGTGCCCGCGCCCGCGCTCGAATAGTTCAGCGCGCCCGGCTTCGCGCGCGCGCGTTCGATCAGCTCCTTCATGGAGCCGATCTTGGCGCCCTTATGCACGACAAGCGCGACCGGGAATTGCGCAATATAGGCCACCGGCTCAAAGTCGCGCTGCGGATCATAGGTGACGTGCTGGTATAGCGAAGGATTGACGACGAAGCCCGTAGAGGCGAGCAGCATCGTATATCCGTCAGGCTTGGCGCGCTGCGCAGCCGTGATGCCGATATTGCCGCCGGCGCCGCCGCGGTTCTCCACGATCACGCGCTGGCCCAGCGCGTCGCCAAGCGGCTCGGAGAGAATCCGCGCGGTGATGTCGTTCGCCCCGCCGGGCGCGAAGGGCACGATCATCGTCAAGGGACGTTCAGGGAACGCATGCGCCGCGCCACCGGCGGCGAAGGCTAACCCCAACGCCATCAAACCTGACGTCCATTTTCCCTTCCGCATAACGCCTCCCATGGCTTTCTCCCCTGCGCGCTTGTTGCGCCTTATTGCGTTGGTTTCAGACATCCTGACGGTCAACGAACTCCGCGAGCTCATCGGCGAGCGATCTCAGCTCGCGCGCGACAGCCTCAAGTCTGTCATTTGTAAAGACCGTCGCGATGCCGCCGGAACTGAGCGCCAGCAGTCGTCCGGTGCTACGTCCGCGCACAGGCACGGCGACGCTGCTCACATGTGCGTGCATGGCGCCCTCGTTCACCACATAGCCCTTCACCGCGTAATCGGAGAGCGCCTTGCGCAGCCGCGCCTCAAGCTGCGACCATTCCGGCCCCAACGCGGTTTCAAGTTCGGAAAATAGCTGCTCGCGCGCAGCGGAATCGAGCCCCGCGATATAGGCCCACCCCGTCGCCGACGTAGCAAGCGGCACCCGAGAGCCGATGCGAAGATCCGCGAACAGGATGTGCGAACCCTGCCGCCGCTGCACATAGATCATGTCGAGCCCGTCACGCACGCCAAGCGACACAGCGCCTTCGTAGCGCGAGGCGATGGACTGCATGCGACCGCACGCAAGATCCGCGATGCTTTCGCCCGCAAGCGCCGAATAGCCCAGGCTGAGCACGCGCAGGCCGGGCTTCACGCTCTGGCGGCCTTCGATCGGCGCCAGGAAACCAAGCTCCATCAGCGTGCGGCAAAGGCGCCAGGCCGTAGGCTGGGGCAGCCCCGTCCGCCGCGCGATCTCGCTCACCGTCAGCTCGCTGGAATCCGCTTTGAAACAGGCGAGAATGGAGAGCCCGCGCGCAAGCGAGGAGACGAGCGGCATTCCGCTTTGAGCGCCCGATCGTCTTTGCGCGTCGCGCGGCATGTCAGGCTCCCCGCACGGCGTTGAGAGTGGATTGCGCGTCGCGGGCGTGCGCGCCGCGCCAGGCGACCATTCCATCCGGACGCACCAGAACCAGGGGCGCCTCGTAAAGATTGCGTGCTTCTTCGTGGTCGAGATCAACCGCCTCAAATGGCGCGCCGCACGCTTCAGCCGCCGCCGAGAAGGCTGAGACATCGATCGTCTGGTCGAAACGCAACAGAACGAAGCCGCGGCCGAACAGGTCAAGGGTCGAGAAGCCGGGACGCAGCCAGACGTGGGGCGCGCGTGAGCCCGGCACGGCGTTTTGCGTATAGACCATCGGCGGATCGTCGGGCGCCTGCGCGCCATCCGACACGATGATCTGCGAGCCCGCATAGCGATACCCGAGATGAATATGGAGAGTGAACCACTCGCGCTTCATCATCGCCGTATAGGCGTCGCCAAACGTTTTGCGTGCGCGATCGCCCTCCGGGCCCGGTTTGAAGACATCAGCGTTCAGCTCGCTGCGGGTGGAGATCATGCGGCGCAAATTCTCGCTCGCCTCCTCCACATTGCGAAGGGCGACGGGCCGCCGCTCTTCCCCATAGGAGGCCATCAATCGCGCGCCGCCCCAGCCCTGCCGCATGGCCGCGAGCTTCCAGGCTATATTGACCGCGTCCTGCATGCCCGTGTTCATGCCGAAGGCGCCAGTGGGCGAATTGAGATGGGCGGCGTCGCCCACCAGAAACACGCGGTCGCGCTGATAGGAGTCCGCAACGAGCTCCCGCCGCACCCAGGGCGACACCGAGAGAATCTCGAACGGAAAATCCCCGCCCATGGCGCGGATGATAAGCGCGCGAAGCTCCTCCTCTCCCAGCGTCTGGCGCCGTTCGTCGCCCACAACGGAGAATCGGAAGCGATCATGCCCATCGATCGCCACAAGGGTCGCCCATGTGCCTTCCGGCCCGATGAAGATGAAGCGGTATCCCTTCTTCTTATCGTGCAGCTCCCAGAATTCTGGGCAACGGAAGATCACGTTCGTCGTATAGGTGAGGACCGGCTTGCCCTTCATCTCGATGCCGAGCTTCTGGCGCACGAAGCTCGCGCCGCCATCCGCGCCCACGAGATAATCACAGCGCGCTTCGAAGACGCCCTGCGGACCTTTCAGCTGCGCGCGCACGCCATCGGCGCTCTGTTCGAAATCGACGAGCTCTGTGTGGTAGCGAAGATCGGCGAGCGGCATGCGCTCAACCCAGCGCCGCATGATCGGATCGAACATGTCCTGCGGGCAGCGTTCGCGCTTTACGGGGCTTTGCGGCTGCGGCTGCTCAAGGCGCGGGGCGGGAAAAGGCTCGCGGCCGAATTCATATCCGCGCAAGGATTCCAGCCACACATTGTCTTGCGGATGGAGCGGATTATACGGGCAGTTCACGACATCGTCGGCGATGCCCCAGCGGCGGCAGAACTCCATTGTGCGCGGACCGATGAGGTCCATCTTCGGCTGCGTGATGGCGCCGTCGGTCTTTTCGATGATGAGGCTTGGCACGCCGCGCCAGGCGAGATCGCCGGCCACTGCGAGGCCGACAGGCCCCGCGCCCACGATGAGAACAGGCGTTTCCAACACGCTCATGAAAGCTTAGCTCCTCCCGCGCGGCTGGATTCAGAGCCTGCCGCTTTATTCATTCAGTGAATTAACCATTCACAATTTAAATGGCGCGCCGCGTTGTGTAAAGACACGCGGGCGCGCGAGGCGCTAACCTGCGCCCATGAGCGTTTCACAGCACAAGCAAAACGGCGCTGAAGAAGCAACGCGCCCGGCGCAGGCGCCCGAGATGGAGGCGCTCTCGCTCAAGGCGCTCATCGTCACTTATCTCCCCGCGCTCGTGCTCGGGCTTGGCGCCGGCGTCGCCCTCCCCGCGGTTCCCTCGCTGGCGAAATCATTTGATGTCAGCTTCGGCGTCGCGAGTTGGGTCGTGACCGCGCATCTTCTCGGCAATCTTGCAGGCACTTTGCCCACGGGCTGGCTCATCGATCGGTTTGGCCGGCGCAGCGTAATGATCGGCGGTCCCATCGTCACCGCCGTGGCGGCGCTCGCCGTGTTCGCCGCCAGCTCCTTTCCAGAATTGCTCGTCTGGCGTTTCGTCGGCGGATGGGCGTCGCAGATGTGGCTTATGGGTCGGCTAGCGGCGATCTCGCAAGGCGCATCGCCAAACCAACGCGGCCGTCAGGTGAGCTGGATGTTCGGCATGGACAATACCGGCATGCTCGCAGGCCCCCTCGTAGGCGGCGCCATCGCAAGCGTGTGGGGCGAAGCCGCGCCATTTCTCGTCTATGCAGGCGTGGCGTTGCTCGCGCTCGTTCCAACGCTTGCTTTTCCTGACCGCGGGTCCGGCGCCTCAGGGCCCGTGCCGAGAGCCGAGAGCGGACGGAGCGCAGGCGCGGAAGCGAAAGCAGGGGCCGCGCGTCAATCGCCGACGCAGGATTCCACCTGGTCGATCATTCGTTCGCGGCTCGCCTATTTCGCTATCGCCCTGTTCTCAGGCGTCACGCGCGGGCCTCTCAGCGCCGGCCTCCTGCATCTTTACGCCGCTTTCGCCTATGATCTGGGAGCTGCGGAAATCGGTCTGCTTGCGACAGCTGCGGCCTTCATCTCCTGGCCCATCGGATTCATCGCGGGCTGGATGATGGATCGCTTCGGGCGCAAGCGCACCATGGCGCCGGGTTTCGGCGGCGTCGGGCTCGCCATGGCCCTGCTCGCGGTCTCCGCCTTTATGAAACTGCCGTTCGAATGGTACGTGGCGTTGTTCTTCCTCGCGGTCGCGCTGCAAGCGCTCACCGGCGGATCAATCCAGACCATCGGCGCCGATGTGGCCCCAGCCCATGCGCGCGGACGTTTCCTCGGCATGTGGCGCTTCACGGGCCAGGGCGGCGCGGCGCTAAGCCCGATGATCTTCGCGCTTATCGCGGAAAAGGCGAACTATGGTTCGGCATTTCTGTTCACGGCGGCGGCAGGTCTGACGGTGGCTTTCCTCGTCGTCTTCCGCGTGCCGGAGACGGGGCGGAAAAACTGACGCACGTCAGCGCAGACCCGCGCGAATCGCTTGCGAAAAGGCCACGGAAGAGTCCATGGGCGCGCTGCGCGCGCGCTCAGATATATGCGAGCGCCGCTTCAGCTCCTCAAACGACGTGTCGGCGCCGAACGCGCCGTGCTCATAAGCATACTCGGCGAAATGTCCCGGCAGAAGGATGCGCCAGTCATAATGTGCGCTCCGATCAAGCATGCGCGCGAGTTCGAAAATCGTCGTGGTGCAATTATTAGTGAGCGTGTTGTACCAGCGCGGCTGCGCAGCCAGTTCATTGGCCTCGCGCGCGTAAGACAGGAACAATTCTCGCATCGCTTCTCTGGGAATGCGCAGCGGGAACAGGCGCACGTCTTCATCTCGATGCTTCGCGCGCACGCCCACCAGATCGCGCTCATCGCCGGCGATAAGAATGAGTTCAGACAGTTTGAAAAGGCTTTCAAGCGTCTTGTATGTCTGCCCGACGGACCTGCGCAATTCGGCCGACCAGGCGAGATACCGACCGTCCGCAAACCCGAAACTCACGAAAGTATGCGCAATAGTCTCGCCCGACCAATGGCTCGCATAAAGATCCACTGAAACGAGCCCATCCAGATCATAGGCGCGCGTCTCCCAGGCCGGATTGGCGGCGGACTCGCCCGTCCAAGCGAAATCGCGCACATTCTCAACCACAGCGCGCGAACCGTCGATGCGAACCACCGGAGGACGCGCGACGTCGACCGCCCAATCGCGCGAATTGGATGCGGAAATCCCACCCCACCAGACGAAGACGACGGGACAGAGCAAAAGAGCTGGCGCCGCGCGCGCGAGACGCCGCGAGGCTAGACCCCATATCGCTACGAGAACCACAAGCGCGAAACCCGCCGCAAGCGCGAGCCGCACACCCTCTGCGCCTCCAGCGCGGAAGAAAAGCGCGAGCCCTCCCCACGCGCCATAAGCGAGCAAAAATGCGCAGACAAGGAAGGTGAGAAAAAAGCGCAGCATGTTTCTTTCGCGCGTGACGCGCCAGAACGACGCGCGGCTCCCCAAGCGGGGAACCGCGACGCCAACTCGTCAGAAGGGCGACTTGAACTTGTCGAGATTAAAGGTGAACTGCGCCATCAGGATGTTTGCATCGATCTTGATGTTGCCGTTCAGCGTGCCGCGCGGAAGGTTGTTGCCGCCTTCAAGCGCAATCGGCGCGTCCTGGAAGAAGCAATGAGCGTAGGAGAGATCAAACTTCCACGAGGGATCCGACTGATAGGTGAAGCCAAGGCCCGCATAGACGCGGTTGGCGTTCGGCGCGCGGGGATTGCGCACATTGTCGGGCGTCGGCGTCCAGTCATAGACGATGCCGGTGCGCACCTTAACCTCGCGCGTCACCTGATAGCCGAGACCCGCGGCGACATACCAGCTGTTGTTCCAATTGTTGTCGACGGTCGTGGTGGGGAAGCCGTTCGAATATTTCACGCGCGTCGAGCGGAAGCGACTCCAGCCGACCAGCATCGCGCTGCCATAAAGCTCGAGCTCCTGCGTCGCCTGATGGGCGAGGCCGAAGGTGGCGATGGACGGCGTGTTGATCTTGAAGCTCGCGCGTCCATCCGGCCCCGTCATGCCAAGGCCGGTGACGACGGCGGCGAGCACAGCGGGGTTGCCCTTCAGCGTCACATCGCCATCGAACTTGTGGACGATCGCGGAGCGATAGGACGCGCCGAAACGCGTGGCCGGCGTGATCTGATACTCCAGACCCACGTTGAAGCCGATCGCCGTATTGATCGCCTTGATGCGGGATTCAAGATCGGTCGCAGGGTTGGGGCGCGCGCCGCCCGACGAGTCGACCATGGTGGCGAAATCGGCGTCATAAACCTGGATGTTCGGACCGCCGCCGATCGAGAGACGATTGTTGACCTTGTAGGCGAGCATCGGATTGACGTTATAAGCGGTCAGCTCCGTCCATGTGGCGACATAGCGCTGCGCGCCGGCGATCGGATAATCCGATTTCGTGGCCCAAGGCGCGTATTCTCCGCCTCCAACTCCTTCAGCCGCTTCACTTGATCGCCCTTCAGGCCGCCGTACTCAGACCGCCAGCGATAATACGTCACTTCCGTAACGCCTATAGACCGGATGGCCTCT
>Ga0315903_10000906_pt1 | contig 44797 bp, 46 predicted proteins | sample LakEriMetagenome_7_FD_203524 | JGI IMG/M metagenome (GOLD analysis project Ga0315903, IMG submission 203524) | Freshwater fungal communities from buoy surface, Lake Erie, Ohio, United States - Buoy 2 MA119 | ecosystem: Environmental > Aquatic > Freshwater > Lake | place: USA: Lake Erie, Ohio... | reverse complement strand
TCACGCTGGCTCGTCGCCAGACACCCTAGGTTTGATGGAAAGTACTAGGAGCCGTTTTCACCGAAAAAATTTTTAAATTTCCCATTGAGACATAATTGAAAAAGAAACATTAAATAAATATGAGCGAGCAAATCCCACAGTGGCAAATTGATTACATGCGTTGGAAATACGGTCTTCCTCCAGAGGGCGGTCAACCTAACCAGACATCTGGCAATCCGTCGAAAGGTGCCAAGAATCCTAACGCAAATAAGACCGTTGTAAAGCACAAGGGTCCAAGAATTGAAGTGAACAGCAGGGGCACAAAGACAAACTATAACCCAGAGGAACTTCGCAGATTGCGTGAAATGATGATGGCAAAGGAGGTTCCTACATCTAGGTCTATGATTGGAAACGCATTGTCAAAGGCTAAGGGGTATGTTGGAAATGCGGCAAAAGTCGCGGGAAGGTACGCAAACCCACTTATGGGAGCCGCACTTGCATATGACTCTTACAATCTTTATAAGATGGCTAAAGAAGAGCGTGATTTCGAGCAGTTCCTCAACGCACAGATGAACGCTGACCGTGCTGAGATGGGCGTTGAACTTGATGCGGAGGCTCAGATGCGTGGGATGCGTCCTCTGTTTGCTTCCGAGTTCTTCATGCAAAACGGTGCACCAAGCAGACAGATTCCTCAGTCTCTTGAGCGAGACATAGACCTTGCCAGACAACTTAGAAACTATCTTGACGATGAACAAATTTCAAGGGCTGAAGATTCAGCCGCTTTTTACAGAGACCTCTCCAGATACAACGCCGAGGAGTACGAAAACCTGAGAATGCAAGAGAGCGAAAACAACTTCCGAAACGAACAAGAACGCTCTCGCAGAGAAGGCACTGGCCCAACACCAGCGTATCAGCCAAGAACTGAACCAAGAACACAAACACCACAAAGCGACGGTTTCTTTAGCGAAATAGAGGCGAAGATGGCTGAAATCTTTGGTCGTTGATGTTCGTTCCGACGCCACACCCAGTCCTAGTGGCACCCACTGAGGACGAGATTAAATCTCTGGCGTTAAAGGTTGGGGCTGAGAAGGCCGCTGAAATTCTCTCACTCAGAGAAGATAAGATTCTAGCGGAGAAACTTGACCCGTATCGACACGGATTCGACCTGCCGCACTGGAATGAAGCGGATTCTTTGCTGAAGGAAAACAGCGAGATACTAGTCCTTGGCGGCAACCGAGCATCAAAGACGGAGTGGGCGGCAAAGCGAGTTGTGCAAACGTTGGTGAACCTAAAGGATGCACGTGTTTGGTGTCTCCATACAACGAACCAGTCGAGCATCCAGATGCAGCAAAATGTGATTTATAAGTATCTGCCATCTGAATTCAAGGACTTGAAGAAAAACAAAATTCAGAACGTACAGTACACCCAGAAAAACGGGTTTTCAGATAACACATTTATCCTTCCCAACAAGTCGCAATGCTTCTTCATGAACTATGCTCAGAAGCGGGACGTCATCGAGGGTGGTGAGGTTGATTTCATATGGTGCGACGAACTTGTGCCCCTTGATTGGATTGAAACCCTCCGATATCGCATAGTCACCCGTGGCGGTAAGTTGGTAATAACCTTCACTCCCATAACTGGATATAGCCCAGTCGTGAAAGAGTACATCCAAGGTTCCAAGATAGTTGAAACAAAAGCCGCGAGCCTCCTGCCAGACACAGTTAATGTCCTCGGCTGTGCGAAGGGCACCATGCCCTATAAGGCGAAATCCTATGGGAGACCTGCTTCCGTGATGTGGTTTCATTCGGAACTCAACCCTTACAGCAATTGGGATAATCTCAAGAAAACACTTTCAGGAAAGAAATCCAATGAGATAAAGATTCGTGCATACGGGTGGGCTGATAACGTTGCTGGCAATCAATTTCCTCGTTTTTCTCAAGAAATTCACGTTGTTTCTAAGGAAGAGATACCAAAAGAAGGCACAAATTACATGGTTTGCGACCCTGCTGGGTCTAGAAACTGGTTCATGATTTGGGCTAGGGTCACGCCAGATGGCAAAATTTATGTTTACAGAGAATGGCCCGATGAGTCTGAAGGCGAATGGGCTATTCCATCACAAGACCCCGATGGAAAAATGGGAACAGCACAAAGAAATGGTGCTGGAAGGTCTTTGAACGAGTACAAAAACTTGATACTTTCTTTGGAAGAAGGTGAAAATATATGGGAAAGATACATCGACCCTAGGGCTGGAGGTACCAAATCTGTGCTTGACGATGGTGGAGTCACGTTGATAGAAATGCTTGACTCTGGAGATAGGCCGATGTCATTCACACCTGCCGCTGGAGTAAAAATAGACCAAGGCGTAGCACTTATAAACGACGGATTTTCACATGAGCAAGAAACCACGGAATCAAAACACAAGGCACCGCATCTCTTCATATCGGAAGAATGCCAAAATCTCATTTACTGCCTGTCAGAATGGACAGGACTCGATGGCGAAAAAGGTGCTACAAAAGACCCCGTGGATTGCCTCCGCTATCTCATGGTTATGGAGCCTGTTTACACGGGTGGTGCGGCGATGAGGTCAATAGGCGGCGGCTCTTACTAAAATGAAAGAATTCTTCCCAGCCCTCTTGTCACGCCGTCAAGCGATGGCTTTCACTGGAAAGGGAAGAAAAGCCCTTGAGAACATGATTTCAAGGAACGAGGTTCGCTCGTTCAAGACAAAAGGCGGACACAACAGGTACAACAAGACTGACATAATCAAGGCAGTCGAAAACGAACTTAAAAATAAATGAAATATAACGTAAACAAGGACGAACTTGTGTTCGCGGCTGACAAGCCAAACATTCCTTACCTAAGCAATGAATACAGACGCTCAATCGAGGATGGCGACTTTGCTGGAAGCATCGAGCGTGTAGACGATATCCGTTACGCAAGGTGGGAAGGGCAGACTCAGGACGGCAAGAAGCATTCAGAATTCAGGCCAGAGGGAGACCCAGCGTTTCCGTTTGAGGGTGCTTCAGACGTTCGTTGCAGACTGATTGACAGGACAATCAACGACATTGTGTCGATGTTAATGACTACGTTCGACAGGTGCAAGGTTAACGTAAACGGAACGGAGTTCAACGATTACGAGGTTGCCTCAACGTCCAATATCCTGATGGGGTGGTTGCTTCAACGGTTCAGGCCAGACATAAGAAGGGAAGCCGAATTGCTCGCACAGTACACGCACACGTACGGTTGGGCCAGCATCAACATCATCTGGGAGCAGGAACAGGCTGTCAGGCTTCAACGCATTCGGATGGATGAGATTGTGTCAATTGTTCAGCAAATCACACAGCAAGACCCAAAAAATCCGATAGTGGAATTGCCAGCCGCAATAATGAATCCAGAGATGGAGGATTTTGCGGCATCAATGATTGGGATGTACATGCCGAACCTGAAGCCAAAGAGAATCAAGAAGGCTCTGAAATCGCTTAGGGAAAATGGCGAGGCGTTTATCCCAGAACCTTACATCAGCAAGAATTACCCAAAATTTGTGGCACTTAAGCCATACGATGAAATAGCGTTCCCTCCAGAAACAATCGACATTCAAAACGCACGTGTAATTTTCAGACGCCTATTCATGAGCGAAGTTGAACTCCGTGCTAAAGCGGCACAGGAAGACTGGAGCAAGGAGTTTGTTGAAGCCGCCGTGAAGACGGCTGGCTCCCAGCACAATCTTTACGACCCTAACCTAAATCCAGTTGCCGACCTAATGGGCAACTATGTCGAGAGAAGCGAAAATCTAATTGAGATTGTTTACGCATACAACAGGGCTGTTGATGAAGACGGTGCAGTTGGAATCTACCAGACGATATTCTGCCCGAACGCGGGTGACGATGTTTTTGCACGTCATGAACTGACTGGATACGCACACAATAGGTATCCCTTCGTCATTTACTCACGCGAGCGTATCCGCAGGGCCATCTACGAATCTAGGGGCATTCCGCAGGTTGCCATGACCGACCAAGAGGAAATCAAAGCCCAGCATGACGCATTCCGTGACCGAACCGCACTAACCACAATGCCTCCAGTTCTGATGCGTAAGAGGAACATGGGTATCAATAAGATTGCACCTGGGGTTCACGTCCCAGTTACGACTGTTGATGAGATGCGTTTCATGGACCCTCCTCGCGGAGACCCCAACGGTGCATTTATGCTCATTCAGACAGTTGAGCAGAACCACGCATCTTATTTCGGACAATACCATCCAAACATTCCTCTTCCAAAGACGCAGACAGCACAGCAATTCCTAGTCAACAACTGGCTGGACGTGTGGAGCGAGGCTTTTGCAATGGCGTTCAGCATGATGCTTCAATACATGTCGCCAGAAGAAATTGAGGGAATCACAGGAAAGTCGATTCCTCAAAATCTTAGCAACGTTTCAAACATGTATGATTTTCAGGTCAAATACGACGTCAGGGAACTGGACACTGCTTTCGTTATCGAGAAGTTGAAGGCAATCACGCAATTTGTTCTTCCGCTTGATAACGCTGGAGTCATTGACCGCACGAAACTTGTCAAGGCGGCTGTCGAGGCAATCGACCCAGATAAAGCCAAAGACCTTATCATCAACACTGGAACAGCATCGCAGATGCTCTACAAGAACGTCCAGACCGATTTGGGCATGATGATGCTTGGCAACGAGGCTCAGTACGTTGAAAACGACCCAACCGCTGAGTCCAAGTTGCAGTACCTTCAGGATATTATGGGTAAGAACCCCAAGGCTCAGCAGTATATGCAGGGCGACCCTCACTTCAGGGCACTTCTTGATAACTATGTCAAGAATCTCCAGATGTCCGTTATGCAACAACAGAACAAGCAAATTGGCAGAACTGGCGTTACTCCTATTGGTGAAAAGGCCGCTGGGCAGGTTCAGGGTGCAATCCAACAGGCTGAAGAAGCACAAGCACAACAGGCTCAATGAGTAAAATACCAGAATTAATGGCTATTGGCATGTCTGTCTCAAAGAATAATGAGACATATTCAGCAATCATGGCTTTGCTTGATGAGAGCATTAAAGCAGAAACTGCAATTGCGATTGGGCCATTGGAATCTTCTGAAAAGCGTCATTGGCAATGCGGCAGGGCAGATGCACTTTCGGCGTTCAAGGAAGTTATTCTTAGCGTCAGAAGCGAGGCACTTTTACAAAGAGGTATCAGAGATGATGCTTAGTGTTTAAATAGCACCTTTGCTAAAAGCATGTTGCTTCTCAAAAATTACCCACTTTTTTCACACATGGTTCTGAGTCCATAACAAAACTCTGAAAAAACAACAGGTTCTTAGACCTTAAAACTAATGGAAACAAATGAATCCGTCGAACCCGAATCGACACAAAACCATTCGGAGAACAACGTGAACACCGCAAGGGAATTCACCGAATCGGACCTAACCGATGTAATCAAAGCGTCACTTCTCAACGATACAGAGCAAGAGGCCACTTCCGAGGCCGAGAACACGGAGGAAACGCCAGAAGTTGAAAGCGAAGGCGTAGAAGACAACGAAGTTCTATCACAGTCAGAAGAAGATACGGTTATCGATTCGGATGAGGAAAACTCTGACGAATACGATAGAGGTCTGCCCAGAGGGGTTAAGAAACGCATAGACAAACTTGCCGCAAAACGGCGAGAGGCGGAGCAACGTGCTAGGGAACTTGAAGCGGAAGTTGAACGACTGAGACAAGAGGCTGAAAAGCCAGTCCAGATTCAGCCAAACAAAAAGAACCCTTACAACAAGTTGAAAACTGTTGAGCAAATTCAGGCGGAAGTCGAGAAGGCAAAACAGATTCGTCGTTGGTGCGAGATGAACCCAGAGGGCGGAGTAGTCAGGGATGCCAAGGGCAATGAGACGGAGTATTCATCCGAAGATGTCAGAAACATCAAGGTGAACGCACTGGACGCACTTGAAGAGCACCTTCCACGGCAGATGCAGTACATTCAGTACGAGGCAAACGTCGAGAAGGAGGTCAGCAAGGAATACCCTTGGTGGAAGGACAGAAGTTCCGCTGAGCGACAAATCGCAGAGGCGTTTCTCCAGCACTTCCCAGAAATCACAAGGTTCCCAGACTACAAGATGGTTCTCGGAGATTACATCCGTGGCGTCAAGGCACGTGAGCAATCAAGGGGAGGAAGCCAGCAAAGACCACCATCTCAACCAAAGTCAGGCTCAGCATACACTGGGGCCGCAGGTCGAAAGCCTGTCAGACTATCGAATCCTTCTGACGGAGACGAACTGGCGAACATCATCGCTTCAAGATTCATCTAAACCATTATCATCATGGCTAAATTAACCGAAAGACAATTCAAGACAGGCGACAAGATGGGCCAGCGGGAAGAACTCGCAGACCTTATTTCCCTCGTGGACGCCAAGGACACCCCATTCACCTCTATGGCGAAGAAGGGTTCCAAACCTCAGAACACCTACTTCCGCTGGCAGGTTGACCGCCTCCCATCGCCCCGCGTCCAGACCGTCATTGACGGCACTGACGTTGACCCTAACGGTGCAGAAATCGAGAACTACGTCAGAGACACTGTTGGCGGCGAGACCGTCCAGTACCGCAAGGAACTCGCGGCGTACGTCCAGATTTTCCGCCGTTCCGTCCGCGTCTCACCTCTGACCGAGGACATCAACAACGTCGCTGGCGTGAACAGCGAACTCGCGAACAACGTCGCCAAGGCCATCAAACTCATCAAGCGTGACCAAGAAGTTACCTTCACTGGTACTCAGGGTTGCTCGCCTGACCGTGGTACTGGCTCTGGTCAGGGTTATCAAACCCGTGGCCTCCACAAGTGGCTCCTCAAACGCACCGCCACCGTCGAAACCGTCACCAACGGTGTTCCTACCCCCGATGCTACTAAGCACGACGGCCTTGAAACCATTCCATCCGAGTTCCGCACTCCAGATTCCTCGCATGCCACAGGCTCGGTTTCGGCACTTAGCGAAGCCCAGATTCAGAACGTGCTGACAAGCATGTACAAGGAAACTGGCACGTTCAGAGACATGGACGCCCTTGTTGGCCCTAACCTCAAGAGAGCGTTCACCAATCTGGTGTTCAACACTCCTTCGTCTGGTTCGCCCAACACTCAGGTCGCCATCCGCACCCTGAATCGCGAGTCTAAGGAATCCTCATACATCTCGTCAGTTGACGTGTTTGTGGGCGACTTCGGCAAACTCCGCCTTCACCCTTCGCACTGGCTGAAGTGGAATGACAGCACCAAGCAAGCCAACGACAACGTTGGTTACGTCATTCCGTTCGACATGGTTGAGATTCGTTACGGCGGCAACGTCGCTGGCGTTCGTCCTCTCACCAACAACGGTGGCGGTGAAGCCCGTCTGGTGGAAGCGGTTGCTGGCCTCGTGGTCCACAACCCCCTCTCCTTCGGCGTCTTCGACCTGACAGCCTAACCGATGTCGGGATTCGTCGAAAGTCTGCATGAAGTAGTCCCTCCCAACCTCCTACGGGAAGTTGAGAGGGTTCTAATCAACGGCTGGAGACGAGAAGAGGTTCTTGCGAGGGCGGAAGCGAAGCAAAATGCAATATATGGACACAGCCATGAGGCTAGTAATATTGACGGTGTTGGACAAATGGTTGCTCGCATTCCGCCCTCTGCTTACCACTACTGGGGCAAACGCCTTGGTTATGATTGCTGGCAGGACGACCAGTTTCTGAAGGAATTCCTAAGAGATAACCCAGAGGTCGCGGTCAGAAACTACGCAAAGAAAACCCTTGTCCGTGGGGCCGTGTTCACGGCGGACGGATTTATCACATGAGGACGATAGATTTCAGCCAGATATTCTTCAACGCCCTGCAATTCAGCGGCAACGACAGGCAGAATATCAACACTGAGACGTTTTCCCAGTTCAGGGACTTTATCTCTTACAGGCTTAGGGAAATCTGGGAGTCGTTTCCTTGGACTGAGGCGACTGTCCTCACTAATTTCAACGTCACCACGGAAAACGGGGTGGCATTTTTCGTCCCGCCAGTCGAGGCGGACGAGATTTTGGGTGTTTTTTCAAAAAACCCACTCACAACATCGCGGCTTTCGGAACTTGACTACAAGATTTGGCAAGACGGAACCGTTCAGAAGGTTGTCATAGCGAACCAACTCGCGGACGGCTGGTTCCACTACAGAAAGGCTTGCCCAGAACTCAAGGGAGACCTTTTCAACGCAAGCACGGTTTATTTTCAAAGTTCTCAGGTTTATTTTGACTCTGGCTCAGGCACTGGAACATACATGCCCGTTGCTGGAAAGCCACACAGCGGAAATTTCTACGAATGCATTGTCCAGAGCACAATTTCTGGAGATTCTCCAGCCTCGGCACCTTCAAAATGGCGTAAGATAGATATTCCGTACAACTTTGGCACCCCTCTCGCTTGGGGTTCGACAGCGAACTGGTTCCTGTCAGAAGGTATGATTCAGGAAGCCGCCGCTATCGAGCAAAAGTATGAAGCCGCACGTGAGCAGGAATACGACAAAGCCACAAGACAGCAGGGGCAAGTCACACGCATGAACATGATTCGAACTTACTAAAATGAGCAAACACATCCACTTTTCAGGCCCATTTATCAAGCAGTTCTACTGCAAGGATACTGGCACAAACGAAAGAACTTCTGACAACCCTGCGGCGGCAACTGATTACTCCGACACAGTTCCAGTTCCACTTCGCAGAGTTTACTTGTTTATCCAGAACCAAGGAACGACAAATGTGACCATCTCGCTTACTCCAGACGGTGTTCAAGGCGGAGAAACATCATTGATTCTCTACCCCTTCCAAAGCGTGTCGTTCGACAACTACAACGGCCCAATTCTTGCGAACACGCTTGCTAACGTTCACATCATGGAGGCATTCGCCTAATGAGCATTAACATCTCAACAAAGCCTGAAGTTGGCGTAGTTAACGTTGGGGAAGAAATTACGACTGAACAGTTGGCGGCTATTACTTCCTCCTCTAATCCTACTGGAACGAACCCCCTTCTAACAGCCTCCGCTGGCAACGCCGCCTATGCTGGCCTGACAGCCAACAACACGCTGACAGGGACACAGGTTTACAACATCAACTCCGCTGGAACTGGTTTCCGCATCACTCATACAGGTGCTGGAGAATGTTTTAGGGTGGAGGACGAAAACCCCGATTCTACCCCTTTTGTCATTGATGCCATCGGCAATGTCGGGATTGGCACTAACACGCCTAGCACAAAGTTTAATGTTGTCACAAGCGGCTCAACCGATGCCGTCCGCATCACCAACACAGGCACTGGAAACTCCTTTGTCGTAGAGGATGACACCAATCCAGACACCAGCCCCTTTGTGATTGATGCGGCTGGCAGGGTCGGGATTGGCGTTTCAACCACCGCAAGTAAAATGGAGGTGCTGGGCCGTTCCTATTTTAGAGACACATCTGGGTCTGGCGGCAATCCTGTGCTTTGGGTGCGTCAAGAAGGGGCATCTGCCGCAACAGCACTACAAGTTACCAACCAAGGCACTGGCAACTCCTTTGTGGTTGAAGATGAATCGGGAGATACTTCGCCGTTTATCATTGATGCGGCTGGGGCTGTCGGAATTGGTCGCCAGCCAACCGCAGGGTTTAGGTTGGATTTGGCTGGCAACATTCTTGTGGCTGGTTCGGTTCACACATTTTCACTTGCCTCCCAAGGTGCTGTAATTACTCAAGTCAGCGGCACTGCTAACACATTGACCGTCAATAACAGCGGCACTGGAAACTCGTTTGTGGTGAATGACGATGGCACTGGTGACCTCTCGCCGTTTATCATCGACAACGTTGGCAATGTGACCCTCGGCGGCACACTCCGCTTTGGCACGGAAGGAGCCATTTCCTCGCTTACCTACCAGACTACTGGCCTTGCCGCCACTGTTGACAGGACTGCGTTCCCCAACGAAATCGCCATCGTCATCGCTGGCGTCACCTACCGCATTCCCGCTAGACAGGTCTAATCTTATGTTCACCATCCTAATCATCGTTTCACTCGTCCTTGCCGCTGGCGTGGCTGGCTTTTGGTCAGGCGTTAAACACGCTGAAAAGGCCCGTACGCTCAAGGACTTCGCCAAGAAGTTCTAATGCCACTTGAATACCTGAGGGATGGAGACTTGTTCTTTGTCGGGCTTAACAGCCGAGACAATCCAAGTGCTTTGTCAAAGGGTTACGTAAGCAAGGCTCAGAACTTTAGGATGGATAGAGGTGTCGCATCGGTGCGGAAGGGCACAAGAAAGTACAGTGACATCTCAATAGTAGACAAGCAAATCAACGGGTGCGGCGTATATCTTGACCAGTTTGGTCAGGAAATAATGATTCTGGTTCTTTACACTCCAGCAACAACTGGAGAAGAGCCGACGCCAGCGTACTCAGAAATAGTCACATTTAACCCAGACGCAAACGACTGGGGAGGCTCAGTTCAGTTTCCAACAGGGGAGACTGTGGATACAAGCGTTGGTTGTGACGTTGTTCAGGCAAATAACTACATTTTCATAAGCAGGGGTCACAATAAACCAGTTATCAGATGGGAGTACGGCACAATTAACTTTTTGGTGCTTTCTCACACAAATAACCACGAGTTTCCGCACTGCTCTGGGCTAATGTACTATCAAAACAGGCTTGTTGCACTTGGTCGCCACAAAAGCATGTCAGCGTCAAGGGCAAGAGATTCTGTTTGCGTAAGCAATTTCCTTGATTTTAACAAATTTGACTTGGTTGATACTTTCACGATTAACCAAGGCGGCAATGATGAGATTGTTTCCGTTGTCCCTTGGACTATGAACGAGTTCCTGATAATGATGCGGAACTCAATATTTTACCTGAACGTAGGAAGTGACAGGTACTCAACTGGAGACCCGCTTTCGTCAGACGCCTTTTTGCAAACAATGTCAACAGACGTCGGTTGCTCTGCAAAAAGAAGTGCCGTCCAAGTCGCTGGAGGCGTTGTTTTCCTTTCTGATACAGGTGTTTATTTCCTTCAGCCACAACAGGTTGGTGCGGCTGAGGGCATGCGTCTGACCACGCTTTCTGAGCCTCTTTCTGCTACAATTGACGACGTTATTGCAAGGATTAACAAGAACCACGTTAGCAAGTCAGTTGCAATCTATTGGAATAGCAGATACTACTTGGCAGTGCCGTTGGACGGAAGCACCAAAAACAACGCAGTTCTTGTTTACAACTTTATCCTTAAGGCTTGGGAGTCAGTTGACATTTATCCAGAGGAATTCGATGCGTTTGTTTTCTTGGTGGCAAAAAAAGGCACCCAAAGGCGTATGTTTGCCGTAGACTCTTCTGACGGAGTGTTTCTGATGGAAGAAAATAATTGGGATGAGCACGGCAACGATGTTGGCAATCCATATCTTACCGTAAGATTGCCGTTTAGATTCGGCGGTTCTGATGTGTTTAGACAAAGGGTTATTCAGGGCGAAATCGTGACAAGAAGATTTACATTTGATTCTATGTCTAACAAGCGGTTTTCTTCTGTTGAGGCCGATTTGCTTTGTCCAGCGGCGGCGGCTATCGAAACATACGCCGAAATGAACAATCCTGATACAACATCTTTATTGGACAACTACGGCTCTCCTTCGGACGAGGCTCAGGACACAACAAGAAGAAATCCTGTAAGAAAGATAGGATACGGCTTGCAAGTCAGGTTTAAGTCAACTAGCAACAGGCCGTCCGTAAGGGGCGTACTGGTAGTCGCAAAACCGCACGGCAAAAACAATCTTAACGTCAAATAATCATGGCACAAATACAAGCAGGAGAAACTTTTTCTGACGGCGAACTGGTGACGGCTGACAGAATGAACGATATTGTTGGAGAAGCAAAGGCACTCAACGGCATCATAACCGAACAGAAATCCCTTACGGCAAGCGAACTTGAGAGCGATGTCTTAACAGATGCAATCCCAGTCTCTAATCTAGACAGAATTCTGGTCTATGACGAAAGCAATGACGGCATTCGTCAAACAACCGTTGGAAATCTATTTCAAAGCAACAACCCTATCGCAACAGAACTCGTCGAGGGAGATGGACTTATGCTAAGGCAGACCAGTGGGATGCTTAGCATTGGCAACCCGCTTATCGGCATGGGGGAAACTGCTGATGTCACTATTGTGGGGAACACAGTTATTAGCGGTTGGTACACAGAGATAGGTAGTCTTTTGAAAGTTACTGGCAATCAAGAGGTGTCTGGAGATGCTGAAATTGCTGGAGATTTATCCGTGCTTGGAGAAACTGAACTTAAAAACACCGTTATTGATGGAAACCTTACGCTTACAGGTTCTTTTGTTAGCGATGATGCTCTTGCTAGAGAAAAAGTATTTGAAATAAACCAAGAATCATCTGTAACTGTTTTTAATTTAACAACTGCTCCTACTGGGGTTTCTCCACTTATACCTAGTCCAACAAGAACTCCTTATGAAATAAAACTTGGCAACGTAGAAGTTGGATTTAGGCAGGGAATTGTTTCTTTTCCTCAATTTAAAATAAGACTAAGGAAGGGCGGTCAAGGTATCTCACAAGAAGCAAGAGTAAAAATTGATTTGATTGCATACAAAGACCCCTCTAACCCAATTAACCCACTTCAAAAGGAGTACGTCATTGCTGGTTTTAGAGATTCAATCAGTTCAGTTGAAAGCAATCCTTCTTACGACCTCACAAACACGTGTCCTCCTTGGGTTGAGTTAGTAACTCCATCAGGCATAAATCTCACACAATACAAGTTGAAACTTAGATTTACAGGGGATTTAGCATATACCACTCCTTCAGATGTATATAGAAACCAAATACTTTTTGACTACCAAGTTCTTTCGTTTAAAAGTTTTTTCAAAATAAGAATTCTTTCAAAAAGAGAAGAAGATAATGTTAGCACTTCGTACTCACCTTATGAACAAAATGACATTCAGGCACCACTTGTTGGTTCCAATGACTTTAGCGGAAACTGGCAAAATCTAAGGTTTGGCAAAAAGGTGCCGTTTATTGCAAATCAGTCTGTATATGAAGTCTAACAGTGAGTTTCAAGATGCACTTGAATTCGTAAAAAATGAAAAATTGTCAAAAGAAAATGAAAGGGTCTTCGGATTTGAGGGAGAGGACTTGGATTTGTTTCTTCTTTGGTCATGTATTCATGGGTATCTTTTTCTTGATTCATGCAAAACTGGGGTCAAAGGCATCGGAATTGCTTATCCAGTTGACAAGACTTTTGACAACTCGGAGAGATGGTTTTACTCATTTAATCCGCCAAAAAATGAGAAAAACTCAGATATTTGCATAATGGATTTTTTGGCAAAAACAAACGAATCAAAATTCAAAATTTACAAAAAGTTCACCGAAAGATTCCCGAACTGGGAGAACCAAAACAAATACGCTCTCATACGGGGCGTTCCTAGGAAAATATCTAACAAATTCATCAACAAATTCATAAAAATAACCAATGGGAAGTAAAAGCGTAAAACCACCTCCTCCTCGCGATTACGCAGAGGAAATGAAAGGTGCTATAAGGTCACAGTTGGAAATGATGCCAAGCATCCTTGATGCCGAGCGTAGATACATTCCCCAGTGGCAGGAAAACCAAGAACGCCTGATGCGTGGTCAAGTTAGGTCGCTAATGGGAATTTATGATAGTGCCATTCCTATGGCGACACAAGTGGCACAAAGACAGCAAAACGCAATGGCACCGATTGTCGGCAACATAGCGACGTCTGCTCAGGATGTTTACAGAAAATCACTCGGAAGCGACGCCTATGGCTTGCTAAGCACAATGCAAAATCAGGCTTTGTCTGAACTGAAAATGGGCAGAAGTCTGTCTCCAGAGGAGACAAGACAAGCACAACAGGCTTCCCGTGCGGCTATGCAAGCGAGAGGACTTCAAAGCGGCAATCAAGCCGTTGCACTTGAAGTTCTCCTGAACAACAACATGGCTACGGCTAGGGAGAACTCCAGAAGACAGTACGCCTCAAACGTCTATGGTCTGTCGGAGGCTTCTGCGGCGAACGCATACAATCAGTACGGAGGCCCGATGATGCAGATGGCGTACTCCGCGTCTCCTGCGGCTATGATTAACACCGCTGGCAACATGGTTCAGGGGCTTGGTCCGCAGTTGTTCAACGCCGAGTCTGGTTATAATGCGGCACTGATTTCATCAAACCGCAAGGAGCAGATGGACGCACAGATTGCGAACGCGAATTCAGCGGCGTCAATTACTGGTGCTGGGTTGGGAGCGTTTGGGAAAATTTTTGGAGGTCTGTGCTGGGTTGCACGTGAGGTTTATGGAGAAAATAATCCCCGCTGGCTTGTTTTCAGTGACTGGATTTCAAACGACGCACCCAAGTGGCTTTTTGATGTTTATTCAAAACATGGAGAGGGTTTTGCGAGATTTATATCAAACAAACCCTTTGTTAAATTCATAATCAAGAAGGCTATGGACCTTGTTGTTGAGACAAGAATTCAAGAGAACCAAACAATAAAGGCATGAAAGCAAATCCAATGTTCAAGGGTCTTCAGGGTGGAGAAATTTTCCCAGCCACCACAGACCTAGTTGCTGGAAAGGCCCGTGGAGATGAGATGCTTTTTAAAGGCATAATGGCGTTTGGAGAAGGAATCGCAGATGGAATAAAGGAATATAACCGTTCGGCTGAACTTAATTCTGCGGCGGGGTCTGGCCTTGACGATGCATCTACTAGAGCAATGGTTTACATGAGCGACCCAGAACTCAAGGGCACTGTTGAGCCTTTGCTTGAAGCGGCTAAAAAGGCCAGAGAAAAGGGAAACACTCAAGGCATGCTTGCGGCAACCAAGGGTCTTGAAATAACGCTCGGACAACTTCCAACCGCCTATCAACTCCAACAGCAAGACAGGGAGACTGACACGCTCATTCGGACATCTGGTGCCTCATTGATGCAACTTTACGACATGGCTGGGAAAGACCCAAGGAACGCTGGCATGGTCGCTAACATGGCACCACTTTTTCAGGAATTCCAAGGCTACATTTCTGGGGAGACAAGGTTGAGCAGAACTCAGGCTAGGACTTTAGGTGCAAGGCTTTCTGGCGAGGCACAGACATTCGGTGCGAAGTTCGGGCTTTTCAAGGAAGTCCAAAGCGGAGTTGAGCAACAGGCGGCTCTAGCGGCTAGAAGCGGACTGACGCCTACTGCCACGGTCCAGATTGCCGCAGACATGAACGTTGCCTTGGATTTTGGAAAATCGTTCGGAGAGAACTTCGACAGCGTGATGTCCAGCGTTGAAAAGGCCAAGTCCGCTGGAGTCCTTAAGGAATCGAAGAGCAGACAAGATATATTTGAAGAAACAGCGGCGGCGGCTCTCAGTGCGGCTGAAACATCGGCACCAGAGGTTAAGGAGGCTCTTGGTAGGCAGATTGTGCTGGCAAGAAGAAACATGTTTTTGGAAAGGCATCAGGAACTGTTTGGAATCTCAAGGGCTTCGACGCAAAGGCTTGGCGACTCTGTTGAGCGTTCGCTGATGAGCAGGGTTACTCCGAGGATGTCAGCCGCCGCTTCGCTTGGCATCGTGAACGCTGTGAACGGCGGCTGGGCCAACAACTTGGACGTTTCTGGAAGAATGACGTCATCCCGCCCTCTTTCGCAGTCAATAGACTCGATTTATGAAAGAAAAGCGGCTGAGGCTTTTGCACGTGCAACCCCTGAGCAAAAGGAGGAATACCAGCGTTACTCAGAGAAGGTTAACGAATGGAGGGCACTTGCGGCTGGTGCAACAGTCAACGGGAGAAGCGGGATTGAAGGCTCTAGGGCGTATACAGCCGAGGAGTGGCTTGAAACCCAAAATGTCCCCCAAAAGGCTGAACTGGACAGCCTTCAGGCAGAAGTCTCTTCTGCAAGAGATAGGCTTTGGCAGTTGGAGGACCAAAAGAAAAAAGGAATTTTCTCGAATGAAAGAGCGATAAACAGGCAGATTGAGGAAGCAAGGGGCAATCTCGATAGTGCACAATCAAGGTTTTCATCTGCATCATCAAAAAGGTCGGTGCGTATGGCTGAAGCACCAATCGAAAGCCAAATCGAGGTTACTAGCGTAATGGACTTCAGAGAATGGTCTGAATGGTTTTCTGCACTAACATCAGAGGGAATGACGCCCCAACAGGCCAATGAAAAAATAAAGAAAGAGGTGATGGGTAGGGTTGGCATTGTCTACGCCGCCAAAGCAACTGAAAACTTAGTCAACGCAAAACTCAAGGGAAACCCACTTGAGGTTGAAAAAGCACTTGAAAGACTTGATAAGGCACTGGATGGAGACAAGGATTTGCTTTATAAGGTTGCCGAGGCTTGGGGTGGCACAGCCGCCGCCGCCGCACTTACGGCGTACGGAAGCAAGATGGGCTATGATGCGGCAAAAAGGTCTCTCATTGGCGGAATCACAAAGGCACAGGTTTCCCCTACCCCAGCAACACCTCCTCCTATTCCGCAGGGAACTCCTAGACAATTGCACCTTAATTTCTATCCTCCTCCCAAGTTGGTTGGTCAACTTGAGTTGCTTGACGACGCTGGAAGACCTCTTGGCGTGGGGGCGGCACCTAAGCCGCCAACCCCTGCCGCTGGAGCCGCTGGGACTACCCCTGCCGCAAGCACGACACCTGCCGCTGGAACAGCCGCACAGACTCCGCCAGCAAAGGCAGGGCTTGCGAGAAGAACGCTGTCTGGGTTAAAAACTTTTGGCGGAGGCGTCTTGAAGGTCGGAAGCGGAACCGTTACTGGAGGCTCGCTTGGCAAATATGCTGGAGGGACTGGTGCTATGGCATTGGGTGCAGACAGGGAAACTCAGGAAAATGCGGCTAGTTTGGGCGGTGTGCTTGGTAGCATCGCTGGTGCTGGACTTTCAGTTGGCTCGCTCGCTGGGCTTGGCTGGGCAACGACAGGTGCAAGGCTAGGCCCACAGGCACTCGCTGTCACAGAAACAGCGGCGGCGGCTTCGGTGCTTGGAACGAGATATATTGCGGCTCCTCTTTATTCACCAGACGGAGTTTCCTCTCAGGAGTACTTTGACAGAGGCATGCTTGGAACTTGGCACGAAAAGGTCGGAAGATTCTCGGTGATGTCACTGTTCTGGGACGCTTACAGGGGTCCAGCAGGGAGAGCAGAGGTTGAGCAACAAGTAAGAGACAGGAGGAGGCAAAAGGGTACCGAAATTAGGGCAGAGGCTCAGGCTGGCGTCAACTTGGCTGAAAAGAGAATGTCTGAGTTCGAACGACAGTACAACATGCCTAAGAGAACTCCTTCTGCTGGGATAGCCATTGGAAAGATTGGGGTCGGCAAGCAAGAGGTTGTTGCGAAGAAAACGGAGGAACAGGTCAGGAATGACTTCGTTAGGCTAGTCTCCGACAGGCTTGGCTACACTCCAACCAACATAGACGAAATGTACGCTAAGTCTGTTGAGGGTTCAAAGCCAGTGCTTATTCAACAGGGTGGTTACACTTTCCAAAAAGAAATTACAAACGGGATGGTTTCTTGGAAGGTTCTGCCTCAACTTCAGAGAAGCGAGACTGAGGAGACTTGGCTGGCGAAGCAAAAGGCTTCTGGAAACGTTTATGACACGTACGTGTCTTCTGACGACAAAGACCCTAACGCTTACAGAATAAACATGAAAGGTTTCTTCAGGGGGTCCGACAAGGCTAGGGAAGACTTTAACAAGGAGGTTGTTGACACGACAATGGCTAACTCAGGGCTTAGAAGGTTGATTCAACTTTCTGGAAGCGTTGGCTCAAGGTTCTCGCCTACTGACAAGGCTGAGGCGGAGGCTCTTGCCATTGACATTAGAGGTAGGCTTAGAACCCAGATGGCTGGCGGTGGTGCTCCTTCGAACTACGAGCAAATCGAAATCCTCAAAAAGTTCATATCCAACCCAACCGACATATTCTCTTGGCCTCCAGCGGAGTTAAAGAAACTTGAGATGCTTATCCACAGGTCTGAACAGGGGATTGTGAACACTGGCAAACTGTCTGGCGTTTCAATTACATTTGGCAATCCTCAAGACAATCTGCAACAAAAGATTGACGAACTTCGTGCAAAAGCCTCAAATAAGTAAAAATGGAAGTAACAGACAACAATGGCCTGTATTCACAGACGCTTCCCGAAGAGTTCTCGCCACAGGCACCAAAGGGAGTAATTCTAGGCTCTGACAATAAGCCCGTAATAGGCTCTACTGGCAACCCAGAGTGGGATGCTTTGCTTGCAGAAGTTCCTCCAGAACAAAGGGAAGAGGTTCTTGCTAAACTTGCCGCACCAGAGACTCCGCAGGAAATAGACGCAAAGGCAAAGGCTGACGAGAACTTTGTCATGTCCTATGACCAGTTCTTAGTCTGGGAGCCTTGGAAGGCTGAGCAGGAAGGCGAGTTCTGGAAGTCGTTGGGAGAAGGCATAGACGCCTTTAAGGAATCGGTTGCACAGGGCGGAAAGGCACTTGCTGACGACCCTCTTGGGTCTCTCGCTAAACTGCCAGCATCGGTAACTGAGGGCTTTTGGCAAGCGACAAGAGAGTTCGTGCTTATGGCTGTCGATTCTGAGACGCCAGACTCGATTGTATTCAAACTTAATAATGTTATCAGGAACAGGGGTACTGCGGCTGAACGTTATAACGGCTATGTCGAGGCAAGAAAAACTAACGCATTATCAAACAGGCTTTACAGAGGCGAAGAAACGCTGGTCATTAACAAGGACTTGATTTCGCCAGAGGTCACGCAGGTTGTGACTTGGGTCGCAGACCCTCCTTTCCTTGGCCCAGCCGCCGCTACGTTCATGCGTGGTACTGGGAAGATTCTTAATACTGGTGACATGCTTTCAAAGGCCCAGATGAAGGCCCAGACGATTTACGCTGGCGTTGTTGGCGGAACCCTTAAGTGGGGTGCTGGCGTTCCGCTTGAGGCTATTGGCGGGGCGGTAAGCAACACAATCGATATGGGCGTCAGAAAGGCCGCTGGACTTGTTGAAATCGGAACTGGCATTGCCGCAGAGGATGCCACGAAGTTCGCACGTGTCGCTGGCATCGGTACGGCCTCGGCACACGTCGCTGGCGTTAGCATTCCTTACGCTGGCCCAATAGCGGCGGCTTCGGTTGGCGGCTCAATCCTTGAGTCTGTTGGCACGGCACTCAGGCTGACAGGAGAGCAGATAGTCAACCAAAAGGGTTACAAGGGTGTTTTCGGGTACGCTAGACAGGCTTTGATGGAAACCGAGGAAGCCCTGAAAAAGACAAACGGGCAACTTTCGGATAAAACAAAGATTTTTCTCCGTGCCATCGACACAATTGAGCCAGTTCTGTCGTACTCATACGATATAGCATCTGGTGCCGTCGGAGGTGCTTTAATCTCAGGTGGCATGGGTTATGCAAACGCCAAAATGGACGGACTTGGTGCTGGCCTTGGCGTCGGCGGAATCCTAGGTGCCGCTGGCTCGCTTACCGCTAGGACGATACTTGACGTCAGCGGTGCCTCTAGGAGATGGAGGGAACAGGTTCAAATTCAGTTTGGCCTTGAGAATCTTAGAAAGTCTAAGCCGAACTTGGCCCACAACTGGTCAACGGTGTTTTCGCATCCGCTTGGCGATGTCATGTCCAGACTTCAAATGGGCAGAACGTTTGTGATGGCTGAATCCGTCATCCCAAGGTACGACATGAAGGCTTTTTACGGTGCCGACTCTGGGTATGCTGACTTCGCCAAACTGGACCCAGAAAGGCCAGACGTTGCATCGTTTGAATCAACAGATGCCTACACAATCAGAAGAATGACAGATGGTGCCATTGAGATTGGCCTGAATCTGGACAACCTATTCAACCCAAGTAAAAAGTTCAAGGGTTTGACGATGGCCCACGAGTTCCACCACGTTCTGATGCGTGACACGGTTCTTGGAAAGCACTATGGCAGACTGTTCAGAGAAACGACATTTGGCGTCAGAGACCAAAACGGTATTCTTGTGCAAAGAGGTCTTGTCCCAACAAACGAACTCATTGACTGGGCTAGAAACTATTCCTCGCTCCAGAATGACTTTGTTATTAGGAACTATTTGTCCCTTGTTGACCCAGATAACGCAAACGACAGGGCAACTATAAACAAAACAAAGGCAGAGTTAATCGAGGCCGTGCGTTCATACGCAGACGACCTAGATGTTGGCAAACCAACAAAACTTAGCAAGACGCAAGACGACCTGATTTCCTACGTTTCCGAAGAGTTCGGCTCGTACTATTACAGCCTTTGGGCGAACGAGAAGCCTATGGAATATTGGCTTCTTGGCGGCAAACTTGAGGGGCTTAAGGCCGCTATGGACATCGCTGGTTCCGCATGGGCTGACCACTGGGAATCAAGAATTACAAGGCACGGCACGATGTTCGACTTCCATAAGTTGAGAAAGGGAATCGAAGTTGAGTCTGTGTTCATGAAGGACGGAAAGCGTGTCCGAGTCGGTGCACTCGACTATCTTCTTGAAGATTTGGTTCGTGCATCGCACAGCCTTAAAAACAACGGATACATTGATATATCCAACGCATCTAAGTCGTTCGTTGACGACCTAACAAGAAACGGCTCAGATGAACTCATCGGCTTCGACCCAAAGACGGGAAGGGTTAGAATAAAGAAGGCCAAGGAAATAGCGGTTGAGATGGCGGCACGTGGCAAGGAAATGGCGAAGGTTCTGGACGCACTTGACCCATCGCAGAGAACATCAATAAAGGGGCCAGACGGCGTTTACAGAGGCAAGTTCAGCGACTTCGAAATCGATACCTTTGTTCAGGCTGGCCTGATGTCTGGAGGGATGGCACAGAAAATTAAACTCCTTCAGAGGGCTAGAGACAACTGGCAGAACGGAATGCCAAACGTCTTTGAGACAACCTACTTCGGTGCGTCTATGGAGACTGGCGTTGGGCCTAACCCCCCACGTGTCAGGGGTAATAAGGTCGCCGTGAAGAACAGAAGGTTCCTTCTTGCTGGACTTGACTTTGCGGTTGGCGAGGACGGGACGCACAAGTTCAACGTTCGCTCAATCGACCTGAAGGTTGTCGAAAGGCGGGTCGCTGAGATGTTCCTTCGTCCAGAGGTTCGTGCCGTCTGGCATAGCACTGAGGCACTTGCTAGGGACTTCTTTGAGAATTACCTTCCATACATGTCGCTGGACCATAGCGTTCCAGAGCGTCAACTTGGTTCGCAATCCATATGGCAAGAGCACGGCTCATTCAAGCGTGACGTCATGCATCAAATCGCTGGCTTTGCCAAGAGCCAAGACCTTGCATACGCCAACAGGCCAATGGACGAAATTCCAAGGGGCATGCTTTCTTCAATTACCGACTTTAGTATCGGCAGGATGCTCAACATTCAGACTGACGGCACAAATTACAGATACAACCACGAGAACGCTTTCTGGGATATAGCAAGAAACTTCAGCCTGAGCAATTTTGAAAAGACATCATCTGACGCTGGCGACATCTACAAAGGCAAGATGGGGCACAAAATTGTCTCAAGAAACGGCGTCAACATTGCGTTCGATGAGAACGGTGAAAAGATTGGCTCCTACAAAACTGTTGCCGAGGTCGAATCGGCATTAGATGATAACTTCACAAAAAGGGCTTCAATTTACCCAGACATTCAAAAAGAGGGCTTCAACGCTGTTACGAGAATGGCGAATTTCTCGCTCACGAATGTCGATGCGATGGAGTTCAGAAGGAGAATTGTTCAGGAAATGGAATCAGGCGTTCCTTGGAACCAGACATCAGCAATAAAGGAAGCAATTGGTGCAGACGCTGAAATTCCTGTATGGGCTTACGACGAAATTCTTCACAAAGACCTTATCAACTTCAGGGAAAAACTTGAGAACAAAAACGCACCGTTCTCGGTTAACTCGGAACACAAAGTTGCGGCAACCGACGGCCTCCCGAACAGGGAGTTCCTTAAGTCAATAATGTCCGCACTTAACAATGGCGAAATGCCATCTCAAAGCGGCATTGTCAGCGGCAAGAAAATCGGACTGCTTGTTTATCTGGCGACCACACCTGTTGTTGACACTAGGTTCTCGCTTGGGTCTTTGTCTGTTCATAGAGATTTTTACAGAAACAACATAAACCTTGTTCCAACAAGAAATAGAAAGGGCATGATGCAACCATCCTCGCTTGGGCCTTATTGCGAGATAGCGGACTCTCTTTCATTCCAAGTCAATTCATCAAGGGTGGCAAGACGTTCGGACGTTAGGCTTCCGTCTGGGATGCCAGCAATGAGCAGATGGGTTGCTGGAATTGGAGGAGACTCTCCTGTTTACTATTACAAAGCACCATCATACTCTGAGGCGGCGGCGGAATTCGGAAGCGGAAATTTCCTTAAAAAAGCACAAATCGCCCATATGGAAATGGCGATTAAATCTGGTGCAAAGTGGTTTCTGAAGGACATGACAAACACGGACGGCTCAAAAGGTGTTGAGTTGATTCCGATTGGCCCAGAATTCTTTGAGTCAATTCAGCAAGGAAAGTCATTTGCAGATTCATCACTTGTTGCTTTAGATTCAAACTACGAAATCAAGGATGGAAAATACGTTGATGTTCGTCCATTAGAACTAAACAGAGGTGAAAATTCTGATGGTGTAGACATAACTATGCAGAAGGCGTCGGAATACGCCTCAAGCAGAATTCCGAGAAAGGCTGGCGATGTTTCAACAACTGCCAGCAAATACTCAACGCCTAGAGAACTCAGGGAAATGCAAGGGGAAGGGGGTGCAGAAAGGCTTTCGCAACTTCGAAGATACAGCATCAACAACATATCGGAAGATGAGTACGTTGCATCTGGCGTTTCCTCTCAAGTTTTCAGCAAGCCCAATGGTGCTGAATATTACTTTTCTAACGGACCACTTTTTAAACCAGTTGTCACAAACATAGACCCACAGAAATTCACTACTGAGGACTTGATGCTTCTTTATCTTAAGCAGAAAGAGGCGGCATTCAAAGTGACTGAGGAAAATCCTCTTATTACTGAAGAAGAATGGAGCAGAAAATTTGCCGAATCAGAAAAAGAAAAGGTTAAAACCAACGCCGAGGCGTTTATGACGCTTGGATTTGCGGAGTCAGACTTTCTTGTAAGCGGAAACGTGAGTAGTTTTATGAAAAGGCTCAAGGAGGAGGGCTATTATTTCATAGCAAGAGGTTATGCCAATAACACCCACTTCCAAGCATTCAACAATGCGGGAAGAGTCTCTGATGTTCTTACTTGGAACCTTGGCTCAAGGTCTTCGATAGACGGCGAGTTGATTTCAGCAAGGGAAGACTCTCTAGACCCATACGATGTTTTACTTACAAGAAAAATGGATGATACCTTTAGCCAAAAAGGGTATGCAGAGGACATAAGGAAAATTGAAGAAGAAAATGTTACACTTCAAAGAGGCAATCGTCCGAATGAAAAGTGGGACGCAGACGACATAAGAAGATGGTCTAGGCTTAGCGGCATGAAAGCCGCTTGGGAAAAATACTACGACCATCAAAACATACAGTCTGTTGCCGCAAACTGGGAGGCTCTTACTGGAGGGTTTGTGACTGCTGTAGTTAAGAACAGAAACCCTTCCTTCGACAGCGATTTCGGCACAGAGAAACCATTCGTAACTTTGGCCTACACACCAAAAGCACTTGAGTTCAGGGGGTTCATAAGAAGCATCACTGGTCAGGATTGGAAAAGAAAGGGCACACAATTCAGATGGGATGGCGACAGGAACAACCAGCAACTTCAGGAACGTGCTAGGACAGATGCCGAGTTTTTGGCTAAATTCAAAGAACTAAACGATAGCATAGAAAGCATGCTTGCTCTTGCGAATGAGAACGTCAGGCAAAAAGAGGAAATAAAAAACAAAGCCACTGACGTTGCTGAAAATATTATTCAGTCTAAAACTTACGAAGTGTATAAGTCAGAATGGGACTACCAAAACCGCGATAAAATTGACAATGCTGAAGAGGAAGTGTTTAGGCGGGAAATTATCGAAAAGGGTTTTGCAACCGTCTTTGACAATGATAATGTCTACAAATCACAATTAGTGTTTGAGGAATACGAGTTAAGAATGAGGGCACTTGCAACTCTAGCAAAAGTTCAGGAGGCGTTTGAGTTGCATTCAAAAGGTGACAAAAAAACGGCTGGAGAACTGCTTCGTAAACTTCACAAAGATTACAAAAACGATGCCGCAATCATCCCAACTGATGATGCCTCCGTGTTCCCTTGGGGTCCAAGAATTAACACTGGAATATTGTTCGATGATTCTCTTGCCATAGAGATTGAATCGGCGGAAAAGTCGTATAAGTTAAGATTTGGAAGCCTTGCTTACGCTGATTCGTTTAAGCCTAACCTTTCAGATGTTGTCGCTGAAATAACATCAAGATTCCCAAATGGAATATCAGCAAAAAATCTGATAAAGGAACTTCAGAACACACACAATCGTGGCATCAAGGTTATCGAGGAAGCCAAAATCACTGGACTGACAGACTATCTCAACGAGCAAGCAAAGAAACCAAAGGTAAACGGAAAAGACCCAAAGATAGATTACGCAGAATTGGACGCTTTCGTAAAAAAATACGCAATGGGAGTTACCGCAAGAAAGAATGCTCCGTTTGACATTTCCGATGGTGCAAAGAAGTACACGCTAGACTTGGAATATACCGAATACGGCAATCTCACAGTTCACTCAACAAATCCGTTTTACCACCCAGCCGTGGCAAGGGGGAATCACGTTCTTGATGCAAACGGAGATACAGATGTCTCAACGTATGCACACGCTAGGTTTACATATAGGTCATTAATTGACGGAGGAAAGTTTGTTTACACGGAAGAGATGCAGTCGAACAACAACAAGAAACTCGCTGAAAACGCAGAACAATATATTTCTAACACGTCTCAAGAACGAATTGATAAACTTGCGAGCGAACTTCTTCCGTTTGTCTCAAAGGTGCTTTCTGAAAAAAACTCAGTTTCGGCACTTCCTTCTATTCGCTCGTCTATTGCAGATTTCAAAAAGTGGGCGGCGGATGAATGGTCTTATAGCACAAACGGTTCTTTTGATTTTGAGTTGAACATGCACAGACTTGTGAAGTTTAGCCCAGACAACACACCAAAAATGCTTGCTGGAATCTTTGAATACGCAGTAGAGGGCGGAAGGCTTTCTGTGCCGATGATTAAGGCGGTTGAGGGCGTAACCAAACCGCTTGAAGTCAATTACAAGAGGTTGGTTGATGAGGTTGACTATGCAATGTCCAATTACGGAGAAGCACTTTACTGGCTTGTTGACGACTTCAACGTTTCCGAAAGACCTCATTTTGACCTTTCAGATGGAGCACGTGCATCCATTGGATTCGCATTGATTGGCGGAAAATCATTGATGAACGACAAACTTAGCGACAGCACTAGGTCTCTTTTAATGTCTATTCTGGCAAAGCGTATCGACCAGAACGCCGAGCCAATTGACGCATCAACAATTGGTGGATTTGAAAGCAACGAGGTTTACGAATTGGTTTCCAAGTTCATGAATGAAATAATGGGGAGAGAGCATCTTTCTCTAATTAAGGCAATATCTGCCTTTGGAATAAAGGATGGTGCTAGGTCGTTCGACAGGCTGGTTAAAAGGTACGAGGAACTTGCCGCAAAAAACATAATCATGAATTTTTCGCCAGAAAATCATATTGATATCGGCGACCTCACTCAAACACTTGAGGTTCAGACTAAGGAAATTTTTGAGGATTGGCTTAAGGAAGAGTGCGTTGACGTTAGAATTGACGAGATTATAAAGTATCTAGAAAACGCAGACAATTACTCCACTGGAGTTAAGAGATACAATTACAAGCCATTGATGAAGGCGATTGATGCCGCTTCGCTTGGAAACGAAAAAATAAGCAAAGAAGATGTTAGGTATATAGTCAGAATGACTTATCCGAAGTTATTGATGTCGCAGTCTTGGGTTTCAAACAGGCAAAATGAACATGCGTCTTTCGCAAGACGTGTGTATGGGAACTATGAACTTGACGGAATTTTCTCCGAGGTTGCTGACATGGTTTGGAAAAGAATGACGTCTAACAGCATTTTAAACGCACTCGAAAACTTCAAGCGGATGGAACTTCCTAATTTCTGGAAGGAATTTGCCAAGAAAGACCCAGACGTTAAGCAAATTGCACTAAACGTCCACATGGACGGAAGAAACCACAGATACACATTTTACATGGGTCTAAGCAACGCACAAAAAATTGCCGCTTGGAAAAGCATTACGCCAGCACAGATGAGAAACATCTTGGACAGGGGGATGGTTAATATGACCTACGAACCAAGGCAATTTGCCACCGCTGTTGGAGAATCAAGAAACACTTCAAACCTTTCTAAGCCATATACAGAAGGCGTGTGGAGTGACGCAGGATTATTCCTGAGAATAGACCATGAGCCTACTGAAAGGCTTGTTCAGATGGTGGAGGCTTACTCAAGGAACGGTAGCATGCTGTCGGCTTTCCTAGCCAAAAGAAATGTTGGGTCAGCGACAACTGATTATGGGAACGGCAACATGACACTTGCTAGGCAGTACGCAAGCGACAGAGCGTATATAGAAGGCTACTCAAGCAACAAGCATACGTCTCCACAGGCACTTTTCAGAAAGGGAGTCTACGGTTCTTATTTAGAAGCGTTGTCGGATAGGCTTAGCGGAAACAACCTTACGTATAGAAATGAAGTAAGGGCAAACGCTGTCTCGGAAATGTTTAGGGAGTTAACTGCTTTTGATAATGAATTTTCGAATTCATTGTACAAGGAACTTGGTGGCGGAAACAAGGGAAGCACACATGCATTTGAAATGAAATTTGTGGCGGAAACAAGAATGCCAAACGGAGATGATGCAGAAGTTTTCAAGATTTTCGAAAGACTAGACTCAAGTGGACGCTCACGCCAGAGGAGCAATTTCGAGGCACTTGTCTCAGACAAAGACAAAAAAGCAAAAGATATAGCCGAAGAGTTTTCTAAACTGCTTGTCAACGATGTTTTTGAACTAGATTCATCCACAAAAAATGCGATGAGTCTAATGGGGCTTAATTCGACTAAAATAGAAGACGTCAAGAGAATGGCTAATCTTCCATTTAGAGACACAAACGAATGGGGTCTGCTTCTTTCTAGGGTTATCCTTAGGGATGCAATATTAAAAGGTGCCAACGAAATTGTTATTCCAAACGGCTTAGACGCAGGAACTGGAAGCGGACTTAGTTCAAGAAAGGCAGAGATTATCTACAACGACATCATGCCAAAAGTGTTTACTTCATCTTACAAGCCGCTTGGTGTTTCTTTAAGCGGAAGATGGGAAACTCCAATTTTTACAAGCGAACAGGCTGTCGCTGTGGATAGAATGAAGGCTTCCGAGGCTGTTTATGAAAAAATTTGGAAGAACATAATGATGAAGAATTCAGACGGTAGCCCAATCTTCAGCAAGGAATTCAAGGATATGATTGAAAGGTTTACCCTAGAAATGCACAGCAAGGGTATTGACTCGGACGATTCTCCTGCAAAATTGATAATTAACAATGACACTGGGTTTGACTTGATACATTTTCTGAACTCTCAGGACAGCGACATTGGTATTCAGACTTTGGCACCATACCACAACAGGCAAAACGGCAAGGAAATAAAAATTGGTTTGCTTCACAAGAATATAAGAAGAACGGCAGAGCAAATTGTCGGAATGAGGATGTTCGCAAATAGACTTTCAAAAGAGATGGCGGAAAAATATTTTGCATCAATGTATGAGCGTTGGAACAACGCTTCAAAGAGATTTGCTTTGTTCCTTTCTGGTGTTGAGCCAGCAAAAAGAACTACATCAAGAATTGTTCCTAAGGCACATCTTGAAAAGTTCCTGTCTAGCAAACTTACAAAAGAGGTGTATTCTTCCTCTTATCCAGAACTAATAGGATTTGCTGAATACCTTGTTTCTGGCTACGATGCAATAGAAGCCGCAAAAGAATATCACGAACTTGTCACCGTCTCTCAGGCTAGTTCTTGGAATTCTAATGAGTTCCTTAGGGCAAGAGGAACAAGGTACACGATTCCGACTGGCGAGCCATTGAATCAACTTGGCGATAAAGTAGTTAGGAAAAGCATGCAGTTCTTCAAGTTAAACAACGGAAGACAGTTTGAGCAAATTCAGTATGGAGGCAAGAATTGGCATTCGGAGTTCATGCACGGTAGCAACAAGGTCAAGTTCTCAAACAAGGCTTGGATGCGTTTCGATGCCGAGCACAAAGCATTCAATGGCGGTCTCTACACACTGTCAGTTTATCCCAAGGCTGGTCATGAAAGCCTCACTGAAGATGGAAAGCCTGTGGTTATGAAGGTTTATGTTGACGAGGCTGGAGAGGCACAGGGCTTGGTCATTCAAAACGCAGACTCTCCTTTGGCAAAGGCCGCAAGGCTTGAAATGCAGATGCGGATGGACATGAATCCAATGATTGCATCGTACAATGACAATCAAAAGTCTTTCGACTCACCAGTTGATATCAGCCAACTTCCAAAGCCAAGACTTGAGCCTGAGCCAAAGCCTGAAGATGGCGTCACAAAGAATGTGCCAATGTTCAGCGTGAACCAGAAGCCGACAGCATCTTCATCGCCTTGGCAAAGACGCACAATGGGTGATGGTAGCATCCTCACAAGACTTGATGGGTACATAATCGCCTACTCAAAGAATAAGTTCAGGCTTTATAATCCATATAGGGTTATCATCGGCATCTATGACGATGAGGAAACTGCCAAGAAGAAGGCAGACGCAGACGCCAAAAAGAAGAAATGATATGTCTTCGCCTGACCCAGACTTTGTGCAAGCCGCCGCTGACTTCAAGCGTGGCGGATGGCTGGTTGCTTTGCTTGGCGTGGCTGGGGCTTTGGTAAGGCTTCTTTTGTCAGAAGATAAACTCAAATGGGTTTGCTGGGTCAAACACGCAATTGCTGGAGGATTGACTGGTGTTGTTGTTTATTTCGCCCTTCACGGCACAGACATAGACCCTCTGTACAAGTCGGTTATTTATTCTTCATCTGGTGCCATAGCCCCAAGGTTGTTTGAGTACATCGATAGCATTGCTAGAAAAATGATAAACAAATCAAAATGAAAAACATTATAGCGATACTTTCACTGTTCCTCCTTGGTTGCAAAAGCAAGCCACCACACATTCCAGCCGATTTAATTCCCCCAGCGGAAATTGTGGAAATTCAGCGTGTAGCCGACATCAAGAACGACACACTCTGGATGTACTCCACAGGAAGTTTTGCCCTTCTCTTTATTGGTCTGGCAATAGCCGCATTCGCTCCATCCAAGCGTTTTGCTGGGATAGTGTTCATGCTTGGCGGATTCGTTGGTATGGCTACCGTATGGATTTTTGAGTCCGAGTGGTTCCCTTGGGTCGCTGGAGGCACAGTCGGATTCATAATCCTGAACGCCCTCGCATTCGCTTGGGTCAAGGTTTATCAAACCTATTTCAGTTCTTCCAAACAGGAGGAATGCTCCAAATGTAAAGCGGATGATTCCCCTCCGCAGTCCTGACTGATTCGATATTGAATTCAAAGAACTCAATAGCCTCTTCTCTTGTCATTTCATCACGCTTCATCAGGATGTCTATGATTGCGTTGGCGTCATAGACTAGGCATGCGGAGTTCCTTTCGCTGGTGCAGAAACCAACCAATGCGTCAGATAGCCCGATGGGAACCATGACCTCGCCTATCTCTGGCAATTCGGTTTCGATGAAGTCCTTGAGTTTTTCGTCAAGGAATGCGTCTGGGCTAAGTTTGCTCTTCTTAAGTTTTCTTTTCTTTTTCATTGGTGCGAATGTCAAAGGTGTTGTTCTGAAGGAATTTGAGTTGTTCTGAAGAAAAATGCCTTAGCCCTCCATCGTCAAGCACAACCGCGAACACATCATTGGCGAATGTTCCACCGTCCCTTACATACACAAGCATGCCGTAGCCAAGTGGCGTCTCGACAGGCATAGGGTTGCGGAACTCGTGAATCATGATGCGTCCCCCGTGTCAGTCTTGATAAGTTTGTACAGTGCATATGAAAGGAATATGCACAGCAAAACGCAAATCCACGCTAGACAGAAAACGGCAATGCAGGATGCCATGTAACAAAGGCTCACGGCTTCACCCCCTTGGCGGCGAGCCACGCCTTCATCAAATTATCAACCTGTATGCGGAGCCGCTCGTTCTCGGCTTCCAACTTTGCACAGTTCTTCCTTAGCACATGGTTGAGGTATTCATCCATCGGGTCTTCAATCTTTTCAAACTTTATCCTAACACGCTCGTTCAGTCGCTCGTTCTCGGCTTGGAGGGCGGCGTAAACTTCATACCTCACATAAACACATCCCTCGGAGTTTAGGATGTTTGAAGGGTCGTATTGCTTGCTCACGGCTGCACCCCCTTGGCGGCGAGCCATTCACGAACGGCAAACATAATCTCTGACCCCCCCGACTCGCTTCTTTCAATGCTCTTAAAATCCTCTGCAACCCTGTCCATAAGTTCCCCCGCCTTGCGGAGACACTCGACCTCGGCTTGGAGTTCACCATACTTGTCGTCAATGATGTCTATTGTTCCGAGAAGCGATGTGTTTGATTTATCAAGCCGCTCGACCTCGGCTTGGAGGGCGGCGTTCTCATCCTTCAAGACGGTGAAAGCACGGATGGCATCGAAGGTGGCTCGGTCGGCGGCTTGCTTGTCGGCGGCTAGGGCGGCGACAATCTCGGCGTGCTGCTCATAGCAAACATAAGGGCCGTCCTTGCACTTCACCATCTTCCAAGGGCCGCCAATGCTCCTTGCCCTAGGCTCGTATCGCTCGGGCTCGCTCACGACTGCACCCCCTTGGCGGCTCGCCAATCGGCGATGTATTGGTTGTTGATGTCCTCTTTTTCAAGTCCAGGAAGTTCCATAAGAATAACACGGAACAACTCATTTTCCATCGCATCCCCCGCCTTGCGTAGTCGCTCGTTCTCGGCGGCGAGGGCGGCGATGCGGCTACGCATCTCGGCAATCTCCACGCCCAACTTGGCGTTTGTATCGGCGGAGGCGTTGCGGCGTTGAGCCGCCTTGTAGTCCGAGAAGTCATGCCATTTAATCCATTCACCGCTTTCGGAAGGCTCTGTGTGCAAGACTGCGGTTTGCGTGTCGGTGTTGAGAACTGGGTCGATGTAGTATCTGCGTGGGTCAGCCATTTGTTTTGGTGTGTGGGAATCGGTAGTGTGGTATGGGATAAACACGAAGTCCAGACTGAATTCTGAACTTTTGCATCAGCACGGAACCGTCTGCATAGAGGTCACGCAGAATACGCTGGGCCTCCCTGAGAGATGCGTTCTTTTGCTTTGCCATTTCCTCGGCGGTAAACCACCCCTTTGGAACTGGCTCTGTTGGAGTCCTTCTGTTTTTGTAAAGAATGAACGCCTTCTCAATGTCTGAATACTTACTCATCTTGGTAGTTTCCTGAGTCAACTATTTCGTATGTTGTGCCTTCGCAAACGGACATCTTGCAATAGAACCCGCCACCATCAATTGCTATGCCAGTGGGCTTTCGCTTGTTCCTGCTCTCCATCCAGCATTTGCAAACTGCGAAGTCGTGGACGCTTGCTGATTGCACAACGGTTCCGCAATTATTGCATTTTAGTTTGGCACCGTAATAGGGTGGCCCCTGCTTCCTGCCACGCTTCTTAGCCATCGATGGAGGACTTGGTGGTGTAGCACCACTCGCCGTTCACACGGTGGGCAAGCCAGACCTTCCAGCCGCCCTTGTCGTTGTAATAGCCATAGGCCCAGCCGTTTGCCCACGCACTGCGACCAAGCCTCCTCTTGGCGTATTTGGCCTTGGGGATATCCTGAAGGCAACCACAGGCCCAACCAACCACGCCGCCGTGCTTAGGGGCGTTGATTTGCTCAAGCCTGTGCGAGTCACCCATAAGGACGGCACCGCCTTCCTTGCCGTAATGAACGGCCTGTTGTCTGGTTGCGTTCACATTGTGAACATACCCGTGAATGAACCGAAGCGGCCCAAGCGTGAGGACTCCATCATCGGCATCAAACGGAAGAATCTTGCAGACACCCAACTTTCGCAGGAACACTTCGATTTCATCAATCAACCCTTGTGCATAGTCTCGGATGATTGCTGAACCGCTTGTGCTAACGGCTGACTGTAGCCTGTCTTCGTGATTGCCCCAAAGGTAATACTTCTTTGCCCCCTTGGACTTAAAGAGCATGGACATGAATTTCTTGAAGGAGTTGATGTCAGCCGACAGCGACTCGTCCTGCTCCTGTGCATGAGCACCGCCCCTGAGGGAGCGAATATCCAGCCCGTCGCCACCGAAGATGATGTCGTCAGGCTTGAACTTATCGATGAACTTGATGCACTCGTTCGCAACATCCCAGTTGATGATGTCGCCGTGGCTGTCCGTGACAAAGACGAACTTACGCCACTTACTTTCCTTGGGCCTTGACGACTTCTTGGTGGAGTTTGATGGCTTCTTCATGTTGCTTGGTGACAGTGTTGGCGAGTTCCTCAATGCGTTGCAAGAGATAGTTCTTCTCGACATGCAGGGACTCGATGAACTTGCCGAGCCGTGTATTTTCTTCTGCCAGTTGCTCGTATGTGAGTGCAACCTCGTCTTGGTTTTCGTAAGAACGCATTAGCGGCAGGAATCTTGAAACTGTGTCTGGCTTGAGGCCGACTGCGATAGCCGCACCTCTAATTGAGTTATTAATGCTCTTTGCTTGGTTAGTAGTTCCTTGTCCTGTTTCCACAGTTCTATGGCCTCTTGTAGTTTAGGTGTTTGTAGGATTGTGTATTTTCCGCCGCCTCGCCTTTTCTGCATACCCGCCATTCGGGAGAGAAAAGGGAGGCCGACAGACTTTGGTTCGTAATCAGGCTTGGGATTCCTGCTTTTCACCTGCGTTAGCCTCGTACATCTCCTTGAGCGTGGAGACATTGATACGCTCCTGCTTTCCGTTGATGATGAAGTTAATGTACTGTTGCTTGGCGGACTTCGACTTGGTTGGTTTAAGTAGCCGTGCCGCCCTGCCGTCCGACAGGATGATGTAGTTCGTGTCCTTGTATTGAATGTATTTGCTCATGGTGGATTAGAATGGGTTGCCCTCGTCACCGAACGGAACATCGTCCATCTCGGCAAGTTCCTTAAGATTCTGTGGCGTGGAATAAAGGTGGATTGCCGTGGCCTTGAGCGTGGCGTCCTTCTTCGTGACCTTGCCAGTCTTCTCATAAGGGCGAGGCTCCCACTGCTCGGCCCAGAACTTGAGGTCTTCCTTTGAAAGCGTCCCAATCTGCTGGCCCTTGGAGCGTCCGAACGGGACAACGATTGTTGGGTCGATGTCGCTAGACGCAGACCCAGCGACCTGTGGGGATTGAGTAGTCTGGGAAGATGTGGCTTGTGCGTTTGGGTTCTGGACGAACTTCTTGTTTGGGATGAACTCCTGCCCAGCCTGAGCAACACGGTCAATCTCGGCATCATCGTCCTCGGTGGCGACCCCAGCAACGGATGCGAGTGCGTAGCGGCGGAGGTAGGAGATGAGTGCACCAGCCTGTTGTCCGCTGAAGCCATTGCGTTCGAAGTCGTTTCCGTTCTTGTCCTTGCCCTTCTCGGTTGGCTCGTTCAGGACAACGCTGGACTCAAGCATCTCTCCGCTGGTGTGCAAGATGATGGTCTTGACGCCAACTCCGTTGTCGTAACCGCTGGTCGGGAACTGCACGATGGCAAGTCCGTGCTTGGCGAAGATTGGCTTAAGGCTCTTGAGGTGCTGGCTCAAGGAAGCGTACTTGCTCTTGTGGAACGGATTGGTGCTGTCGGCGTGGACATCTTGCGTTTCCGCAAGTGCCTTGATGAGTGCTGGAGCGAGGTTAGGTAGTGATGTTGTTTTGTTTTCCATGTGTGGTTCGGATTGGAATATTCTTGGTAGGTATGCCATGTGTCAACGGCTTTCGTTCATTTTCTTGACAAACTTTTTTTGGTCATTGGGCTTGACATTGCAAAGCGTTGCCCTAATGAGGTCAGACCTAGTTGACTTGCAGTACTTGGCGGTTTGATTCAGGTGCTCGGCAAGGCTGCTTTCGCATCGGAATGTAATCATTATGTCTTTTGTTTTCATGGGTGGAAATCAGTTCATGCCAAAGGTGGCATAGTAGTCTCGGAGTCGGCGGACTAGGGCAATCCCAGTCTCCTTGTCTTGGGGCAGGAACCTGTCGATAAGTCCGTTGCCGTTGAAGTTCGTAGTGATTATTGTGGCCTTGGCGTTGATTGAACGCTTGTCGATGACTGCGAACAGGTCTGCCGCCATTCGTGAAGTAAGACGCTCCTTGCCGAAGTCGTCAAGTGCAAGCACAGGGATGTCGATTATTTCCTTCAGGACTTCGGAGTGCTTTTTCTCCGACCAAGACTGCTGAAGAAGTTCCTCAAGGTCAGACATTGTAAGGAAGAGGAATGGATAGATGACATCCTTGTCAATGCCCTTGAGCCACTTCCTGTTAACCCACTCCCAAGCGGCACGACTCTTGCCTATGCCAGTGGTTCCGTGCAATAGCATTCCGCTCTTCTCGATAGTCGGAACCCAAGATAACGCTTTCTGCATATTCGGGTGCAACCTGTTTTCATCTGTGGCTCTGAAAATAAAAGGCATCTTGGGATGATGAGTGGGCCAATCCCAGCCCTCTGATTTGGCGACCTCATAGTCCATACAAGCCCTGCATTCCCTGTAACGGCGAAGGACAATATCATCCCCCTCCATCTTTGCCATAACAGGCAAAGGCTTGTGGCACTGGCAAACATACAAAGGGAATGCCTTCTCGTGTTGCTTGTAGATGTTGATTTCAGAACTTTGCATGGTCGTCCTTGGTAAGTTGCTTCTTGTCGTTCATACGCATCATCTCGGTATAAGGGAACACGCCAACCCAGCCACGGAGGATGGAGTTGATGATTGAGGCCACGGCCTTCTTCTCACCCCATTCTGTGAACTGAGTGAACAGGGCGACAATCTGTGCTTTGCTGATTGGCCTCTGAAGTTGACGGCGATGGTTGGTGTACTTGTTCCAAGCATCCTTGAACTCCTCAGAGTTAAAAGGAAGTTGAACCATTCCTTTAATACTATCACCTATGTTATCATCTATACTATATGGCGGAAGTTTTCTTCCGCCCCCTGCGGAAGTTTTCTTCCGCCTAGGGAGGAAGTTTTCTTCCGCCCCAAGAGCCTTGCACAGTGCTTCCTTCTCAATGGTTCTGATTATGCGAATGCCGTTCGTGGAACCACGGACAACCAGTTTGGCCTCCTCAAGTTCCCCGATAATCGTACGCACTTGCCTCTCAGAGACGCTTAGGGCGTTCGATAGGTATCCGTTGCTGGCAAAGCACCCATCCTCGTTGTCGAGGCCAGCCAAGATGCCATAAGCGACCTTGGCGGACACGGACAACGGGAGGGAAAGAACCTCCGCTGGAATCCAAACACCTGTGAACCTAGGATTGCTCACAGTGAAACCAGTTGGTGAACATACGGCTTGGGGTCGAACTCCTCAACCGTCTCATATTTTGCCAGCCGCTTCTCAAGTTCCTCGCACCTGAACTGATACTGTGCGAGTTCGTAAGAAGTTTCACGGAGTAGTTCGACTGCCGAACGCTGACGGTCATCCATAAAACGGATGGCCTCAACCGCCGCATCGTCAAAAGGAGAGTCTTCGGGAATGTCCATGGGAGATTTTGTGACCCTTATAATCATCAGTACGACAGTTCACAGGTGGTGGACGGATAACCGATGTCGAAGTCCTGCTTGGCGTGGCAATGGGCATAGGTGTGCATTGCGTTCAACCAAACATTTCGACTCTTCATATAGGACTCCATTCCTAGGGTGTAGAATGCGACCTCGTAAGGCGGCTTGTTCTCGATGACAACGAACAGGAACTCGGTGAACGGCAATGCGGCATCGTGAACCAACTGTGTATAGTGGACTTGCTGAAGGTCGTACATATACTTCTTGAAGTCCCACTTGAACGAATCGAACGATGCGTCCTGAGATGTTTTTAAATCCCAGACGATTCCATCGTGCTTGGAGTAACCATCAATCATTCCTTTGATTCGGAACTTGTGGTCGATGACCTTGTAGTCCGAGAAGATTCCCATTTCACGATGAGTGGTCTTCTCAAGGAGACTGCGGAACCTGTCACTCTTCATAAGGGACTTTTGCATCCCAAGGACGGTTTCGTGTTGCTCTTCGTTGATGATGGCCTTGCCCCTGTTCTCGGATTCGAACTGGGCGGTGTACTCCTTGCCCTCCTTTGTCCTGTTATCGACCTTCTTCTTGATTGCGAAGAATCGGCTGGGGTCGTCACGAAGGACGATGGAGTGCAGTGCGGTTCCCATCTTCATCGAGTCGGTAGGCTCGTTGCTCTCGTTCAGTGCGGCTAGGTAATGCCTAGGCGACTTCATAAACTTGACCAACAGGGACTTGTTCAGACCCTCGGCGTTCCTGTAATCGGACTCGTTGATTTGGTCGATGGCGATGACGCCATCCTTGGCGGCTGGCAGAGAAATGGTCTTCACTTGATGTTGTTTCGGATGTGGACGGAGAGGAAGAACACGGTTGTCATCAGGATTCCAATGAAGAGCCAAGTGACCCCGTATTCATTTTTTGTGACCGACAGTATTTGTTCGTGGTTCATATGTGTGGTGGAAAAGTGTTCGAACGACATACTTCAGTAGATACCGTTGTAGGTTGCGACTGCCGTGTCGAGAGTTTTCTTGCCCCCGTTGTGGGTGTTGCAGGATTCCTCAATCTTCCTGCGGACAAGGTTGTCAAGGGCCGTCAAGAATTCCTTGCTGACCCGCTTGCCCTTGACCTTGGCGTGGTGCCTGACAAGGGAGATTTTGATGATTGGCTTTCTGTGCATGTTCGTGGTGGTGAGGTCTAGTAATGTGTTACGGTGTTGCTGAAGGTCAAGTGTTTTGAAAAATATTATCAAGAGCAGTTGTCCCTTTTTTGCTTCAAAGAGTTTGCCTTGCGGAGACGGGCCTTGCGGTTCCTAGCCAGCCGCTTCTCTTCCTGCGTCTTGAATGTTGGGTGCATGATGTTCCTAGGGAGGTCTGCGTGGAAAGACCAATAGGCTAGGATGTCGATAAGAAAATCCTTTTCCGTCCTGTTACGCTTGCCCCTCCTGCACAGGTTGAAAATCTTGCCCTCGATGCCGTTACAGTTCCTGCAAAGCACGGAGCGTATAATCCCAGTCTTGTGGTCGTGGTCTAGGCACTTCTCTTCCATCTTCGTCTGGCATATGGCACAGAGTCCGTTCTGGATGGACGCAATCTCCTCCCTGACCTTCGGGATTTCGTTGGCCTTGAGCCTTCTCATAGGGCAAGCATCCTGCACAAACGCTCGTCTCGGTTCAAGGCAATGATAACGGAATCCTTGAACTCCGTGACATCATCAACCTTGCCCTTAATGCCAAGAACCTCGTCAAGTGCGACATCATCGAATCCAGCCTCACGCTCGTCTTCGCCGTAGTCATCAATTGAATAAGTGGCCTTGCCGCTTGCGAGATAGCCCCGCCCGTTGTGACTGAAATGCAAGTTGTTAAACTTGTAAACCATTTGAAGTGCCGTTATTGTTCGAATCAAGCATTGGCTTGTCAACACGATTATTTAGGTCTATAATTTCGCCCTTAATCATCTTGTTGATGTCCTCGTGGCTAACCCGAAGCCTGTGCTCGACAATTGTAGTTGGTGCGTCTTGCAATGCAAGAATCTTGTCTGTAAGAATTGCAATTGCCAGAGGAAGTTGTCCCGCTGGAATCTTCTCAATCTCAACAGAAAGCCTGTCAGCACCCTTGCTCACAATGCTTGCAAGTGCCGTGCTTATGCCACGCTTCCATTCGTTGATGCTGAAGCCATTGACGGCCTCCTGCTTCTTGATGGCAATGACAACAGGCTTGCTGACGCCAGATTGCTCCGCCACCTGCTCGTTCGTCAAGCCCTGCATGAGAAGTTCAACGACACGCTTTCGCCGTTCAGGGTCAATGCCCTTGCCGCTGACCTCCCCAGTCGGGTTTGTCGATAGGAGTTCGTCTTTGCTTTTGTAGTCCATTGAGAAGGGTGGCAAGGTATCTCACCCTGCCACCCGTTGTCAATCAGTTAAGGACGGCGTATTCCTCTGGGACTTCCTCGAAGACAAGGGCGTCGTCCCGTCCAGCGGCGACCCGTGCGAGCGAGTTCACGATACCGTGCGTGAACCGCTGTGCCAGTTCGAAACGCTTTGGGGCCACCTCATGCGTCAGATATTCCGTGGAGGCGTTGTAAAGCCCCCAGATGTTTCTGTCGTAGTCCTGCGTATAGGAAGGCGACTCCCAGACCTCGTTAATCTGCTTGGCAGTCCGAGTCGAAATGACCTTTCGTGCGGCGAGGTTGCCGAGGATGTTTCGCCCGTCCTGCTGTCCGAGACGGTAGTTAATCATTGGCTTGAACAGTTCCGCCCCCCTGTGGAATGCATCGATGGCATGCTTGACCTTGTTCTCGGTAAACGACTCGGCAACGGCAAGCGTGTGCTTCTTGTTAATGTTCGTCCCCTTGCCAGCGGGAGCCATGAGTCCGTTGGTGCAGACGACACGGAGGAACCCGATGTTGAAGGATGCACCGAGCGTTCCATCGAAGGAGTTGGCAACGGTGAGGGTGAGAACAAGGTCGTCACGCTCACGAACCTTGACGCCAATCTTGTCGAAGGTGTAGATTGCACGGGCCTGTGAGCCGCCACGGGTGACGATGTGCTTGGCCTTGCCGCCCTGCTCCATCAGGCCCATCTTGGTAAAGACCTCATCGGCCTGTGCGAACAGGTCTCGGTTCTGGAGGATTTGGTAGTTCTCCGAAACGACCCCAAGGACTTCCTTGGTGTCGATGCGGCGGTTGCCGAAGTAGCCGCTTGGCTGGCCTTCGGGAGTCTGGAGTTCGATGCGTTCAACATCGTAGTTCCAAACGGTGTCTTGTCGTGCTGTTTTGCTCATGGTGTTTGTATTATGGGTTGGGTGAGAGTATTACTTATTGGCGTCTCGCTCGGCCTTGTCAAGAATCCTTCCGAGCCTTTCGACTTGGAGGAGCCTGTTGGCGGCTTCAGCGAGGATTGCGGCCTCGGTCTGCATCTGCCAGTATTCGCTGTCTCCCTCGCTGGCGGCGGACTCGGTGTATTCCGAATACCATCCAGCGTGGTCAACCAAGTGGTTGGCGAGTTGCGTCAGGCTCATGCTGGAGACCTTGGCGGTGATTTCGTTGTGCTTGTTGTCGATTTCTTCTTGGGTCATGGTGTGTGTGGGTGAAGTGCTAATGTGATACGGTTGCGCTGGATGTCAACAGGTTTAAGAAAATTATTTAACCCCCTTGAACATGTGCTTGCTAACCGCAAGGGCGACCTCCGCCTTGGCGGATAGGTCAAGAGTCGTGTTGACCGATTCCTTAAGGGCTTCAGCGGCCTTCTTGATGGAATGGATTGAGGAATGAGCCGCCCTGATTGCGTCAAGGTAGACTCGGCGTTCGACATCGCTGACGCCAACCTCCTTGCATTCAAAATCGTTGATGTAGACATTCGCCCATGTGATGCTTTCGTCCAGTTCCTTGAACTCGTTTGCAATCAGGTGCTCCTTGAGCGATGCCTCTGCTCCGATGATGATGTGATTCAGCCTTTGGGCGTCCTCATGGAACGCCTTGACGACTTCGCCTAGGGTGTGGTTTTTGTATTTGTTCATGGTGGTATTATTGGATGGAAGTGGATGCGATGGCACGGGCCTTATCAACAAAGGTTTCGAAGTTGGAGTCGTAGAGTCCCCGTGGATACAGGTCTTCGTTTTCCTTGATGAATCTGCTGACGATGCCGCTGATGGACGCCATGACAATCCTTGATGCCGCATCGACAGCGGTGACGCCAGCGGACTTCGTTCCGTAAGCACAGAAGTTCAGGCTTTCAACGCTGTGCGTGATATGGAACTCATGGCACAGGTGCTTGCTGGCTCCGTATTCACGGACTTTGAAATCGCCTTCAGCCGTGGTATGGTAAACCGAGTTCAGCCGTCCGTCAGAACGGAAGTTGAACTTAAGATAGGAATGGAGGCCGTCCGTGTTGAATGAACCGACATTACCTATGATGCGTTTAACAGCACCCATAATGTCGATGTAGACGGTGTATCCGTTCTTCATGTGGTCTATCGAGTTCTGATAGGAAGTCTTGCTGTCCTCATGCCAACCTTCGGAGCACTTGATGAAGTATTCTTCCTGTGCCTTGATAAAGGTGCTTGTGATGTCCTTTGGGCCGCAGTCTCGCCACTCGGCAAGGATGGCGTTCTCTATTTCAACCATTCTTGCGACCACGATGCTCCTGTTGGAGCATGCGTCCTCGTGCATGGAAGCCTTGAGGTCGTGGAAGGCTTGCTCGGCCTCGATTGCCAATGGCTCGTGCTTGTTGCATGCCTCTTCGTAAATCTTGAGATGGACTTTCTTGGCCCTTCCCTTTGGCGTCAGGTCGCTGTTCATGTTGGTCTTGAGAACCGACAGGACAAGGCGGGACTGATTCCTCTTGTCATAGGCTTCAACGAAGCGTTTTGCGGCCTCGATGGTCTTGATGCTGTGTTTCATGATGTGTGTGTGTGTGTGTGTGTGTGTGTGGGTGAAAGGTAGTGAAAGTGTGGTTGTATCACATGTCAAACATCTTTTGTGGAAAGTGAAGGAACTCTGGCGGGATTAATGACCTCCCCATGAGGCTCCTGCCATTGCTGAACAGGATTACCGCCAGAGTCCCAGATTGAAGGAACCCATAGGAGACCAATGCACATGCCCTGTGCCGAGGCGATTGCTCCTTCCTCACTTCCTATGGGTTCCAAGTGGTGAGCCGTGCAGGAATCGAACCCGCATAAACAGGGTGTAGTGTCCTGTTGCATTATCCTTTGTGCTAACGGCTCTAAACTGGTCGGGCGGACAGGATTCGAACCTGCGTGGCCTTGTTCCCAAAACAAGTGCATGACCACTATGCTACCGCCCGTTAAGATGTTTGACTGTGAAAGAAGTGAAAGGGGACAAGGTTTAGGGTCTCTACCCCTGCTCCGTGTATCACATTGCTTCGTGAGGAGTGGGCGTGTCAACTAGTTTCCATCGTTGATACCTTGCCTTGTTAAGTCTCTGTTTAGTTTGAAAGTTAAGGGGGTTGCAAGCCCCCAGTTGCTCACTTGGCGAGGACGGCGAGAATGAACTCTTTGGTGAGAACTTTCTTGACCGCATCCTCCACCATTTCCTGCGTCACCGTTTGGACATGCCCTTCAAGGGCTTCCGCAACGGCTTCGTCCATCTTGTCCGACAGGTCGGATTCGACTTCGCTAACCTTGTCATCGATGTAATCTTCGCTGGCGTAGTTAGCGGAGTTGATGTCCTCCACCGTGGATTCGATGTCGTCAACCTTGGATTCGATGTCGTCAACCTTGCTTGCGGCATCTTCGACTTCGCTGATTCGGTTATTAGCCTCTTCAGCGACCTCTTCGATGGCCCTAGTGTAGTCCCTTTGCAGGGCATCGCACTTGGCTTGGATGATGGACTCGATGCCAAGGAACTTGGCGATGAGCGTTTGCAGTTTCGTCTTCATGTGTGTTTGTGGTTTGGGTTTGGGTTAAACTCCGCCAGCGGGACGCCAGCGGAAAGACAACTGAAACAGAGAGACTTTGAATGAACAGGCATCCATTCAAGAGCGTTGCATCATGGGTTCAACAACAAAATGCACTTTCCTTGAAAAAAGTTTACCCCCCTCAATCTAGCCCCATCAATACAACGGTATTTATAATAACGCCTCCTAGGGCCAGCCAGACCCCTTTAATGGCACATTCTAAATGCAAGGGTAGTGATAAGGGCCACCCCGTCAAAACGCCTCCTAGGGCATTTATGCAAGGGTCGTTTAAACCGCATTTTACCACCATTCTCACTTGTGTATCAGGTTCAAGAACCGTGCCAACTCATCAATCAGATTGAATATTATAGAAAATAAATCTGAAAGAATCTTCACTCGGCTATTGACCCTGCCATGCAAGCCATTTGACTGGTGGCTCAACCCAATACACACATGAAGCACTACATCATCCGCCTCGCTAGCCGAGTCTCCACTCAAGACATCTTCGCCCTCTACACGGCGGCACTTGTCGATGTGGCCCTCACCGCTAGCATCATCGCCATCATCGTCTCCCTCATCTAACCATGAGCGACAAAGAGAAACTCAAGACCTATGTCGTCACCCTCAACTACTCGGTTGAGGTTCAGGTTGACGCCACCAATGAGGAACACGCCGTCCATGAGGCCGAGTGTTGCTTTGAACGGGACGACCTAGTTCTCCAGCACTCCACCACCACGGAAATCTAAACTTCCATGAGCATCCAAATAACAGCGGCTGTCAGTGCCGCCCACAAGAAGCATTGCATTGATGCAAGCGAACAGCACTCCATCAACCTAGACGCAGAGGCGTTGCAAGCCTATGTCAACATCTACGGAATCGCAGACAGGGACATAGACGCCAGCACCATTGCAGATGCCTATGATGCCTACATGGGATACTGGGACGACCTATCAGATTTCGGCTGGCAACAAGCCGATGAAGTCCTGTCCTGTATCGATTGCAAAGACCTTGCCGAACTAATCAGAGGTTACTTCGACATCAAATCCTACACCACGGATTTGTTCACTCAAGAATACTCCGAATACCAAGGTCACATCTTCAGGGAACGCATCTGATTCAATGAACTTGCGCGACCCTTATGACGCATTCGAAGCCGCCGTCATCGCCATCCTCACGGCCCTCGCCGTTGGCTCCCTGTGGCTCATCGCAATAGCCTACATGGTCATCGTCCGCCTCTCTGGTGGCTCACTCATGCCGTGACACTCGCCAGCCCTCAATCCAGCCTCTCAACCAATCCTAGAGGCCATTCACCACGCCTCCCAATCCTCATTGGATAGGTAAGGATAACCCGTTCCCCTATAAACTCCTTTACCTGTAAAGAAGGGTCACGATTCCCTATCCTCATCCCTAATCATTACCTATGAACACCTGATTCATCCAGCATCCTAATCCTGACATCCTAACTCATCTTACAGGTGAGGGGGAGGGGGTCTGTGTCGAAAGATGAGGATTTTTGTCAACGGGTCATCTCATGAATCTTTTTTATCCTAAAAAGCGGACGTTAGTCCGTGAGCGAACGACGGTGAGCGTATGAGGGGGATACAATAAGGGGGAGGATAAAGGATGTTGTGTCAAGCGGGTATTTGAGATTTTTTGTAGATACTAAACGTTCTTATGCTAAGTGCCGTCATTATAAACTATGCTTATAGGGTGCTGATTACGCTTGACTCATCTGTTTGACTGGAAATAACTGCCTAGTCTCTTTGAAAGTCTTGCTGGATTTCGCCCGTAGGACGCTACGGGAAGTGGTGCAGTGCGTGTAGTCGCTGTGCGTGGGAAATGCCAAGGGAATGAATAAAACCTGAGGCGGGGCGGTTCTTATGGACATTAGAAATTCGCTGACGAGCGAACGCCCTAATCTTCGCACTGGTAGTTCAATTGGCAGAATGGCTGTTTTGTAATCAGTCGGTTGTGGGTTCGATTCCCACCCAGTGCTCCATTTTGCCTAGTAACTCAGTCGGTGAGAGTGCCCTCTTTATAAGGGGGAAGTCGAGGGTTCGAATCCCTCCTAGGCGACTCAGGGGGATTGGCTCAACGGTACAGCACTCGGTTTGCATCCGAGAAATAGGAGTTCGATTCTCCTATCCTCCACCATTTAAGGCTCCCGCCTCTGGGCAACTACGTGGGGGTCATTCTTTAAAGAGGGGTGGCAGAGTGGTCTATTGCGGCAGTCTTGAAAACTGTTAGGGCTTATGGCCCACAAGGGTTCGAATCCCTTTCCCTCTAGACTTTAAATTAGTCAGGTTTAGACTTTAAATTAGTCAGGGCCGATAACTCAATGGTCAGAGTAGCCGCCTTTTAAGCGGTAGGTTGAGGGTTCAAGTCCCTCTCGGCCCACCCGTCCTGATAGTTCAACGGATAGAACATCTGCCTTCTAAGCAGAGAATCTTGGTTCGATTCCAAGTCGGGACGCCATTTGGCTCCGTTGGTGAAATGGCAAACACGGGAGACTTAAAATCTCTTGCATACGCTTGCAGGTTCAAGTCCTGTACGGAGCACTTTCTGGCTTGTGGTGTAACGGTAGCACTGGAGATTTTGATTCTCCATGTCGGGGTTCGAATCCCTGCAAGCCAACGCTTGACAGCAAGATTATTAACACTTTATATGAAAACCATGAAGGAAAAGGAACTATGCATTGCACTCGGCCTTAGCCGAACCCAGATGCGTGAACTTCGCCAGAAGTACACCGAGGGCAAGGACTGGGTTGTTATCCCATCCAAACGCCCGAAGAACCTGTGGGAAGTCCAGTGGACCGAGGTTGGCGTAGATAAACTTAGGGACGTGATTGGCGTAACGGAACAGGAAGACCTCACTCCGCCAGCGAACTACAAGGCCACGGTAATCGGGCGGTACCCGAACCCTCGCATGCTCCAAGTAGAGATGCAGGGAGTGAAGCACAACGTGCTCTGCCGCGACAACTCAAAGTTCAGGGCTGGCATGCCAGTCTGGTTGCGATGGGACGGCTCACGCTGGCTCGTCGCCAGACACCCTAGGTTTGATGGAAAGTACTAGGAGCCGTTTTCACCGAAAAAATTTTTAAATTTCCCATTGAGACATAATTGAAAAAGAAACATTAAATAAATATGAGCGA
>Ga0315903_10000905_pt1 | contig 44832 bp, 32 predicted proteins | sample LakEriMetagenome_7_FD_203524 | JGI IMG/M metagenome (GOLD analysis project Ga0315903, IMG submission 203524) | Freshwater fungal communities from buoy surface, Lake Erie, Ohio, United States - Buoy 2 MA119 | ecosystem: Environmental > Aquatic > Freshwater > Lake | place: USA: Lake Erie, Ohio... | reverse complement strand
ACAAGCACGGCGCCAAGATTGCCATGCAGCTGCAACATGGCGGTAAAACTGCCGCACTGGACCGTGCCCAAGGCCGCGAATTGTGGGTTCCGTCCATCCCCAAAATGGTCAAGAACGACATGATGTCGGCCATTACCCGCGAGGAGCTGGCCACCTTCATCGGCATCGGCCCGCACCCAATTCGTATTCGCGTAATGGACCACGCCGACATTGCCCAAATGGTTGAATACTTTGCCTCTGCTGCGCTGCGCGCAAAACAGGCGGGTTTTGATGCGGTGGAGTTGCACGGCGCACACACCTACATCTTGGCCGGATTTTTGTCGGCCTACTCCAACCAACGCGATGACGAATACGGTGGCCCCTTGGAAAACCGCGCCCGCTTGTTGCTGGACACCCTGCGCGCCGTCAAGGCCCGCGTGGGGGCAGATTTTCCAGTCTGGGTCCGGCTGGATGGCGAAGAACTGCACACGCCTGGTGGCATCACGCTGGCCGATGCCATGGCCACTGCAAAAATGTGCGAGGCCGCAGGGGCCGACGCCATCAGTGTCTCGGCCTATGCCACCCTGACCAGTGGCGTGGTGTTTACGGAAGCACCGATTCCTCAACAACCGGGGGCCTACATCTCCAACGCAGCGGCCATCAAAGGTGCACTCACCATCCCGGTGATCACGGCGGGCCGCATCGAGCCCGAGGTGGCAGCACAAGCCATTTCGGAGGGCCAGTTCGACTTTGTTGCTATGGCGCGCAAGATGTTGGCCGACCCCGAAATACCGATCAAGCTGGAGCGCAACCGCCCACAAGACATTCGGCCCTGCATTTATTGCTACGCCTGCGTGAGTGAGATATTTGTCAACAAACGCGTCAAGTGCGCCGTGAATGCACAGACTGGCCACGAGTTTGAATACCCCATCGAGACCGCAACAACCCCTCGCCATGTGCTGGTGGTGGGCGGCGGCCCTGCGGGCATGGAGGCTGCACGCGTGGCCGCTTTGCGCGGGCACAAAGTCACCTTGGTCGAGCGCAGCGACAGGCTCGGGGGAACCCTGTTCTTTGCGGGCTTGGCCTACCCCGAAAACGGCAAGTTGCTGGATTACTTGGTGGAGCAGGTCAAACAACTGCCTATTGAAGTGAAGTTGTCTACCGAGGCCTCGCCCGAGCTGATTGCGAAGCTCAAACCGGACACTATTTTGGTGGCCAGTGGGGCCCGCCGAGCAGCTCCCGCCATTCAAGGGGCCGGGCAACGCCACGTCTGGAGTGGCGACGAACTGCGCCGCCTGATGACCGGCGACCGCGCCGACGAGGTCGCCAAAGCCAAGCTGAATCTGGCCGAACGCGCGCTGTTCAAGGCGGGCGGCATGCTGCGCGTGACCGACAGCAGCGAAGCACTGCAAAGCCTGTCCAAACTGTGGATGCCCTTGGGCAAACAAGTCGTGATTATTGGAGGCGGCTTGGTAGGCCTTGAATTGGCCGAATTTTTACTGGCCCGAGGCCGCCAAGTCACCGTGCTGGAGCCGGGCGACAAGGCGGGTCGCGAGCTCTCCATAGTGCGCCGCTGGCGTGTGCTGGATGTCGTCACCTCGCATGGCAAATTGCACCTGAAAGCCAGTGTGCGTGAGATCACCAGCCAAGACGTTATTTGGCACGATGCCGAGGGCGTTGAACAACGCACCCTCGCCGACTCGGTGGTTATGGCCATCGGGGCCGAAGCGGACGACCAGGTGTCCGGCCTGTTGGCCGACTGCGGTGTGCCGGTGCGACGCATCGGCGATTGCGCCAGCGTGAATTACATCGAAGGGGCCATGCACGACGGCCACAGGGCCGGACGCGAAGTCTGAGCCACCGCGCCCCGGGCAGATGACAAAACTTGTCATCTCAGCCCGGGAAAGGTTGGGATTTAGGCTGGAGGTTGGGTGTGCGTTTCTGCGGGGCGCAGGCAACCCACTGCCATTGCCACCAAACTGTCGAGCAAGGCGGGGGACTCGAGTTGTGCGGGCAGGTCTTCCAGCAGAGACCGAATCACGCTGCGCAGCCCCTGCCCCAGCAAATAAGCCGCCAGCTCGGGGTGTGGTGTGGTGATTTCATCCTTGTGCATCTGCAACAGCGGCAACCAAGTGCCCTCTATGAACTCGGCGGCCGTTCGGTAAGGGCCGCGCCACATGCCCAAATGCAATGCGGTGTGGTAGCGCAGGTGAAAGGCCTGGTTGAGTTTGAAAAGCCGCAACTCGACCCGAATGATGTTGGCCAAAATCTCGCGCAGTGCAGCGGTCAAGGGCAGGCCCACCAGCTTTTCGCGCATCAAGAGCAACTGCTCGGCTTCTTCGTCGAGCACACGCTCGTACAGCATGGCGACGATGGCATCTTTGTTGGGAAAGTACTGGTAGATGGAACCCACAGCAGCACCAGAGACCTCGGCAATGCGGGCCACGGTCAGCGCCTCTTCACCGCCTTCGTCGAGGATGCGCATGCAAGCCTGCGCCACGGCATCTACCAGAGCACGCGAACGCGATTGGTTCGGGCGCTTGCGCAGTGTGGGCAGCTCTCTTGGGGAAGCCGCAACAACAGCAGAAGGCGTTTGGGGATTCTTTTGCATGGAAATGCGAGTATCGGTCCTTAGGGCAGTGAGTCAACTCAAATTTTTCAATGAAATCATTAACTTAGCAACACGTTCGCCCATTTAAAAAGCGACTATCGCAAGCGCTGCGTCCTTCATACACTTGGTTTTGTTGCCTGATCAGCGCCCGCCAATGGGTCTGAATGAGAGGGCAACTCACCACTGATTATTTTAATGACCGATGGAGATCAATGTGCCTCAATCTTTCACTGTCCGCCCTCTTGGCCCGGCCATTGGTGCCGAAGTTCTTGACCTGAATCTGGCTGATGGCTTTTCAGAGGACACTCTGCAGGCGATAGACGCCGCGCTGGTCAAACACGAGGCATTGTTGCTGCATGTGCCCGGTTTAACGCCTGCGCAACACCTGACCCTGGCGCAGTATTTTGGCGAACCCGAAGTTCATACCTTCTATCCCAACCTGGGTGAAGGATTTGAGCAACTCACCATCATCGACTCCAAGCTGGGGGATCGCGCCGACATGTGGCACCACGATGAAAGCTTCTTGCCCAGTCCGCCCATCGTGACCATGACGCAAGCCCAAATTTTGCCGCCCTGTGGCGGTGATACCTGCTGGATCAGCATGACCACGGCTTATGACGCGCTGTCGGATCGCATGAAGCAGTACCTGGATGGCTTGTCGGCCTGGCACGACATGAATGCCCCCATGACGACGGCTTTGCGCCACAGCGCCGTGACGCACGAGCGCTACCTGCAAGTTGTGAACATGGCCCGGCGGCACCTGCATCCGATGGTGCGCGTTCACCCTGTGACGGGGCGCAAAGCCCTTTACATCAGCCCCACCTACACCACGCACATCGAGGGTCTGGTCCCCGCCGAAAGCGACGCCATCCTGGCCTTTTTGCACGCGCACTGTCAGCACATTCGGTTTGTTCACCGGCACCGGTGGCAAGTGGGTGACATGATGATTTGGGATAACCGGAGCGTGATTCACCACGCCATTCTTGACTACATGCCGCACCAACGGCGCATGCACCGCGCCTCGGTTTTTGCACGCGATGCACACACTTCGAAAGATGAATGAACCCATGAAAAATGATTTAAATCGGGCACTGCTGGCGCAATACGCGCCCCGCCCCGGACGACACGCCCTGCTGCCCGAACTGAGCCCCCAACAACAATTGGCCATGCTCTGCCGCGTCCTGCACCGCGAGGGTTACAACGACCATATTGCAGGCCACATCACCGTGCGCCAAGACGACGGCACTTACCTCGCCAACCCTTGGGAACTGACCTGGGCAGAGGTGACCGCCTCGGATATTTTGCGTCTGGACGACAAGGGCAAAGTCATTGAGGGCGAGTGGAACATCACGCCCGCCATCAACCTGCACATGGACGTGCATGGCGCACGCCACGATGTCGAGGTGGTGATTCACAACCACCCGAGTTGGGGTTCGGTGTGGTCAGCGGTGGGCCGTGTTCCCCCCATCTATGACCAGACTTCGGCATTGGTCGACACCGATCCTGTTCGCTACGACGAGTACCGAGGCACCGTAGAAGATGGCGCGCTGGGCCGTGCTGCGGCCGATGCACTGGGGCAGCACAAGTGGGCGCTGCTGGCCAACCACGGCGTTTTGGTGGTGGCCAACGGCATTCGTCAAGCGCACCTTCGGGCCATCACCCTAGAGTGGCGTTGCCGCATGGCTTGGCGGGTTGAAATGCTGGGCGGCGGCACGCCCTTGCCCGCCGATGTGGTGCAGGCAACCGGCCAACGCACCGACGCGAATGGTTTTCCATTTTTGTGGGAAGCCATGGCGCGCGAAGAAATCAGGCAAGACCCATCGGTGCTGGCGTGACCGCCTGCCCCTATTTTTTGGCTTGCAGGTGCAGCAGCCAAAGCCGGGCCAGCAAAGCTTCCGGGCTGGCCCCGGTGATGGTTTGCAGCGTCTTGCGGGCGGGGTCTTTTTGGTCGGCCAAAAGTTGGACATAGGCCAATCTCAAGCGAGCGGCTTCGGGCTGGCGCAGACCGCCTTTTTCGATGCCTTGTGCCATCAAGCCTGCACCGCGAGCCGCCTGTCCAGCCAGTGCCAGATTCAGGCCCGTGTTGACCCACGGATTGCCATCGCGGGCTTGGGCCAATTGGGCGTCCAATTGGGGCAGTTGCTTGTCGTCCTCTTGCTGCAATCGGGTGGCTTCGGCCAGCATCGTGTTGAGCTTGGTGCCCTCTTCGGGAGACTCAGGTTTGGCGTTTGTTTTGGCCAGCTCGAGCACCTTACGGGCCTCTGCCGGGTAACCTGCACCGATGGCCAGTTGCGCATGGTCCATTGCATCTGCAATGCTGCTGACGGCCCCAGTTTTCTGCATCAAGCGGCGCAAATCAATCTCTAAATAGCCCGGAAAATCTTTGCGCTGCAAGACCCGAAACAACAGGTCTGCCCACACTTCGGGCTTGGGATAAAAGCGGACCAAGGTCTCGAGCGTGCTGACGTAGCCCATTGAATTTTTAACTTGCTGGTAAGCATTGGCCAGCAGCCGGATATCGATTTCGTCCGGCACGCGGCCCGCAGCCAACTCAGCTGCAAGGCGGGGCTGCAGAATGTCCACTGCCGGTTGGTATTGGCCCGAAAGGTACAGGGCCTGACCCTGCAACTGCTTGAATTGATCGCGCTGGCCACCCAAGGCCAAATAACGCCCGGCCCAGAGGGCGGTATCGGCGTATTGCTTGGCGCGGTATTGAATCAGCACCAAGTTTTCCATCAGGGCCAGCCGGTCGGCCACCGTGCCGCGTTCTGTTTGCAAGGCTTTTTCGAGGGCCTTGCCCGCAGCAGCAGGATTGCCCGCCGCCAGGTGCACCACGGCGCGCAGGCGTTCAATGGTGAAGACCTCTAGCGGGTTGGCCGCAGGCAATGCATCTACCTCGGCGAATCGAGCCAGTGCTTCGGCATTTTTGTTTTGTTTGTTCAGCTCTTGCGCTTGTTGCAAAGGCTTGATCACCTCGGCGCGCAATGTTTCTGGTTGCTGTGCGGCAACGCTAAGACAAGCCAAAGCCAGCAAGCCCGCCAGCAAAGTACCCGTCAATTTTCGGAGATGTGTCATGTATAAAAAAGTAAACAGAGGCGGCATGCAAAGAGCTGCAACGCCACCGGTCATTCATCTGTTTGACTTTAGAGATCCGCAAGGCTTCCGTCTTAGTCCACTTGGACGAGTAACGGCATCTCAAGGCATTTAATTGCCTCAGTGTTTTCCATAGGTCTCAAAAGTTCGGTGCTTCAACGCCACCGTCCACGCCCAAGATTTTTCCGGTGATCCAAGAAGAGGCGGGTGACACCAAAAACAGCGCGGCAGCGGCGATGTCTTCGGGTTGGCCCAAGCGCCCCAGCGGGGTGCTGGAGACCATGCGCTCTTGGCGCTCGGGAGTCAAAAATGGCGCCAAGGCATCGGTCATGATGGTGCCGGGCTCGATGGCATTGATGCGAACCGCCGGGCCAAAGTCTTGCGCCAGATTGCGCGTCATCTGGTTCAGCGCCGCCTTGGCTGCACCGTAGGCGCTGAAATGCTTTTGCGCATAACGCGCGGCCACCGAAGAGATGTTGACCACGGCACCGCCCCCGGCTTCGCGCATCGCCTTGGCAGTTTTTTGAATCATTAAATAAGCGGGTGTGACGTTCCAAGCCAGCACGGCACTGAAGTCTGGCCCGCCCATCTTGAGCGGATGGTTGGGGCCGGCCCCGCCTGCGTTGTTGATCAGGATGTTGATTTGGCCCAACTCGGCCAAGGTGCGGGCCACCAAGTTGTCGAGTGCCGACTCGTCGCTGACATCGCCCGCCACCGTGATGGCGCGGCGGCCCAATGCGCGGATCTCGGCCGCCACCGCATCTAGGTCGGACTGGGTGCGTGCGGCCAACGCCACATCGGCTCCGGCTTGCGCCAAGGCCAGAGCGCAAGCGCGCCCAATGCCCTTGCCAGCCCCCGTGACAATGGCCACCTGACCTTGCAATGAAAAGAGAGAAGCCATAGCTGTCATATCAAAACCGCGCCTGAAATTGAAAGGTGATGCAAGATCATCCCTGTGTTTGGCTCCTTTGATATGACACAAACGGACGATGTCCACCCCAGTGGCTCGGTTTTAACCTGAACGCATTCAATTTGACGGGAAGCACCCCATGCCGACCAGCGCACGCCAACAATTCATCGTCTCGCAACAAGTGGTTCCGGCCCTGATCAATGGCCTTATCAACGGCGCCATTGCGTGGGCCATGCACCGCCACACGCTCGAATTGGGGCTGTGGGATCGGGGGGCTTATGCCATTGACCTGTTGGCGACGGGCTTTCTTTTGCCCGCCATCAGTTGGTTGATTATTTTGCCGCTGCTGCAACGTCAAGCCGCTGCGGGCAAAGCGCCGATGCTGGCAGGTCTGCCCCGCCCCTGGCTGCTGCGCTGGATGCCCTCTGCCCGCTGGGGCGGCACGGCCATGATCGGCCTGATGGGCATGCTGCTGGTGGGCGGCGGCGTGGTGCTGGCACTGCAATTAGCAGGCAGCCCAGACTTTTCGGGCAGCGCGTATGCGGTGTTCAAAACCGCATTCGGGGGCTTGGTGACGGTGCTGCTGCAACCGGTGATGGTGTTTGCGGCGTTGGAGGGGCTTGAACGGGCGTGAGGGCCTACCCCGTAACCACCCCACGAATCATCTGCACAAAGTTCTCGTTATAGGGCGGCAGCATGCCCCATTCGCGGCGTGGGTCGTGGGCGCCTGCGCTGTACACGCTGCGCGCATGGCTGAACTCTAAAAAGCCTTCGTGGCCGTGGTAGTGGCCCATGCCGGATGCGCCCACGCCACCAAAAGGTGCGTCGTGCAGGGCTGGGTGCATGGTCACGTCGTTGATTGAGACACCGCCCGACAAGGTGTGGTTCAGCACCCAAGCTTGTTCGGTGGCATCGGTGCCAAAGTAATAAAGCGCCAAGGGTCGTTCACCTGCATTCAATTCGTCCACGGCTTGCGCAATGTCGGTGAAAGTGCGCAGCACCAGGGCCGGACCAAAAATTTCGTTGCGGGCAATCTCGCTTTCGGGTGCCGGGTTGACCACGATGCGCAAGGGCATGCGGCGCGTGCTGACGCTAGCCGTGTCTGGCCAGTCACCGGCAATCACCACGCGTGCGCCGCGTGCGCCTGCGTCGGCCACATAAGATTCCACCCGCGCAAAATGCTGCGCGTTGACCACGGGCACCACATCGGCGTTGTCGGCCAGGCTTGGGAAAAGCCCGCTGTAGTGGCTTTGCAAAGAGGCCAGCAGCGCTTCGGCCTGCGATTCGTGGACCCAGACCACGTCGGGCGACACGCACAGTTGGCCCGAGTTGGCGCTTTTGCCTACGGCAATGCGTTCGGCCGCATTGGCAATATCGGCCCCGCTGCCCACCAGCACGGGCGATTTACCGCCCAACTCCAGGGTGACGGGCACCAGGTTTTCTGCGGCGGCTTTCATGATGAGCTTGCCCACACGGGTGGAGCCGGTAAACACCAAGTGGTTCCAGGCTTGGCGCGAAAACTCGGTGGCCACCTCCGGCCCGCCCGTGACCACGGCCAGTTCTTCAGGCTGAAAAAATTCGGGCACCACGCGGGCCAACAATTCGGCCGTGCGCGGGGCGATTTCTGAGGGCTTGAGCACCGCCCGGTTGCCTGCGGCAAAGACGCTGGCCAAGGGTGACAACAAGGTAAACAAGGGCGCGTTCCAAGTGCCAATGACGCCGACCACGCCCTTGGGTTGGTACTTGACCCAGGCGGTGGCCCCAAAATTGTCAAAGGGGGCGACACTGGGCCGCGTTTGGTCGGGCATCCACGCCTCTAAGTGGTCGCGGGCGTGCTTGAGCGAGCCCAGCGACCCGGCCACGTCGTTCATCATCGAGAAAACAGCGGGACGGCCTCCAAAATCATCCCCCATGGCCTGACAAAAAGCATCGTTGTGCTTGACCAACATATCGATCACGCGTTGCAGCCGGTCGCGGCGGGTGGCAGCACTGACCGGCCCCTCGGCTCTAAAAGCAGCCTGCTGCCGGGCAAGTAACAAGGGCAAAGACGGGGCGGCAAGGGTGTCGGACATGGGCTCTCCTGATTTTGGGCCTGAAATTGGCGGTTGTACCCGCATGCTAACGGCCTTGATTTGGCTCTGCTTAGTCTGAAAAGACGATGTTACGCAGGGGCAGCGCCATGAACATGCGGCATGAACACTGCACAAACCCCTGGCGTCACTTGGCGAACCCACCTGAGTCTGGCGCTGTTGGCGCTGGTTTATATTTTTTCGGTCATTGACCGTCAGGTCATCGCCATCCTGATCCAACCCATAAAAACCGAGTTTGGGGCCACCGACACCCAAATGGGTTTGCTCAGCGGGCTGGCGTTTGGCCTGTTTTATGCCGCCTTGGGTGTGCCCGTGGGCAAACTGGCTGACCGCTACAACCGCAGTTTGATCGTGGCGGTATGTTGTTCTTTGTGGAGTGTGGCCACCTTGGCCTGCGGGCTGGCCACCCAGTTTTGGCAACTGTTTCTGGCCCGTATGTCAGTGGCCATTGGCGAGGCGGGGGGCATGGCACCGTCCATCTCGGTGGTCTCAGACCTGTACCCGCCGCGCCAGCGTTCTATGGTCATCAGTTTGTTCATGACCGGACCGCATTTGGCGGTGGTCATCGGGCTCGCGCTGGGCGGTTGGATAGCGCAGCAATACGGTTGGCGGGCCACGTTTATTTTCTTTGGTGCCCCCGGCATTGTTTTAGGTTTGTTGGTCTGGTTGTTTGTCAAAGAGCCTGTACGGGGTGGCTTTGATGCCCCTTTACCCCCTGTAACCCCTGCCGCGAACGCCACGACAACAGACAAGCCTGTCGCCACCGAGTCACTTTGGCGGCAAGTGCTGCGCCTGATGACCATCCCGGCCTTCAGGTGGGTGGGCTTGGCGTGCGGCATGGCCGGTCTAGCCGGGTATGCGTATGGCGTTTGGACTCCGAGCTTTTTGGTGCGCACGCATGGTTTGAGCCTGGCCCATGCCGGGTTGATGTTTGGTGTGGCCAGTGGTTTTGGGGCCCTGGCGGGCGGTTTGAGCAGCGGCTGGTTGTGCGACCGTCTGGTCACGCGTGATGTGCGGTGGCAACTGGGCCTGCCGCTGATTGGAGTGCTGGTGTCCATTCCTTGCGCCATCGCCTTTTTGCTCTGGCCTGCCAGCGGTTATTGGCAAATGGGGCCTTTGATGGTGCCGCACGCCATGTTGTTTGCCAGCATCTTCGGGTTTTTTGCCAGCTGGTGGCCGTCTTTGTCTTACAGCGCCATCAGCCACATGGTGCGCGCCTCCGAGAGGGGCGTGGCCGCTGCGCTGCTCAACTTTTTCATCACGCTGTTCGGCATTGGCATGGGGCCATTGCTAACCGGCGTATTGAGTGATTTGCTGACCCCCATGTTGGGCTTGCAGGCGCTGCGCTGGTCGCTGGTTTGCGTGATGTTGTTGATGATTCCGACGGCTATTTTGTTGGGCATGGCGCTGAAGCCCTACCGGGACCAATTGGCTCAACTTGGCCGCACCAGTAATGCCGGACTGGCCTGATCCCCACATGGCGGGCGATGCAATGCAAACCCAGCAGCCCCCTGTAGCCCTTGCAGCGGCTGTAGCCCCCGTGGTGTTGGTGACCGGTGCCAGCCGGGGCATTGGGGCGGCAACCGCCTTGGCTTTTGGCCGCGCCGGGTGGCGGGTGGCCATCGTGGCCCGCACACACACCGACCAGCAAAACCTGCCGCACCAATTGCGCCGCCCAGACGGCCAATTGCTGGCGGGCAGCCTGACCACCACCGCCGCCGCCGTGCAAGCGGCGGGCGCACAAGTGTTTGCCCACGCCATGGACTTGATGTCGACCGCCTCGATGGATGCCGCCCTGGATGCGGTGCTGGGACATTTTGGCCGCATTGATTTGTTGATTAACAACGCGGTTTACCAAGACCGCGAGGTCAATGCCCTGCTGTTGGCGCTGGACGATGACGCGCTGCAACGCAGCTTGTTGGGCAATGTGGTGGCCCCTTTTCATTTGGTGCGCAAACTGCTGCCCCACATGCTGGCGCAAGGCGGGGGGCAGTTCATCAACGTGTGTTCCGGGGCTGGTCAATACGACCCACCTGCCCCGGCCAACGCGGGCGGCTGGGGCTTTGCTTATGGCGCATCCAAGGCGGGCCTGGCTCGGCTGGCTGGGTGCATTAACCAAGAGCACGGCGCGCAAGGGGTTCGCGCTTTCAGCGTCAACCCGGGTTTGGTGACCACCGAGGCCGTGACCGCCACTTTGGGCGACGACGGCGTGTTAGCCAAGCGCTATGGGGCCATGTCGCCACAAGCCATCGCGGCCAGTTTGTTGTGGCTGGCCACCGACCCCCGCGCCCCAGCTTTAAACCGCAAGCCCGCGCTGATTGAGCTACAGGCTTTGGTGCGCGAACACGGCCTGGAGGCCTGAAAACTGGCTTATTGACTTTCTGGCTGGCTGGGTAGCGGGGTGGCCGGGTGGCTCACCCGTTAAGGAGCACCCAGACGCCTGACCGCCGGGTGTTGGCGGGTCAGCGGCACACGGTACGGGCCCCAAACTGAATTGAACAACAGGTCGCCATCGGGCAAAAACTGCAAGATGGCATAAGCCCCGTTGCCCTCATTACCCAGTCCCATTTGGGTTTCAAAGACAGTTTGGCCTGTATTCCAGTCGAGGCCAGTCACGTTCCAGCCCTGCGCCGAGTCGAATCCATTGACATAGGCCACGCCCGAGGCGCTGCTCATGATGGGCACCATGCTGACCGAAACCACGTCGCCCCTGGCCCAGACCGAGCGCAAGCTGCGGCTGGCCGAATCCCACTGCACGCGTTCGACGCCTTTGGGCACAGGGTTCACCGGGCCCAGCGTGAACACATCAATGATCTTGTCGGGGTGGCCATGCATGACCACGTTGTTGACCACAAAAGCCCCCTGCCCGCTGACCACCACCGATTGCTCGGACTGCACCCAAGAGGTGTCAGTTGGCAGCCCTGCCGTGATCGGCAACACGCTGGCCACCCGCCGCGACGACGCATTGGGTAAGCCTTTGAAGTCTGCGGGAATCGCGTCGCGCCAGAACGCCACCAATTTCATGCGGTTGACGCCGTCGGTGATCAACACCAAACGGTCTTCGCCGGGGGCAAAGCCCATCAAGGTGGGGGTGGAGCCAGTGCCAGTGCCCGCCTTGATGGCCGGGGGCCAGTCGCCGCCGTCGTATTCGGCACGCCAAGCACCATCGGCCTCAGCGTCCGAAATGTTTTGCCCGGTCCAGGCCAGCTTCATCATCAAGCCGGGTTTGCGCGGCATTTTGCTGCCGGTGGCCACATAAATGTGTGTGCCTTCGGTGGCCATAGAGTTGGTCAAAAACTGTCCGGCAGGCAAGCTGTAACGGTGCGTTTTGCCTGGCATGCGCCGGTCCATGACGGCAATCGCGTTGGTGGAGCCAATGACCAAATGGCCGTCCGAGGTCATGTTCATGCCCACCAGGTGCAAGAACTTGTGTTCGCCCAATTGGTCGGGCTCAAACACCTTAGAAAAATCAACCCGGTGTTTGACCTCCAGCCCAGCGGCTGGGTTGGCCGGGTCCTTCAGGCCAACGCCATTGACCCAAGTGCCTGCGTTGGCCCACACCACGTTGTCGGCATCTACCAAGGCATAAACCCCGGTCGGCATGACCCCACCCGGATTGGGGCCCAGCACGTCTTTGATCAGCTCTGCCGCTTGCTGAATGCTGGTGTATTTGGGGGCCATCAGCCGCTGCAATTGGGCGGGTGTGCGCCGCACCACGCCGGGCAGCGTGATGTCTGCCAAGGATTCCCAGCGGCCTTCGCGAGTGTCGATGTAAGCCACCCGGTCGGTCGATACCGACCACATGAAACCTGGCGTCGTGGACGCATAGGTCATGTTGTTTTGCGGCCCACCCAAAATCGGTTTCAGCTGGGTCAGGTCCACTTGAAACTTGCCGCGCGGCACGGCATAGGGAATGGCATCACTTTGCGATGAGTCGAAGTGGGTCACGCCATACACGGCGGCCGACAGATGCGGGTTGCGCGGCGGCTCGGCAGCCTGAACAGCCAACATGCCCCCCAAAACCACGCTCCCGAACAAGGCTTTCAAGCACTGGAATCCAGTCAACATCAAGCAGCTCCCTTTTTTTTTAGAATTCGCAAGCCTTGTGGCTTGTGGCGTACTGAGTGGCCCAGCGGTAATCGGCTTTGCCCGCCGGGCTACGCTGCACCCTGTCGGTCAAAAACACCGCTTTGGGCACTTTGTAACCCGACAAACGTTCGCGGCAAATACGCTCGAACTCGGGGCCTTCAAAGGCATGTCCGGCCGCGATCTCCACCACCGCCGCCACTTTTTGGCCCCAGCGGTCATCGGGCAGGCCCACCACCAGCACATCGGCCACGGCGGCATAGCGCCGAACCGCTTCTTCGACTTCTTCAGGAAAGACCTTTTCGCCCCCCGTGTTGATGCACTGAGAGCCGCGTCCCAGCACCACGATATTGCCGTCTTCGTCAATGCGGGCGTTGTCGCCACTGAGCACCCACAGGCGGTCTTGGACCGTCACAAAGACTTCAGCGCTCTTTTTGGCATCGCCGTAATAAGCAATGGGCGTGTAGCCGTTGCGCGCCAAAATGCCGATGTCGCCAGGCTGGTTGAGGATTTGCCGGTCCTCGCTCAACACCGCCAAATCTGGGCGGGCCTTGAGCACCATGAAGCCATCGCCCTTGGTGGGCTTTTCGCCACTGCCCATGAGCCCGGTTTCGGACGATCCCATGCCGTTGGACAGCGCAACGTGGGGCAGCGCCGCCTTGAGGCGCTGCTGCAACTGGGCCGACAACACGGCACCGCCGTTGCCCACCACCATGAGCCGGTCGAGCTGCCAGCGGCCTGGGTGCGCCTCTAGTGCCTTGACCAAGGGCAGCGCCATGGCATCGCCCACCATCGAGATGATGTTGATCTGGTCGCGTTCAATGATGTCCAGAATGTGCTCGGCGTCAAAGTGGTGCTGGTCATTCACCACCACCGCGTGCCCGGCCAACAAACTGATGAGCGAGCCCCACATGGCGGCCCCGTGCATCATGGGCGCAATGGCAAAAAAGCTTAAGGGCGGCGCACTGGCCACCAAGGCCGCCAGGTCTTCGGGGCTTTCAATCGGTGGGCGCTGAAAGTAAATGCCGCCACCGCCCAGTGCCCCCATAAAAAGCGACTTGTGCGGCCAAACCACACCTTTGGGCATGCCCGTGGTGCCGCCGGTGCACAACAGGTACTGGTCGTTGTCGCTGCGCCCGGGAGCCGAGAGAGTGGTGCTGCCCAAAGCCAGCAAAGCCTCGTAAGGCGTCACACCAGCGCCAACATTAACCCCTGCCCCGTTGCCCGCCTGCACTTTCAGTCGCAGTTTTGGCAATTGATCGGCGATTTTGCCAACCTCGCCCGCCACGCTCTCGTCGAAAAACAAGGCCTTCAGTTCCAGCGAGCCCAGCAGGTAATGCAGTTCCTCGGCCACATAGCGGTAGTTGACATTGGCCGGCACCGCGCCGATCTTGCAGCAAGCCAGAAAAGTTTCGAGGTATTCGGCCGAATTGAAGAGTTCGATGCCGACGTTGTCACCCCGCCCAATGCCCCGGTTTTGCAGGGCCGATGCCAGGCGGGTGGCGCGCTGGTCGAGTTCATGAAAGCTCAAGTGCTGATCGCCACAAATAAAGGCAGTCCGGTCCGGTACGGCCTCAGCCACCACTTCAAACAAGTCGGCCAGGTTAAAAGTTCTTGTCATGGGCGCCTCTCCTTGGGGCGTATTTTTTGAATTTCAGCCTTAAATACTCCAATGATCTTGCCCCAAGCTCATCGTCCAAACGTAGTACCGATCCCGTTTGCACTCAATTAAGGGGGTAAATTTCGCAAAAATCGTCCAAATAGGGGATGTCAGCCAAGACCAGAGCCTCCATGATGAAATCTTTACAAGCACTTTTTGTTTGGAGACTTTATGGCTACGTCCAAAGATTACCGACTCGGCGAATACACCTTCCCACGCGGCTGGTTCATGATTGCCGACGCGGAGGAACTGAATACCCACAAGCCCTTGGCGGTTCGTTTCTTTGGCAAGGACTTTGCCCTGTACCGTGGCCGCGCCACCGGCAAGGTGGTGTTGCTGGACGCCTATTGCCCCCACATGAAAACCCATCTGGCGGCGCCCAACAACACCTCTTATGTGGTGATCGACGGCGGCGGCAGCAATGTGGACGGCGACGGCATCCGCTGCCCCTACCATGCTTGGCGCTTCGGGCCGGACGGCAAGTGCGACGACATTCCGTACCACACCGGCCCCATTCCGGCGGCCGCCTGCGTGAAGAGCTGGACCGTGGTGGAGAGCTTGGGTGCCATTTGGGTCTGGCATGACCCCGAGGGTGGCGACCCCGAATGGGCGCACCCCAGCCTGCCCCAGTGGGACGACAGCTCTTGGGTGCGCGGCCATTGGGACCATCTGGGTGTGCTGAACCAGCACCCCCAAGAAGTGATTGACAACATTTGTGACTACGGCCACTTGGGTCCGATCCACGGCTCCACCGTGGACCGCTACGAAAACGAGTTCAAGGGCCACACCGCGACACAACGTCAATGCGGCGGTCACCGGACCTTGACGGCGGCCGATGGCTCTGGTGCTGTTTTGCACACCGACACCACTTACCACGGCCCGGGCGTTTTGATCTCTTACCTGACCGGCATGTTCGAGACGGTGTTGTTGATCATGCACACCCCCATCGACGATGGCTCCATCAAGGTTTGGCACTCATTGATTGTCAAGTCGCCTGCAGGCAACGCCAACGTAACCACCGCCGACTTGGTGGCAGCACGCCAGTACCAAGAGTCGAGCCGTCTGGCTTTTGCGCAAGATTTCGAGGTCTGGGTGAACAAAGCCCCATGCCTGAATGGCTTGTTTATCCCCAGCGACGGCCCCTTCATGAAGGTGCGTATTTGGTACAAGCAGTTCTACAACCCACGCGCCAAAAAACACGAGTTCTTGGAGCAATGCGAGGGCGTTTATGTGCCGCGTGGCGCTGTGGCTTACACCCAGCCCGCCGAGTCGGCAAGCGCCCCAGCCGCCTAAAACCTTGAGGGCCACACCATGACCGCCAAAACACCATCTCCCTCTGGGGCCAACACCCCAGCAGACGCCCCAGCATCGGGCTTGGGTTCGGCACCGGGCATTGCCCTGCTGATTCTCACGCTGGCTGCCACCGTGCAGTTTTTTGACCGGGCGCTGATGGTGGTGATTTTGGAGCCCCTTAAACAAGAGTTCAGCCTGACCGATGCGCAACTGGGTTTGCTTTCGGGCCTGAGCTATGCAGCCGCTTTTGCGCTGGCGGGCATTCCGTTTGGCTGGTTGGCCGACCGCGGCAACCGGCGCAATTTGCTGGTCGGGTTGTTGGCGGCTTGGAGTGCGCTGGTGGCTTTGGCCGGTTCGGCCAACAGTTTTACGGCCTTGGTACTGACTCGGGTGGGCATTGGCGCGGCCGATGCCGGAGGCCAGCCTTGTTCGGTGTCGATCATCTCAGACCTGTACCCCAGCCAACGGCGCGCCACCGCGGTGGCAGTGTTCTTTCTGGGCGTGCCTTTGGGCATGGCCTCAGGCTTTATGGTGGGGGCCATGGTGGCCAGCCAATACGGCTGGCGCATGGGCTTTTATTTAGTGGCTGTGCCCGGCGTGCTGCTGGCCTTGCTGATGCTTTTGCTGGTGCGTGAACCCAAGCGCGGGGCCAGCGACGGCCTGAGCCCGGCCAACGCCCCTGCCCCGTCTTTGGGCGAAACCTTGCGCTTCATGCGCGGCCAGTCTTCACTGGTTTACCTGATGGCGGCCTCGATTTTGGTCACCGCTTCGTCGTCGGCCATGATGTCCTGGATTGGCTCTTTGTTGGTGCGCAGCCATGGCCAAAGTCTGGAAAACGTGGGTCTGATCACCGGGCTTTGCATGGGCGGGTTTGGGGCCCTGGGCACGCTGTTGTTTGGCTGGCTGGCCGACCGGCAAGGCGCGCTGGACATGCGCAACCAACCCCGCATGATGGCCATAGCCGCTGCGGTCATTGCCGTCAGCGGCACGGCGGTATCCCTTATGCCTACGGTGTGGGGGGCAGCGGCTTCGTTGGCACTCTTTGCCTCATTGGTGGCAGGCCTGAATGGCCCAACCTATGCCTTGACTCAAAGCCTGGTTCAGGTGCGCATGCGGGGCACCTCCATGTCGACCTTGGTGGTGTTGCTAAACCTCGTGGGCGTGGGCGTGGGCCCGGCACTGGCGGGCGTGCTGAGTGACTACTTTGCGGCCTCTTATGGCAGCGAATCGGTGCGCTGGGCCATGGTTTGTGTGTTGTTGCTGAACCTGCCCGCAGTGATCTTGTTTGCGCGTGCCGCACGCTCGATCAAAGCCGATCTGGTTCGCGCGCAGGGGTAAGCCCGTTAAGGGCGACGGTGTGTGACTTGGGTGGCCATCCACACGCTGGCGTCCATGTCGCACAAATGCCCCATCGATCTAGCCACTTGGGTGCGCACGTCTCCTGGCATGATGGCCACGCCCAGGGCTTCGGCGTCCTGGAACCACCATTCCACAATGGCATCGAAGTCATAACCCACCGGGCGCTCTAGCTCAACAACATTCAACACAACACGACCGGTTTGCGGCCACGGTGTGGGCAGCTTGGCCAAACCTTCCACAAACTCAGCCGGCGCCAGCCCGGGTACACTGCGCACAAAACCGACCAGCAGCGCGTTGCCGGGGGGCAAGTCAGTCAACACTTGCTCATGCGCCACCAAGGTGAAATCACGAACATAACGGTCAAACACACGGGGTTCATCGGGTCGCATGATGGCGCGTGTTTCGGGGTCGTTCCAGATGTCAGAGGCCACCCCCAGATCGCGCAGTTGCAGCAGGTTCACGCCGTCGTAATCGGTGTTGGCACCGCTCGGGTTGCCGCCCATGATTCGGGTGCACTGGGTTACGCCCAGCACTTTGTCTTGCACGTTGCGGCATTGCCGCCCCAGCGCAGAGTGTTCGCGCCAGGCTTGGGCAAAGTCACCCTCAGCCAGCGCCGGGTTACGCCGCGCCAAATAAATCATCTTCCACTGCACGGGGTCCGGGTGTTGCGGGAATGGCATTTGAGAGGTCATGGCGCGTCACTCTTAGGTTGATGGGGCTCAGATGGATGCGGTTTTGCCTGAGTTTGGGTGGCTTTGCGGTAAGACGTGGGGTAGGCCCGCATGGCGCAGCCAAAGGCAAACATGGCTGGCAGCATCATGCTGGACATGCCCAGCAGGGCGTAGCGCAAACCGTCATAGCCAAAGCGCGTGCTCAGCAGGTCGCTGAACCAGCCCGTCAAAATAGCCCCCATGCCATTGCCCACAATGGCCCCGGCCAACAACACCATGGCATTGGCCGTGGCGCGCCGCTGGCTAGGCACCACCAGGCTCATGGCGGCATAAGTGGGGGCCGCCCACCAGGGCAGAAAAAACGAAAAAACCCACACCAACACGGACGCGGGCACCAGAGCCCCCGAGGGCAACAACAAATAGGCCACACCAAACACCAAGGCCAGGCCCAAGCCCAGCACCGGCACGCCCATCTGCCAGCGCAGGTCGCGCCGCACCAGACGGTCGGTCAGGGCCCCGGCCACCAGTCCACCGGCCAGCGACATCAAGGCCGCACCGCCCGAAATCCAGCCCGCGTGCTGCAAGCTCAGGCCATGGTGGCGAACCATCAGGGCGTTGTTCCAGGTGCCAAAGGAATAGGCCGACAACAAAGCCAGTGCCGCACCCAGAATCGTCCAACGCATAAAGGGCTCGGCCCAAATAGCCGCCACAGCCCCGCGCCGTTGCACTGGAGGGGCCTGACGCAAAGACTCAGGCACGATGCGCAGGGGCTCGCGCACGGTCCAGTGCAGCAACAGCGCCATCAAGAGCGAGGTTGAGCCAATCACGACCATGGTGATGCGCCAACCATAGTTTTGCGCCAACCATGAGCCCAGCACCAACGCCAGCAAAGCCCCCAGACTGGCCCCGGCACCCAACACGCTCATGGCCCGCGCGCGATGGGCCGCAGGATAGATGTCGGCCAACATGGACATGGAAGCGGGCGTGCCCCCGGCGTCGCTGACCGCGCCCCCGGCCCGGCTGAACATCAGGGATAAAAAGCCCACCGACGCGCCGCCCATCAAACCCAGTACACCGCCCAAACCCCGGCAAAACGCAATCAGGCTGCGGCGCTCCCGGCGGTCGGCCAAGCGCCCCAAAGGCACCCCCAGCACGCCAAAGGTCAGCGCAAAGCCCAGGCCGGTGACCAAGCCGATTTGCAGGTCGGTCAAACCAAACTCCTGCTTCACCGGTTGGATGACCACCGACAGGATTTGCCTGTCCATAAAGGCCAACGCCGACATGAGCGTGAGCATGGCCAAGATGTACCCGGGCCGGGTCGGCACGGGCAGGTTTTCAGTCTTCATGCGTCCAACAGGGCTCAGAGGTCTCGCTTGTCGGCAACCGGTTGCTCCAGGCCATAGGGCTTGACGGCCCACAAGAAGTAACAAGTGCCAATGGCAAAGCAAATGCCCGTGCTGGCGACCAAGGACCAGCGCAACGCTTCGTTGCCAAACACCGGAACCAAATAATCACTCAACAGGCCAATGGCCACGGGACCGATGCCGCCGCCAAACATGATCAAACCGAGATTGAACACGGCCAGACCCGAGGCACGGCGGTGCGGGGCAATCAAATCGGACATGGACGCGTAAACCGGCGCGGCCCACCAGACGGCCGTGAAGCCAAAAAGCAAGTAAAAGCCAATGGCGTGCGGGATCAGCAGGGTGCCGACTTGCCAATTCTGGCCTGCGGGCATCAGGAAAAACGCCACGCCCAAGGGCAAGGCCAGCAAACAACCCAGCGCTGGCACACCCAAACGCCAGCGCACATCGCGCCGGGTCAATCGGTCACACAACCAGCCACTGAACAATGAGCCCAAGGCTGCGGCAAAACCACCCAGCAAGCCCATCACGATGCCGGCACCTTGCAAGGTCATGCCGTGCGAACGCACCAAAAACGCAGGTGTCCAGATGCCAATGCCGTACCCGGCAAAGCCCATCAGGATGGCCCCCAACGTAATGCGCCTAAAGGAGGCCGAAGACCACAGGTCGCGCACCATGCTGACAATGGGCTCGACTGGCGGCGGGGTCTCTTGCCGGGTGGCGTCTGTCTGCCAATGGCCACGGCGAGGCTCAACCCCCGAAAAGCGCAGCAAAAATGCCGCCAACAGACCCGGCAAAGCCATCCATATAAAGGCCGAACGCCAGCCGTAGTGCTGCGCAATCCAGCCGCCCGTGGTCAAGCCCAGCAGAATGCCCAGCTGTGGCCCCAGCAAATAAACCCCCATGGCCCGGCCACGCTGTTGCGGCGGATAGTGGTCGGCAATCATGGAAATAGAGGGTGGGCCGCCCCCGGCCTCACCCACCGCCACGCCGACACGGGCCAGCGCCAGCGACCAAAAACCCACAGCCATACCGCACAAAGCCGTCATGGCGCTCCAGGCGGCGCAGCAATAGGCCACAAAGTTACGGCGGTTGGTGCGGTCAGCAAATCGCCCGAAAGGAATGGCCAGCGCGCTGTAAAACAGCGCAAACGTCAGCCCGCTGAGTGCGCCCATGGCAGTGTCCGAGACATCAAACTCCTGCTTGATCGGCTCCATCAGGATGCCCATGATCTGCCGGTCGATGAAACTCATGGTGTAAACAAACAGCAGCAAAAACAAGGTGTAGTGGCTGCGCCATCCGTGAGCGGCTTGGGTCATGAAATGAATCCTGGTCGGTAAAACGGGCTGTGGTCAGCGGGCAATGCCCTGACAGGAACTGCAGCCATGGGTATGGCAACAGTCCTTGATATTGAGGGATGGCTTGCATTTTGGACGCTCGCGCCCCGGTTGCATCGTCTGACCGGACGATGGGGGTACTCAGGGGAAAAGACCGAAATGAATCCCCCCAAATTTGAACCAACACCTTACCCAAGCAGGCAAGGATTGAAATTAATCATCCGGGATGCGACAGGTAGCGGAGACTAGATAGATAAAAGTAACACTTGTAAGCTACCTCTTCCAATTTAGATACCCACACATTAAAATACAACTAAATTATTCATTTAATTTTATGAAGTTGTTATTTTATATATAAGGAAATATTGATGATCCGCACCTTAGCTTTCATCTTTGTGTCTGCAATAGCTTCCACAGCTTGGTCGCAGACTCAACTCAGCCCCAAACAAATAGGAGGAGGCTCGCTACCAAACAATGTTCAAGATATTATTTTTTCCGTCGGCAATGGCAATTGGGTTGGCGAGGTTGTTTTACCCAAAACAGGTCTCCCAAATGCAACTATCAAAGTAATTCGAACCTCTCTTTGGGCTGCATCTGTTTTACAGAATAACGCTTCAAATGTTCCTTTGCATTCATTGCCGCTAGTAGCCGGTGTAGCGCAGACGTACAAATTTTCCAGTACCAATAACCAGTGGGAACTCACCAGCTTAACAAAAGTCAATGTCGTCAACGGCGATCAATCTTTGCAGGTGCCCACAACCCAAAATTTTGCATCCAGCGTGTTTTTAAATCGTAGTAAATGGGTGCCATTGGTGGTGCTGCCAGAAACGGCGATAGATGGCGCACTTATTTTTGTTAAATCTGAAGCACTTAAGAACAGTAAGATCGCGCCTGATCATGTTTTGCATGAGCGAAGGATGCGTTTAAAAACCGGGGACGAATACGTTTTTGAATACTCATCCAGCATGCGCAAGTGGACTCTGGCCAAAAGTCCAAAAACTTACTTGGCTTGGCAGAGCCTAAAAAATGGCACGATGCCGACCCCCGATTACCCAAAAACTTTTTTAACCATCCCCAATGGTTATGTAGGTGAGACCATTAAATTGCCTCAATATGGGTCCAATCGCGATCATCTGATCATTACTTCGAATGAGGTCGGGACGAACAGAATCAGTAATTTCGGCGTGAGTTCAAGAGGAACCATGAATATAAAAAAGGGGCAATTCTACGAATTTATATGGGATCTCACTACAAGTAAATGGGTGCGTGTAAAGACCGCAAAAACAATACTGAAACTTAACGACTTAGCTTCCGACTTGTTGCCCGCCATCTCAACACCGGTCACTGAAGTGATTGCTTTAGAGGGCGGCGACCTCAAGAAAATGGTCACATTGCCGGACAGTGCGTCAAACGGTGACCGCGTAATATTCAAATCAATGGCTCCTGGCGTGATTCAAATCTACGGTGCAATAGCCTCAACAGTTGGCCCTAACACTGTAGACCAAAACGAAGAAGTGACCTTTGTTTACAGCGGCAGTAGATGGATTAGAGAAACCTTTACCGTCCGGATGTTGTTGATTCATGGAGCAGTTACTTCAGCCAGTATCGGGGCAGAGGCCATGAAAAGTCGGTTAACCGAAGGCCTGAGAATTACCAACCAAGCTCTTAGCTATTCAGGCACCAAATTACGCCTACAAACGGCCGGTTTCATGCAGCATACCGAAATAAGTACCCGCGCAGGCCACAATTTAGAAATGATCCGAAATAATCAAGTCATTCAAACCGAGCGTAACCGATTAAACGCAGACGCAATTTATTTTGAAGGCGCATTTTCAGGCGTTTGTGGTCTTGCCTGGGTCAATACTTATCCCAATGCAAATTACATGACAGCCGTCGGCAGTACTGGCTGCGGCACGGGGATCATGGCCCATGAGTTTGGTCATAACATGGGGCTTCCGCACAATGGGTCATCGGTAAATTCCGTCATGTCCACCACTTATGGACCCAAGTTTCAATTTGCCAACCCCAAAATACTCACCTTACCTTTAGGTGTTGCACTCGGATTCGATTCAACAAATCCCGATGAAGTAAGCCTCATCAATAAAAACGCCGCCGCTGTTTCTAACTTTCGTTAAGTCATCGTGCGTTTTTCTTTCAAATTGGCATGCGGTGTTGTGTTGGGAGCAACGGGCTTTATTTGGTTCGCTTCTACCCCACTAAATCACGACACACCTACACAACCACGGCCAATTGGGTCATCCAACGCCGATTCAAATCCAACAAAAATAGATATTCTCAATTCAAGTTCTTTAGCGATTCCTGAGTATCTTTTAGTGGACAAGTCTATTAAAACGAATCTGCAACGAATTAGAAATAGACAAGTTGATGAACAAATGCTGTTTGCCAATGATGAAGCGATGGAACAAGCCAGGTTGCGAGTAAATTTATTCACGGCCGGTGTGACGCCAGAGGACGCAGCCAGATCCGTCTTGGCGAATGAACACCGCTTAAATGACAACCGTATCTGGTTTTCTTATGACATGTTGGTTCTTGGTTCGCGAGCAGAAGGGGATAAATTTGCTTTACATGTTCCCGATTTGGGCATCGTTCAAGCGGAGATTGAACGGGTTGACAAATTACACGGCCAATATCGCTGGAGTGGACAGATTGTGAATCAGCCAGACAGCCAGTTTTTCATCACACAAGTTTTCAGTGACCAATATGCAATAGGACTCATCAGCACAGCCCAAGGTCAATACCAATTGGAAGCCAAGAGCGGCACGGGTTGGATTGCCAACAGCAAGCTAGAGTTCAGACTGCCCCCAGACGGTCTGGATGGATTGGATCCCGAAGACCCCAAGCATAAGCACTGAGGCTATTGAGACGAACCCCGTTTTTAACTCCGCCTTTCGTCCGCATACGCCTTGATGGCCCAGGCAAAAGCGGCAATGCCCAACGCGAAACAACTGCCGGTGGTGATGGCCAGCGACATGCGCAGGGCTTCAGTGCCCATCCACGGGGTCAGGGCATCGCTGAGCAACCCGACCAACAACGGCCCCAAACCACCGCCCACCATGGTCAGGCCCAAACTGAAAATAGACAAAGCCGTAGCGCGGCGATGCGGCGCAATCAGCTCGGACAAGACCGCATACACCGGGGCCACCCACCAAACGGCCGTCACCCCGAACAACAGGTACCACCCCACTGCGGCGGGCATGGCCAGGCTCCCCAGGTGCCAGACATCCCCGGCGGGCATGAGGTAAAAGCCCAGCCCGGTAGGCAATGACAGCAAACACCCCAGCAGCGGCACGCCAATGCGCCAACGCGGGTCGCGTTTGGCCAGTGTGTCGCAAAGCCAGCCCCCCAGCAGTGCGCCCAAAGCAGCTGCAGTGCCGCCCAGCAAGCCCATGACCGCCCCTGCGCCTTGCAAGCTCATGCCGTGCGAGCGCACCAAAAACGAAGGGGTCCAAATGCCAATACCGTAGCCGGTAAAGCCCATCAAAAGGCCCGCCAGACCGATGCGCATGAACACTTTGGATGCCCACAGGCTGCGCACAATGACGCCAAGAGATTCAACGGGGCCACTGACCGGCGGGGCTTCGCCGTCCCACATACCGCGCCGGGGTTCCACTGAGGTGTAGCGCAGCATCAGGGCGGCCAAAATACCGGGGGCCGCCATCCACAAAAAGGCGGCACGCCAGCCGTGGTGCTGGGCGATCCAGCCCCCCAGCGTCAGGCCAAACAAAATGCCCAACTGCGGCCCCAACCAATAAACACCCATGGCACGGCCCCGCTGTTCGGGAGGGTAATGGTCGGCAATCATGGACAAAGACGGCGCGGTGCCCCCGGCCTCGCCCACGGCAACGCCCACCCGCGCCAGCGCCAGACTCCAATAACCGGTGGCCATGCCACACAGGGCCGTCATGGCGCTCCAGGCCGCGCAGCAATAAGCCACAAAATTGCGCCGGTTGGCCCGGTCGGCATAGCGTCCGAACGGAATGGCCAGCACGCCGTAAAACAGCGCAAAGGTCAAGCCACTCAGCAAACCCATGGCGGTGTCCGAGACCTGAAACTCCTCTTTGATTGGCTGGATCAGGATGCCCATAATCTGCCGGTCAATGAAGCTCATGGTGTAGACAAACAACAGCACCAGCAGCGTGTAATGGCTGCGCCAACCATAGGCGGATGTTTTCATTGGCGGCCTTTTAAGCAGGGTTGGCGGCATGCCCGGCGGGCAGCCCAAATTCGGGCCAATCGCCGTCCACCCAGGTTTGGCAATTGCCCCAGCCCGTGGCCCCGGTCACGGGGTCGTGCACCTCTATCAGGGCATCCCTGAATTGGTTCAAGCGAGCGACGGCCTCGGGCGTTGAACAATCGGCGCAGTAGTCGCCCTCGACCCACAGCGGGCCACGCCATTCCCCGTGGTAGTGGCCATCGAGCCCGTGGTACAGCCCAGCCCCCAGATGAAAGCCCGTGTTGCCCAGCACTTTGACCTGAAATTCGCGCTGGCTGCCGTCCGGCATGGTGAACCCCACTTGGCCGCCCAGCAAGCGTTTGTTGCGTGGGTCGAACTGCAGCCGGGGATCGAGGCGGCGCAAGCCCTGCCGACGCCCATCGGCAAACTCGAAACCGCCCTGCACTTTTTCGTGCTGCCAGCCTTCGCCTGCATACAACAAGTAATACTGGTGAAAACCGTAGTGGCTGCCATCCGGGTTGCGAAAGAGTAGCGGGTTCCAGACCGCCAAAATTTTGGGCGCGTGCGCATCCACCGGATCGGGTTGCAAGTCGGTCATGGGCACACCCACACTGGGACGCACGCCCCACGAGTGGTCTCGCGTCATGAACCATTCATCAGGCGTGACCGTGTGGCGCACGCCCGCCACCTCGATCCAGCCACGCGCCACCCCCATCTGGTGGTAACGGATCTGGTTGGCGCTGTGGCGATAGCCTGTCAAGGTGCGGCGATCTTCACGCTCTTCGGTCACACAGGGCAGCAGGCCCTCCAGAATCAGGTCGTAGGCAATGGGTTGGTGTTCGTTGGCCTCCAACACCACCCGCACTTGTTGCAGGGGCTCGATTATTTCGTAACGCATGGGCCCTACATTCAGGCTGTTGACATCGCTGTTCAGTGCCCGGCTGGCGCGCAGGGTCCATTGCTCAAGCCCTTGCGAGACGCCACCATAGGCATCCACCACGTTGCGATTGACGTATTTGCCAAAGCCAAACCCCATGGACAAACTGCCGTCACGCCGGGCCACCATGCCGCAGACTTTTTCGGTCCAGTTGTAGTCACTTTGCTGGACGCTGGCATGGGTCTCCACAATTTGGTGGTTGAAGTATTCATCCGCATGAACCAAGGGTCCGATACTGCTCATGTTTTTTATTCCTTAAAAATGATGGCGCTCGGCCAGCAACTCCACCAGGCGGCTGCCCCCGTTGCGCAGGTCCATTTCGGCCTCTGGGGGCATCCAGCCGCGCTGGCTAAATATGTGCCCGATGCGCGTCATGACGATGGCAAAACGCCACGCTGAAAACACATCGTAATAAGGCAGGTCTTGCGCGCTGAAGCCGCTGGCACGTTCCCAATGGGCAATGGTTTCCTCGCGCGAGGGCAGCCCCGCCAAGCGCGGCACCCCATAGCCTGTGCACAGCGACTCATCCAGCATGAGCCACCAAGACAAATCGTCCACAGGGTTGGCCAAAGCCGGGCGCTCCCAGTCCAGCATGCCGCTCAATTGGCCGTCTTTGAACACACAGTTGCCCAGCTTGGCATCGCCCCAGCTCAGGCTGACCGCCTCGTGGCGGGGCGCATGGGCCTCCAGCCACTGCAGGCAGCGCCAGAGCAAGGTGTAATGCCGCCCCGAAAGCCCTTCGCTCCAGTGCAGCATGTCCCGGTAATCACCGAGTTGGCGGGCCAGCGCAGACTCGCCCGAGGCGGGCATGAGGAAAGAAAATCCCAGCGCCCGCCAGTCCAGCCGGGCCAGTGCGGCAAGTCCATCTACACCGGCAAACCAGTGCTGGCGCAGTTGCTGGGGTGACAAGTCATGAAACCAGCCCTCTAAGTGATACAGCGGGTTTTCGTTGGGCACCTCCCCCGGCAGGCGACCCATGATGAAGAATGGCGCGCCCAACACGTCGGCATCCATTTCCAAGCCCAAAAGCGGCGGCACCGGCAGCCCGGAGCCTTGCAGCAGTTGCATGGTGCGGTATTGGGCTTGCACATCGCAGTCAGGAAAAACAGCGGCCCCTTTGGGCTGAATGCGCACCACGATGCCCTGGGCTTGTGGCTGATCAGGCCGGTGCAGTTCGCCCAACAACGTGATGTTGGAATACCCCCCAGAGGCGCTTTGCAAATTCTTAACTTGAATGCCTTGCGCGTTTTGAGCGTTTTGATCGCCTTGATCGCTCTGCGCCTGGAGCCATGCCTCGAGTTGTGCAGACACGGCGGTCACATCATTCAGCATAGAGCCCCCGATCGGTGTGGTTTAAAGCCGTGCGCTTCAGTCGTCGACGGGGTTCAGCAAAGCTTTGCCCAAAACCAGGTCAGCCCCTTTGTCGCCAATGACCACCGAGGTGGCGTTGGTGTTGCCACAGATCACGTTGGGCATGACCGAAGCATCGATCACGCGCAGCCCATGCACCCCGCGCACTTTCAAATCGGGCGTGACCACGGCCATGGCGTCATCGGCCCGGCCCATGCGGCAAGTGCCCACAGGGTGATAACCCGTGGTCAGGTGCGGGGCCATCCAGCTGAGCCACTCATCATCGGTTTGCACATCGAGGCCCGGGCGACACTCGGCGTCGATCAGTGTGGCCAAAGCAGGTTTTTGAGCCATGTCGCGCAAGAAACGCAGCGCCCACAGCAAGGCCCGGCGATCGCGCTCGTCTTCCAAGTAGTTCATCCGCAGCACGGGGTGGACATTTATATCCGGCAGCCGCAAACGAATAGAACCCCTAGAAAATGGACGCACCTGATACGGCGCCAGCGTGAGCCCGTCAAAACGGTCTGGCGTGGGGGCTCGGGTTTTGTCGACATGCGCGTCCGGGTCACCGGTCACGGGCAAACCAAACACTTGCACATCGTTGTAAGGCAGTGACGGATCGGTTTTCAGGTAACCGCCAAATTCGGCCGGGGGGCTGGTCATGGGGCCTTGACGCGTGAGCAGATAGCGCAGCACCGAACCCACCAGGCCCATGCCCTGAAACTTGGGGTTCATGCTGGCAACCCCACTGCGCAAACGCCAAGACATCGGCACGCAGCAATGGTCTTGCAAATTGGCCCCCACGCCGGGCAGGTCAGCCACCACGGCAATGCCTTGGTCGTGCAGGTGCGCTGCAGGCCCCATGCCCGAGAGCATCAGGAGTTGCGGCGAATGGATGGCCCCAGCACACAGCAAGACCTCGTTGCGGGCAGCAGCCCATTGCACCGGCCCGTCGCCCACACGGTATTCGACCCCGGTGGCGCGCCCCTGCTCAGTGGTGATGCGCAGCACCATGGCTTGGGTGATGACTTTCAGATTGCCCCGCTTCATGGCAGGCTCGATGGCATTGACCGCGATGGACGAGCGCTTGCCTTGGCGCACATTGACCTGCAAAGTGCCCACACCCCGTGCCGTGCCGTCGTTGAAGTCGTCCACATGCTCCAGCCCAGCTTGTTGCGCTGCAGCAATCATGGCGTGCGTGATGGGGTGAACCGAGGGCAGGTCTGCAGCATGCAGGGGGCCGCCCTGGCCGTGGTATTTGTTGCGAATGCGTTGCTGGTCTTCGGTGCGCACAAAGTAGGGCAGCAAGTTGTTCCAACCCCAACCCTCAGCCCCAGCGGCCACCCAGTCAGCGTAGTCGTGGCGGTGGCCCCGGATATAAATCATGCCGTTGATCGACGATGAGCCGCCCAGCACTTTGCCACGCGGCATCATCAGGCGGCGTCCCCCGGCCCAGCGCTCGGGCTCGGTCATGTGCCCCCAAGAGTGTTTTTTGCTGTAAGTCATGGCACCCCAACCAGCGGGCATGCTGACCATCAAGTCGTGTTTGTGGCTGGCACCGCCCTCCAACATCAGCACTTGGTGCTGACCGCTTTCGGTTAGGCGTGCGGCCAGTTGCCCCCCTGCCGATCCCGAGCCGACGACGATGTAGTCGAATGTTTGCTTGTCTGTCATGCCTTGTTCTATCCCATTGTTTTCAGACTTGAAGTCCTGCGTGGCCACCCATCAAAAGTGCCCTCAGGCACGCCGAACTGTGGCTTGCATCATCTTGAGCAACTTGTTGCTGAAGGGCGGCAGCAGGCCAAGTTTGCGACGTGGGTCCCACCAGCCGGCGTGGTACACCCCGCGCAGGTGGCTGAATTGTGCAAAGCCCTCTGGGCCGTTGTAAACCCCCATGCCCGAGGCCCCGACGCCCCCAAAGGGCACGTCGTTCAGGCCCACATGCAACATGACATCGTTCACACACACACCGCCCGACAAGGTGTGGCCCAGCACATGCTCTTGTTCGGCCCGGTCGCGCCCGAAATAGTAAAGCGCCAGCGGACGTTCACCGGCATTAACTTTGTCCAGTACTTCAGACAAGTCGTCGTAGGCCACCAAAGCCATGGCGGGGCCGAAGATTTCTTCGCGGGCAATGCCGGTTTGCTCAGGTGGGTTCAGCACCAAGTGCAAGGGGCGACGGCGGTCGGTGGCGCTTGGATCGACCTGCCCCAAGGTCTCGATGCGCGCACCGGCCGCACGCGCTTCAGCAATTTTGGCGTCCAGGCGCTGCAGGTGGCGGTCATTGGCCACGCTGGTGATGTCGGGGTTGCCACTGACCGTGGGAAACAAAGTGAGCCAAAGTGCCCGAAACTTATCCACGAACTCGTCCACACGCTCACGCGGCAGATAAACCGTGTCGGGCATGACGCAGATTTGTCCGCCGTTCTGCACCCGGCCCATGGCGATTTTTTCGACCGTCAGATCCAAGTCGGCAGATCGGCCCACGATGGTGGGCGACTTGCCCCCCAACTCCAGGGTCAAGGGCACCAGATGGTCGGCAGCATCGCGCATGATTTGACGCGCCACCCCAGTGCTGCCGGTAAACACCAAGTGGTCAAAGGCTTGCCGAGTAAAGGTTTGGGCCACATCGAGCCCGCCCGTGACCACCGAAAACTCGAGCGGATCAAAGTACTGCGGCACCGCCTCGGCCAGCCACTCCGAGGTGTGGGGCGAGAGGTCCGAGGGTTTGGCCATGACCCGATTGCCCGCCGCAAAGACCCCGGCCAGAGGGGCAAAGATCATGAACAAGGGCCCGTTCCAAGTCCCGGCAATGCCCACCACGCCCTTAGGCTGGTAGCGAAGTTCGGCACGGGCGCCAAACAGATTGAAGGGGAACAAACCTGCACGCCGCTGAGGCTTCATCCACTGGTCCACATGCTTAATGGCGTATTTGAGCGCTTCGATGGGGGCCTGCACATCCATCATGAGCGTGCTGACCGGGTGCCGGGCCCCAAAGTCGTCGCTGATGACTTCACAAATGCGGTCGCTGTTGTGCTTGAGCAATTCAACGCAGCGGCGCAATCTGTCTTTGCGTAGCTTCGCTGAAACCGGTCCTTCGGCCATGAAGGCCGCACGTTGACGCTGCAAATGCGCGGCTATCTGGTCTGCATTCGGTGCAGCCGGCAGGGCGCGAGTGGTCATGAATGTCTCCTGATTGAAAGGGCTTTCGGCAACGCCTCTGTTTCGTCCGGCACCCCAGATGCTCAGACTATGAGCCTCATTCTGTCGTGCGCGACCGATGCGCGCTCACCTCGTTACCCAATTTGGGTAATCACTGGCACGGATTTTCGGGTTTCAAACGAAACTTGTCTTGCAAGCCAGTGATCAGCCATTTAAAGCACCCCAGAAATACAGGAGACACGTCCATGACTTTTGAACTATCCCGGTGGTTTCGGCGCAGCGCCACAGTGCTGCTTTTGGCCAGCGGTGTGGTGGCCGCACAAACCGCCGACCGACCCAATATTGTGATGATCATGGCCGACGACATCGGCCCGGCCAACGTGGGCATTTACACCCACGGCATGATGGTGCCCACGCCCAACATTGACCGTTTGGCCAAAGAGGGCATGCTGTTCACCGACCACTATGCCGAGCCCTCTTGCACCTCGGGGCGCGCCGCCTTCATTACAGGTCAGATGCCGATTCGCACGGGTTTGACCACCGTGGGCCTGCCCGGCTCGCCCATTGGCCTGGACAAACGCGACCCAACCCTGGCCGAACTGCTGAAAGCACGCGGCTACCGGACAGCCCATTTCGGTAAAAGCCACCTGGGTGACCGCGATGCGCATTTGCCGCATGTGCACGGTTTCGATGAATTCTTTGGCAATCTTTACCACCTGAATGCCGAGGGCGAACCCGAACAACGCGACTACCCGACCCAAGCGCTGCAAAAGTACAAACCCCGCGGCATGATCGACGCGGTGGCCGGACAGCCGCCGCGCGACGATGGTCCCCTGACCAAAAAGCGCATGGAAACCGTGGACGACGAGGTGACCGCGCGTTCCCTGAAGTTCATCGAATCTTCGGCCAAAGACAAAGCCCCGTTCTTCCTGTGGCACAACAGCACCCGCATGCACGTTTGGACCTACCTCAAGCCCGAGTCGCGCTACCTGGCTTTGCCTTACTCGTCTGAAGAAGACGTTTATGGCAGCGGCATGATCGAGTTGGACAACCACGTTGGTCAACTGCTCAAGAAACTGGACGATCTGGGCTTGACCAAGAACACCATCGTGATGTTCACCTCGGACAACGGCCCGCAGAGTTTCACTTGGCCCGATGGTGGCACGACGCCCTTCCGGGGCGAAAAAGCATCGACCTGGGAAGGCGGTTACCGGGTCCCCATGCTGGCACGTTGGCCTGCCGCCATCCCAGCCGGGTCGGTTTCCAACGGCATTCAATCGCATTACGACTTGTTCACCACACTGGCATCTGCGGCCGGGGTGCCCAATGCGGCAGACCAACTGAAAGCCAGCCACAAAGTGCGCATTGACGGGGTGGACAACTTGGACCACTGGAAAGGTAAAAAACCGTCTGCCCGCAGCAGCTTTATTTATTACAACGAGCGTGAACTGGTGGGTATTCGTGTGGGGCCATGGAAAGGCTTGCTGAAAGAGCGTGATGGCTTTTTTGACCCGCTCAAGCAAAGTTACGCCTTCTTCAACTTGCGCATGGACCCCTATGAGCAACGCGGTGGCCGCGAATCGCACAAACTGGCTTTGAACAAAGCCTGGATCGGCGGGCAGATTCAAGACTTGTTGACCGAGCATATTTTGAGCCTGCGTGAGTACCCGCCCCGCCAAATGGGCGGCAGCCTGCGCCCTGACGACGTGACGCGTCAACCGCCTGCCAAAGCGCCGTAATTTCTTTCACCCAACCGGTCGCGGCGCGCCAGAATGGTGTTAATTGGCAGCAGATTTAGCCCATAAACTGCTGCAAGTCACCCCCTCAACCGGAACCACAGCGAAGCCATGCCAGACCACTTGCCCGATGCCTTGAGTGAGTTTCCGCACCTGCTGGCCCCACTGAAGGTTGGGGCATTGACCCTGAAAAATCGCATTCTGATGGGGTCGATGCACACGGGATTGGAAGACCTGCCGGGCGGATTTGAAAAGTTGGCGGCTTTTTATGCTGAGCGTGCGCGAGGGGGCGTGGCGCTGATCGTGACCGGGGGCTTTGGCATCAACCCCTGCGCGCTGGGAATGTCGGCACATGCCGAGCATTCGACCTTGTGTACCGAAGCCCAAGCCCTGCGCCACCGGGTGGTGACCGAAGCCGTGCACCGCGAAGGCGGACTCATTGCGCTGCAAATGCTGCATGTGGGCCGATACGACTACGCCACGGGGGGTGTTTCGGCATCGGCCGTGCGTTCACCGCTGTCACCGCATCTGCCGCACGCGCTCAGCCCGACCGAAATTGAACACCTCATTGACGACTATGTCCGTTGCGCCCGGTTGGCCTTGCAGGCGGGTTATGACGGGGTGGAGATCATGGGCTCTGAGGGTTATCTGATCAACCAGTTTTTGGCACCCCAAACCAACCAACGCAACGACCACTGGGGTGGCAGCGCCGAGGCGCGTCGGCGCTTTGCACTGGCTATCGTGCAGCGGGTGCGCGCGGTGGTGGGCACAGACTTCTTGATCATCTTTCGGATTTCATTGCTCGATTTGGTCGAGCAGGGCAGCGACTGGGAAGAAATCACAGCCTTGGCGCTGGCTTTGCAGGCGGCCGGGGTCTCTTTGCTTAACTCTGGCATTGGCTGGCACGAAGCGCGTGTGCCCACGGTGGCCACTTTGGTGCCCCGGGCCGCTTTCAGCTGGGCCACAAGGCGGCTGCGCGAGGTGGTGACGGTGCCTGTGATCACCAGCAACCGAATCAACATGCCCGATGTGGCCGAAGCCCTGCTGGCACGCGGCGATGCCGACATGGTGTCGATGGCGCGCCCTTTTCTGGCCGATGCCGACTTTGTACGCAAAGCGGACGAGGGTCGGGCTCAAGACATCAACACCTGCATCGCCTGCAACCAGGCCTGCCTAGACCAAGTGTTTGCACAACAGGCCGTGAGCTGCCTGGTGAATCCCCGGGCTTGCCACGAAACCGAGTGGCCTGAAGCACCGGATGCCAAGGGTCACCCGCTGCGCGTGGCCGTGGTGGGGGCAGGGCCTGCCGGGCTGGCCTGCGCCACAGAAGCCGCGGGGCGCGGACACGCTGTCACGCTGTTTGACGCGGCAGACCACATTGGGGGACAGTTTGATCTGGCACGGCGCATTCCGGGCAAAGAGGAGTTCAGCGAGACCCTGCGGTATTACCAGCGCCTGATCGCGCAACGGGGTGTGCAGCTGCAACTGGGCTTGCGGGTAGGCCCCCAAGACCTGTCGGGCTTTGACCATGTAGTGCTGGCCACCGGCATCACGCCACGCCAGCCCGAGTTGGCGGGTCTAAAGCACGCCAAAGTGGTGAACTACATGGACGCGATTCGGAACCCTGAGGCACTGGGCCCTCGGGTGGCGATTGTGGGCGCAGGGGGCATTGGCTTTGATGTGGCCGAGCTGCTGAGCGAACCCCGGCACCCACCGGTGACAGACCCATTGGCAAGCTATTTGGACGAATGGGGCATTGACCGAACACTGTCAGGACGCGGTGGACTGGCCCTTGCGAAAACGGACAAGGACATGGCGACAACACCGCCTGGACGTGAAGTTTGGCTATTGCAGCGCAGCCCGGGCAAGCCAGGCCGCCGCTTGGCACGCACCACGGGCTGGATACGCCGCGCGCGCCTAGAGCGGCGCGGGGTACACCTATGGGCCAAGGTGTGCTACCTGAGGGTGGACGACTTGGGCTTGCATGTAGAGGTGGATGGCGAAACCCGTTGCCTGCCGGTTGACCATGTGGTGATCTGTGCGGGGCAAGAATCTGAACGCGCCTTGCTGGCCCCGCTGCAAGCGATGGGCATGCCGGTCAGCGTGATTGGCGGGGCCGATGTGGCCGCCGAGATTGATGCGCGGCGCGCCATAGAACAAGGCATGCGCACAGCGCTGGCACTCTGAGAGTGCCGGCCCGAGGGTCTACTGGCGCTTTTTTGAGCAGCGCCAACCGGCTTAGATTCAGCGCTCCAGTTGGTTAAAGGGCACGCCTTTGTCGGTGCGCGGCTCGGGGGCCAGGCCCAGCACACGCTCACCAATGCTGTTTTTCACAATCTCGTCGGTGCCACCCGCAATGCGCATACCAGCTGAGCCAAACCACAGGCGCTCCACCAGTGCAAAGCGTTCGCCCAACTCGCTGGCAGCCAACACGCCGCGTTCGCCCAACAAATCCATGGCGAAGTAACTGAAGTTTTGCAGCGTTTGGGCCGCCACGTTTTTGGCACCACTCATTTCAGGGCCCGGCTGGCGGCCTTTGCTGAGTGCCGTCAGGCCCCGGCATTGCAGCAACCAAAGGGCTTGGGCGTTCAAATACAGATCGGCCAAGCGTGCGCGCATGCGGCCATCGCGCAGGGCGCTTTGCCCCAAAAATTGGGCTTCGCGCAGCAGTTCGGCCAGGGTGCGCCAGAGCTCGGCAGGCATGACGCCCCCAATCGACAAGCGCTCGCTCATGAGCCCCGTGAGCGTGACTTTCCAGCCGCCGCCCACTTTGCCGACCAATTGGCTGTCGGGCACAAAGACGTCTTCAAAAAAGACCTCATTGAACTCCGACTCGCCCCCGGCCTGCCGGATCGGGCGCACCGTGACGCCTGGGGTGCTCATTTCGATGAAGAAGGTGGACAAGCCATCGAATTTGGGCAGCGCAGGGTCGGTGCGGGCCAACACCAGACCGTATTGAGCAAACTGGGCCAGCGAGGTCCAGACTTTTTGGCCATTGAGCAACCAGCCTTCACGGCCATCGGTGCAGCGCTCGGCGCGGGTGCGAACCATGCCCAGATCGGAACCAGCACCCGGCTCACTGAGCAACTGGCACCACAAGTGCTGGCCCGTGAGGGCGGGCGCAATGTGCGCTGCACGCACCGCGTCGCTGGCGTGCGCCATGACCGAGGGGATGACCATGCCCAAGCTGACATTGAAGAAGCTGGTGGGCACGTTGTAACGGCCCTCTTCTTGTCGCCAGATCAGCTCTTGCATAGGTGTACCGCCCTTGCCCCCCAGCGCTGGGGGCCAAGTGATGGCACCAAAGCCAGCAGCGGCCTTGCGGGCTTGCCAATCGCGAGCGGCTTGCATGCGGGCTGCTGGGCTGAGATCGGGGCCAAAAAAATCATCGTTGCGTGCCTTGAGCGTGGCGTTGGCATCGAGCCATGAGCGGCACTCCAGACGGAACGCCGCTTCTTCAGGTGAGTCGTCAAAGTCCATGGATCCGGGCAGCACCGGTCCACGTTGCACGGCAACGGCCGGGGTGTCGAGCCGGGCCTCAAGTTCGGCGGCAATGGTTTCGCGCCAGGCGTGCACGCTGCCCAACTGCACGGCCAATTGACGCGCACGGCGGTAATGCAGGTGGCAGTCCAGTTCCCAGGTGTAGCCCATGCCGCCATGGACCTGAATGTTTTCTTGGGCGGCCAAGCTGTAAGCCTCGGTGGCGGCAACACGGGCACAGGCTGCGGCCAGCGCCAGCTCGGGGGCGCCAGTGACGCTGACTGCATCGGCGGTCAAGGCCCATGCCCCGTAGTAGCAATGCGCGCGCGCCAATTGATTTTGGGTGTAAATGTCGGCCAGTTTGTGCTTGATGCCCTGATAAGAACCAATCGTGCGACCAAAGGCTTTGCGCTCACGGGCATAAGCAGCCGACATTTCCAGCGCCGCATCGGCACCGCCCAGCTGCTCAAAAGCCAACAAAATGGCCGCTCGCTGGCGCACACGGTTAAGCAAACTCAGCGTGGCAGGCCCCGGTGCCACGGCGTCCAGCGCTTCAGCGGGCGTGGCCAAAAACGTCAGTGCGGCAAAGGGTTTGGCGGGGTCCAGCGTTTTCAGTGGCCTGCGGCTCACGCCCGCAGACAAGTCGGCCAACACCAAGCAGGGCTGGCCCGCCGTGTTGCAGGCCAGCACCACAGCAAAGGCGGCGCAGCCACCATCCAACACAAGGGGGGCACTACCGGTCAAAGTCTGTCCGTCGAAAACAGGCAGTGGGGTCAAGTCGGTGGCATCGTTCATGGCAGTGACATCGTCCAGCGGAGCGGCCAAAGTGGCGACTGCGCCTTCGGCCACGCGCGGCAACCAGCGTTGTTGCTGCGCCTCTGAAGCCCCCAGCAGCACGGCCTGTGTGGCCAGGTAAAGCGTAGAGGCCAGCGGCAGCGCACCCAGTTGGCGCCCCACTTCTTCGGCCACCACACACAACTCCATCGCCCCCAAACCAATGCCGCCACAAGACTCGGGCAGCATCAAGGTGGTGACACCCAGACTGCCAAGCCCCTGCCAAGCGGCTTCGGCATGGGTAGCGCCTTCGTCGATGACACGGCGTGCCACTGTGACCGGGGACTCTTTGACCAGGAACTTGCGAACCTCGTCACGCAGCATGTTCTGGTCGTCTGAAAAATCAAAGTTCATGGCGGTATTTGGTAACGGTGTTGTGCAGTGCGGTTAAGCGGGCATCTTGCGGGCGGTGTGGCCGTAAAAAGTCTCGCCTTTGGCCGCCATGTCGCGCAGCAATTGCGGGGCACGCAGGTGCTTGCCAAACAGATCGGCCAATCGGTCCGCCTCGGTCACAAAGGCGGCAATGCCAATGCCATCCATGAAGCAGAACGGCCCCCCGGTGTAGGCCGGAAAGCCCACCCCCAGAATGGCCCCGACATCGCCATCGGCTGGGGCCAGCAAAACGCCCTCTTCCATAGCACGCGCTGCCTCGACCGCCTGCACATACAAGATGCGCTGACGCATGTCGTGCGGGTCGGGTTGTTGCGTACGCAAGGGGTACAAATTGGCCAAACCCTTCCAGAGGCGCTTGCCTGTGGTGTCGTAGTCATAAAAGCCTAGGCCCATTTTTTTGCCCAAGCGACCTTGTTCAAACAATTGCTTGAGCACGGGCACAGAGCGGCCAGGTTTGTAGGTGTCTGGAAACTCGCGCGCTTGCGCCTCGCCCGCATGCACCGACAGCTCAATCGACAGTTCGTCGGTAATGGCCAGCGGCCCAACCGGCATGCCCACATGGCGGGCGCAGTTTTCGATCAACGCGGGGGCAATGCCCTCGGCCACCATGCCAATCGAGTCGTCCACAAACGCACCAATAAATCGGCTGGTAAAGAAGCCACGGCTGTCGTTGACCACAATCGGGGTTTTCTTGAGCTGGGCAATAAAGTCCAGCGCTTGGGCCAGCGTGGCGTCTGAGGTTTGCTTGCCCCGAATGACTTCCACCAAAGGCATGCGGTCGGCAGGCGAAAAGAAGTGCAAACCAATGAAGCGTTCTGGGCGTTGGGTGGCTTGGGCCAACAAGCTGATAGGCAAAGCCGACGTGTTGGTGGCCAACACGCAATGTTCGGACAGCACCGCGTCCAAGCGCCGGGTCACCTCGGCCTTGATGGCGCGGTCTTCAAACACAGCCTCCACCACCATGTCGGCATCGCGCAGCAGCTCGTAGTCGGTGGTCGGGGTGATCAGGGCCAATATGGCATCGGCCTTAGCCTGGGTAGAACGCCCTTTTTCAATCAGGCGCTTGAGCACCTTTTCAGCATGGCCTTTGCCCCGCTCAGCGGCCGCTTGATCGCGGTCGATCAGCACCACCTGAATCCCGCGTTGTGCGGCCACCAGCGCAATGCCGCCGCCCATCATGCCGGCCCCGATCATGCCCAGCTTGCGGCACTTGAAGGGCGCAAATCCGGCGGGACGGTGCATGCCTTTTTCGGCCTTGGATTTGTTCACAAACAAAGTGCGCACCATGGCGCGCGACACGGTGCCCCGCGTCAGCGAGGCCATGTACTTGCTCTCAATCCGCAGCGCTTTGTCGATGGGCAACTGAGCGCCCTCGTATAGGCAGCTCTGAATCGCCAGCGGCGCGGGCAGGTTGTGATAAGTGCTGGCTTGGAGCAGGGTGTTGCCCACCACAAAGCTGGGGGCCACACGCGGATCGAGTGGACCACCGCCAGGAATTTTGAAGCCTTTGACATCCCAGGGCTGGATGGCCGTTGGGTTTTCCAGCAGCCATTTTTTAGCGGCAGCCAGCAGTTCGGTGGCGGGCACCACGGCGTGGATCATGCCGACTTCTTTGGCCTTGGCGGCGCTGACGTGTCGCCCTTCCATCAAATAGGGCATGGCCCCCAAAATACCGATCAATCTAATCAGGCGCTGCGTGCCGCCCGCAGCGGGCAGCAGGCCCACCTGGACTTCGGGCAAGCCCAATACCAGTGCGGGGGAGTCCGATGCGACGCGGTAATGGCAGCCCAGGCAAAGCTCAAAACCCCCGCCCATGGCGACGCCGTTGATGGCGGCAGCAAACGGTTTGCCACAGGTTTCCATGCGCCGCACCAATTGGGACAGTGAGGCGCACTTTTCGACCAACACTTCGATCGGGTCGTTGTTCATGCTGTCCAGGTTGGCTTCCATGGCGAGCAAATCGGCACCGGCCACGAAGGCGTCTTTGGCCGAGGTCAAAATCGCGCCCTTGACGGCCGGATCGGCCACCACCCGGTCAATTCCGGCAGACAAACTGCCCATGAAATCCCCGTCAATGACGTTCATGGTCTTGCCGGGGTAGTCGATGGTCAAGGTGGCGATGCCGTCTGTGTCGACGCTGTAACGAATGATGTCTTGCATGTTGTTTTCTTTCGCGTTGCTTCAGTCGCGCTCAAACGCGTTCAATGACCATGGCCGAACCCATGCCGGCCGCCACACACAAGGACACCAATGCGGTTTGCTTGCCCGTGCGTTCAAGCTCGTCCAGCACCGTGCCCAAAATCATGGCCCCAGTGGCCCCCAGCGGATGCCCCATGGCAATGGCCCCTCCGTTGACGTTGATCCGGTCATGGGGAATCGACAGCTCTTCCATCAGGGTCAGCACCACGGAGGCAAAGGCTTCGTTCAGCTCCCACAGGTCAATGTCTGAGGGCTGCATGCCGGCAATGGCCAAGGCCTTGCGGGCGGCGGGGGCGGGGCCATCCAGCATGAGCGTGGGCTCGGAGCCCACTGCCGCAAACGACACGATGCGGGCGCGTGGTTTCAGCCCCAACCGTGCACCGACTGCGGCATTGCCTACCAACACGGCAGCAGCGCCATCCACAATGCCCGAGCTGTTGCCCGCATGGTGAATGTGCTCAATCTTCTCGACCTGCGGGTAGCGTTGCATGGCCACACTGTCGTAGCCGTATTTCTCGCCCATCTCGGTGAAGGCGGGCTTGAGTGCAGCCAAGCTTTCGCTGCTGGTTGCGGGGCGAATGGTCTCGTCGCGTGACAGCAGCGTGAGGCCCAAAAAGTCTTGCACGGGCACCACAGATCGGTCAAACCGGCCTTCGGTCCAGGCTTGGTGGGCGCGGCGATGGCTTTCGGCCGAATAAGCATCGACATCGCTGCGGCTGTGGCCTCGCAAGGACCCCAGCAAATCAGCAGAAATACCTTGCATCACAAAATAGGTTTTGAAAGCCACTTGCGGGTCTTGCGCCCAAGCGCCCCCATCGGACCCCATTGGCACGCGCGACATCATCTCAATGCCACCACCAACCGCCATTTCGGCTTGTCCGGCCATGACCTTGGCCGCCGCAAACGACACAGCCTCCAGTCCAGAACCACAGTAACGGTTGATTTGAAGTGCGGGTACTTTTTGGTCAAAATCGGCCTGCAACACGGCCATGCGCGCGATGTTGCCCCCCTGCTCGCCCACCGGCATGACACAGCCCATGACCACATCGTCAATAAGTGCCGTATCAAGCTGATTGCGCTCGCGCAGGGCCACCAAAGGCCTGCTGGCCAACCAGACAGGCGTCACCTCATGCAGACTGCCATCTGGTTTGCCTTTGCCACGCGGCGTGCGCACATGATCGTAAATATACGTTTCCATCTTGACTTTCCAAGTGAGTGGGATTCAACGTTTTCAGTGCCAACCCGGCGCTCGGCCTTTGACTTGAGCGCCTGAAAGCTCACGAATGCCTCTCTGGCATTCGCCGTTGTCAGTTGTCTAGTCTTGCGCAGCAGACACCGTTTTGAATCATGGATTACCCATTTTGGGCACTTCAATCCTCATCGGCATTGGTCGTATTGAGCAAGGACTGGAGTTTGGCGGCCAATGCCAAAATTTCTTCAGTGGTCGCGGCATTGCGCTTTGCAAACCCGGCGCTCACCCCCGAGCGCACCATCAAACGCTTGTGCTCGTCGCGGTAAAGCAGGCCCTTTTTGAGCAGTTGGTCCACTTTGCGACGCACGGTTTCCCGGGGTATGCCCGTGGCTTCGCTGATGGACAGCACGTTGCAGGAGTTCATCAATTTGCCGCGACGCGCCATGTCGTCCAGCAGTTTTTCGGGCACATCCGCCCCACCTTTTCGAAAAAACTGGGAGACGTTGTGCAAAGAGATCTCGCCCAAAACGATCATTTGCACCATGTCACCGTCAAACTGGTGATAAAGCTTGCGCATCAGGGGCACAGTAAAACCGGCAATCAAATGCGAAATTTGGTAGGCGTGGCGCTCCATCAGGGCGGCTTTGTCGGTCGATTTAGGAGAGGTCATGGGTTCAACAAACCAGACTGCCGCCGTTCACAGGCAAGACTTGCCCGTTGACCCATTCCGCTTCTAGCGATACCAAGTAAGCGACGGCAGCGCCCACGTCTTGCGGCGATCCGGCACGCCTGACCGAGGCGGTCTTGCGGGCAATTTGCTCAGACCCTTCCCAGTTGTTCATGGTGCCCAGGGACAGTGCATTGGCCGTGATCCCGTGTCGGCCCACCTCCCCCGACAGGTTGCGGATAAAACCAAGCGCAGCGGCTTTGGCCGCGCCATAAGCACACAAGCCCATGCCGGTGGCGGTGCGGGAAGCATCGGAGTTGATCGCCACAATGCGGCCCCATTGGCGTTCAATCATGTGCGGCAAGATGGCCTGGCACGCATGCATGAGTCCGTGCAGATTGAGTTGTAACCAAGCATCCCATTCGGCGGGCGGTGACTCCAGAAACTGGCTGTAACCCCAGCCCTGAGCCGGTATGCCGGCATTGTGAACAAACACATCTATAGCGCCATGCTCCGAAACAATTTGATTGACCATTTTAAAAATCGCTTCCCTGTCCGTCATGTCGGCTACGGCGGCAAAGGCTTTCAAACCCTCGGTTTGCAGGCTCAACCCGGCTTGCTCGGCACGCTCGGCATAAAAGTCATTGATGATCACCGTGGCCCCCTGGCGCGCCAAGGTCTGCGCTACCCCCCAGCCCATGCCACGTCCGGCACCGCTGATTAAAGCCACTTTTCCGTCTAATTTGAACATTTTTAACCTCTAGGAAAACTCTAACCCGAATTTCAGTGTTCCAGAGCCCCATGCTGGCGGCATACTGCAAATGGAGGGGGTTGATTTGGCAAGAAACTGTCAGCATCCTGGCTCATCCACCCCTTGATTTGCCCCTCTATTTTTTCACCCCCCAGCAAGATGGACTCCACCACCTCCTCCAAAACCTCCGTCGGCCCTCTGCAAGGCCTGCGAATTGTTGAATTTGCCGGGATTGGGCCCGGCCCCTTTGCCGGCATGATGCTGGCCGACATGGGCGCTGACGTGATTGTGGTGGACCGTGCCGCCGACATGGACAAAGCAGCCCAATACCCCCGCGCCGCCATGAACCGGGGCAAACGCTCCATTGCGCTGGACTTGAAGTCTGAGGCGGGTCGCGCCGATGCTTGGGCATTGATCGAGTCGGCCGATGCCCTGATCGAGGGCTTTAGACCGGGCGTTATGGAGCGGCTGGGCTTTGGCCCCGAAGCAGTGGCCGCACGCCACCCTAAATTGGTCTATGGCCGGGTGACGGGTTGGGGCCAAACCGGCCCCCTCGCTCAGGCGGCCGGTCACGATATCAATTACGTTGCCTTAACAGGGGTGTTGTCTACCTCTTGCAGGCCGGGCGAAGCCCCGGTGATACCGCCCACGATGGTGGGTGACATGGCGGGTGGTGCCATGTTTCTGGCTTTTGGGGTGGTGTGCGCCTTGCTGGAGGCCCAAAAATCAGGCCGTGGCCAAGTGGTCGATGCCGCCATGATTGATGGCGTCACGGCCATGAGCGGCCTGATTCATCAGATGCGCGGCACGGGGTTCTGGAGCGACCGACCCGAGAAAAACCTGTTTGCCAACAGCGCCCCGTTTTATGAGGTTTTCGAGTGCGCCGATGCTCAGCACATCACGCTGGGCGCGATTGAACCGCAGTTTTATGCCGAATTACTGAAACGCCTTGAACTGGACGATGTTTCTCCGGCTGGCCAATACGACCACCGTGCCTGGCCCGCCCTGAAGGCTCGGGTGGCGGCCAAAATCAAAATCCGCACACGCGCCGAATGGCAAGCCTTGCTGGAGGGCAGCGATGTTTGTTTTGCGCCGGTTTTAAGTCTGGCCGAAGCCAGTGAACACCCACACAACTTGGCGCGTGGCTTGTTTGTGGCAGTGAATGGGCAGCGCCAACCCGCTCCCGCACCCCGACTCTCGCGAACACCGGCCCGCGCACCGTCCCCCGGGGCCTTGTGTGGGGAACATACAGAAGAAATTTTGGCTGAGCTTGCCGCTAAAAAACCCAATGACTGAACTAGAAACTTAATTTGCTAAGGCTCTTGGTGCGGGCGCAGCCGACAGTTCGGGCATGTGCACCCAAGACATCCATTCAGCCGCACTGGTCGAATCGGAAGCCAGCCAGTCACCGAAAAACTCTGGCCGGATGATCACCGGGGTCCGCTTTTCATCGCCGGGCTTATGGAACTTCTGCATCACGTGATGTTGGTCTGCATTGACCGTGAGCATGGAGAAAGAAACCACCTGTTCGCCCGTGGCCGGGTTCGTCCAGCGGTCCCACAAGCTGGCAATGGCAAAGGGCGTACCCGAGGCCAGTTGGATTCGCCACCGGACTGCTTTGCCGGTTTCGTAAGAGGGTTCATAAAAATCATCGACCAACACCAGCCCAAACTGTCGCTGTCGCCATGCGCCACGGTAGCTAGGCTTTTCAGCCGCCGTCTCGCTTCTGGCGTTGTAGGTGTGCCGACTGATCTTGTCGTCCTTGGCCCAAGGGGGAATCAAACCAAATTTGGCCGTGCCGCAGGCCACACGCCCCGAGCGATGGCCCTTGATGGCAATGGGGGCATCAAAACCTGGATAAGACTCGTCCGGAAAACCCAAGGGCAAGTCAACGCCCAGCGACGCCTTGACCCATTCGGCGTTTTTGGTGGGGGTGAAATTGGTGCACAAATTGAGGACGTCCAAAGTAATGATCAATGACGAATCGACTGAGGCTGTATTTTTATGCGATTTTCAACTGACTGTCATCGTGGCAATTTGACAGGTTGGTATTCGGTATCCACTTTAGCAATCCATGTGACAACGCCAGCAAACGCTTTGTCGATGCTCTGGCAACAAAAGCTTGGAAAGAGTGAGCCCCCAAAGAAAAAACCGTTGCCCTCTTGCGAAGACAACGGTTTTTATCTGGTGGCCTGGACTGGAATCGAACCAGTGACACGCGGATTTTCAACGTAGACTGCCGATACTTTTCACTTATTAGTCAAGGACTTATAAGTGACCTCAGCGACTGTGCAATAAAACGCGAGTCACATCACACGTGATTTGACTTCCGCTAGATACGTTCTTTATTCCAAATTTGACTGAATCATAGCAGACCGCATGCAGCACTAACTGAGCCCTACGCTTCCGAGTTATCTAGGAGATCAGATTCATCGCAGGCTCTACGTTTTCCCGGTCGCATGGCCACAACCCATGTCATTCTGCTGCAGACATGAGGGCGTATGCGGATGCCTTGATCACCCGCATTTGCATGGTTTCTTGGACCCATGTGCCTTGGATGACTGACCTCAGGCACACAGGGCAGGAACGTTTAGAGCGCCTCGTATAAGGCATTCAATCAATAGGGCAGCACACCAATTTGTGCGGACCCCATTGCCTGAATTTGAGCTGAAGTCAGGGCGTTGAGCTGGGCAGAGCTCAGGGCTTTAACTTGGCCAGTGGTCAAGGCAGCGATGGCATCCGTGGTCAGTTGATTAATTTGATTGGTGGCCAAAGCAGCGATGTCAGCGGTCTCCATGAGCGCCACTTGGGTGCTGGTCAAAGCGGCCAGTTGTGTGGACGTGAACGCCTTGACTTGCGCTGTGGTGAGCGCCTTGACGTCGTCGCTGGCCATGGCGTTCAGTTGGTCGCTGGTCAAAGAAGCCACTTGCGCGGTGCTCAGCGCTGCCACTTGCGCGGTGCTCAAGGCCACAATTTGTCCCGTGGTCAATGCGCTGACCTGCGCCGTGGTCAGGGCTTTGATCTGAGCAGATCTGAGCGTTTGCAGGTCATCACTGGCCATGGCGTTCAGTTGCGATGAAGTCAAGGCTGCGATTTGGGCGGTGCCCAGCGATTTGACTTGGGCGGTCCCCAAACCCTCGATTTGCGCTGTGGACAATAGCGCGATCTGAGCGGTGTTGAGTTGACTTACCTGACGAGTGCTCAGAGCGGCCACATCGGCGGTTTCCATGGCGCCCAGTTGCCCTGAGGTCAAGGCGTTGAGCTGGGCAGAGCTCAGGGCTTTAACTTGGCCAGTGGTCAAGGCAGCGATGGCATCCGTGGTCAGTTGGTTAATTTGATTGGTGGCCAAAGCAGCAATGTCAGCGGTCTCCATGAGCGCCACTTGGGTGCTGGTCAAAGCGGCCAGTTGTGTGGACGTGAACGCCTTGACTTGCGCTGTGGTGAGCGCCTTGACGTCGTCGCTGGCCATGGCGTTCAGTTGGT
>Ga0315903_10000891_pt1 | contig 45055 bp, 46 predicted proteins | sample LakEriMetagenome_7_FD_203524 | JGI IMG/M metagenome (GOLD analysis project Ga0315903, IMG submission 203524) | Freshwater fungal communities from buoy surface, Lake Erie, Ohio, United States - Buoy 2 MA119 | ecosystem: Environmental > Aquatic > Freshwater > Lake | place: USA: Lake Erie, Ohio... | reverse complement strand
CATTTTTTAAGCCAGAACAGATGACTGAAATCATCAATAGCGCTCTTGGTGGCAAAAGGTATTCTAATATCAATTTCCTTCCATACTTGAAAACTAATCAAGAAGTCAATGAATTGTTAAATGCAATTGACATTGATTTGACTGGATTGAGTTACGCCGAAGGTTGGAATCTGCCAAGCTTTAATGCTACGTGTCTTGGCAAATGGTCTATCGTCTCAAATGCCACATCCCACAAAGATTGGGCTACAGACGAAAATGCCATTCTTGTCGAGTGTGATTCTCATATCGACAGCAATGACGGCGCATTCTTTACTACTGGTCACAGCTTTAATCAAGGTCCTTTTCCTGCTTATTCTGAGCAAGCTATGATTGATGCATTTGACAGAGCGGAAAAGCGCTTGGCAGACCAACCTATCAATACCGCTGGCATCAAGCTTGGCGAACAATTTACCTACGCCAATACGGTGCAGAAAATTCTCGAATCATTCAACTGATGCCACTTTATACCTATTTTAATTCTGAAACAGAAGAGTATCGGGACATTGTTCAAAAGATGAGCGATGTTCATACCTATTCAGGTGAGAATGGCGACGAAACTACTTGGAAAAGGGTCTTTACTGTTCCCAATGCATCTATTGATTCAAAAATGGACCCATTTAAAGCAGAAGACTTTGCCAGAAAAACTGGTGGCAAAAAAGGAACCTATGGTGATCTCTTAGACAAGAGCGCAGAGCTTAGTCACCAACGCGCAGAAATGGCTGGTGGAGTAGATCCAGTCAAAGAGAAATACTATAAAGATTACTCCGAAAAAAGAAGAGGCGCAAAGCACCCATCTCAAATGAAATCATTCGAGAGCAAAAATATTAGCGTTGACTTCGGCAAATAAATTACGCAAAAGCTCCTACTATATCAAATGGATTAATATAAACTGGTGGCACAGGTGGCTCTGGCGCAACTCCTCCAGAATTTGGAATAATCAATAAACCACTGCTATCTGTGATTTCTACTGAATATGTAGCAGTAAAATCCAATCTATTATTAACAGACATTGAGTGTGCGCATGAATTTAATTTCGCGCCTCGTATTTCAAATTTACCCGATGCTGTTTGTTTTGGATCAGAAAATGTAACATCGAAGTCGTATGATTCTTCTGATTGATTAATCAAATGAAGATTGCCGCTGGAAAACTCTTCTACTATGGCACTAACATTTACAGAAGCTCTCAGCGGTAATTGCAGTTTTCGCCCATATACGTGATTACTTCCTAAACCGTATAGATCCGTTCGCTCAAATGGAACAGAAATATCGACAGACTGAATAATTGCTCCAGTAATGAGAACTGATCCGCCCATTTGTAAATTTTCGAGTTGAGCTGATACATTTTGAGGCGATACCACCGATGGTCTAAATATGTTGAGTTCATTGTCGCTAAATTGATTTGAATATCCCGATAGAGAAGTTTGCAAATTGCTGAAGTTTAAAAATCCTGAGCCGCTATTGTTTCCCGACACTAAGTTGATGGCTGGAATGCTTACATTCGATCCCGTTAGATTAGTCATCTGAATATTAGACGCACTGAATGAAGCGGATGCAGTTGGCAATCCACCTACTTGGAAACCAACAGAATAATTGTTTAAGAAACAGTTTCCAATAGCAGCGCAAGTCATACCGCTAAAGTTGCTTCTTGGAGAAATACCAGTGAAGCTGTTTAATATATCGTAACCGTTTTGATCATTTATAATCAGATAAAAATTCTGATCACGATTAGACATGCCAAATGCTATCGACTTTCCAGCTCCGCTCGCCAATGACAAACCAAAAAGATACTCATTGATCAAATGTGGAGAGAAAACATAATCCACATTAAAAGAAACATTTGGTGCGCGAACAATTGAATCAATTGCATACTGTTGTGAGCCTACTTGTTTTGATGTTTGTCTATCAACAGACACAGACATTTCTGTTCCTTGAACCAGCGGCACAAAATAACCGCTCTGCTGTCCAGTAGTCCAAGCAGGAGATGGAGATGTAGCCAATATTGCTGAGTTGCTTTTGAAGATAAAATTGCTCATTGATCGTTAGGAACTATCCCTAGTGGATCTTCCACTATTTCAATTTCCAATGTGTGTGAATTGTTGTAGTTCCAAGTGTGTTGCCACGATGGACAATAGTATACTTTCAATCTATTGTAAACAGAAGAAGGTGTGTGATAAAATCTTCTATAGCCGAATTTATTTTCCAAAAAGTGGAAGATGGCTTTTGCTTTTTGATCGTCAATGTTTTCAAACTTATATTGCCAATTTACTAAAGAAATATTGCGCGAAGAATTTACTTTTTGGATGAAAGAGTTTTTGAAATCTACGGTATCGACGCGCATTTTAACATCATTCTGAATGCCAACATCTGGCTCAAAAAAGAATGATTGACTCCACCTTGCCGAAGAACCCGTTGGTCCATCTATTGAAGTGCTACTTGCTGTGTGATCTTCCGTGCAGTAATAAAAATTGTTTAATTTATTGCTATTGACTCCAGAATACAATATATCATATTTTTTGAAATTTTGTCCATTTGACCAAGTCTTGTAGCTTGTATTGATATAAGACATTCCAGACCAGTTGAGAATAGAAGAAGCTTGAAATACTTCCAGAGAGAATGCTACTTCATAGTGTTGTTTGTTGATATGGTTGACAGCATAATTGTCGCATACACCACTAACTTTCTTATAGAAATCAGAAGGATCATCAAACTCGATAAATTGTTCGCCACTTTTTAATTCTAAAAATCGCACCAATTGTTGAGCTTTGTTTTCGGGCAAGTCGTATCTTAAATCAAACTTAGCGTTCAAATTATTCACCGACATAGGCATCATATTATAGAAACCATTTTGTGTTTCATACATATTGTTGCGCGAGGTAATTGATACTCTTGATCCATACGCTGGAAACTCAGAGCCTAATGACGCGAGCGGACTTATTCCACTAATATTACCTGTTGTTCTGTCGTAAAAGCTGCTCATGAATGACCAATATAGTTAAGTGTTAATTTTACGCCACCGTCTGCCGAAGAAGCTAAAGTTTCGCCAACCAATGATGCATTTGGTATGGTGAGTTGTTGAATTGTTTGCGCGTTGTCTTTTGACTTTACAGTAAAAGTTACTGTTTTGTTCTGTCTTCCTGATAAAAAACCACTTGCGTTTTGCAAGAAAGCATCATCAACGTCAATCTGAACGGATGCGTTAAACTCGATAACTCGATCAGTAATTACTTCTGCGGGAAGAATTGATCCAATTTTATAAAGCGGTTCTCTCCCAATCTTTAATGAGTAATCAAAACCAACTACTCTATTGGTAGTAGAATTGTCGCACGATAAAGATATTGATCCTTGATTGGGTATGTATATTGTTGGAGCTGCTACTGAACCCGAATGGTTGATGCCGCTTCGCATTTCTCCATAAACAGATAAAGAAGCATTAGTTGACGGCACAGTTCCCACAGCGCAATTGACACTATATTCGGTCAAGAATCCACTATTAAAGCCGTAAGCTTGACCATTGTAGTTGATGCTTCCGCTGGTTGGGTTGGAACCTGTAAGAGAGAGAATCGGATCGTTATAAATCAAATATCGCGAAAATGTCACCTGCTTTTGAGTATCTCCAGCGACCATTGTTTGCGCTGTAGACAATCCCAAAAATCTTGAAACTGTTGGAGACTGAGAATACGAGATATTTACGTTTTCAACTCCAAGCAGCTCTTGCCCAGAGATGAAAACCTTATTCTCGTAGTTGTTTAATAAATCAAACATATTATCTTCTCAGCGATCCTCCAATTCGTTTTTCGTCGTTGATGACTTGCAGCACCGCATCTTTGATCTGGCGAGCAAGTTGTTGACGGTTTGCAGACGCATCTTGTGAACCTTCTTGAGTGGTTTGACCAGATGGTGCTACATTGATTGTGATATTTCCAGCAGCACTAGAATCAGAAACCTTAATCAGCTCATCAAGTTTTGCCAAAAGTTTTTCATTGAGTTCTTTGCTTGTTTCTTCTGAAGTGATGGAAGTTCCACCAGCATTCATGGATTGAAGATTTGGTGCGCCGATGCTTTGAACGGCAGAGCGATTCATTACAAACTCTCCACCAGAAAGCATCGCTGGAACTGTGTCAATGCCAGAAGTAGAGGGAATCATGCCACCAATCGCCTTGAATAATGGCGCAACTGCTCTTATCCGCGAACTGTTTACTTGTCGATTGGTTTCTATGATGTCCTGTAGCTCTTGATTAGATCTATTTTTCATTAGAAACGATGCTCTTTCTGGAGGCATTTTTAATTCATTTGTTAATGTTTCATAAACAGCCCTTCTTCTGCTCAATTCTATATCAGCCAATGAAAGATTAGATTCTGGAAGATCAGGAAATCTCACTTGCCTTTTGTCAGCCTCACTCATTTTGCTCGCTGCTCCTCTAGACATCGAAGCATTTTGTCTAGTAGTCGAAAAACGCCCAAGTTCTGGAATAATCGTCGCTCTTTTTGCTCCAGAAAAATCCAATGCATCTATTCCACCAATATAACCAGCGAATTTAGGATCAGACTGCATTAGTGAAATTAGTTGCTTATCATTTGATATTTGCGATAGTTTAAATTGATTGGCTGCACCAGTAAAATTACCCGTTAAACCTTTTCCAACACCACTAAACAAATTATTAAGACCGCCAACTTGTTGACCAAGAACTTTTCCACCAGTAAAAATACCTTTTGCTCCAGCCAATAAAGATTGACCTATTGTTGCCCCACCAGCTTTAGCTGCTCCAAATGCAGCTTTAGCCCCAGCTCCCGCAGCTCCAAGGACTGGACCTAACGCAGCGCTCGCAGCCAGCATGATAAGTTGATTTCTAAAGGCTTTCTTTTGTGCTTTTTCTTGTTTTTTCGCTTCTTTTTCAGCATTATACTGTTGCAGATATAAATCAAACGCTTGTCCTTTGGCTGATTGAGTTGCTTCGAACATTGGAGAATTTCTCATTCCAGAAACAGAAAGTTGAGAACTCTCTGGTTCAAGAGAGATTGCTTGGTAGCCTGACTCGTTTATGATTTGATCAAATACTCCAGATGTGCCACTTTGTGTAGCGAAATCCAAAAGGTTTCTTTTTCCGCTGATTGCACCTTGACCAAAAGTTCCTGGGGTATAGAAGTTTCCTTGTGGACCTCTTTGCACCGTTCCACCTTTAGCATATCCAGAGAGCGTACCATTATTGATGGCTTCTAAGAATTGTGGACCATATTTTGCGACAGCTCTCTTATTGACAACATATTCGCCGCCCATAAGCATTGCTGGAACATCGTCTTTAGAGCCAGAGCCACCAGTTACTTTGCCGCCAGAAGCAAACATGTTAGAAAAGAATGCTGCTAATCCACCGCTTGGTGCGCCACCACCAGATGGAACGCTTCCACCAACAAGCTTGTCAACCAAGTTGCTCATCATTCTTTGATTGATCATTTTAACGAATTCATAAGCAGCTGAGCGCAGACCATCTTTAAGATCTGTTGTTCCTTCTATAGCTCCCATGATTCCTTCAATCATGTTGTTTTTAAATTGAACAGAGCCATCGACAATTGCTTGATTGATGTTTAATGCTCTTTCTTCATCGGTTTTGGTATATTCTTCGGCAAAGAGTTGTCCAAGACCTTTGTTTTGGCGCTGTCTAGCTATTCTAGCTGCTTCAGCTGGAGCTTGACCACTTTGTTGTCTTAATGTTTCAATATCGTAATTACCTTGAAGAATTTCTTTTCCAGATATTGAGGTAAGTTGTTGTAGCTTGATGTCTTCGATTTTTTGATCAATGATTTGAGAAGAATCAAGCAGTGAGCGTCTAAACATTTCTAAAGCGTTAATAACAGGAGGAATAGCTCCAGCCGTTTCTCTATCGGCTTTCGCCGCTGCTTTAGCAGCTTCACTTGAAACATCAAATTGTTCAAACATTTTATTCATGTTTTGAATGAATTTATTTAAATCTTCTGTTTTTTGTTTTTCATCTCCTGGAGATGTTAAGATAACAGTTTCAGCGAGATTCTTCAATTCTTCTTTGGTTGTAGCTTGATTAATTTCTTGATTAAATTTCTTCCTATTTTCTGGAGTTATTAATTTATTTGCTTGGATCAATTCTTCACGCAATTGAGTAATAATTTTTTCTTTTTCCAAACCCTGCTCTAAAGCAACGGTATTCTCCTTAATTGCAGCGATTTGTTGGTCAATTTGTCGAACTTGTGAATCTGACTTTCCAAGCTTCGAAGACTCCAATGCTCTTATTTGCGCTGCATCAGCATTAATAGATCGAGTAGTTGCAATTTCACTACGGAAAGACTGAGCCTCTAGCGCTCTTTTTGAAGCTTGGCTAATCAAATCAAGTTGACGAGCTTGTTCTTTATATTCGCCTGTTTGTTGTTGAGTTAATGTTAAATTGTCTTTTTTAATTTTATTCTCATCAAACAATTTATCCAATGTTATCTTTAGTGCATTTTTTTGTTGTTCATTTAATCCTGAATTTTGCTCCAACAATTGACTTGTCTCTTGAAGAAGCGAATTTATTACTTCTCTTTTTTGGAGATCTTCTGCGCTTAAACCATTAAGTTTTTCCTGTAATTTTTGAGCGTCTTCAGATGCTGCTGTAATTTTTTTAGCTTGTGATATTTGCTCTTGTATTAAGTTCGCGGCTCCATCTTGAAGCTCGCGATCAATTTCACGTAGTGCGATTTGATCTTGTATATTACGCAAAGATGTTTCACTCAAGTTTCCAAGTTCTTGCCCTTTTAATAATTGTTGTCCCAATATGTCATTTTCAAAACTGCGGGCTTTAGCAATAGAAAGAGCTATAGCATTTTTTAATTTGTCTTGAACTATACTTGTTTTGGTTTGTTCAATAGCTTCTTTTTCCTCAGTTGCTTTTTGCTCGTCAGCTGATGATAATTGTTTTTTTATATTTTCTATATTAGCTTGTTTTATTTTAGGATCAGAAATTGATTTACTAAAAAATTCATTCAAAGTTTCATCTACTCCAAAACTAGAAGCAATATCTTCTTGAGATAATTTAGATTTCAAAAAATCAATAGCTTGCGATGGAGATGTTTCTGAAGATATTTTACTTATACGATCAGTAATAAATTTTAATAGCTCTTCTCCTTCTGATTCTGTAACTTCTAAACCAGATAAAGCAAACTCTTGAAACTTGTTGTATATTTCATCATAATTCACTCCAACTCCTAGACCTTGAGCAATTCCCGATTTTATATCTTCATTTAGCTGCATAGAAAGCCCACCTATACTTGCGGTAGCCAATGTTCTTCCTTCCTTGTCTCTTATTTTTCTAGCCCCCGAAATTAAATCATCTGCTCTTTTTTCTACAGCTCTTTTTTGAACTGGATTTAATGTATTAAGATTAACTGCTGCTTTTCCAGCTGCTTCTGCTAATTTTAAATTTGCTTCTGCGGCCTTTTGCAAGCCAATATTATTAGAATCTTGATATTTTGCAAATTCATTTAAAGCGGTATAAGCTCCAACGGCAACAGCTCCATAGATACCTAATTTACTAGCAAATTTGCCAAATCCTTTTTCTGCTCCACCAAGAGCTTGTGATAAGCCCTGCCCAGCAAAAACGACCGTAGATGCTGAGCTTGCTACCTCTCCAAAACTATTAGCAAATTTTGCAAATCCATTAGTTGCCCCTTCGGTCGCTCCAGTCAAAGCTGTCATAGCTCCTTGAACCGCAAAAATAACCCCAAGCATATCCCTGCCTCCTCCAGAATTTTGAGATGCTTTTTTATTTTCAGCCCTATCTTGCTTTAATTGTTGAGCTTTTTGGTTTCTGGCAGATATTTCTTTTTCATAAGCATCAATTAATCCTGCGCCTTGAATTTGTAATCGCTTTTGTTGCGATGCATTTAGTGTCAAGCCATTTGCAAAATTTTGCATTGCGCTCATTGCTTGAGTATAGCTCATATTATTTTTACGCATTTCAAGAGCTATTCTCTTTAATTCGTCATTAAATTTTGAAACTTCAGAACTACCTCTGATCGAAGAAGATGGAACTGTAACTTGTCCTATTTGCGGTGCGTAATTCGGTACAAATCCACCAGCAGCACCATACATCATTGGATTTGCTCCTTCTCTTCTGGCTCGGCTAATACCTTGAAATCCACCAGCTGGTTCATCACGACGATTAGCAACCATCAAACCCATAGGGTTTGCCGCATTCTTCAGCGCAGGACTCTTATCAATATAAATTTGTGAAGCAGGGACACCAGCAGCCATTTCGCGACCTACTGCTGCTTGGAGTGGATTGGCGAAGTTGGGAAGGAAGCCGCCAGCAGCATTATCTCTTTTATATTTTTCAATCTGTGCCAATAGCTGTTGATAATATTTTGGATATGCAGCTTGCATTTCTGGATCTGCTATCAGAGCTTTTTCAAAAGCTTGTCTGTGTTTGTTTTTTGCTGGTCTCTTCAACTCCGCTGTAAAAAACTTAGCGTCAGACGGTTTCATTTTAGTTAAACCAGAAGCCTCTACTGAATCTACCACACCATCTCCCAAATATTGATCAATCAACAGCTTGATAGCAGCTTGTCCCAATCCTTTGGCAATTTGCAACGCTGTAAATTTACCCCCACGATTAGATGGTCCTCCAGCAAAATTAGGAATAAAACCACCAGCAGCTGTTGCTGTTTGTTGAGATTCTTTTTGTAAAATTGATCCAATTATTGATCTTGCTGGATCAGAAACCTTAGTTAATCCAGCATCAATTATTCCTATTCTAGCACCTTTAGAAGCCATTTGCTTCAATACAGAGAGCGCTCCAGTAGCATCCTGTGGATAATTTTTTAATTCTCTTATTTCTTTTGCGGCACTTTCATTAACAGTGTAATTAGAGCCATGCAAATCTCCAATTGACAAGCCTTGAGTTTTTAATGCGTTAAACAGGACAGTCGATCCAAACATTCTTGCGACATCTCCGCCCACTGCATTTCGTGCTAATTGGTCAGAAACAACCTCCTTGCGAATAGCTTTTTTGCGGATAGAATCTTGAAATTTCGAAAGATTTTTTGGTCCAAAGACAGCTGGTATTTTTACATACTTGCTTAAATATTCCGCGACCAACCACTCAGCCTGAGCCGCTTGACTAAAGCCATCTTTGACAAATTTCTTAACTCCAACTTCGACACCATCCTTGTTACCCAATCTATAAAAAGTTCCTTGAAGACCGCTCCCAATTTCTCTTGATTTAGAAACAAAATTAGGGATGAAGCCACCAGCAGCATTCGCGGCTTTTTGTGCTTTAGAAAGATCAAATGCTCCTTGGCTCCGCAAAGATTTAACTGCGCTTGAACCATATTCAGAATCATTAAAAATCTTTTTAATAATACCCTGAACTTGTTTTGACGAACTAAAGTTTTTCTCACCGCCTCTTTTTGCCTCACCTCTTTTAGCATTTACGCCAAATACTTTTCGCAATGCTTCTGGATTTTGGAAATCAAATGGCCTGTTCTGTTCGCCAGAACCGAACAAAGATTCTAAATTTGCAAAACTATTAAGAGCCACCTTTCCAGCAGCTTCAAACAGGTCGCCTTGCGCAGCTGGTGGCAGTAGCTGTTGCTTTCTGGAAGCATCCAAGGATTGCAATTTGCTAGAAAATTCTCCACCGCTTGCTGGATCAAAAGTTTCTCCATAAAGTCTATACGCAAGTTTTACAATACCATCCGAAAATAATTCATTAACATCTGCTCGTAAAGACTTCAAATCTCTACCGCTTGGTGTATTGGATGTTTTAATACCAGCCAGTTTGATGTATTTGTTTTTATCAATAGGCGGCGACTTATCTTGATTAAAGAATGGTATCTCGCCAATTTGCATTGACGTATCTAATGAACCTTGACCTTTGCCAAATCTTGGCGATACCAGAAGGATTCCTCCAAGAGCATCAGCGTTAAGATTGAAGAATCCTTTTTCTTCTATCTTTTTTTCTTTAATTTGTTGATTAGCGACAGCTTTCGATTGTGTTCTGGATAGAACATTTTTGATTTGAGATCCATAGCCGCCAGTTCCATCTGGAAATTGATAAAAGTCTTTTACTGGGTCTTTATATTTTTGAATTTCGTCAGCATATTTTCTCACTGTTTCGGCATTAAACTTTGGCGCGAAGTTTGGAATAAAACCTCCAGCAGCATTTACCAATCTTTCTGAAAAATTCAAACTTGTATTTAACTTGGTGTCAGATGGAATTATTAATCCAACCTTTCCAGTTATACGATCAGTCTTCTTATTTACTATAGAAGCTTTTGACAAAAAAGAGTTTGCATATTTTCTAACAATTTCATGAAGATTTTGAGACTTTTTAGTTTTAACCTCATTATCTCCGCTTAAATCAAAAAATGCATTTCTATCATTAATTTTTTGACCAGTTAGTTTTGATGCATCTATTTCTCCAAGAACTCCTTTAACTTTACCTTGCAGACTTAACCATGTTTTTTGATTAGCTTTTGTGTCATTTGGATCTAAAGTCGCATTTTTAATTTGATTTTCAATTCCTTGAACAGCGGAAGGATCTGCTCCACTACTCAACCATTGTTTTTTGTAAAAATCTAAAGCAGCAACATCAATTTCTTTGCCAGTACTTATTCCAAATTTTTTAAAAATATAAGGGACTTTTATCTCATTTTTTGAAAAATCTGTTTTGCCAAGTATGCTATTAGCTCTTTTATTGTATGATGAAATATTGTCATCTTGCCTAATGACATTAATAATGCTTTTGAATTGATCATACGGGTCTGCGTTAATCGCATTCTTTAGTTTTGCATAAGGCTTTTTAGAAAAAGATTCTGCTGTAGTGAAACCTGTTTCAATAATTTCTTTTTTATTTTTATTCGCAAAATTTGGAACCAATCCTCCAGCCGCATTGATTTTCTTTGCTCCCGATGGCAATCCCATCGACTGCACCATGCGTCTATTAAACACAGCAGACCCACCACTTCCATTAAAATTCGGTACAATATACTCACCAGTATGAGCGACCATCGTTCCCTTTTTACCACCACCGAAATTAAAGTTTGGCATCACGACTGGCTTATCACCTGCGCGAGCGCCACCTACTCCTTGTCTGATTGCTTTGCTTTCTTTGGCAACTGCTGGCATATAGCCGTCAGCACTATTACCAACGCGCAAACCAGAACCAGTTGCTCTAGCTCCGACATTATAAAGTGGTGCTGCTAATCCAGAGGAAATATTCGCACTTCTACGAAGAAGAGCTTCTTGTTCAACTAATGCGCCAGTAATCACTCTCAGCTGTGCAGCTCTATTACCCTCCAGCGCAAACAACTGCTGTTGAAGGTTTACGTTCTTTGCTAAAATTTGAGAGATTGCTCCCTCGACATTCTGAACTTCTTTAGCTGCCTTACCAATTCCAAAGAAAGCTTTCAAGCTAGCAAATCCAAACTGCACCAAATCTTTTGAAAGTTTAAGGATAATAGCTCCGAATAAAGCCAATCCAGGTCCAGCTAAAAAGCTTCCAAGACCCTTGACAAGTCCACGAACCAAATTGCCCAATCCACTTTCTTCGCCTAAAACTTTTTGAATTCCTTCGAGCAAGTTATTGAAAAATCCCAAGACATTCTTTAAGCTGTCTGTTACGCCAATTTCACCAAGTTTCGCGCCAAGCTGTTCAGCATTTACGGCAACTTTGTTCAATAAAGCGGCGAGCGTTTGATTTAAGATGATATTTTTTTGGTATGCAGAGTTACCAGCTTCACCTGCGACTTTTAACGCTCCAGCCGTCACAGACGCTTCAGACGATAAATCTTTCAATGCCGACAAAAGTTTATCCAACTGGAAAACGCCGCCAAGTTTTTCGGCAATGTCAGCTTGCTCAATTTGAGAAAAGTTATTTAATTGTCCAGCAAGATTTTCTAAAATTCGTAGCGCTGGCAATACATTTCCTTGAAGGTCGGTAACTGCAACGCCCATGTTCTGCAAATCAGAAAGAACGTCTTTTCTTTGGATTCTCGCGAAAATTGTTTTAAAGCTGTTGCCGATAACAGCGCCACCTCTAGCAGTTGTCTGCTGAACTGCCGTAATAACTGCCGCCAATTCATCAAATGAAACTCCTGCTTGTTGAGCAACAGAAGCAGAACGCTTAACGCCTTCGATAATATCTCTTTCCGATACTGCGTATTTTTGAGAAACAGCAACAACTTTATTAAGAATCTCTGCTGTTGTGATTCCAGACTTCTGGAACGAGTTGAATGCAGCAGTCAAACCCTCAACAGACTGCGCAGCATCCAAACCAGAAAGCCGCGAAAGAATCAGAGCGTCATTCAATCGAGCGAGTGTATCTTCTGCACTCAAACCTTGACGAGCTAATTCCAATGCACCACTAGCAACTTCATCAAACGATTTGCCAGTATTTTTTGCTACATTGAAAATTTGCTGTCCAAACTTATCAAGTTCAGCACCGCTTTTATTTAAAACAGAATTGATTTCTGTAAGACTTTTTTCTACTTTGATCGTGCTGGTAAGAAGTCCAGACATAGCTTTGGAAACACCAGCGATAATACCAGCAGAAGCTCCGAACGCCAAAACACGGGCATTTGCTGCTGCCATGGATTTAGTGAACTCATCTGCTTGACCAGTAATTCTACCCAATGGTTGGCTCAACGCATTAATTTGCCTTGAATTCGTCCCCAAATTGATTTGCGCGGAGCTGCCAACACGCTTCATTGCAGCGGCAATACTTTGCTCCAATCCGACTTGAGTAACTTGTATTTGAATAGACTGTGACATGGCTCCTTTTTCCTACAAAGGATTACACTAAAAGTCTATGATCTAGCCCATTAATTCTATCAATTGATCCATATTCATTACGCCGCCGCTTTTGGCAATTTCATCAGAAAGGCTAACTTTTCTGGCGCTTGGGTCGATAGCTTCCAAGTCTTCTTTAGTAGCGCCAAAAACTGCCGAAGCGCCCTTTTCAGTATTGACATAGCTTTTGGTATCTTTGTTCTTCTTTCTATCAACGAAGTCCAAAATTGCCTGTGGATCTTGTTTCATTGTTTCGGGAATGTCTTCGTTATATTGGAAGATGTTGAAGAATATTCGGGCATAGATCGCTAGCTTTAATTGATAAACAGAAAGTTCAATAATCGGTTTTCCGTAGAATGCCGACACATCTTCTGTTTGCGACATATACATGTTAAAGAAGTCCCGCAATACTACATGTTGTATGTTGTTTTCATTTAGCCTACGACTAATGTAATCGTTCTCTCTCACAAAAAACTCAACCTCTTCTTCTGATAAATTAGCGAATTGCTCATCTGTGAAAAAATGACGCGAACACTCTTGATCATCATAGATCAAATAGCGAATAAATTCCTCATTGGATCGCTGAGAACCGTAGCGTTCAGATGTCTTTCCTACAAGTTCTGCTTTTTTAGTAAACAAGAAATGAAGCTCTTTTTGCTTAGTGTCTATGGTTTCTTGTATATGTTTTTTCTGAGACGGCAAAAATGAGTTTCTTTTCGCTCCACGCAATCCCTCAAGCTCTTGTTCAAGGTCAATAATTTTACGATCATCGTCATCACTCCACAAACCATCTTCACGCAAAGAATCGAGCATCTCCTTCTCTGAAGGGATGCCCTTTGATTCTGCAATTGATTTGTATTTGTTGTAAAATCTGTGGATGTAACGCTGATCTCGAATAGAGAAATGTTTAATGTATACAGTCTTGCCTTTAAAAGTTATGTCTGTATAGCCATCAAATATTTCTCCAACGATTCCAATGTATTCCTCTTCAGTCACAATTAGAGTTCATTGTTTTCAACCCGCTTCATAAGATCGTCGAAAGATTCTTTATCAGAAGCCTGATTGAAGAACCAGAACGCCAAAATGGTTGCGGCTTTTTTAGTAATCAAGAAATAGAGCGAGTCATCGGATTCTTCTTTCTTATAATACTCAGTGAGTCTATCTTCGAAATCTCCTGCCCCGAAATAAGGTGACGGATTCTCGTCATCAACTCCTTGAACATAAGTCAGCATAATGACATACCAAAGAATAAGTCGATTCTGAGCTTTAACGTCAGCAGTATGATCAAACAAAGCTTGATAGTTGGATTCTGTTTCGACGATTTTGCGACGAACAACTTGAAGTTCTTGAACAATTTCTTCTACTCTTTTGCTTTGTTTTTCCGTTTTGTTTTGAATGATTTCAAGACGAGAATACTCAGACTGCAATTCAAAAATCTTTTTATAATTATCTACCAGCTCTTGAGCATCATCTTCGCTCATAAGACCACCAGTATCACTATACTTTTTCGCCAACATCGCTTTTGTGAGAATGCCTTTTTTAATGCACTTGCTCATTTCAACGCTGAACTCAAGCTCCGCATCTTCTAGCTCACGACGAGACGGCTTTTTCAGCTTAACTGTAAGAGGTTCTTTTTCCTTAACTTTTTTAGTTACGGTAATCTGTTCTCCAGTTTTCTTGTCTGTTTTAGTAGAGCTAACTTCCTTTTCGACTTCTCTATCAACAGAGAAACTATACAATTCTTTAAAACCTTTTTCCATAGTTGTTATTTAAATATAAAGGAAACGCAATAATTTTCCATTTCGTCGGCAAAATTTCTGAGAGATTCGTTGCCTCCGTCAAGTATTCTTTTACGAATCCAATTCAGCTTATCAGCTGTGAAATGGTTTGCAGCGCTAATAACAGAATGATATTCTTCTGGAATTAGTTCATAAAGTTTGTTATAATGAAAGTCGTGATCAGCTTTCATGTCCTCCAAAATTTTCAAGTAATTCTTGAATAAAGCGGTGACTTCTTTCTTATGCTGCCTCAATAGGTGATGGTTAGCGTCCATTTTATCTATTTAATAATAGAAAAAAAAGTGTAAATTTCAATATGCCAAGTCTAATTAATCAAAAACTCATGGATCAAGTCAGCTTGAGGCTCGCTGATTTGCATGATACCTTTTCTCGCGAGATTACTGTTTATAAAAATGCAAAAAGAGTAGCAATTGCAAGCTCTCCTACATTTAACTCGATTTATGGCAACTCTGGAGCCACAAACACTTCAGAATATCAAACAGTATCTGCGACATTCATGGCGCGAGTTTATTACCTAAAAATGGACGAAGAGTTTTTGTCCAATAATTCTGCTGACACAGATCCTCAAAACAAAATCATCATGCCAAATGGATCTGTCAAAATTGTTGTCGATCCCAGAGGCTATTTGTTTATTAAAGAAGCTCGCAAGGTTGAATTTGACGGCATTACATTTTCTATCCGCAGTGATGGCAATCCCATTGGATTGTTTAGTAATCAGTATTATGAATTTCTTTTGACACCTATTGACGAATAATGAAAGTTGGCAAGCCCATAATCCCTCAATCTGTTCTTAAAAAAGCTCGCAAAGATTCTGCGAAAGTTTTGAGAGCGCAAGTTGATGAAGCAATTCAGAGAGAGTTTAACGTCATCAAAGAACAAATGATTCGTGAATTTTTAAACTTGCCTATTACACAAGAAATCATGGGAGGCTCTGATTCGACAAACATTTCTGGTACGCTTGGTGGTTATGGAAATCTTTTCAGCTTTATTGGATTTGAAAAATCTGATAAACCCATTGATCCTATTTTAGATCTGTTGGAATCTTCATCAATCACTGTTCGCGAAGGTGCTGATCATCTCGCAACAATTACTATTCCATCTGCTGCATCTATTTTCAGTGTAACACCAATGCCGTGGGCATCGGGACGAAGCTGGGCTAAAGGCATTGAAAGTGGAATCTCTGGACTTGGATTTTACATCAATAAATCTGGCGTTGGAAGATCTACAGCTGGTATTCAAACTAGTAAAAAAATTAAAGGTGGCACTTTCAAACGAACCCAATACATATCGACCTTTATACAAAAATACATCAAACAATTTTCTTCCATTCAATCTTCACAACTAAATCTTAAATAATTAATGATCGAACAATTCCAACACAAAGCAACGAACTCTTTCATGCTGTGGTTTGACAACTACCTGCTAAAAAAGGGACAAGCCTATTCTAATAAGAGTGGCTCATTCTATTACTATGCCGATGATCGCCTAGATGATCGCTTCAAGGCTTTTGGCAGTCCATATAAACAATGGGTGAATGATTCATCTATCGCTGGAGCCACGATTCCATCTGGAGTTCATGTTGGCGGAACTTTTCAGCCGCGAAGTTCTTCGCTTCTTTTAGATTTTACCAATGGTCGTGCATTGATTAGTGGTGTAGCGTCTACAGCATCTGTTTCAGGTTCTTTCGCGGTGAAGGATTTCAACATCTACTTTACCAATGATGGAGAAGAGGATTTGATTGTAGATAAAAAATATACGCCCAATTCTCGCATTTTTTCGGCGGCTGCATCTTATATCGAACCATACGATAATGTCGTTCCCGCGATTTTCTTATCTAGTCAATCAATCAACAATTCACCATTCTCTTTTGGCGGCGAAGACACGACAAAAATTCAAATGAAAGCGGTTATCATGGCAGAAAACTCTTATCAACTTGATGGCGCACTTTCCATTTTTGCAGATAGCTTTAATGAGACTTTCCCATCAATTCCATTTTCTGGCAATCCTACAACTGAGTATGGAGATATTAAGAATGGTTTTTATTCTTATAATTCATTAAAAAATCAATACGCTGGAGAACCACTTTTCTTCGTTGAGGATGTAGTAACATCAAAGCTTAGTGACAAAGCGAGAAAGTCTTTGGCGAATGATTTATTCATTGGATTTATTGATTTTGAAATTCACCAGCAAAGGTTTCCTCGTCTTTAATTTTTTTTTCTCTTTTTTTTATTATTGATGTAAACAAAGTAAAGATAAACACTTATGGCAAGAAATCGAATCATTTATCAATCGGAAGGTGTATACATCAGCAAAGAAGCTACCTCTACAGGTAGTGGTGATCACGCCCAGCTTTCTCGCGTTCAGTCCGCGAACTACAATTTCAACATCGCTCGTCAGGACGTTAACCAATATGGTGAGTTGGCTCGTATCGACTCTATCGTGCTGGAATCTCCTACCGTGTCTTTCGACATGAGCTACTACATTACTGATGGCGCGAATGAAGCTGCCCTTGGTTTCTATGTGGCGACTGGCGCTCAAGCATTTTCGCAGTTCCCCTCGGGTCACGTTCAAGACGGTAGCGGAAGAAATCTTTATGTTGTAACTAGTAATGAAGGTACAGACCTTAACAACTTCAGTGGAGCATCCAGCTTGAGTGGTAAAGGTTGCATTGGCGTAGGTAACGCTTATCTTACTGATTACTCGATTGAATTGGCAGTCGGTAGTATTCCTACCGCTACAGTGAGTTTTGAAGGCTCTAACATGAACGCTTTCACATTCAGCGGAACTAACTCTGGAACAATCGCTGCTATTAATCAAGAATCTGGTACCGCACTTAATTCGGTAATCCGCCTTAAAGAGCCAGACAGCTTTACTGGTGCTGGCGTTGTTACAGCTCTTCGCCCAGGTGATGTTACAATCAACTTTGGTACTTGGAGTGGTAGCGGCTTGATTTCTAAACTTGGTGGTAATGATGGCGCTCACCTTCAAAGTGCTAGCTTGTCGCTTCCTCTTGGTAGAACTCCTATTGAGCGTCTTGGTTCGAAATTTGCTTATGCTCGTACGGTTGACTTCCCAGTGACTGCTACTTTGACACTCAATGGCGTTCAAAACGAAGTTGCTGGTGGCAATCTTGTCGATTTGGTCAACGCCAATCCAAAACAAGACATCATCATTTCTGTTAAAAAGCCAGGAACTGATACTCTTGCTGTTCAATACGTTATCAAACGTGCGCAGCTTGATTCTGCTAGTATCTCTAGCTCGATTGGCTCGAACAAAACTGCCGACTTTACGTTCTCAACTCAAATCGGTGGTGCTAATGATACGGACAATGGTATTCAGATGAGCGGCAGCTTCGCAACTGCCCCTTTTTAATTAGCCCTTCTGAACCTCCAGAGCCACCAACTCCAACTTATATTAATCCATTTGACATTGTTGGTGCGTTTGCATAAAAATTAAAAAAAGGGGGTTCTGGAAACAGAACCCTCTTTTCATTCAGAAGGGCTTAAAGCCAAAACACTTACTAGAAAAACAAAAAAAATGCCAATCACAATAAGCTATAACGAATTTACAACACAAACAGGCGATATGCCTTCTGGTGCATCTCAACCATATCAGTATAGTGGTATTAAATCTGCTATTTCTGATTTAGATGCAGATGATAGAACAATTATTTTCACGAATCTTCCAAGTGGATTAGAAGTAGTTCAAACATTAAGTACCGAACCATTCGATAGTGTTTTTATAGATATTGCTCAATATGATGATTATATTTTAATGAAGCAGCTCAATGATCAATGGCAATCAAGCGGTGTATATTCTGGATTTGCTGTCGCTTATACTTCTGGAGGCTTTTGGGCGGCTGGAGAGATTAATGGCAATTCTCCAGGTACAATATTAACTGGAGCAGGTAATGAAAATTCTTCTATTTTAGATATTTCTTTTAATGGAATTGACTATATGAATACTACTTTTACTAGAACGGAGCCAGAAGAATTTACGTCCATCTCTCTAGAAAGAGGCAAAAAATATACGCTTGATGGTGATGGTTCTTTATTTTATCTACATTCGAATTCACAAGTTAACTTTTATCAAAATGAAAACTATAGCTGGTACCCAGTGCTAGTTGAGACTTCCGTTATTAACTCTGGTATTGTCATCACTGGACTTTCTTTTAATTCAGTTGCATCTTCTGTAAATCTTCCTCAGAGTGGAATTTTTGAAGTTTACTGGAGTGGCGATCAACTAAACTATGCAGAAAGAAGCACCCTAATCGCTCCAGCGCCATTTCAAAGTTCGAGTTTAGCAGAAGGATATGGATGGAACGCTACATACGCAAATGAGAATTTTAGTTCATACAATATCCTATCCAATAATTCTGGAAATACTGGGACGGCTGCTATTCAATTAAATGCAGCAGCTACCAATGGAGAGCAATTTACAGATCTAATTATTCCGCTGAGAAAATTGTACGTCACATTTACTGACAATCCATAATTCATTAAAAAGGCGCTGTTTTCACAGCGCCTTTTCTCTTTCTACGTCTTTACGCTTTTACAGAAACGTGTTATAATCAGCAATGGTTAATACACCATCTACTTCTAATCCGCCCAACTGCAAAGGCTCTGACTGATACATGTTGTACTGATGAGCGAGCTTATCAATCTTAGTTTCGCAGTCATCTGCCAAAGACTTGTATACTTTTGACACTTCGTTCTTATTGGTAAATGTAACGGAACTATTGCCGTCTCTAAGAGACAAAATATCAGATCCATTAGTGTTTCCTACTAATCCCTTCAAAGCATTGCGCGATTGTTTGCGATAATAGTTAGCCATATACATCTCTTTATAGATCGCTTGAGACTCTTGATCTAGTGCAGCACTTACACCGCTATAAGACGTATTAATGCGCGTGTTTAATAGCCCCAAATTAGCGCCAAGCCATGCTTCAATATATGAACGTGGCACGATGCCAGTATCACTGTCAAATTCTGTCTGAAATATTTTGGTTGCTAAACCACTTAATGTACTCATGTATTCTTTTACACTTAGTTATTGAGCAGCTTCAATAATTCTTTATGCTTAGGATTGTTGTGGTCGATAACAAACGACTGTACAGCTGTAGGCATAATATTGCGGCGACTATTGCGCGTGTAAGCAGTAAACTCTCTAATAAGACTCTGCTTTAATACGGGCTTTTCGTGGTATGGATTAGTGCCAATTTTGAGCGCAAGTTTTTGCATATCTGACAGAGACATTTCAGCCAGATTCTGTTCAAAGATTTCTAGCTCATTCGTTCCGAAAGGACTGATTTCACTCACCCCCAACATAACTTCCAATTGACGCATTTTATCAGTGAACTCTGGAGTACCAATAAGTCCAGATGCTTTCATTTCTTCAATCTCTTGAATGAGTGTTTTTTTAGGAGTGCTGGCAATTGATTCAGATGCGTTTTCTTGAATCATTCCATTAGCTTCTTCCATGATTTTTTTCTTTCTAGCCATACTTTATGGTAACATTTAAATATTAATTTTAAGCAAAAAAATACCCACCCTGGTGCGCATCGTTGAGAGGCGTGGTGGGTTTTTTGAAAAGCTGGGAGGCGAACCTCCCAGCCTGAATCTATTAGGCGAGACCAGAGACGATCTTGCCAACCAGAGCGCGGGTATCAAGCACCATGCGACCTTCTTCCATCGAGCCGAAGTAGCCGATTTTCTTCTGACGGACGCTGTATTGATCGTCAGCAGTCAGAGAGAACTCCGAACCATTTTCCGAATCAACTGCGACAGCGCGAATCAGGGACTCACGACCACGGTCAATACCGATGATGATTTCTTCAGCAGCGCCATCAAATGCAGCAGAGTTACCACCAGCAGCGTTGGTGAAGGCAGTCGAACCAGCAACGGTGTCGAAGATGGTATTGAAGCGTTGACCACGACCCAACTCATTGATTTCCATGATAGCCACACCATAAAACTCAGGAATACCTGCGGAGTTATAGATAGCAGTTCTCATGTCTTCAGGAGCGGCAATACCATCAGTGCCAGTGCCACCAGCAGGGGAAGCTTTGGTGTTGATTGGATTGTATGCCATACCGCGAAGCTCTTGCACAACTTCTGGGGATACGATGATGTCGGTCAGACCACGACCTTGACGAGCATCGGGAGTACCACCAAGCCAAGAGGTGTTGATACGCTTAGCGAGCGTGAACAGTTCGTTCAGGTCTGCCAAGAGGAAACGACCATTGGTGTTGGCACGTTGAACGTGCTTCTTGCCGTTGGTTTGAGCGTTGGCGAGAGCGCCAAGCAACAGGTTAGCCGAAGTCTTCTCTTGCTTCAGAAGAATTTCTTGAGCGAGGCGAGTGAAGGTTTTGCTGATCACATCCAAGCGGCTCTTAGCAGCATAGCGCTTATCAAAGCTCAGTGCGGAGTCAAGAGTGTAGGTGTGAATCTTCATTTCAGAAACAGTTGGAAGCACTTGGTTCTGAGGAAGACCACCAGCAGCGCTTTGGCTGTAAACTTCGATATAGTCTTCTGCATTGACATCGTAGTAGAGGTCAAGCGGAATGCTAGGATTGTCATCGGCATTGAATTGCAGAGTGGTGAACAAGTTGCTCAGCGTAGGAGCATTGTTGATCACTTCAGCCAACACAGGACCGATAAACTCAGCGAGTGCAACTTGGGCTTCAGTCGCGATAGCGCGATTTTTCGAAGCCATAGCTTTGACAAGCTCGATTTGTTCAGGAGTTCTTTTAAGGGTAATTTTCATGTGATTATTATTCTAAGTTAAATTATTGACCCAAGAAAACAATGGCATACGAGCCAGTCAAGGGATCGGAAAGGTTTGCGGTTGAAACGCTAGCTGTGCGTGAGCCAGTAGCCAAAACCGTGCCGACTTTCTGTGCGTCAGTATTAGCGCAGCCAGTGACTTTACCACTAACGCCGCTAGGAAGTTTGAAGCCAGAACCAACAGCTGGAACAGAGCCAGCGAAAGCAGAAGCAGCAAGCGTAAACACACCACGGCTAGCAACAGGAACTGCTTGACCAGGAAGCATACACATCAGCTCTTCAGCTTTTTGTGGGTAGTAGAGAAGTTTCTCACCGTTTTCGTCAGTCTTTGCAGTTTGACGAAGAGTCATGCCAACAAGAGAGTCGCCAGAGGTCGCTGGTTTCAGCGAGAGGGAGACGCGAGGATATTGGTTAACTCCAACATGTGGGTAATTGGTTTTGCCGAGATAGGAGTCATAAGCGCTGTCATACACGATAGTATCGAGATTGAGGTTGCCAGATTCCACGGTAACGAAAACGCCAGCATCGCCATTGCCGCTGTCGGTAACAGATTCATTAATGAATCCAGTACCCATAGCGAACATGTTGATGACATCAGTTTCGTTATATTGTCTGAATGGTAGGGTTCTAAGTGCCATATATTTGTTTGATTAGATTGTTGTTTGTTTGAGATTAGGAAATTACAATGTTTTCTCTGCTAAATGCATTAGCAAATTTTTCTTTGAAAGAAACGGGTTGTTGCGATTGAGCTTCGTTATTGTTTGGAAGAGTGGTTTCGGAAGCTTTAGCATTGTCAAGAGCTTCTTGAGCCAGTTCTTCTGCGGTTTTGGTTTCCGAAGCATTCGAAACGGAAATTTTCTTAGCAACTTCTTCGTCGATACGAGCTTGAATTTGTTTTTCGAAAGCTGCTTTAGCTTCTTTGTTTTTGTGTTTCCACATAACGGCAAGTTTGTCTTTATAAGCAGCAAAAGCTTCTTCAGTAGGAGCGAGTTCTTTCAGATCGGAAGCCAAAACTTGGCGATCTTCGTCGTCAAGCTCATAACCCTGATCAATTACTTCCATACGGGAATTGAAACGGGCAACAGCTTCTTCTTGTTTCTGGAAAGCTTCAAACTCTTGAATTTTTTCAACAGCGGCTTTAAGTTCGTCCTCAACTTTTTTGACGGTTTTTTTCATATCCTCTTTTTCCTTAGCCATATCTTCTTTTTCTTTTTCGGCTTTGGCGGCAGATTCACGATATTCTTCGTCTTTCTTTTTGATTGCTTCCGCAAAGGTCTGCGTCATGTTAGCAACAGCCTCTTCAGAGAATTTCTTCTCAACAAGGAGACCTTTCAGTTCAGCAAGAATTTGTTCAATATCCATATTAGTTTCTTTTTTGTTTTTTACATCATCATTTCGTAAATGGGAAATAAAAGCATTATTTTTTTTAGAAAAAATGTTATTTTTAATATCGAAATATGCTTTTACATCTCTTTTGTCTTTGAAAGTGATATTATTAGTTGTTGCATTTTCAGAATACAAACCTTTTACATCGGCTGCTGGCTTAGTAGTAAAGCCGATACCAAGTGGGAAGATTTCTCCTTTAAGCAGTCTATATACTTTAGTTCCATCTTTCATTGATCCATCGCCGCCATAGGCTCTAAGCATCGGTTTGATTTCATTAAAGTGTTTGGGATCAATGCGCTCAGCTTCTTTCATGTTTCTGCTTCCGACCAAAATGTCGTATTCACTGAAACCAATTTCCCAGCTAGCAGAAATAGCTTCGTGTAGAGTGTCGAGTTCATCAACCGATCTTTCAATCAATTTGACAAAGTCTTTGTTTACAGATTTATAAACAACAGCTCCCAAAGCAATATTAAAAGGATCTTTTATATCGCGAGCCTCTTCTGCTGAAATCATTTTGTTCGAATTATTATATTCGCTGAATCCAGCGTTGATAATATGTCCGACAATGTTTTCTTTGTTGTGTTCGATATTAGTAGGCTTATGTCGAAAGTTTTGAATCACTTGTGCCGCCAATGCCGAATCAATGCCATCGTCATTTTTATTGAATTGATTAACTACCGCCGCATTAAAAGCAACACCCAACAAGTCAATGTTCTGTGAAAAGTCAATATCTTGCGGCAACAAAGAACGTAAATTCTTGAGTGACGCTTTTGAAATAAACGACTCTTCTTCTTGCGTATAAGCAAGAATCGGTGAATCAAAAGAAGTTGTGTATAGATAATTTTTTTTCATATTAAACTAATCCGCTTGAGTGATACAGTAGTGCCGCAGAATAATCATCGTCGATTTCGAATTCCGCAGCCGCTTCTAATACTTCTGGCAAAGTAGACAAAGAGGCAATCGCCTCAAAGTCCTTTACACAAGAAGATGCGACTTCAGCCCAACTTTCTAAATTGCTTGAAACAATAACGGTTTCACACAACTTATTCACCATTTCCTGTTGATTATCAGATAGTGTTTCCAACGATAGCGATGCTTTCAATTCGCTTTCGATAGATGCATGAAGTTCTTCGATCTTACTAACAATGCCGCGAATATTTTTTACTGATACTTTAGCTTTTGCCAATGGAATACCAGTTGTTCCTTCTGGACGACCAGCAACTTTTGGAGTCGCATTAATTGGTCCTGAATCTGTAGTATCTTTGGGTTCTGGCGGTGAGATTGTTGGAATGCCACCGACGATTGGATTGTAGTAACCTTCTTTTCGCTGCGAAACAAATTCTGGCTGAGATGGCGCAATATCTTCTGATTTTGGAAACTCTCCAGTATGGAACATGTCAATACCTTGTTGTGGAGTGATGATGCCAAGCTCCATCAAACGAGTTGTTACGCGCATGAGCTGCGTTTTGTCTCTAATATCAATGTCTCTAAACTTGGCAGTAGGATATTTTTTCAAGCCAAGAGTTTTAGCGATTCTTTTAATTTCGGGCTGCAAGAAATCATTCAAGAACGCATTTCTAGCTTCTTTAAGTCTGTCCAAAAAGATTTCGGCTTTAACTTCTGTAGAGCTATACTTCTCTTCTCCGACAATAATGTTTTGCAGTCCTTGTTTAATGTCTTCATTGAGAACTTTATACTTTTCTGGACCAAGAACCTTGTTTAAATCTGGGATAACGAAATCAGCTTTCGTGGTATAGTCAGAAACAAGAACTCGACCAACACTTTCGTTCTTGAAGAGTTTTTGCATTGCTACCAAATTGTTTTGATTGATGCCGCCTTTGTCTGGCTCAGCGCCCATAGTAATCAATAGAATGACATTCTCAACAGTGCGAGTAATTGCCTGATCCATTTTCTTCAATTCGAGCTTGGCGTTAATGTCTTCCAACACTGGGTAGCCAAATGGAATTGCGAACGGCTCGTAGTCTTGTTTTTTGTAGAAAACGAAAATGATTTTGTTTGGATCGAGTTTGATTTTCAAACCATTCTGATAATAAGCTCCTTTTTGAATATCTTGTCTAACATTGTCTGGCAAACCATTAAGAGTTTCGCGGTCTTCTTCAGAAACTGGATTCTGCAAGCGAGCCAATTCGTATTCAGACAAGATTTTTTCATAAGCTCCCGTCTCGAAGCTCGATCCTCGTTTTGCTACGATGTCAAAAGGATTGAGAAGGATGTATCTAACAGGAACTTTACTAGAGGTGGGTTGTTCATCAGCGATTTGCTGAATCAACTTGGTGAAATCTCCTGTTTGGATTGTGCCATCTACGCGATAAAAGAAAATGTTTCCACTGCGATAGAATTCTCTAAAGAATTGATCTTTCAAGTGCCACAATTTGATTTTTTTAAACCATTGATTGAAGAAATCGCGGCTCTTTTGCGAGCCGCCTTCAAGATACAGCTCAGTATTGGAAAACTCTGACATAATGTCGATAGAGTTTCTGAATACAGCAACATTGGCATAAGCTTTTTGGCACAGTTCGATTGCCTCGCGCACATTGACACCGTCCATAGCATAGCTATAAGGCAAAAGCCCATTGCGGATGCTGCTAAAGCGATCATGAGTTCTTGAGGTAGCTGCTCTATTGCGACGACTGCCGCTACGAGAAGAGCTATCTACGCGAGAATACTCATCATTTGCGAACGAAGTGTTCAATGATGCCTCTGCGACATAAAAAGGCTCGCCGCATAGTTCTGGCTCATAGTCTTCATGAGCTTGTGACATGATTTTTATTGGCGATTTTTCGAATTTTTTCCAATAATCAGATTTCTTGTTGTAATGTCGCTTATCCATTACTCTATATTACACAAAAAAGTCCAAAAGTTAACTTTAAAAGTTAATCAACAAACATTGGGACAAATGTAGCTTGAACAGATGCCTCTGGTGTCGCCATCATGTCGAAGTAGATGTTCATTAACCAATTGCCAAGAACCAAAGCTGAATAAGAGTCTTTTCTTGCCTTGTCAGCGTTACGCTGTTTCTTGAGGTTATATGGTAAATCAAATGATTGGGAGCCATTTGCTGTAGTTGATACTTGTATAAGTGCGCATTGGACTTTCGTGGCATCAATTGTGTCTTTCAAATGCTCAATTAGGTCGATTTGTTTGGCGTATGAGTCGCCTTCATCATTGTATCGCGAGAATGTAATCTCATCAATAGGAATCGCCGCTGACTTTTGCCGCGAATAATCGTCATCCAAAGCTGTTCCTGCAAACCAAATCTTTTTATGATCGAAAGCAGATTGAAGCATCTCATTTGCTGATCGAATCCACGATGAACTTGGCTTTCTAAGTATGCATATCTTCTTTGATTCTACATTGTATTGATTTCGGGCAACGCGCAAATCTGTATTGTAGCTTTGGGGGTCATCAAAATCAACGTCCATACATTGTATTTGGATTCCAGCTTTCTTAAAGATTTCACTTTCGTTGCAGGAGTTGAGAAACTGAACGCCACCGTTATAGTCACCCACAATCATACGAATATTAAAGTGGGTATATAAATAATGGAAGTAAACAATATGCTTTTTCAAGTTGGCTCCTGCCAAAGCATACGAATGTACTATAGTTCCACTGCGTTTGTCAGCATTTAACTTGATAACGTGCATTGCGAAGTCGTCGGAGCCTTCGCTCTCTGACCACGATGGGTCAAATGACAGTATGTATTCGCTGCTTTTATCGCCTACTACCTCTACTGATTGACCTTCACCATCAGGAACGGTGCAAGCTGCCATTTTGCTAACCTTAAAGTAACCAGAGCTATCATCTGTGAAGATTGATCCAAACTCTCTTTCAAACTGCGCCTCACTCATTGTCGCTTTAGACTGATCTAAAAGGTTTTGATCGTAAAGTTGTTTCGGGGCGCAATCATAGCTCAAGTGCATAATCACTCGATGAGCATTATCTTGTTTAGATGGATTGAGAATAAGGTTTTCGTATTGTTGGTAAAGCTTGTATAGATACTCAAACTTATAAGAAGCAGAAGAAAGACCAATAATCTTGTTATGTGGCCATTTGTGACGTTCTTCTTCAGTCATCTTACCAGCAGCAATCATTTTTGTTTCAAGATCGTAGATCTTTTGACGCTCTGTAGGATTCTCCACAACTGCCAAGAAAGGAAGAATAACTTCATTAATAATTTTCTCTGGCATCAAAAGAAGCTCGTCAATAATCATTCGCTGGAAACGAAAGCCCCGAAGCTTTTCTCCATCGCCAAGAGGCAGAGCAATGATTTTACTACGCCCAATTTCCATAACCCACTGGTCATTGGACTTGCTGACTCTAGTAATACATTGTGATAAGAATGCCGCTTTTGGACTCTTCGCAATCTCTTCGATCTTGTTAAAGATCATTCGACTCTGACGGAAAGACTTGGATATGATGCCAATATAAACACCCTGGTTTAAGATAGCATCCATTGCCGCGAAAATACCCGTAGTGAAAGACTTGGACAGACCCCTCGAATTATGATGCACAATACCGTTGCCGATATAACACTCTTCATTTTCTACAGTAATATCCACTGATCTTACTTGGCAAGGCGTAATAGTTTTTACCACAGAAAACGAAACCCGCTCTTCTTTAATTGAATCAATAATATATTTAGTATCTTCTGACAAACCTTGGAGATTATCCAATTCATTTTGAGAGAAACCTATTCCCCATTGCCCCTTTTTCCCACAGAGCTTTTCACGTGAACCTTCTTTTTTTAGTAATTGTCCAAATCTTGGTATCAGTTTATTTTGGTAGTTTCTTGAGCTAGATCTATCAATGATTTTTTGAAGATTGGATTTTTTATGAGAAACAATAAAGTCTATTTCTGCTTGAAATTTCTTTAAGCTAGAAACGTCATTTGTTAATACTAGATCATAATAAGGCACATCATTGTGTTGCCCAGAAAGCCTCAAATTAGATTCCACTCCCAAGTTATTTAAAAGCATTTTTACTTGACGCAATAATTGAAGAGATGTGTTTTTTAATCCTACTTTACTATTGTTTGGTTGAAAAGATGCATATCCATCCGCATCAAATAATCCACCAATTAAAGCGCATAGATTTCCTTTTTCTGTGGCTAAGATTTGATCGCAGATTAGTTTATCTTTTGATTTTAGAGATTTATCCCAGCCTATTGATTCTAATGCTTTAACCAATTCTCGATTAAATACCGAATACTCGTAGAAATTTAAATTAGCGTTGCGTTGACGAGCATACATTTTAAAATCATTAGCTTGTGTAAATTTCAAGATCGCTTCTTGAATTTCATAATTTTCCGAGCAATAGTGAACTCCATCTTGATTGAGATAACCATCGCCCAAAACATATCCCAGCCAGTAGAATAAGTGCTGCTTGTTTTTGAAATTAAAATCTTTAAAAATATCCTGGTTTCCCCAGACATCTGTTCCCAATTTTACTGGAACAATGTCTCCTTCTTTAATATTTTGAATCTCTTCAAATTGAAACTGAAAATTTCTGAAAACAAGAGTTTTATGTCCAATTTTAGCCTTAAATGAATCGCCAGATTTCAGGGTTATTTCTAGTCCATCTTCCAGTGGGTTAATTCTTTTGTCTGTGACTAAATTGAGCTGCTCGCGAGAACGAACCATTTCACCAACTTGAATATCTTTAATTTTTTTGAACCCATTTTCAGTTAGTACATATTCATCTTCCGCAAGACACCATATCCCCAAAAAGTAATCTGTTTCCATCATAGCCTTAATTGCCATGTGCTGGAATGGAAACAATGAAATGCCTGAAATAAGCTCAGAAGTGAATGATGGATTCTCGCGCAAGAACTTATACAAAAGAACTTTCGCCTTTTCTTCTTCAAGGAATCCTTTTGTGTCTAGGATTTCTTGGTTTACATTTTCGAATTTCTTATGTAAGATTTGATGTCCTTTTTCCCACGCCATATTTATTTAATTTCAAAGTAGTTCATTTCCCCAGCGTCTAAAAAGTATTGAATATCGACGTTCCACATTTTAGGTCCAAGCATAAGGAGTTTTGGTATTAGTATTTGACTGCTGCTTCTGTTCTTTGCGAACACAAATTGGCAACAGTCACGGAAATCTCTTTGTAGTTCTTTCATGTTGTGAAAGATATAGTCTAGGTTGAATCGTTTCGGGGCGTACTTATTAATCTCGCGCATCTTATGTAGATCGCTCTCAATCACAATAAATAGGAAGCACTCCGCTTGCCTACAACGTTGAAGCTCTCTGACGAATCTTTTATACTCCGCTGACAAAGTACTACAAAAGTCAGCAAACGACTTCCTATCCACATACGTATACTGAAAGTTCTCTCCTGTGACAGCATAGTCGCCAACATCTAGCTTGAGTGGCGCAGAGTAACGGAACTTGAGTGGTTGCTGCTCTCTCGTATCAATCAAAATCTTTACATCTCTGTAATCGTTGTGGAATTCTTGTGGCAAGTTTGAACCGAACATCGGTTTAACGCCACATTCATCGCACACTTTTTTATAGCTGCCAAAGATACGCTTGTATACTCTAATTGGCGGCAAGTCTGATGTGAATAATTCTGTCGAGCAGGGACCATAATCTAGTTCCTTTTTTTCTATGCGCTTTTTAAGCAATAAAAGAATATATGCCCCAACTTCTTCTTGATCTGCTGTATCGCACCATTCAACTAATTGATCATAGGTTGCGAAATCTCTTTCCATATAGTCCTCATACGTTTTGAATTGTATAGGAACTCCTGTCAGCTTATTGAAGCGAGGATAGTGTTTGACATAATAGTCTCCCAACATCATTTCGTGTTTCTTGAGATGATGGTGTAGGCTTTTTAATGAATCAAATGACTCATTACACTCTTTGCAATTAAATGACATGATCTTTTGATAGGCCAAGTATACGGGCTTTCCATTCTTCCATTCCCTCTAGTCGATTTGCTTCTTCTGCAACTAGAGCCTTTTGCATTTCTGCGATATGAACCATATTCTTTCGCTCGTCTTCGTCTTGAAAGAACTGCACTAGCGCCAAAAGAGAAGCATTTTCTTTTTGCTTACTCTGCATACGTGATGCTCGATCACCTTGAAGCTTTTTCGTAAGGTTTTCAATACGAGTTTCGCATTGATGATATTCACTGCTTTTTGCTTTGATGATTTCTGCAAGTCGAACGCTCATCTCTTCCTGATCGTTTGCAATGTCGAACATATCGTTCAGTTTATTCAAATGCTTACTAATCACCTCAAGATTAATGATTTCTTTGCACACGTTCATGTAGAGGTTAATCTCATCTGAGGTCAAATCGGGCTTGTCCCAAGTCAAGCGAATAAATTCTTGCTCGAACAACTCCCTATCGTCTTTGGAAGTGTAATTGTTCATGATTTTCACGAACCGCGAATTATTCAAGTTAATGGTTAACTTATCGACACAAATCCTGTGCTGGCGATTAATCTTCTCCTCCTCGAAAACATTCCCAGTCGCATCGTTGATTTTTTTCAAAACTCTACCTAGCGCCTTCGGAGCCACGTAGCTGGACAGCACAGCGTCTGTGTCTTGAGAAGGATTGTAGTCTGGATTAATCTCTCTCATCAGCGCGAAAACAGCTCGCTGCTCCATAGAGAGCGGCTTTACTTCCTGCTTTGGAAACAGTAGTTCAGCAATAGCCAAAGAAGATAGACCAGCGTTCGCTTGATCAATGATGAATTGCCTTTGTTGCGGCGAGAAGACAATGTCTTCTTTCTTTTCGCGGCGAGCGGTATTAAATTTCATACCTGCTTGCACCATGTATTTTCTTACTTCGCGCCCCTCTTTCGAGCGACCGTCAAGTTGTGGATTATCAAACACATGTTTGACTATCTCATTCAAATCGGGATTCTTGGCAAAAGCCTCTTGGACTTTTTGCTTTTGTTCGTCATTTAAACTCATAGTATGATGTCGTTTTTGGCAATGATTTGCTGCACTTTTTCTTTCAGCATTTTTTTGAGGTTTTTTATCTGTTTGTAGCCAGCGGCACGATTCTTTTCGGATGTTTTGTAGCCCATGTATTTTGCTACGTCATCTTCTGAAGCATTCTCGAAGAATAGCATCATGTATACTCGATAGTGTTCATCTGATAGTTCTAGCTTGAGTACTGCATTTAGTTTTTCGATAGAAGAATCAAAATCGACACCAGAATCAGTAAACGAATCAATTTCTTGCTGATGATTTTCCATAGCGAGTGGCATCTTTACGCCATAACCTTGACGCTTTGACTTTGCCCATTTTGCATATATTTTGCACGATGAGTTTTGCTCGCCAGATTTGGTTAGTGCGCATAGATTATCCCCAAGATTGTGGGGGCAAGACATACAAGGCTTTACATAATTGGTGTAGTTGTTTCTTACTATGTTTTTGATTTGATGAGAAGCGATTCTTGAAACCCATGGCTCCAACGGACGCTCCTGATCCCACAAGTCCCACTTTTTGAAAATGTGAGTCTTGACAATCTGCGCTACATCTTCAAAGTCAAACCAATTGATGGCGTTAAGCCTCCACTTGCTCTGATATTTTGAAACAACAGTGTCTATAATATGATAACACTCTTCGTATGTCTTTTTTTTAGGTTGTTCCACTTACTTTTTATTCTGTTTAAAGTCTTCAAGAGAAATTGGGCGGCTGCTTCTTTTTGGCGTAGAACCTTTAGGCACAGGATTAGCCTCAGAGCCGATAATAGAACCCAAATCAAAAGTGTTGTATTGTGCAGATGTTTCTACTTCTACTTGGATTTTGCGAATGTTGGGAACGCGAGTAGAATTGGTAAATGATTCGCCATCATCTTCAAAATCTTCTTCGTCTTCTTCCTCTTCATCGTCGTATTCCTCTTCTTCTTGTTCAGGCTTTTGCTTTTTCAGCTTAGCCATTCCAAAAGGACCGCCACAACTAGAACAGAAATTGGGCTTTGCAAAATTATATTCGTGCTTCTTTCCACACTCAGAACAATAAATAACGCTCATAATTAATAATGAGTTTTTTCGTTGATTTTTCAATAGAAAAAAAGACACGAAAAGGCAGGGAATACACGTATATTTCCTGCATTTCGCTGCGAGCGTTGTGTGTAACCCTGTTATAGTTATTTACACATGAAAGTCGCCCTCTTCTAGTTTTTTCACAATGAATTTAAGGATTTCACTACGCACAATGTCTTCTTTAGTGAAAACAAATGTTTGAATTCCCTTTTGTTTACTTTCTTCGTCGTTGAAAGTATTCATCATAGGTGAAAAACCAGACTTGAGTTTTCCAATATCACTTTGCATAGTATCGCCGCAAATGATAATCTTGGAGCCTTCGCCAATTCTTGTAATCAAAGTAATGAGTTCTTTGGCAGAGAAGTTTTGTGCTTCGTCGGCAACAATAATCTTATTATTCCAACTTGCGCCCCGCAAAAAGTTAATTGGCACGGCACTGATTCTTCCTGTTGATTTAAGATTCGCCACATCTTGCGGCAAAACAATCTCCTCCAACTTGTCGTATAGAGGCATCAAGAATGGGTCGAATTTCTCTGCAATATCTCCAGGTAAGCTGCCCAAGCCTTTATCTGCGCTTTCAATAATACTGCGAATATAAATGAGTTGCTTTTCGGGGTCTTCAGACATCATCTCGACTGCCCCATAAAGTGCCATATATGTTTTAGAAGTTCCCGCCGCACCAGATATAAAAATGATTTTATTTTCGGGGTCTAGTAGCATCCCCAATAGTTGCACCTGTTTTGGTGTGAATCTGAAATTCTTTTTCTTAGTTTTGATTTTACTCACTTGATTTAATTGAATCTCAACTGAGTCCGACTGACTAAATCTTTTTTTAGGCATTTGTATAGTTTACACCCATTTAGAGCAACGGCTCGTCAATAGTTACATCTGCGATCAAAATATTTGGCGGCGAAGAGGTGAGATTTTGGGCGCTGAGTCTTCCGCGAGTAGAAGTAGATAGCGTTCCCGATGGCAAAACAAGTTCGCCAGATTCGTTTTTTAAATCAACAGAAAAAGAAGAAAGCGCTCCAGATTCGTTGATAAATGTTTTTATGTTTGTTGCTTTTATTTGTAGTTGCTTTGATGCTTCATCCAAAAAGACGTTGTAAGCGTTTCGCTTGGAAATCGCATAGGAATAGGTTCTTTTTAAATCAAGAGAAAAAGAAATACTAGAGTGAATATCTGAAGAATAATTATCTGCCCCCGAAAGTGTTGCGAAATGACCATACGCGAATTTGTTTGTCATGCCAGTTTCTCCTGTACTCAGCCCCGAAAGCATTGTCAATCCTGTAGGTGGATTCGTGCAAGTGAAAGATGTAGACATTGTTGCGGCTTGAAATGGAACTATATCCACAGACAAGCTGTCGAGATAGCATCCACTGAATGTTCTGCCCCCGATTGTTATGTCTGCACTGCCTGTTCCTGTGAGGTTAGCGAAAACGCCAGATCCGAAATTGTATGAATCACCAGAAGAAACATTATTGGCAAACTTGTTGCACAGCGGAAATGCGATAGTGATTTTCGTGTCTGTGCCACCTCCAACTCTCATATCTGGCAAAGTATTCGGGGCAAGAGTTCTATATGCATTTGTTTTCGCGGAATGAGAGATAGATACACTGTTTGCGGGTGCAATGTATTTCTTACCTGCGAAATCGTTTCGGGGCATAGAGACTGGAATATTTTCGTAGCGTATAACGGACATCATAGTGTATTACACCTTTTATTTGATTACAAAAGGTTTTATAAAAATGGGGGCGCTGGTTTTTTTTGGGTTTTTTTTGGGTAATTCTTAAAACACGACTCGCGATTTTGACAAAAGGGGTGGGGTGGGTGGTGCGGAGCAGCGTGTGCTGCGCTCTGCGTGAGCTGGGATGGGCGTGTGGATATGATAGGTGGTTTTTGGGTGGGGAGACTGAAAATAGTATCCCCCCCGCCGTTTCTACGCTGAACTCTCGCGCATTTTTCAAGAAATAGGGTGGGTCTTGTCAAGTTTTTTCTTCACGTATGACACAAAAGTTTTTTTCTCATAACACAAAAAAGTTCTTGCGTTTCTCTGTGTTTCGGGTTACACTTTCCCCGTCATGAGAATTGCATCACTTAACACCGCTGACGTTACCGACCTTGCTTTTGTTTCTATCGCTGACCGCGTAGATGACAATTGGGCAGAATGGGAAGTAGAATTCGACTACAACGGAAAGCCATGCGCTGGCTTTCTTGGGGCATGTCCTTTTCATCCTGAGCTGTCTTATGAGGACACAATCATCGAAGCGGAGGAGCTTTAAGCTCCCCGCAAAAAAACAAAAAAAACTTGTTGACAATAACGCAAAAACATTCTACACTTTCCCCGTCATGAGAAGCTTCTTTTACATCTACAACGCAGAAAACAAATTGGTTGACATGCTCGCTGAAAATTTCATCGGTCGCACGGCGGCAGAATTGGAAAAGCTAGCGTATGAAATCGCCGCGAAACACAATGGCACGGTAAAAATTGTTAGAAAATAAATTGAAAAAAACAAAAGAAAATTGTTGACTTCACCGCAAAAAAACCTTATACTTTCCCCGTCATGCAATACTGGAATCCGCAATTCAACCTCGCCACAATCACAACAGCAACAACAGCTCGCCCCGTGCGCGTGATTGCAACAGAAACGAAAATCAACGACAAGGGCGAAAAATTCGTTGTTGTAAAGTTCCGCGACTTGTCAGACAGTCAAGAAAAAACTGAAAAAATCTTGCCAGAGCAGTTGAAAATTTTCTGAAAAAAACAAAAGAAAATTGTTGACTTCACCGCAAAAAAACCTTATACTTTCCCCGTCATGAACACCACCACACTTACCGCCGCTTACTTCGCCTCCGTTGCATCGAAACTTTCTGATACCTTGAAAAAAGGAACAAAAACCAACTACGGAATCTTCAGCCATTGGGACGGTCAAACCGCAATCTTTGAAAGCGGTTGGGTTGGCTATCAGGCTTTGCACTTTATTGAGTTGCGTTAGTCTAACGGCAAAACCGTTAGGTTTTTGTCAAGAAAAAAATAAAAAAAATGCGTCATCGTCATAAGTTGTTGATTCTCAACGACTTACGCCGACGCGACCCCTTCGGGGTCGTTTTGCTGTAAGTTGTTGACGCTCAACGGTTTACGCATACGCAATGCGCAAAAAAACGTTTTCTGTTAGGCTTTTGTCAAGAAAAAAATGCGTCATGCCGCAAAATAAAAAAGAAAAAAAAGATAAAAAAGTTCTTGCGTTTCTATGCTTTCCGATGTATTCTTTCCCCGTCAACCACTACTAACCATGAACGCTCAACCTAACCTCAAGCCACAATACAAAGCAATCGCCCTCAACACTGCCAACAAAGCAACAGAAAAGTATGAGGACAAATACTTTGCGAAAGTTGAATTTACCATTGACTATGGCTACGGTCAAGTCATAACCTACGCCGTAGGTGACGAAATCAAAGGCGTTGCAATGAAAAACGGTCTTGCTCAATACTGCAACTATGGCAACGTCATTGAACATTTTGTGCCTTGGGAAAACATCACCACAAAAACATTCTGCACCGTGCGCGAATACACCACAACAGTTTTCGAGATTGTCGAAAAATAAATGAAAAAAATTGTTGACAATACCCGCAAAATCTTCTATCTTTCTCTCGCCATGTTCCCACACCCATTCATCACCACTGAAGCCGAATTGAACGAATACATCGAAGCCATGGAAGCATTCGCTGACATAGCCGACCAACTCCCCGACCCTCCAGCGGAAATCTGGCTCGACCCTGAGCTTCTCGACAACTGAGAAGCGGAAGCGTCATAAGTCGTTGATACTCAACGACTTACATCGACGCGACCCCTTCGGGGTCGTTTTGGCGTAAGTTGTTGATACTCAACGCTTTACGCATACGACATACGCTCTAACAAGTCAAAAAAGCACTTTTTGTTAGAAGCTTGTCAAGAAAAAAATACACTTTCGCGAAAATAAAAAAGAAAAAATAAACAAAAAAAATGTTGACGTTTTCCGTGTTTTCGACTATTCTTTCCCCGTCATGAAATACTTCGCCACGCTTACAATCGCCGCAGCTTCCCTCTTTGCCCCTTGCATTATCGTTCTCGCCGCTACTGAGGCGAAAACAATCGGGGAACACGTTTGTTATGGTATCGCCTTTATCGTTACAGCTCTCTTTTTCTTCCGTATGCAAAAGATTGTCCTTGCCATGAAATAATCAAAGAAATTTGTTGACACCTTGCCCCGAAAATACTATACTTTCGCCGCCACAATAAAACGAACTCTGATACAATTACAGTATGAACACCAATAAAGTAAATCCATCCTACTTAGAAGTTTGTGCTGGTGACGTTTTCACCTCAAATCAAATCTTTCATGCTATCGGTCGCCACTGGTTTTATGTCAGCACGGTAATTGGTCTGGAAGATGTCTCGACTCGCTTTGGTAAACCTGACCGAATCGTGACTGTTCGCACTGCTACAAACGAAGGAAAAGTAATTGACACAAGTAAGAAAATTTGGGTTAGTCAATTGCTGCAAGGTTTAGTATAACAATCTAAGGAACTCTGATACAATTACATTATGGAAAAGACATTCAGCATTATCTTTCACACTAAAGAAGATTTCGAAGAAGCTCTGTCAATGAAGACATTAGTTCCAGATCATATCTCTGCCAGCGAGTTGGAGATGACATGGAATGACGAATGGTGGAGAGATCAAGCTGTACATGAGCTTGGTGAAGTTGATATAACTGTCGATACTTACGAACTCTAACACAATTACAATATGAATCATCTTGTTTTTATCGTCTCCAATGGTTTTGTTTCCTATTGCATGAATGAGCGTCAAGGCTCGCATCCGTTAGGCGATGATCCCGCGCATGAAGTGATTGATTACCTCAAAAGAATCATCAAAAACTTTTCATCTTGTGAAGTGATTTTTTCTTGACTTCACCGCAAAAATCCTTTATCTTTTCCTCGTTATGTTCTTCGACTACAATACACCAACTGAAAAACTCGTTTCCGCCCTCGTCAATAAAACCGTTCGCTACTTTGCGGAAAAGTCTAGCGTAAAAGCTGATGGCGTTCGCGTTCTGAAAATTGAAGCGGTTGAAAATGTCGCCTTTGCCAAGAATGGCAAGCGTTATGTCACCGTGAAAGCGTTAGATGTTGACGATGGCGGCGAAAGCAAATACCGCAACTTGCATCTTGCGGGAATTGACCTTGTTGTCTAACGGTTCGTGGGGGTCAGTCGCAAGGCTGGCTCCCTTGTCAAGAAAAAAAATAAAAAAAAATACAATCGTCATAACTCGTTGATAATGAACGAGTTACATCGACGCGACCCCTTCGGGGTCGTTTTGGCGTAAGTTGTTGACGCTCAACACTTTACGACTTGTCTTGTGCCGCGAGTTTGTCAAGAAAAAAAATACACTTTTCCAAAAAACTTTTTTGCACAAAATAGAAAAAAGTTCTTGCGTTTTTATCCGTTCGGAGCTATTCTCTCCCTGTCATGTTTCCTCATCCATTCATCACCACCACCGCCGAGTTCGAAGAATACACCGCAGCCATGGAAGCGTTCGCGGACGCTGCCGATCAACTCCCTGACCCTGAGCCTCCCGATGACTCCCACCTCGATGGGAATTGGGAAGATTATGAGTATGAGGGCGGTGAAGATAGCTATCTTGATGCCTACTGGGAAGACCAGTCGGAGTATGGCATGGACGGTTGCTGTGGGGACTTCTAACAGTTCTCGCACATCGCCTCGAATCGTCATAAGTTGTTGATATTCAACGACTTACGCCGAGGCGACCCCGTAGGGGTCATTTTGCTGTAAGTCGTTGATACTCAACGGTTTACGAAAGCTGTTAGAGTTCTAACAACAAAAAAAAGCGGTTTCTGTTAGGCTCTTGTCAACAAAAAAATACGCTATGACACAAAAAAAAATAAATAAAAAATAGAAAAAAAACCTTGCGCGTTAGCTCCCGAAATGCTACTCTTTGCGCATCATGAAATACTTTGTTATCTTTGCCCTTGCTGTTTTTAGTCTTTTCGTCGCCGCTTTTTCAATCATCACGGGAGCGCAATCTTGCGAAACGCACGTTCACGTTGCTTGCATCGCTTGCTTTGTTGGTTCGATGGGTTTGTTTGTTATGCTTTCGGAAGCGTTGAAATAAAAATAATAAAAAACCTGTTGACAAAATCTCTCAATCTGCTAACTTTTCCCTGTCATGAAATTACTTACTACCGCAAACGCAAAAATCCGCAAAGGTGAAAAAATCGGTTTCAAAACCTTTGGCATTCACCTCGCCCCCGCTTCACTCTCTGGCTTTAACGTCTGCAAAGATGCCTCTGCTGGCTGTGCTGCCTCTTGCTTAAATACCGCTGGTATGGGCGCATTCTCTAACGTGCAAAATGCGCGAATTGAAAAAACTCGTTTGTTCTTTAAGGACAAAGCTGTTTTCTTGTCGCAACTAATCAAAGAAATTACTGCCGCCATTAAGTCTGCCGAAAAACAAAGCCTCACCGCCGTTTTCCGCCTCAATCTCACTTCTGACTTGCCATGGGAAAAAATCAAATTGAATGACAAGACAGTTTTCCAACTGTTCCCGCAAGTGATGTTCTACGACTACACCAAGTCGCCCGAAAGAATGACGGCTTTCCTTGCTGGTGAAATGCCAAAAAATTATCACTTGACTTTTTCCAAGTCTGAGACTAACGGCGCAATCGCTGAATCAATTCTAAAGTCTGGCGGCAATGTCGCAATGGTTTTCAGAAAGTCTCTTCCCGCAAAATGGTTAGGCGTTGACGTAATCAATGGAGACGAAACAGACTTGCGCTTCCTCGATGGCGCGGGAAAAATCATCGGACTTGTCGAGAAAGGCAAGGCGAAAAAAGACGAAAGCGGTTTCGTGATCGAACACTAACGCGCAAAAAAAAATGATTTTTTTCTTGATTGTTGTCGTTCTTCTGTTCCTAGTGGCTGACAGAAAATAAATAAAAAAAAAGCTTGACACCAAGGGCGCGTTGCCAATCGTCGTAAGTTGTTGAATATCAACGACTTACATCGACGCGACCCCTTCGGGGTCGTTTTGGCGTAAGTTGTTGATTATCAACGGTTTACGAAAGTTGTTAGGCTTCTAACAAGTCAAAAAAGCGTTTTTCGTTAGGCACATGTCAAGAAAAAAAACGCATTATGACAAAACTTTTTTCTGAAAATAAATCAAAAAAAATATTGACCATTCGCACAAAAAAGACTATTCTTTCCCCGCCATGACACCAAAACAACAATTCGTCAAAATCAACTCCAACGGAAAATTCACTACTACTCGCACCGCCGAACGCACAAAATACGATTGCGAACTTTTCGAGATGACCCGCTTCCGCCGCTCTCAATGCATGGAGGAAATGGTTATCTTTGGCGGTGCAAAAATGGCAGTCGCGATTTTTGTTTCGCGCAAAGAGGCTGCAAGACTGTTGAGAACTTTCCGCGCAAAACGCGCACTTGCATAAAAAACTTGTTGACAATACCGCAAAAATAAACTACCCTGTCCTCGCCTACTAACAACACAACACCACAATGAAAAATGCAATCCTCATCTTCTCATCCGCAGTCGTTACTCTCTCGCCTACTTTCAGCCTTTGCGCGTTTGCTATCTATCGTGGCAAAAACGAATTGTTTGATTGCTTGTGCTTCATTCTTTTCGGCGCAACTTGCTATGCTCTGGCACATCTGCAAAACTTCTGCAAAAAATAAGTTGACAAACTCCGAAAAATTCGCTAACATTCTCCCGCCTACTAACAAAACAAACACTATGCAACACACACCCACTAAAGAAGAAATCGCCGCCCTCATCGACGCAACAAAAGGAAAATTCTTTTCTCTTACGTTTGCCAAGAAAGATGGCACAATCCGCACCATTAACGCAAAAGACCGTTTCACTGGTTTGATCAAAGGCACTGGCTCTCCCGCCACTGACGCGCTTCGTCAAGGCGGTTATATGTTCGCAGTTGACCGCAACCGCAACAGCTACTTCTGCTTCAAACCCGAAAAAGTTCTTGCCCTGAAATGCGGCAGAATTGACAAAGAGTTTTCAATCGTGGTGGATTGACGCATGGCAGAGGGGGGCGGTTTGGTTAGCCGCTCCCCTCAAAATGCAAAAAAAAAGAAAAAACTTGTTGACTTATCCGCGAAAATATACTATCTTTCTCTCGCCATGATTGAAGAAATCGAAACCGTCATTTACTGTGGCTCAGAAGTTGAGCTTGTCGAAGTTGTCAATACTCCAGTTGGAAATCGCGCCCTCATTCGTTTTGAGAATGGGCGTGAGGATGAAGTTCCGTTAGGCACTCTGGAGTTCGTCTAACGGAAAACACACAGCCAGCCCCGAAAGGGGCTGGCTTACACATCGCGAATCGTCATAAGTTGTTGACGCTCAACGAGTTACATCGACGCGACCCCTTCGGGGTCGTTTTGTCGTAAGTCGTTGACGCTCAATGGTTTATGACTTAAGCGAGCGGCTCGACTTGTCAAGTTTTTTCTTCACGCATGACAAACTTTTTTTTCGAAAATAATCAAAGAAAATACTTGCGCCGATTGGTTTTTACTGCTACTCTTTTCGCACACCACATGGACGCAAGACAACACATCATCGCAGAAGGCATTGCCGAACAAGTTCAAATTTTCGGCATGGAGCAACAAGACCGCCAATGGATTTTGACAGGCTGGGACACTTGGGAGCGCAACCCGTTTTATCGCGGGGAAGAACAACAACACCCCGAAGATAATAGCACTCATGAGGAATGGTTGGAGCATCAAGCGTATCTCGCATCGTTGAAAGCAAAAACCTGGGCTGGAGCTATCGCGCAACACGCAAAAGGTGATGATGATTGCCCTTTTTAATCAAAAAAAATATCTTGACAATCCCCCCAAAACAGCTAACTTTTTCTTGCCATGCCAAATCAAACTATTGAAGTTCCCGTTCACCTACTCACAAGCATTTACGAAATCTTGTCTTCTCTTGACTATGAGATCAGTGACGCTGATGAGCCAAAATCTTTTTTCTTCGGTAAATTGAATGAAGATAGCTTCTTTTACGATAAAAACAAATTGGAAGAAATACTTAAAAACAGAAAATAAATCTTGACAATCCCCCCAAAACAACTAACTTTCTTTTGCCATGAACATTTCAGATGTCATTAGAGAACTACAAAAACTGCAAAATCAATACGGCGATTTAGAATGTTTGATCCCTGTTTCATCTTACGATGGAAATGGCTTCGAAACTGTTGAGAACGTCAAAGCGTTTTTTGCTTATGCAAATTGGCCTCATGATACCACTCTTGAAAAAATCCCCTACGCTGTCGAAATCACTCCTTAAATTTCCCGCCATGAAAAACAATCGCAAACGCTGCATAACGATAATGAATAACATCTGCCTCAGAATGTCGGGCGGCTTGTCTCTCGCTGACTTGCCCGACTTACCCTGTGTGATGAACGCTCTCGATGAAATGGAAGAACTCATCGAGCGATGGGGGGACGGCTTACACCTTTCCGAATTGCAAAACATCGCGCAAGATGCAGTTGTGGAACTGTTAGAAGAAGAAGGCTTCGAAGTCTAACAATTTTCTGGCGGCATTGGCAAAACGGGGAGCGGTTTATGGTTTAGCCGCTCCCCAAAATTGTCAAAAAAAGTCTTGACATTGCAGCGCGAAGACAATCGTCGTAAGTCGTTGATAATGAACGAGTTACACCGCCGCGACCCCGTAGGGGTCGTTTTGCCGTAAGTCGTTGATACTCAACAGTTTACACATCCTGCTCAAAATCTGTTAGATTCCCCCCCTACCCCCCCCAGAAAGGTTATTTGAAGGTTATTTATTTGCTATTTATTTACTATTTATTTGATTTTTATTTACAAAAACTTGTTGACAAATAGCCGCAGAAAGTGTATTTTTCTCTTGCCATGACAAAAGTAAGAATCTATCGCAACCTCCACAAAAAACTCTACAGCGTTCAAGAAAAAGTGAATGGACGTTGGAAAGTCGTTGAGCATACTAACGACATTAACCTTATCAACGTAACCTTTAAGGTTAGCGAGGCTGGTCGCCAGCGAGTAATCAAAGAAAAGAGAAAGAATGTCCACGCCGCAATGATTGGCGAGCGTTTCCCTTTCATACCCAACTCCCCTGTTTATCGTGACGAGGTGACTTACAATCCCTACAAATCCCCGCACTTCATGGTAAAGTCACAAGACAAGCCACTTGACAAGGCAAAATATGTTCAGATTGTCAATGGTAAAGTTATCGCCATGCTCCCCGAATTTGAGGGAAAATATATCTGAGAAAATTCTTGACACTCCCCCCAAAAAACTTAAACTTTCGCCGCTATGGAAAAGATTGACAAACTACAACTAGAAGCACCACAAGAAATTCCTCACTACGTCAAAGCGTCTCGCCTCATTCAAAAGATCGACGGTCTTTCTATCTCGCAAGACGAGGGAACATACAAAGAAATCAAAAAGATTCTTTCATTCAAACCCGCGACTCCAGAGGGACGAGAACTCAAGAAAAACATTCTTGACAAGGCACACAAGAAATCGCGTGAAGGAATGTTCGGCGGCGGAATGTTTTTTATTGATTAAAACTTGACAACGCCCCGAAAAAACCATAAACTTTCGCCGCCATGTTTGCCACCACTTCCGAAATCGAACAATACATCCGCATGACCCTGAAACAATGGAGCATGAGTCACCTCAAAATTCAATGGATGAACTCAGGACGCTATCTGGGTCTTGCTTACGTTGCAGAGGGCAAGATCAAATTAGACAAGCGCATTCTCTGCTCTTTTAAGATTTTCGACGAAGTATTGAAGCATGAGATTGCTCACCACATCCAGTGGAAGCGTAATGGCAATCGCTTTCTAACAAAAAACGGTCGTCGCATTTTGCACGGTAAAGACTTCGCCGCCGTGTGTAAAGAAATAGGCATCCCTGCCAGAACCCGAATCCCAATCCACCACCAAGCTATCGCATGAAACGTCACAAAAAACAACTCGCGCAAAATTCTCTTGACATGCGCAACCTTACCCGCCACCCTATGCCCCCTCCATGCTTTGCGCTGAGGGATCGCAAGAAAGAATCTAACAAAAAAGCTTGTAGAAAATGAAACGCCCTATCTTTTCAGAAGACGATTCTTTTGGAGCAACACAATATCTTTTTGATTTTTATATGGATGTCCAAAGTGACCCGTTGGGACTTGGAAGACTTTCCTATGGTTTAACTTTTTCTTTTTGGGGGTGATTATGGCTTCCTCAAGTAAATCAAAAGGTTCTGTTAGAACTGTCGAGTGGTGGAAACACCTACGCGACAGAAAACGCGCACAAAATAAACTTGTTAGGCGCGATGGCAAGAAGCAGATAGAACAACAAAAGCCATAAGTCGTTGATAATGAACAACTTACGCCGATGCGACCCCGAAGGGGTCGTTTTGCTGTAAGTCGTTGACGTTCAACGGTTTATGACTTGAGGGAGCGTTTCAGTTTGTCAAGAACTTTTTTCACGGAATCGCACAAAAATAATTGTGAAAAAATACAAAAAACATGTTGACAATTCCGCAGAAAATGCTACACTTTCCTCGTCGCCAATGACTGGCACACTTCAAAACTAACTAACTAACTACTACTACTATGGCACTTATCATCGCAAAAAACAAAGTCAACTTCGAGCAACTCATCGGCGTGGAAACACCTGAGAAAAGCGACACTCACACCCCGATTCCTCATGACCTGCTGGTGACGCTCACCCGCAAGGCAATCGAGAACGCTGGTCTGACCGTTCTTGAGGAAGAACACGCGCTCCACCGTGGCGGCTTGCGCTACTTCGGCGGCTTCGCCCTCACTGGCAAGGGCATCTCTGGAGATGACCGTCAAGTCGTGCTTGGCTTGCGCAACAGTCACGACAAGGCTTTCGCCGCTGCGGTTTGCATCGGCAATCGAATGATGGTCTGCGAGAATCTTTGCTTCGCTTCGGATGTGAAGCTGGCTCGCCGCCACACCCTGAACATTCTCACCGATTTGCCCCGTGTGCTTGGTGACGCTGTGGGGCGTGTTGTTTCTCACTGGAACGACATGGGCTTGCGCATCGACCGATACAAAACCACGGAAATCAGTGACGCGCAAGCGGCTGATCTGATGGTGACACTGGTGGATTGCAAAGCGTTCCCCGCTCGCGACATTTACGCCGCGATTGAGGAGTTCCGCAACCCTCGTCATGAGGAGTTCAAGGGGCGCACTCTCTGGAGTCTTTACAACTCCATCACGGAGAACCTAAAAGGGGGCGATCTTAGCAAGCTGCCTTTCCGCACGATGACCACGCAAAGCATCTTCGACCGTGTGGCGAGTCATGCGCCTATCATCGAGGTGCAAGAGATTGTTACCAAGGGATGCGAGGACGCTCCCGAGGCTGATGGCACTGACTACCGCGCATAAGCGAAAAAAAGACTTGACAACCCCCGCGCAAGCGGGGTTGTCATAAGTCGTTGACACTCAACGAGTTACATCGACGCGACCCCTTCGGGGTCGTTTTGTCGTAAGTCGTTGACGCTCAACGGTTTACGCATGGCACTGGGGTATTTCTTTTTGCGCAGTTTTATGCTCAAATCGCGCTGTATTGCATAGTTTTGCGCAGGTTATTGCGCATTGCATTTTCGTTAGATGGTTTCTGTTAGAGTGCGTCAAGGTTTATTTTTTTTATTTTTTAATCAAATAAATGTTGACAACCTGCCGCAAAATGCTATTCTTTGCCTGTCACAAAATCACTAACTACTAACTAACTAATACTATGGGACTCGATCAATACGCATACACTACAAAAGGAGAAGAAAACGAAGAAATCGCTTACTGGCGCAAGCACAACGCGCTGCATGGCTGGATGGAAAACCTATGGCAAGAACAAGGTTGCCCCAAGAAGGATGATGAAGATGGCTGCTTCAACTGCATTCCGCTGGAACTCAACATGGAAAATCTTGACAAGCTGGAGCAAGACATTATCGGCGGCAACTTGCCAGAAACGCAAGGTTTCTTTTTTGGTGCTGATTCTCGCGACAATGACTACCACAGGGAAAAAACCCTGGAGTTTATCGCCAAGGCTCGCCAAGCTATCAAGGACGGCAAGAAAGTTTTTTACGATTCTTGGTGGTAAATTCTTGACAACTCCCCCCAAACAACTAACTTTTCT
>Ga0315903_10000889_pt1 | contig 45077 bp, 53 predicted proteins | sample LakEriMetagenome_7_FD_203524 | JGI IMG/M metagenome (GOLD analysis project Ga0315903, IMG submission 203524) | Freshwater fungal communities from buoy surface, Lake Erie, Ohio, United States - Buoy 2 MA119 | ecosystem: Environmental > Aquatic > Freshwater > Lake | place: USA: Lake Erie, Ohio... | reverse complement strand
AGCCGTGTGGGCTCGTTTGGTTTTGTGCTGGGTCAATGTGATCGTCTTTTGGCAGAAATCGACATCTGCCCATCGCAGCAGCCGCAGGTCCGATGGCCTCAGTCCAGTGTCGTAGCCAACACGCACCCAGGCCGCGAGAAACGCACCGGTCGCAACGCCGCATTGCAATCGACCGGGCACCTTGGCACAGGCATCGATCAGGATCTTGATCTGACTCAATGACCACGATCGAACAACCCGCTGTTCCTGCTTTGGTCGTTTGAGTTTCCGAGCGTTAAAAGGCTGGCATAAATCGCGGGCCACCGCGTAATTCCAGATCACCGTCAGGGCGACACGGTAATTGACGATCGTAGTCGCCGACTTGCCAAGATCCTTGAGACGGGACAAAAACGCGTTGACGTTTTCCTCGGACAAGTCTGTTACCTCGGGGATTTTCCCAAGGAACGATCCGAGTTTTGAGCAAGCGCGGTGGTATTGGCCGATAGTGGCTGATTCGAGATCGCGCTCCGTCGCGATCCGTTTTACGAGATCGCTGAGGTACATGACAAGGCGTTTAGATTGGTTGTTGGCGTAATGGATTCCTAGGTTTTTTCTGAACAAAAGCAAGGCAAGAAGGTCAAAAAAGCACCGGATTGCTAATTCGGCGTAGGGTTAACTCCTTACCGCAGGTTCGAATCCTGTCCTCTCCGCTAAGAAACGTGATCGGCTTGGCGCTTCCTTTGTCGCGTCATCTGCTACCCGGTCGCGTTTCTTTTTTGGAGATTGAATTACCTTTATAGGTCAACTATAGTAGAGGCATGTTGCAAATGCTAGGAAAAAAATACTACACGGTCGCCCAAGCCGCTGAATTAGCCGGTTGCACGGTCAGCTACGTGCGTCGATTGCTTCGAGAGAACGCAATCGCAGGCGAAAAAATAGGGCAGCGAGCGTGGGTTATCCCAGCAAATCAACTCGAAGTTCTAAAAAATTCCCCAACAGGAAAAACAGGACGGCCAAGATCAGGAAAAAAATCTTTGTAGCGGTCTTGCGTATTGTTCCGATATAGGTAATATTAAACGCGTCGTTGCAAGCTGTAGCAGGCGAGTAACGATGACGGAAACGACAAAGGCTTCTTGAGGGATGCTCCCTCGATGAGCCATAGGTGGTGGCTTTAACCAGGAGCAATGAAATGCTTGTACTTACTCGCAAGCGCGGGGAGAGTGTGCGCGTAGGAGACAGTGTGGAAATCACGCTGTTGGATACTCGCAGGGACAAGGCTCGGATCGGTATTACCGCGCCGGGTCAAGTGATCTTGAGAGCCGATGCAGTCGATCGTGACGCATCGCCTCGAAAGGTCCGCGTGATGCGCATGGATCGCACCATGTGCGAAGTAGACGCCAAGTTCATGGCGGACTACGCCGAGGTGTTGATGTTTGCTCGGGCAAAGGATGGCGTCTATGTGCCGTCCTGCGATCTGGCTCAGTACGAGGCCGGAAAGCGAGGTGTGGCATGAGTGTCGCATCTATCGGACTTTCGGACGAAGCGTTGGATGAACGTCGCAAGGGGATTGGAGCCTCGGACGTGGCTGGGATCCTCGGTGTCGATCCATGGCGTTCCCCATGGGATGTGTGGGCCGACAAGCGGGGACTCGTCGAACCCTGGAAGGGGAATCAGGCGACCAAGATTGGTCAGTACCTCGAACGGGCAGTGATCGATTTTGCGGAAGCGGAGTTGGGATCGCTCACCCGCAATGTGCGAGTGCCGTATCTCGGTGGGCATCCGGTTGTGGCAACGCTCGATGCGTTGACTGAGGATGGGAATCCCGTCGAAAGCAAGACGGCGGGAATGACGGGACCGCTGGCACCTTACTGGGGTGACGCGGGAACGGACCAGATCCCCGAGCACTATCTTTGCCAAGTGCATACGCAACTGCTCTGCACGGGTGCCGATATGGCGTTTCTTTACGCTCTGCTTGGTGGTCGCGGCATCGTCCGCTACGAGATCCCACGCCATGACGATCTGTGCGAGACGCTAGCCAACACGCTTTTGGAATGGTGGGATCGCCATATTGTCCATGGCGAAGAACCGTCACGGGAGAAGGCTAGTCTGGACATCGTGAAGCGGTTCCGGCGTGTGCCCGAGAAGGTCGTCGGTCTTGGCGACGACCTGAGGTTTTTGCTGGCGTCGAAGGAAAACCTCGCAGCCGAAGCTAAAGACATCAAGGAGCGTCAGGAGGAATGCGACAAGCAACTTCTGTTGGCTCTCGGTGATGCCGAGGTTGGCATGTTCGCCGATGGCACCAAGGTGTCGTACCTCGAACAGCATCGGAAGGGCTACACGGTGGAGCCGTCCAGTTACCGAGTCCTGCGAATTGCGAAGGCGAAGGTGAAGAAATGAGTGCAGTTGAAGAAGTCGGAATTGCTAAGAGCACCGAACGCAAAAGCGTTCTGAGGGATTTGGCTCACCAGTACGGCATGGAGCCAGAGGCGTTCGAGGCGACGATCCGGGCGACGGTGGTCCCCAAGGAATGCACTCGGGAGCAACTAGCGGCGTTTATGCTTGTGGCTAAGGAGTACAACCTGAACCCATTGACGAAGGAGATCTACGCTTTCCCGACCAAGGGTGGCGGGATCCAACCCATAGTTAGCGTGGACGGCTGGCTTAACTTGGCGAACTCCCATCCGATGATGGACGGCATGGAGTTCGAGGACCACTTTGACGCCGGGACGTTGATCGCGGTAACAGCGGTGATCTACCGCAAGGATCGCAGGCACGCAAGCAAGGTGACGGAGTACCTTGCTGAGTGCAAGCGGAATACCGACGTGTGGCGTCAGTGGCCTGCCAGGATGCTACGCCACAAGGCCGCGATCCAGTGCATCCGCTATGCGTTCGGCTTTGCGGGCATCATGGAGGTTGACGAGTACGAGCGCATGATCGCGGTAGAGACGACGTTGACGGTGGATGCGGTGCCTGCTCCATCGTCGCGTACAGAATCGCTGAAGCAGAGGATCGGCGTGATTACTCCGGCCCCGGTGGTCTCCGAGGCGGAAGATTTAGTGGAAGCCGAGCCGCAAGCTGAGGACCAGGAATGAGCACTGGCGATCTGTTTGAATGGGCTAAACGTGCTAGGGCTTCGGATCCCGAGACTTCCAAGGAAGCGGCGATCGAGACGAGAGTTTCGGTTGCGATTCGCAGATCACAGTTTCTTGAGGGTTTGACGCGGTGTGGTGGATTGGCCACGGCGCGCGAGGCAGCATCACAGATCGCCAACGGAAATATCACGCTGCACGATTCGATTCGGAAGCGAGCTAAGGAACTGGAAAAGCTCGGTCTGATCCGGGCTGTTGGATCGCGACTGTGTTCCGTCAGTGGGCACAGCGCGACCGTTTACGAGCATGGTGGCACATTAGGAGTATAGACACCACAACGACAACTCCCGGCCCCGTGGGAAGCGGGGCATTTTCGAACAACCAACAATGTAAGGGGATAAAAAAAGATGAAACGCGAAGAATTGGTAGTGGCGTTGCGGACTTTGGCGGATGCGGTTGAGGCTCTGCCTGAAGAGATCGCTGAGCGCGTCAAAGTGGAGGCTCGATTTTACAAGGCCACAACGATTGATGAATTGCGCAGGCTGTGCGAAGTGTTCCCCGGAACCCGAAAGGTGATCGACTTGATTCATAGCGAAGTAGGAGCCATCGAAAGTTCGCTCGGGCCAATTCACGCAGTGTTGTACTACGATCGCGCAGTACTTGGACAGAAGGTGACGGTGTCAGAAGCCGATTTGTCACTTCTCGACGCTCCGCAGCCGGTCGAAGTCTAGTTAGGGCAGGGCCGGTTCTTTGGAGGAGGCACAACATGAAAGTTGGCACGATGGATCTGTTGAAGTTCAAGCGATTGGTGCGACGGCTCAAGGAGTCGAACCGAGGCGTTGTCGGACTGCTTGAAATGCTCTGGGCGGGTGTGGCGAAGAATTGCCCTCGGGGCGACATAGGTCGCTTCTGTAACGAAGACATCGCGGTCATGGTGGATTGGGACGGGGACGCGGACGATCTGGTCGCAGCCCTCGTTGAATGTCGGTGGCTCGATGAAGACGACGAGTGCCGTCTGGTCGTTCATGATTGGGCCGACCATTGCCCGAACTACCTCAAGGCCAACATTAACCGATTGGGGGGGTTCTTCGGGAGGCGCTTGGACGTTTCGACTGTTTCGACTGTTGAGCCTGAGACCCCACCTAAGACCCCCTCTAAGACCCACCCTGAGCCCGGGCCTATGGGGGGGGCTATGAGGGAGTCTTCGCGCGCGCAGATCTTACCAAGTCTATCCTTACCTATCCAAGTCTATCCACATCTAACCACATCTAACCACATCCAACCTAACCAAACCAAGCCAAGCCAAGCTGAGTGGTTGGAGAAGTGGGGGGTGGTAGTTGATGAGGATTTTCTCGAGCGGGTAAGAGTCGAAGCGAATCGCTTCGCGAAATTGCCGAGACCGCCTGAAAACCGCGATGTAGTGTGGAGGGCGTGTTTCGTGGCTACTGTGCTCGATTGTCGCGAAGTAGTGGCTGATTCTTGCGATGCGATTAGGAACGGCACGGCGAAGAAACCGATTGCGTACCTGGAAGGTGCAATGCGCAAAGCCTGCGAACTTCATGGCGAGGAGTACGACGCGATCAAGAAGCTGGCATCTCCGACGCCACCACCTAAACCGTTGACGATGATCCACGGTTGAGTTTCATAGGAGCAAACATGGACGAGGATAAAAAGCTATTGATGGCGATCGCGACATCGTTTGTTGTCCACCAGTGTGACACATGCCATTGGTGGACAGATGTGCTTGGCACTATAGACGGGAGAGCGGTCTGCGTGTGGCATACAGGCTTGCGTGACAACAAGGTGCGCAAGGTAGATTTCTCTGGAAAGAAGTCCATGCGAACAACTGCCGATTTTGGTTGCGTCTGCTGGCAAATGGACGAACGGAAAAAGTCCCGATAACGCTTGTAATCACACGGTTGCCGCGTGTGAGTATCGTTGAGGTAACAGCCGGACGGCAACTCCGGTGCATTTTTTTGTTCGCCTGCTTTAAGGGAGTAGAGATGAAGGTTTTGGATTTAGGACATATCGAAACGGCACCCAAAGCGATCAAAGAGCAATTGACGATTGAGCGTGACGTTTTGAGGCGATTCGGGTTCCGTGACGACGAGTTGCGGATAGTGGAGTGCGACAATTACAAGTGGCAAATTATACCAGCGAACAAAGGGGGTAATGATGGACGATTTCGAAAAACGGTTTGATGCGGATTATGTGTTCGAAGGAACAAAAAATGACGTTGTTCAGTTGTGGCTGGACAATAAGTCACGATGGTATCCAGATGTGCTGGTCGCAAAGAACAGTCGAGGCGAGATGTTTTGCAGCATGACAGACGTTATTTGCGAAGACTTGCACACAATGCCATTGTTTTGCAAAAGCGGAACCATGAAACACGTTTCTTGCACAAGTGGCGAGACTCTCCATGTATGTGAAGCGTACCGACGCGAACAAATTAAGCCGCTGCGGTGCCGTACGCAGGCCGGACGTGAAGATTCGAGAAAGCCAGATTACGCGATCTGAGTCAGGCGAACGCACAAAATCACCGGGTTGCCGCCGGTGAGTATCGTTGAGAAAACAGCCGGACGGCAACTCCGGTGCATTTTTTTGTTAGGTGATTGAGATGAGGAATACGGTAGTCACGATTTACGGACGAGTTGGGAGTATGAAGTCTCCGATTGCTGAGCGAATCCGAAACGCATGCGCTAGGTCGGGAGTGCGGTGCGAAGTGGACGATCACAGACTGTTTTCGTTTGACGAGGATTTCACCGAAAAGTATGAGCAAGCGTTCAAGCAGGCAGTGCAGTCGCCCGCAGATGTCGTTGTGCTTGTTGTCGGAACTGGACACGATTCATACAGTCCGTTTCGGTTCACCGCTTTGTTATCGTGCGATATGAAATACAGCGACAAATTAAAAGACCCGCGATGGCAGCGTAAACGCCTTGAAGTAATGGAGCGGGATGATTTTACGTGCATGTGTTGTTACGGCGATGACGTGACGTTGAACGTGCATCACACGTACTACGTTTTCGATAAAGACCCGTGGGACTATCCGACAGAGACATTGTGGACGATATGCCAAGACTGCCACCCAGACATGGATGAGCAGCGCCGAATACTTCAAGAGTTGAGCGGCGGCTTGTGTCCTGAAGCGAGAACCAACCTCGGTGCGTTCTTGGTTGTCTTGCGTGGCCTCATGTTTGGCGATCAGATTTTGTTGTTGCATCGGATGCATAAAGAGGTTGAGCAAACACTGGCGGCGGATTCGTCACGATAACGCTACCGTTCACCCAGCCGCCGGTGAACGGTTCCAAAGTCAACAACGCACCTACGGCGGCTTGGGTGCAACGGTTTGTTCGTCTTTATGGGAGTGATTATGGCAAAGAAAAAATACGCAGTGTGCATTGCTTTGTTTGTGTTCCTGTTTGTTAGTTGCACTACAGTGCAAAGACCAAAGCCGTTAATCGTCGAGGTAAAATGCAGCGAATGCGATGGCAATGGGAAAGTAACGTATGGACCAGATCACCCGATTGTCAAAATTGGGTTCGACCCAGGCACGTATGATTGCCCAATGTGCGGCGGGTCGGGGCGACTTGCCGAGGAATCGGCAGAGAGGACGACGTATGACGGCAATGGAAAGCGTCCATCCACAATGCCGCCCAAGAGATCAGACGGGAGGGAGTTTGACGGCGGACCAGATTTCGGGAACGGCATCTGGGCTAAACTAGACGAAGACGGTGTTTGGCGTAGGTACGGTGGTTAGAAAGACGAACGCACAGGATAACCCAGTGCGAGGAGAAAACATGGACAACGAAAAACAGCAGGCCGAGCACTTGGGTTCATCCGATTGTTCGTCGAGAGTATCGGCGGCAAGGGCGAAGCGATGCGTGACGCATAATCACGGCTGCGATTGTAGGAAGTATCGGTTTGCTAGGATGCGCCAAGCTCTGATACAGATCATGATTTGGGCAGAGCAGGACGCTATTAGTGGGGAGACAAGACAGAAAGCGATGGCGGACATTGCAAAAGCGTGTTGCGCCGGGCTGGTGGATTAAGACGAACGCAAAGGATAACCCAGTGCGAGAAAGGAAAGTACCAATGGCAGAAGACAGTAACGAGCACTTGGGTTCATCCGATTGTTCGTCGGGTATTGAGTATGACTGGCAAGCAAGCAACAGAGGCAAATCCAAAACGGCAAAGTTAGGGTTGTTTTGGTGTCGTGCATGCGATACCCACAAAGTTGGCCAGCACGGTAAATGCGAAGCGTGCGGTCACAAAGAGAACCGGAATAAAATCCGGCAGTAGTCAGACGAACGATAGATTCTCCCTGGCTCAGCCGGGGAGAAAACCGGGGAAACCTCGGCTGAGCCGGGGAGAATGTCGCCAATAACTCGGCTGAGGTGGGGATAATGTCCGGCGAGATTATGCTGAGTTGGGGGGGGCGTTGGAATCGGGAAGTGTTTTGAGGGATCATCGATGGATGGAATCGACGCAGAGACAAGAGAGCGAATCGAATTTGCGATGCGGTACGGAGGCGTTAGCGGTCGCGACAAGGGACTGTTGTCGATGTTCGATTCGTGGTGGGCTGCAAGAGCTAACGCGCCAGCCTGGACCGCAAACGGCAAAGGGTATTGGAAGTGGAGGTGGAAGTTAGAGGTGGCTCGCGTGGAGCGTCAAATTCTTCGCGAAAACACGAACGCAAAGCGATGCTCGGGCTGCGGAGCGAAACTGCGGACTAGGAGTTGCCTTGCCTGCGACCTGGAGAGAAAAAAGCATGAAGCCAAGATTACTTGACCTAAAACAATTCGCGGTCGCAGTTGGTGTCAGCTACGTGACCATGCGACGATGGAAGCGGCGAGGATTGTTGCCGAATCCCCGAATCAAGAATCCCAACAATCGCTGGTACTGGACTTCTGAGCAAGTCCATCGATGGTGGCGCTCATTGGCGATCATTGGCGATCAGGAAGGCATAGAAGACGCAGAGTAGCCGGTTTCCTCTGGTAGGATCCCACCGTGCGTTCAAGGGTGACTCGCGCGCGGCGGAAACTTTCGGGGACCAGCCATGGCTGCTTTGTTGGATCGAGAAACCGTTTGGGCTGTCGCCTGTAAGGCGTTTGAAAATGCCTGCGGTTCGCCGGATCGCTTCGAGCACTTCGTGCGCAGTGATGATCGACTGCGCGGTTTGAACTCTTGGCAGATCGCTCTGGTCGTCAAACTGTGTTTGATACTGTTTCAGATCTGGATGGCTTCAAGCACCAATCAGCCGTCGGCCATCAAGGATCCGGTTTTTCCGGAGAACTTCGATTTTGAGTTCGGGAAGGCGCAGACGCACCCCCTAGATCACCCCGAGGAGGATGACTGATGATCGCAGCGATCACCTCGATAGTGGGCGGATTCGTGTTCCTTGTGGGCGCTGTGTGGGCAGCGATGACTTGGTTTTCCAAGCCAGCCAAGCAAATACTCAAGGCTGTCGATGCCGAGAGTTTCGATCTGGCGAAATATATATCCTCGATGTCCCTGCCTGAACCATCACCAAGTCGCGCAGAGCCGCTCCAGAACGCTGATGCGCTGATGTCCTACTTCGAGGCGACGAACAACAAAGCAGGGCAGGACGCAATTGCGGCGGTGGTTGCTGCAATTTTTGCGCAGCGTGACGCGAAATGAAACCGGGGCGATCCCTTTGGCCCGCTCTCTGCTTGGCAGGGGGTGGGTTCTTGCTGCTGATCGCTCCTTGGGTCGACCGATTGTCCCCATCGGTCGACCCTTTCAATACAACGCCGGTTGATGGCGCTTGGGTCATCGTCGTTGAGGAGACGAGCGAGAGAAATCCAGCGGTGGCGCGGGTGATGGCGGACGGGGCATACTGGCGCGATCTCGAGAAGCGAGGCGTCCAGTGGCGGTTCTACGATGTCGATTCGCCCGACGCCAAAAGCTACGCGGCGGCTGCAATGCGCGAGGGATTGCCTGCACTGTTGATCTTGGCACCGGACGGAAAAGTGCTCGAGGCGACGAGCTTGCCGGGAACGGTCGCTGGGATCGATGAGATCGTGAAGCGGGAGGTGCGGCTGTGAGCGAACTTCCATATATCGAAATCGAAGGAAATCTGTTCCCGTTAGGGTGCCTTGTGCCGGAGCGCAGGCCGGAAACATTCCCGGCATACGCAGACTCGCAGCCAATGTTCACGCGGGAGCAAAAGCTGGATCTCTTGAATGATCCGAAGCGGATGGGCGCAACGCTCTGGTTCCCCAACTCAATTTTCATCAAGAGCCAAGGCGGAAGGGGATCCTGCAACGGTTACGCGGGAGCGAAGGCACTCGAGCGGGCTCGGGTGAAGCGAGGGATGCGGCACATCCCTTTGAGCGGCGAAGGACTGTACGCACAAATAAACGGCGGGCGGGATGCTGGCTCAATGCTCGACGATGGAATGAAGGCGATCACCGAACGCGGTGTGCCACCCGAATCCATGGTGCCGCATCAGGAATACCTATGGGGTCGCATCTCCGAAGAAGCGAGACAAGCAATGCCGAGGTTCAGGGCAATCGAGTGCTATCGAGTCGACACCTCGGACGAATTGGAGGCCGGTCTCTGTGCGGGATTCGTAGGCGTGGTTGCTGTTCATGTTACCAACGCATTCATGGTGCTGGAGGCCGATGGAAGCGTGTACCCGACCGATGGGCCGGGAAATCACGCGGTAGGCGTCGATGACATCCGATGGACCGGGAAAGAGTTTGAATTTTGGATGTTCAATTCTTGGGGTATGAGATACGGACATGAGGGGCGAGGGTGGCTTTCATGGTCGCGGCACTTCCGCAGCCCGTCGAGACACCATGCCTTCTACCTCATACGATCGACGACTGATGATCCTCAAGGGGTCAATCCTCCCATCGCGGAGCCCAGCGCATGACTCGGCTGCTCCAGGCGATTCAAACGGTGACGCTGCTGTTCGCTGTGATCGGCGGGTGCTGGTGTGCGTATCAGGGCTACCGTGTTTACCGCGCTGTCCAGGATCGGCTCGAGAAGGTGGATCGATGGATCGATCGATTTGCGGATGGCGAAAAAAGGTGGTTCGGTTTTGAGAGTCGCATCGAGCAACTCGAGGTGTTTCGAGCGCAACAGCAAGAGCGGAGTGGGGCTGCGAAAGTCGCCATGAAGCCGACAGTGGTTTTGTATTCGATCCAAGGCTGCGAACCATGCGAGAAATGGTGGCGCGACGACTCTGAGGCATGGCGAAAAGCAGGATGGGTGGTTCGGCGCGAAACGTCGATGACATCGCAGCCAGCGCCTTACTGGGACGTTTGGGACGGCGAAAAGTGGATGAGGGTGGCTGGCAAACTTAACCTCGACACGTACCGAATCGCAGGCGGCAAATGACTGAAATCGCGCAATGGGTCGCCAATAACGGACTGGCAGTTGTAATCGTGATCGCAGGAGGAATCGCCATATGGCGCACTGCGGGTTGGCTCGCAGTAAATGCGATTACGCCGCTAAAAGATGCGTTTATTGCGCACCTCAACAGTATCGGCATATTCATGAAGGCAACTACCGAATCCCTCGAGCTAACCGCAAAATCGATGGACACGATCAGCGAGCAGCTTAAAGGGATACGCAAAGACATCGACACGATGTCGAAGCGTGAGGAAGTGCCGTGACCCTCGGAACCAAAGCAGGCAGACAAACGATCTACGTCAAACAGGGTTCGGACTGGTCCGCCTCGTTTCAGATCAAAGATGCAAACGGGTCTACCGTCGCGCTGGCAGGCTCTGCGTTTCAAGGTCATATCCGCAAATCCAAGCAAGCGACGACCCTTGCGGCGACGTTCAGCTTTGACATTGCAGGAAACACAGTGACGTATTTGTTGCCGCGTGCAATTTCGTCCGCAATGCTTGCTGGGGAGTCCGAGTCTGACCCGGAGTCGAAATATGTGTACGACATCGAATGGACGAAGCCAGACGGAACAGTCGATCGAATCCAAGAAGGTGTGCTGATTCTTTCCCGTGAAGTAACCAGATAGGAGTTTTTCAATGGCTATTCAGTTTTCAACTACCGTGCGCAACGCTCGGCTTGACCAAGTCGAGACAACCATCGGGACAGCCCCAACGCTCGAGATCCGCACCGGCACGCCTCCGGCCAACTGCGCCGCAGCGGACACCGGCACTGTGGTCGCAACGCTTACGCTCCCATCCGATTGGATGGCTGCGGCGGCTTCCGGCAGCAAGGCAATCAGCGGCACTTGGCAAGATTTGTCCGCCGACGCGACTGGCACGGCAGGCCATTTTCGCGTGAAGGCCGGAGCAACAACGCATATACAAGGTACGTGTTCTTCGACCGGCGGTGGTGGAGACATGGAAATTTCCCCCAATGCGTCGGTTACGGCTGGGCAGAGCTTTACCGTATCGACGTTTACTTTTTCGGACGGGAATGCCTAAAAAATGCCAGACGGTACAGGCTACACAGAGGGTTCGGGCAGAAAAATCGCTTCGCGAGAAGTCACGTACTCAGGCGAACTCATGCACTCGCAGATCGTCGGCTTAGCGACGTTCGTAGGCGCAGATGACGCGAAGCTGATGTCGGACATTAGCGAGCAAAACCCGTTACCGATTCAGGAAGTTGGTAGCCCTAGAAGCGTCAATCAGAGAATTCTGCAAATCCTGACAAGCCCGGTTGGATATGACCGATCGCTCGGTAGGCAACGAAGCACTGCCGTGATTGAGTCCGGGACCGTGACAGTGTCCAGCATTTCTGCGGGAACAATTACCACCGTTTCCAACATTACTGCGGGAACGATTACCACCGTTACTGGGGTAACTAACATCGATGGGCGTAACGGCTCGATGCTCATCAACGCGACCAACCTTGAGGCGTGGCGCATTTGCCACCGGGCGCTCATCACTTAGGAAACATCATGCCAAACGTATTCAAGCAAGTCGTAGACCGACAACTTTGGGCCCAGGTTACGCCTGCGCCTGTCGCTTCCGCCACCGCGCAAGGGTTCGCCTGTGATCTGCGCAACGACAACACGCGAAATCCGTTCGTCTATCAATTGTCAGGCAACAGCGCGCTGGATCGCTTCAATATCATCAGCAAAGCGTGGCAGCGAGTGAGCGCGACTCCGCTCACTGCGGGAACGTATGGCGCTGGAGCAACATCCTGGTTCGCGCCAAGTTTCAGCGCGGTCGGTACGATCGCAGCCGGGGCGACGACTACGAGCTTTACTCTGTCGACAGCGCTTCCGACGGCGGTTGGTGCAAACATGCTCGCGAATCGCGGCGGATCGGGGCAGTTTGGGTTCCGGATTCGCTTGATTGATACGGTGGCAGGAAAAACCGAGGAACGATGGATTGTTGCGAACACAGCAAGCACAACGCCACAGATTTGGGTTGATGCCGCGTTCAGTTTCACGCCCGCGACTGGAGCACGCTACGAACTGCTCAGCGGGCGTCTGTTCATGCTCGGATCAGGCACCCTCGCAGCCGGTGCGTTTCGTTCGTTCGAAGTCGCGAGCAATACGTTCGCCAACCGCGCGATCGCTAACTTGCCCGCAACGCTATCGACCGATTCTGCGGCGATCGTCCTCGACGAACTGCACGTTCCCGCAGCAAACGCTCCTGGAGAGGGAATGATAAAGGGCGCAACGCTCTACGACACGGGTCTCAACGCGCTGTTGGCTACGGCTAGCGGTGCGTCGACCATTACTGGTCAGGCAACGCTTGGTGATGCCATCGTCGCCATAAACGAGTACCGCAATTTCCAGATCAGGATCGTCGCAGATCCGACGACTCCTGGCTCGGTCGGCCAGCGGCGAATCATCGCATCACACACCGCAGGACCGAGCGCCGTTTACACGCTCGGATCAGCCTGGACTACGCAGCCGAGTTCCTCAGCAAGATTCTTAATTGAGCAACCAAACGTCGTTATTCTCCGAACCACGGCGAACACAACCACCTACACCTACAACTACACGGACGCGACGATCAACAACGGAACGAACAGTATCGCGGCAGACGCATGGAGCACTACCTATTTTGGTGCGGCTCCGGCAGCAAACGGTGCGGGATGTCTCTGGGCTCCGTGTTGGGGGATTACTGTGGACGCGGGGCGTGTGGTGCGGCATTCGTTCAATTATTTTTTTCGAGGTGGGGCGACAGGTACGCTCGATGTGCTGGACATCGCCGGATCGATCACAGGCACTTGGACTGGTGCGATAACTTACGATGGATCCCCAGTAGGATTAAGTTTCACTACTGGTACGACTGGCACTCCTAGCCCCTTCGCGAACGGTGGGCGCTATACCTACCTCAACCTATACACCGCGTCGACGCTTTCCATGATGTTTAGATTTGACGCGGCTAATCGCGTTCTCTCACCAACTGTTTCGACCGATTTCATTCAGGCTGGTACTGCCGCGTTGGGGGCGCGCATGGCAGCGTATGCCGTGATCGACGGAACGGACAAGTACGATTGCGTGCTGTTGCAAGCGATGGCTTCCACAATTTGTCAAGAACTGATTCCGTTAATCTGAGGTGCAATCGTGACGCTTAATGCAATTAAATTGCTGCTACAAAATCGGCTGGTGACGTTGTCGCAAGCGAGAGCGCACGCAGTGACAATCGGCGATTTGATGCGAGTCTCGGAACTTGATTCGGAGATTGCGGAAACGGAGTCGACGCTGGGGCAGATCAACACGCTCTAGGTGAGACATGCTTTTAACCCTTCTCAGTCAACAATCTGCACCCGCTGGATCGGCAGCGAGCGTAGCGGCTGTCTTGGGGGCTTGCTCGGTCGTCAGCACGGCAAGCAGAGTCGATAGCCCCCAAGCAACGCTCGGGAGCACCCTTGGCACTGCGACAGTAAGTAGCACGGCAAGCACAGGGAGCGGTGCCACTGGCACAGTAATCAGCACTCTCGGCGCTGCATCGCTGAGCAGCAACGCGACGATCGCCAACGGCCCAACCGCAACTCTCAGCGCAACACTTGGTGAAGCTACCGTCTCTGCAAGCGGATCCCTGACCTCGCCGCCAACGGGGACGGTGGTAAACACGCTAAATGCGGTCACTGCCAGCGGATTGGCAACCGTGTCGTCGGGCTTTACCGGCACTGTTACCCTCACGCTAGGCGAGGCGACCGCGACGAGCGCGGTATTGATCGCCAACGGACCAGCGGCAACCGTCACAACCACGCTTAACGCGGCCACTGTCGCTAGCTCTGCAATTACCCAGGATGGCCCAACAGCCACAACCGTCGCAACCCTGGGGGCAGTCACAGTGACCAGCGGTGCGGCTGTCGCGAATCCGCCACAAGGTGCGGTTTTGTCGGTGTTGTCGCCTGCGGTCTCCTCGTCGACAGCAACCGTGACTGCTGGCATGGTTGGAAGCGTATCAAGGGCTTTGTCGGATACTGCCGTGATTGCTACGGCGAGCGTGCAATCGCAGCCAGTGGCCACTGTGGCAAGATCCCTTGAAGGGGCAGTCCTGTACGCGATCGCCATCAACGGCACTTCCGCTCTCGATGCTGTTGGACCGTTTTCGCTGCAGTATTTCCTTCCCCCGGTTCGGTTTCCGTTGCTGTACGTTTCAAAACGTGACTACCGGCTGATTTCTGCCAGCGCTCTAAATTATGAGATCCGCATCGGCGATGAATCCGCAATTGAGGTGTAAGGTGGCAAAACCCAAGAAAATATCACGGGAGCAATGGCTTGCGGCGGTGGCCGAGAGCGCTGGTGTTGTAAACGCGATCGCGGCGCGGCTTGGTGTCTCGCGACAACACGTCACGAAGCACCGGAAAGCGCACGCATGGCTGCAAGAGGCGTTCGATGAGGCGCTGCACCTGTCGATCGACCAAGCGGAGAAAAACATTCTAGCGGCGATCGCCTCGGGAAACCTAAAGGTAACTATGTGGTTCCTCGAGCGCAAGGGTAAGGCGAGAGGGTGGGGCAAGGAGATCCAGATCGAAAGCGAGTCGCTATCGAGTCCTAGAACGGTAATTCTGCGACTGCCTGACAACGGGCGGACGCGATCGAAGGAGGACAATTGATGAAAATCGCAAAATGGGCGGGTCTTTTATGCCTGCTCGCGATACTCGGCTGCGATTCCGCGCCATGCTGCAAACGATGCAAGCCGCCTTGTGAATGCAATCCTTGCGACGAGTATTGCGCTTGCCACCGAAATCAATGTCACGAATCTTGTATCTGCCACCAATTTAAGAATGAGGATGGATCATGGCTGTCGCAAAATGGGCCACGCCAGGAACAAGAAGCTCCAACTTTGCCGGAACAACACTCAACTCCCTAGCAAATACTGGTGAGTCATCGGTTGTCACTTACGACAATTCAACACAACGCGATCTATACGGAGCGGTGGCTATCAAGCTTGGTTCGATCACTCCATCGACCGCTGGAACGATCTCGCTCCGAGTAACGATGAATGATGGCACAGACACCGCTGATAGGGCCGCAGGAGATTTGTACCCAGTGACGCTGAATAGTGGGGCGTCTGCCAAGGTGGTTATCATCCCCCTGGTTCGGCTTTACCCATTCTCGCTTCGGTTTTCCGTGGTCAATAATTCAGGCGTTGCTTTTGCTGCTAGCGGGAACGAAATGTACGTTCGTCCATTTAATGAGGATGTAACGTAATGCGATCCGGCGATGTGAACTCCGATGCTAATCTGCAACAACGAGTAATGCCGATGTTGCGATTGAGGCCAGCCGCCTGGGCGCACGCTCGACCGGGAGTGGTTCGTACCGATGGATCCGGAAAAATCTCATCGATCGAAACGGGCGCACCATACAAGTTCACGTCGCCTTCCCCGGGAAACAGCCCCGCTCTAGTAACGACTGCCGGTCAGAATGCAATTCGATCCAATACGGCATCCAGTACGAGTCTTGGAACATCGACTATCCCGCAGGCAGGCCCGTGCTCTCTAATCGTTCTGTGGTGGTCTGCCGCCAACCAAGGCCCAGCAGCGCGCGTCGAAGATATTAGCTCTGGGCAAAACGAATTCGTGCGAGTTGGCTACAGCACCACGCCGCAGGCAATCGGCAGTTATGGAGGGGTAACGCAATCCGTAAGTATTGACAACAATCGTCCGTATGTCGCATCAATTCGCGCGGATGGCGACAACCCCGCGACGTTTCGGATTGCCAATAGCAGTCAAACAATTTCCAGCAGCTACTCCAGCGAAGATGTCACAGTATCCTTTCTCGGCAACTGCGACTACTTTGAGGTCGCTTTTTTCACCCGTGAACTGTCTGCCAGTGAAACCATGCTAGCCGAGGCGATCATGGCATGGTCGAACGGGTTTCCTAATGCACTGGGGGGCGCACATCCGTTCCGAAATCGCCCCCCGTTGCTGGGGGATTAGCAATGCCACTGCGTAACCGCGTACCACTTGTAGCGATCCCAGGAGTTACGGCTACTCTAGCAGTCAATCTTGGGGCAGCGCAAGCAACCTCGCAAGGAGTTGTCGCAGGCGCGATTCTTCAAAAAACGCTGGAATCCTGCGGCCTGTCCGCAGGTGCTACGCGGGCCGATGGCACGACGGCTGCGACGAACGCGATGCTCGAGGCAGCTACAGGAATCTCCAGCGGTCAGTACGGTGCATCCTCCGGGCTCGCAATCGCTCTGGATGGACTGTCTGCGGCGTCGACTGCAAGCGTTTTCGGCGCAAGCACGGCAACTCTCGCAAAGACACTGGAAGCCACCACTGGATCCGCGTCGGCAATTGTGACGACGGACCCTAGAGGAGTTCTATTGCGAACCCTGGGATCCGATACTGTCGGCTCGACAGCAGTAGTTGCTAACGGTCCATCGGCCTCCCTCACTCGCACCCTTGCGTCGATAGCGATCGCATCAAGTGCAGTAGTAGCACCGGGCAAGGTTGGGTCCGTCGCGAAGACTTTAGGGCCGGTAGTCGTCTCTACGAGCGCCTCTGTGCCGCCACCGCGAAATAGCCAATTGTTCTATGCCATGATGACAGGAGTGGATTGATGTACCGAAACACAAACGCAAACGTGAAGGTATTCGCCTTCAACCGCAACACCTCGCAGCCACAACTGGGCGATGCGGCGAACATTACGTGTCGTTTCTCTTTAGACAACGGCGCACGAACCGCGCTGAACGACACAAACCCAGTCGAACTAGAGGATGGGTACTACCTCTTCGACGTACAGCAGACGGAAAACAACGGGGCTACTGTGGACTTTTTCCCGGAGTCCACCACGGCCAATATCCAGGTTATTCCCGTCGAGCATTCGCGATACACGCGAGACACGCTCACTGCGCTTTCGGATTCGGTTTCCGCCTCAATCCTGTCCAACATACTCGGGCGATTTGCTCTGTCGAGTTCCGTTAGCGGGAGCGCAGGCGTAGCAACACCGCTCGTCACGGTCTCTGAGCGGGAATCGCTTGGGCCGATGTATATTGGAGCGTTTTCGCAGTATCTAAAAGTTGACAATGAAATTGTTTTCACCATCAACGCCAACGCCAAGAACGCGACTGGGCGCTTGGTGTTTACGGCGAAGCCGACCGTCACAGGTGCGCAGAACACGATCGCTATCCAGGTCGATTCCTCGTTCGGACTCCGGATCCCAACGGGCGGCAGTTTTGTTGCGGGCGATGCGGCGCTCGTAGGTGTGAGTGCTGGTGGGAACCCGATCCGCCAAGTGAAATTGACCATGAACGCCCGATCGCTATCGGCTTTAGCGTCTGGACGTTTCTATTTTGACATCAAACGCTGCGACACTTCGCCCGAAGCGCACTGGATCATTGCTACTGGCATCCTCGACTTCTCGCAGCCGATCAACAATACCACCACTTGCATATGATAGCGGACGCAACATCGATCGAAATTGGACCTCAACCCGGCCCGCAAGACCAGATACTGCGGACCAGCGCGGACATCGCAATCTATGGCGGTGCGGCTGGTGGCGGGAAGACCTACGCGCTTTTGCTCGATGCTCTCCGAGGTATAGACGATCCGCACTGGGCTCCCGTTATATTTCGCAAGACGTACAAGCAGATCACCGCAGCGCAGGGGTTGTGGGACAAAGCCTGCGAACTGTACCCGCTATTCGGCGGTCGGATGCGCAGCGCCTCGATGGATTGCAAGTTTCCGAGTGGAGCCCGCATCATTTTCAGCCACATGGAACACGAACAAGACAAGCTGCAATGGCAGGGTACTGAGATCGCGTTCATCGGATGGGACGAACTGACGCATTTCTCGAGCGGGCAGTTCTGGTATCTGGTCTCGCGAGCTAGGTCCATGGGTACCATTGATCCCTACATCCGCGCCACATGCAACCCGGAACCGGGAACGTGGGTAGCAAGCCTCTTGGAATGGTGGATCGATCCCGTATTGGGCACGGCAATCCCGGAGCGCTCCGGTGTGATGCGGTACTTCTGCCGGGCGGCTGACGACTCGCTACTGTGGGCGGATACGCGAGAGGAACTGTTGGGACGCGGCTCCAAGCCGCTATCGTTCACCTTCGTCCCAGCCACCCTCCAAGACAATCCGGCACTCTTGGCGAAGGATCCCGATTACGCGGATCGACTAGCGGCGCTCCCTCGAGTGGAGCGGGAAGCGCTGCTCGGTGGGAACTGGCTTTACCAAGCGGCTGGGATCTACGATCGCGATTGGTTCTTGACGTACAACGTCCTGCCCGATGGCAAAATCCAGGCGATGCACCATGGAGACGTGCTCGAGATCGATCCAGGTCGGATGCGACGGTTCGCGGTGATCGACACTGCGGGAACCTCGAGGGAACGAGCAGAGCAGGATAGGGGCAAGGAGCCGTCCTGGTCGGTAGTCCAGGTGTGGGACTACTTCCGCCCCGCCCACATGATGTTCCTGCGATCGACTTGCCGAATCCAGGCCGAGTGGCCGGAAATGATTAGCCGGTTCAACGATCATTTGCAGTCGATGAACGTCCCGGTCGTCTACATTGAGAACGCTCACTTCGGACCTGTCGCAGCCAAGGAAATCAAGGGACGCAAAACACGTCTCATCGGACCCAAAATCCCCGGCATGGCAGAGAACCACCGAGGGGCAAAACTTGAGCGAGCGGTCGCAGCGGGGGCAATCTCGCGCGTTGAGGACGGCTTGGTCCGGATACCGGCGACCGGCGAAAAGTGGGTGAGAGATTACCTCATTGAGCACACGGCATGGCAGGGGCGACCAGACGAGGTATCCGACCAGATCGACGGCACATCGTATGCGGTTTACGTTTCAAAGGAGCTTCAAGCCCAGCAATGGGGAGGCATCATCCAAGGGAGGCACGGCACAAAATGACCGACAAGGAACGCAAGATTCGAGCGCTCAAGACGCACTCGGAGGATGCACTGCTCACTTTCAGCGAAGCAGGAACGCAACTCGGAGTGACGCGGAGCGCGGTAGCACAGTGGGCCGATACGGGGCGGCTGGCGTATTGCCGACTTCCAGGCGGGCGAAGGCGGGTCCGCCAAAGCACGGTCGACCGGATCCGCACCGAGATTTTCGAGAACGGGGAACCGGAGTATCTGCGGGACGAATAAATAGGTAACTTTTTCGCAAGCAGCGCAAGCAGCGTCACAGACGGTTTGGTGCGTTCTGTGTCGCGGTCTAACCTTCCCCCATGGGCAAGGTGTTCCGTAAAGCGGTTCTGTCGGTCAACGAGTACCAGAGCGGAGATGGGTCCGTCACGGTTACTTCCGATCGGCTGCGCCATTGGGAAGACCAGTTCCAGCGGTTGAAGGATGCAGGCTACGCGGTTCCGATGCACTGGAACCATGCGGAACTCGATGATGTCGAAATGCTCTCTCCGATCGCCATGGACTCCCTGACACGTCGCGACACTCGCGGCGCACACAACACCGAAGGGCGCATGGTCGACTTTAAGGTGACACCGGACGGAAGATCCGCCGAGATCACCGTGGAGATCCTGACCCCGAGCGCCATCGAAAAGGTGGAAGCCAACTCGGTCTATGTGTCGCCGGTGATTTTTCCTGAGTTCATGGACGGACATGGGAACAGTTACGCGGACGTGATTACGAGTGTCGATTTGGTCGATTACCCGGTCGATCATTCCCAAGGCCCATTTCTACCAGCCGAAGTCGATGCAGCAATCCCAGCCTTAATGGGATGCGGCATTCGGATGGGGATCAAACCAACCATTTTTACTCCCAAGGTGCTTCGCATGGACATGGCTTCCGATACCAACATGGCGGCTCCCGCAGCCCCTCCCGGAAATGAGATGAATGATGGCGGTAGTGATGCCGACTCCATCGTCAAGATGATCGTCGACGTGATGCAGGAAGTCGGAGTGCAACTCCCCGAAGACACAAGCGCCGCGAATATCGTCGACAACATTCGCATGGTGCTCGGCAACGGCGGGCAGGGTGGCGGCAACCCTGACAATGGGACCGTGGCTGTCTCTCCTGAGATCCAAACCATGTCCGCTATCGTCCGCAACTCTCGAGCCTACGCCGAGCGAGCGTATCACCGAGAACTGCTCGGACAACTCGAATCGCTGCGAGACCAAGGAAAAATTCTCGATGAGGAGTTCAGTTTGTACGCTGCTCGGGTCGCTGCCCAGCGACTCTCGCTCGATGCGTACAGCAAACCGAAAACCGGAGACGTGGAACGCTTCATGGATTCGCGGAAAGTCATCCCAGTTGGCACGTTCAAGACGGCGACGTTTCGCTCTGGAGGGGGGTCCAAGCTGGCTCGGATGAGCGTAGCGGAACCGAAGAATCCGGAGGTTCTGACACCTGAACGCGAAGCGTACCTTCTCAAACTCATAAACGGCAACTAACTCACAATTCTTCTGAGGGTGGCACCGAGGAAGTAAACCATGGCTCTTGGAGTAGGAACAGTCACCGATGCACTCGCAACCCGTCCGATTTTATTCGTTTCTGATGGCCGCGTTCGCGCTACTATCGTCACTCGCATTCTCGCAGGAACCGCGCGAGATGCCGTCAACACGCCAACCACCACGCTGCGAGGGGGAATGGTGCTCGGACAGATCACTGCTTCCAAAAAACTTGCCCAGTACAACGCGGGAGCGTCTGACGGTAGCCAAACGCCAGTCGGAATTCTCCTCGACGACGTTCGAGTCGTTGACGATTCGGGCAACAACGAAGACCAGACCGTGCGGATCCTTGTGTCGGGTGACATCCGCGCTTCGCAGTTGCTCATCCAAGGCGCTGCGTTTGTTGGGCACACCAATGAAGCGGCTGCGAGGACGGCACTGAAGGCTGTCGGCAGGTGCTTCATTTTCGATGATGAATTGCCAGCCTAGTAGCTAGGCTCCAAACCACGATTTTCTTCTTCCGAGGGTGGCACCAAGGATTAGAAGATGCCGAACATTTTCCAGGATATTTTCAAACCGCAGGTACTCACCAAGGTTATCAGCCAACGAGTTGAGGCGTCTGGATCTCTGCTCAAAGAATTTGGTGTGCAGCCCGGCGGACCAAACGAGACGAACATGGGTCATGGGCGTTTGGGAGCGTACCACATTTTTAACAACACTTTGAAAACAGCGCAGGGGCGAGCGCCCGGAACGGCTGCTGGGCGAATGCAAATGCAGATTGCCTCCCGCGTACCGTTCGAGTACCCGCGAATGCACAGTTCGATCCCGCTCCTGGCCGAGCAAGTCAACAACATTGGACGCATTGACGATCCAGCTACGCGCGACAAAGCAGGCGCAAAGATGATCCAGATGCAGACTGGGTACCTCGCGCAACTTGCAGCCAACTGGCGAACCGCGATGCTGGTCGGGATGCTGCGTGACAGCCTGTACTACAAGATTGTCGGCGATTCGTGGTATTGGACTTACTCCAGTTCCGGCGCGGCCGGGCAACTTCAAACGCGAGTACCCGCAGGAAACAAGAGCCAGTTGAACATGACAGGCGGTGGAAACATTCTTGCAACATCGTGGGCCACCACGGCGTCTGCCGACATTCCGAGCAACCTCTATTCGATCCATGCAGCCTTTCAGCGGTTGACGGGATCAGGGCTTGCAAAAATTGTGACCACCTCGCAAGTCTGGTCACTGGTGCTGAAAAACGACGCAGTGCAAGAGGCACACGGTACGGCGAATCAGCCTTACGAGATCATTTCGAAAGAGACAGCGAGCGGCCCAGACGGGAAGCCGGTCCAAAATTTCAAGGCTCGGTTGTCCTTCATGCCGTGGTGCGAGTGGTGCATCACCGACGAAGGTCTCGAGATCGGGGAGCCGGGGTCAGAAGTTTGGACACCGCACGTCCCTGCGAACACCGCGTTCTTTGTCGCGTCAGACACCGTGACAGGCGGATCGGACATCGAGTGCTATATCGCGGGTGAGCCCGTCGCAGAGTACGACGGCGGACCCAAGACCGAGCGATTCGGCCTGTCGGCATGGTCGCGCGAAATCAGCAACCCAACCAGCACCGAACTGTTTGTCTTGGACAACGCTTTGATGCTTCACCAAGTCCCAATGAACCTCGCAATTGGAACCGTGGTGTTCTAGTTCGCGATGAAACGGAGTAGCGGTGGCAATTACTTGGAATTATGCGACTCCCGAAGACGTGACCAACTTCTTTGGGGACACTGGGGTAGCAGCGTTCGCTGCGCATGATCTGCGTGGTTCAGATGCCACGCTCGAGGACTGCATTGCCCAAGCCACCGACGAAATCAACCTCTACGTGCTACGCCGCTACGAGGAAGAGGGGGTAAAGACCAACCGGATGCTGCGTCAATGGTGCGTGGTGTTGTCGGCTGTCTATCTGTGCGAACGCCGGGGAAACCCGGTCCCTGAGTCTTTGGTCGCTGAGTACCAGCGGATCGTCGAAAAGCTACCGCTCATCATGCGCGACGAGATGCGGATCCCAGGCGTTCGGCTCAAGGGAATCAACGTCCCGATGTTTAGCAACATGCACATCGATCGCCGGTACGCACGGCGGCAACAGCGGGTCGCGATCAATTCAACCAACATGCCCAAGGAACGCCCACAAGACACGGAGATTACCCGCGTTGGCTACTACTAGGGCATATTTCCGAGGCGACAAACATCAAGCAGCGGCGATGGTGCGCCGTGTTCACGCTGCGTTGGTCGGGCAAGCTCCCGACGTAGCAAACACGGCTAGAGGTGTTTTTACCGCACTAGGGTTTGCTGCACTTTCGGATATTCACGCGGACTTCGTTCGCAAGGCTCGAGGGGGTGTCGGCGAAGATGGCGTGAAATGGGCTCCCCTGAAGCCTGCGACGTTAGCCTACTCCCGGCGATTTGGACCAGGGGAAAAGACTCAACTCAAGCAGGCGGCTGGGCTAGGTCGTGGACATCGACACGCCCCAGTCGGAACCGGGCTGTTGTCGGCCGCGCAGCTTCGGCAATGGAGACTGTATTTTCGTCGCAATCTAGCATGGCTCATCACCAAGTACGATCCAGAAACAGCCAAGTCGATCGCGGCGGGCATGGCATGGAATCGCATCAAGGCCGAGGGCGGAAAAACCAAACTCCAGGTTTACGGGAATCGCCCGCATGAAATCCTGCGCGATACAGGCGTTTTGCTAAATTCGCTGTCTCCCGGAGAACTGGGTAGCGATGGTGTTTCCTATCGACCACCGCAGCCCGATGCCGATGGCGGGCAGATTTTCAAAACGATCGCCAACGGTGTAATTGTTGGAACCAACGTCAAATACGCCGCAGCGCACAACTGGGGCGCGCCAAAGCGGAAACTGCCAGCACGTCCCTTCTTGCCGAAAAAGTGCCCGCAAGTGTGGCTTGAGCGATGGTTGGGCGCGTTGGAGCGTGCCTTGGCAGCCGGATTGACGCGAGCCGTCAGTGAGGGGGCTCGAGGTGCTTAGCGCGGAACCATGCCTACTTCAAGCAGTCCAGGAGGCGGTAAAGACCGCGCTGGGCTTGACCGACGACCAGTGTACGATCGAATCCGACGAGGATTTTGTACCACAGACAGCAGGCGATCTGCATGTGTCGATTGTTCCAGCCAGCATCAGCCTTGGCAACGTACACCAGTCGAGCGGAACGACTCGCGATGTGGAGTACGGATGTCGCGTCAGTGTGTTTGTGCGATCGCGGGCTGTCCCTCGAGACAAACGCCGCACGCTCTATCTCGATCAGCTTTCAGGCGTCAACGCACTGCTTGACAAGGTGGTTTACTCGGTCGACTGGAAAGCCTCGATCACTGCGCGAGCTAATCAGATTCTTGCAGCTATCACACCGACCGCAGGACCGTTTGTCGGCTATCTGCGACTAATCGCGATCGATTCGCGAGTTCGCGGCGTGGCGGTCGATACGTATGGCGCGTCGTCGCAAGCGTCGGCAAGTGGCTCCGACGTTATGGCGGGAGTGACGCGAGGCATTACGCTTGGCCGGATCCGCAGATTGGAGGCGGTATGAGTGGCATCAGCATCCCGCACGATCGGACGACCAAACAGCAAGTGATGGGCTACTGTCTGAATCCAGACTGCAAGCCGAACCCGCACACGAACGATTACTTTTCGTTTGCCGTAGACCACGATCGATTTGCCTGCCCAAGGTGCGGCGCGAACAAGCCGCCGTTCGTTGGTGTGCAAGTGCTGACACATTGGCTCGTCCAAGACAACAAAGGGCCGATTGAAGGCGAAGGCGGATTGCGATGGAAAATAGCGTGCGACCAAGACCGCGCGTACTTGGCCACTTTCAGCAATCTGGAAGCGGCAACGAAGGCTTTTGAGGTGGCTAATTGTCCCGGATGTAAGAATCGGAATACAGGAGAATAAACATGGCATTCGTAACAGGCCGATACACAGCAACCTGGAACGCGCTCGCGGTCGGGCAGACTCGCGAGGGATACAGGATCTCGCATCAATTCATGAAGCGGCTTATCCAAGGTGATAAATGGGGCGAAACCGCGCAAGATGCTATCGTTATGGGCATGGAGGTGACGGTCGAAATGACCCTCATCGAGTTTGACGCGGCTGCGGTTCAGACGCTCATCAATCCGTACACCACGGGTTATGCGTTTGCTGGAATCGGAAAACTCGATGTCGGCGGCAGTTTTGCAAAATCGCTGGTGCTGACCGCGATGGAAACAAACCCTGGGCCACTACCAGCCACCATCACTCTGTATCAGACGATTCTGCACGAAAACTTCCCAGTAACTTTGTTGCAAGGACCGGATCTCCGCGAAGTTCCAATCAGACTGCGCGCGTATCCGAACATCGCGGGAACGAGCAGCGCCTCGTTCGTGGCTGCTACCTAGTGAAATGGATGGCGCGCAGTTTCAAATTGTTTTGGTCGACGAAACCACCTCGGGAACGTCGACCGCAACAGCGGAACCAGCGAGGCGAGAGGCCGCACCAAATCCGCCTCCCTCGCGTCCGGATCCTGCGCCACCGCTCCGTGCTGCCGTCGCACCAACGCAAACCGATCGGCCTGCAAACGTAGCCGAAACTCGTGCCACCCCGGCAAACGAGCGGGCCGATCGGGAACACACCGCAGCAAGGAGAGTCCGCCGGCCGACCGAGGGCGATGTGCGGAAAGAGTTAGTCAAGAACGTGCACGAAGCAACGAAGATCGTCTTCGACGCATCTCACTTAAAGGAAAGCCTGCATCCTTTTTTCGCTGCGATTGCCGAGTCGCAGAAAGTGTTTAATGGCGTTGTCGCAGCCGCGAAACTGCTAACTCCCCTGCGACCAAACGCAACGCCTCCAGCGCCACCACCGGCAGCAAGGGTAGAGCCTCCGACGCCAACGCCTCCAGCGCCACCACCGGCAGCAAGGGTAGAGCCTCCGACGCCAACGCCTCCAGCGCCACCACCGGCAGCAAGGGTGGAGCCTCCGACGCCAACGCCTCCAGCGACACCACCGGCAGCAAGGGTGGAGCCGGTATCGCCAGCGAAGCCAACAGAAACGCGCCCGGAGCCTCGAGATGAGGATGCGCTATTGGCCGCTTGGGAGGAATACACCACCCGGACGAAACCAGACAGCCCCGCGCCGCAGCCGCAGCCGCAGAAACAGCCTGAGACGAAGCCGACTGCCACCAAGCAAGAGCCTGAGCAACCTTTTTGGCGATCGATAGCGGCAAGCATCTCCAACCTCGTAGGAGCCAAAGACGATCCCGAACCGGCCAGAGAACCACGGCCGAAACCTTTGGGGAAGCAAGAGATTGCCGTCAAGGTGGATGCTCCGAAGCAAACTCCGGAAGACGAATATCTGTTCGGTCGCGAGAAACTGGACAACTCTCCAAATCCAAAACAGCAAGAACCAGAGAAACCAAAACCACATGCCCCTGTGATTTCATTCGGGCTCGACTCCATAAGCAAGTCAATCAGTGGTGAGATCCGAGGAGCCTTATCTTCGGTCGCATCGCTGTTTTCCAAGCGGGACAACACCCCAAAACCAGAACCTACAGCGGCAAAAACCGACGACCAGTCCAATTCTCGACGCGACAGATCGCTCGATGAACCCAGGGCAGATACTTCCAGAAACGACGAAGTTGGCGACGAAACGCGACTCGCACAGATCGACCGAAACACCGATCCGGAGCACCTCGAGACCGCAGCCGATCGCATCGTGAAGGCAATTGAGAGTGTATGGGCCGAGAACGAAAAGACGAAACAGATCGCGGAGCAGACCGGGAACGCAAACGAGAGCCTTCATGACAACACGCCATCGCGCATCGAAACGCCAGCCGATCCGCTTCCCGCATCTCCGATAGAAAATCGCCCGGAACCTCCCTCGAAGCAAACCCCGGAAGACGAATTCCTGTTCGGTCGCGAGGACTCACAGGAAGTGAAGCCAAAATCCGAAGGCGATGGAGGTGGCGTGAAGCCACCCGGTCTCGCGAACAAAGCGCTCGATGCGGTCAAGGCCGACATCCCAGTACAGGCGGGAGCAAGAGTCGAGGGAGCGGCTGTGGCAGAGGAAGCCGCCGTAGCAACGGAGGGCTCGGCAGCGATGGAAGCCGCAGCATCTCGAGCAGCGCAAGCTCTGGCGCGAATTGGCCCAGCGCTTGGCCCGGTGGCTGTCGCAGCGGGAGTGGTCGTAGGATCGCTTGCAGCGGTCGCAGCGGCAGGGTATTTGGTCTACAAAGCCTTCGATGCGATCGGAGACGCAGCCGCCAAACAAGCAGATGAACTTGCTGGCTACAGCGCAGACATCGCCAAGCAGCGCGCCGAAACCGACGTTCGGCGTCAGATGCGACTGATCGACCGAGCTAACGAGCGCGGCGAAACGCTTGCTCGCGTCGGAGATGCAAAAGATCGCCTAGATGAAGCGATCAACAATTTAGGTGATAGAGTCACCGATCAATTTGTGGATTTGGCTGATCGTCTACTTCCCGCAGTGGAGTTACTGATTGGCGGAATAAACACCACCGCCAATTTTGTTGAGACTATTGGCACATCGTGCGGAGTCATTGAGGCGACGGTTATCGACTGGCTAAATCTACTAGGCGACGAAGCGGCGGAAGACGCCAAATGGCGTGACGCAAACGAAAAACACATGCAGAAGGTCGATAAGTTGATGGGGCGGCAAGACGCCAGGGAAAGACGCAGAGAGGAAAAGGAATTCAAGGATCCGCTGCTGAATCTGCTCCATAACGCGATGGGCGCTCCGAGGCAGATGGATCCTGCCCTAATGCAGCAACTCATTGCGCAGGCGAGGGGACTCTGATGCCAAACCCGCCGACCGTAGATGAACTGACGTACGAGGGAATCTCGCTTGGGATCGGTCAAAAGAGAAAAGTGTCGCTCGAGACGATGCTGACTCCAGACGGTCGCCAGACGCAGTATCACCGAATCCAAATCGAGGTAGACGCGATCGTTTCGCCAACGGTGACATCGCCGAATGGAACGGCGACCGAACTTCGTGCGAAGCTCACGCGGAACGGCGGGCGACTCAAAGCGACAAACATCGGGCTAGGGTTCGACCTGGACGTGGGTGGTAGTGCGTCCGTCAAGGATGTTCTTGGAGGACCATTCCCCCGACTGCTCCACTTCCAGCCGTTGGGCGCGCAGGATTACACCTCGGCGATCGAAGTACATTGGGTCGTCGAACTGAACGTGCTATTCAATGAATCGGAAGGGATAACGAGCGATGAAATAGCGGCATTCACCTATGCGCAGTCGTACTCGATAGACAACGGAGGGTGGACAACTCGCACAACCAACGGAACACTAGTAGTCCGGAAGGAATTTGTCTCCCCAAACCGCATCGCGCACAACGCTGACAGTCATCGCGATGAGATTAAGATCGTCAAGCCGATAGGGTACGAGCGTCGTCAGCAATACAGCCTGTCGGAAGATAAGGCGACTCTGACCTTCTCGATTGTCGACACGCAAATCAAGACCAGGAATCCGTATCCGCCAGGAGTGGTCGAAATCGAGGCGACACACGCCGTTTCCAAAACGCTGTCGCAGATGGCGACAACGCAGCATAGGATTAGCGTGCGAGTGGAAATTGCAGCAGATCAGCCGACCATTTACGCTTGGTTCGTGGCACAGCAAGTCATTTTGAAACGCATTTTTTTTGCGAGGCAGCAGGGTCTCGACACGTTAATCGAAAGCATCGAGGTCGAGGAGGAGATTTTTGGGCTCGCGCTGCATGTGTCCGTGGCTTACAGAACGCTGAACGACGTTGACGAATGGTTGGCAAAAAGCGGGATTTTCCAGCCCGTCGAGTTGCGATGGGATCCGTGGGAAGTTTCGATGCACCACATTGAGGAGCCAAGGGGGATCAGCAACCTAACGCCAGATCCAATTGCGCAGGATCTATTGGTAAACATGAATTACCCGTCGCTTCCGGTAATTCGCGATGAGCACGACTATCACATCGATCCTACAGTGACTCAGCCCGAGCACCTGTGCAATCCTCTTCCTCCTCCGGAAAACTCCTGGGCGCATTTCGAAGCCTCTATCGATTTGTATCAATACGGCGTAGAGCGCGATCACTGGGTGCCAACGGGTCCGGAAGCTATCGAAGATGGCGTGGTAAGCTTCAATGAACTCAAAAAACTAGGCCGGGACACACGCGCGGAAATTCCGGCAATCCTCGCGAAGAATCCAGGGTACGCAAACACGCTGGTATATCGCGGCACTGCGATCCGCGTTGGCTATGACATCCCCATGCCCAAGCTGGTGGTTCCAGGCGCAAAACTTTCTTGCATCGACAAGTCGTTTAAGCCGACGTGCCTAGGAATTTTCTATTGCCAGCCTGTGTACGCGGCAAAGTGGGAAATCCTGTACCAACTCCAGGATCTTCCAGCATCGATGGATACATCACGAAAAACCGATGGGAGCGGCTACGGTGGCACGCTCAGTTCGGGCACGGGCGGTACCGGAACACCCCCGCAGACCCCTAATGTTCCGTAGTTAAAGGATGCGATTGTGGCACAAATTGATCTTACTTCCGAATCGTTCTCTGTCTCGTACAAACGTGACGGGCAAGAGCGCAACGCAACACTCGACGTGCTCGAGATGCGGCTAGTGTTCGAAGATTTGGAACGCAAGCACGCACTCGAACGGCGCGATGGGCAAGTGTACGCGACGCGCGCGTTCCTGTCTGACGTGGCAAGCGAGTTGCAGAAGATGGGAGTCGACGGCGCGACTGTCTCCGAGGCGTTCCAAATCTGGACGAAATTGGGATCCGTCATCGAAGCAATAAAAAAAAATACGAACGGAGAATCCGGCTCGGAGTAGAGCTAGGAATCAATCCGTTTGACTTGACCAGCGCACAGATTGTGGCGCTGGAAGAATTGATGCCGTCGATTCGTGCCAAGAAGCGGATCGATGCAGGGAACTATGACGCGACAGACTACCAAGCAGTTTATCAACTGTGGCTCGAAGCTTACGGCGATGAACAAATCGCAGCAAACGCTCGAAACCAGGCTGTCCAACTGCTAGTCGATAAACATTGTGGGAAGATGCCATGAGTACCGTACCTGACCAGACTCGAAACGACAGCCGAAACGATGGACGCATCAGCGACGCGATAAAAAAGCCTGTCGCGAAGACGAAGGGCTACTCTCCGATCCAAACATGGTGGCTACGTCGGCACCAAAAGCTACCCGTGATGTCGTTCCAGGTCATCGAGCAGATCCTACTCGACGAAACGATCCAGATCGGACTTGCAGCCCGCCGCGCGGCGATCCAAGGATGCGAGTTTGGCTATGAGATGAACGGCCAATGGCAGATCGGCGTGATGTGCCAGGATGAAGCGGTCGGAGCGTGGGTAATGCGGCAGATCCGCAAACTCTGGTCCTGTGCGCTTGAGCACATTTCCTCAGCGCAGGTTTACGGCTGGAGCGGCATGGAAGTCATCTGGGAGCGATCCGAGGAATTCGGGACGTGGGAAATCGCTACGATCGAACAGCGACACGCAAACGACGTGCGGGTGTTGGTCGCCAATGAAACCGGACGACCGTGCGGCGTTCGTTTTATGCACGTCAAGAGCGCCCTTGAAGGCTACGTCGACCTACGGTTTCCAGAGGCGTTTTTCCATAGCTACGACGCGCAGCCGGGCGAACTCTACGGGCGATCTGTCCTCACAGGGGCCTACCGCGCATGGGCGGATAAGCACTTTGACGGCGGTGCGATCGATGTCCGTCGATTGTTTATGCACAAGGATGCTTATGGTGGTGCCGACCTGCGCTATCCCGAGGGCTCGACCGACGTGGGAACCATCGACGCACCGCACGAAATTAGTAACCGCGAGCTAGCGCGAGAAATCGTCGAACAACTCGAAGCGGGAGGTGTGACGACCACTCCAGCCCAATACGACGACAAAGGGAACCCGATGTGGAATCTCACACGCGCCACCGTCCCGTCGAACCCCTCGCACATCCTTCAGTACCCTGGGGATCTCGATGGGGAGATGCTACGCGGCATGTTCGTACCCGATGGAGTTCTCAAAGCCGACGATACGGGATCCTGGCAGGGTAGGTTAATCCCCATGGGGATCCTCTACGCGAACTTAGACCCATGGGTGGAAGTGATCCTGCGAGACATCAAGGAGCAACTGCTCGAGCCGGGCATCGTCAATAACTTTGGACGCATGATTCCGTTTGACGTGTCCCACAAGCCACTCGCCAAGCAAGCCCTTGAGCAGCAACGCGGACCCTCCATGGGAGGCATGGGAGGCATGGACCCATCCATGGGCGGCATGGATCCCGGCATGGATCCCATGGGCGGCATAGACGATGGCAGCGATCCCAGCATGGGCCAGGATCCAACCCTGATGGGTGTGAAGTTCGATGCAGTGCAAGCCGTTGGGGAAGGCGTTCTATCGGCGTCCAATGTTGTTAAGGCAGCAATGTTCGCCCTTGGAGAGACCGAGCCACAACTGATGACAGCGATGCGAGCGCCAAAAGGCTACACCAAGGAAAAGCCCCTAGTAATTGCTGGCAATGAATACCATGGTGGGCAGTTCGTGCCATCGGATGTTGTCGATAAAGCCACGCCCGAGCAGCGCAAGGAACTTGAGAGCGGCGAAAAAGCGTCGTCTGATGAGGAACCCAAACCGAATCCCAAGCCGCTCCCTGTCAAAGCCCCCACTCTTGATGGCAAAAGCAAGTTTCACGATCGATGGTCGCTGACATTGCAGGCCGGGCACAGGCTGACGCTGAAGAACGGAAACAAAGTGCAAATCATTAGCCAACGCAAAGGCGGCAAGCTGTTGTACACGGTTCGGCATTACGATCCATCGCGCAAGCGTACTGATTACGATCGAACCTTCACACACATTGCCGATGCGGCGGACTTTGCTTCGATGGTATTGCACCATCACTCCAGCCAGACCGCACCAAAAGCGACAAAACCAGCGCAGACGAGCGCAGCACCCAAACCCAAGCGAGGAAGCCTAAACGAGCGGAACTACTCATACAAGTCCACCAAGTTCTTTTCAAGCGGCGTGAAATCTAAGTTCAAGGATAACCTGGAGGCTTTGCGTACTCTCAAGTTGATCGAAGACGAGGATCGCGAAGCAACCCCGGAGGAAAAAGAAAAGATTTCTAAGTTCGTTGGGTGGGGACAGATGCCAGGACTGTTCAACGACTACCACGAACGTCTTTATTACGATCGCGACGACCTATCCGAAGAACTTCGGAGGATCGCAACCAACTCCAAGGAACAGGACAAATGGGACAAGGAGCGGAAGGAACTCAAAACCCTGTTGGGCCAAGATGGCTACGAAGCGGCTAGAGCATCTGTAATTAACGGGCATTATACCCACCCCGAAGTGGTCAAGAAGCAATGGGAGATGGCAAAGCGGCTAGGCTTCACAGGCGGAAAAATGCTGGAGCCCGCCGTTGGTGGAGGTTACTACCTTGGGTTCATGCCGGAAGACGTAAAAAGCAATACGGCCATCACGGCGGTTGAGATGGATCCAGGATCGGCGACGATCGCGAAAGCACTCTACCCGGATGCCAATGTAGTTGTTTCTCCGTTCGAGGAATACAAGACACCAGACAACTACTTCGATCTTGTTGCGACCAATGTTCCATTCGATGAATCGCAAATCATACGGGATTCCAAGTTAGGCAATTTGCGTCCCAACCTCCACGATTACTATTTCCTTCGCTCAGCCCAAACGACCAAGCCGGGTGGGTTGGCAATGCTCATTACGAGCGCTGGGACGATGGACAAGATTTCCCCCGATGTTCGGAAGGCGATCGACGCAGACATGGAGTTTGTGTCTGCCGTTCGATTCCCAGGGACCATGCACAAAGAGAACGCTGGAACCGAAGTCGTTACCGATTTGGTGATTCTTCGCAAGAAGGGAGCGGTTCCCGAAGATATCCCTGATGAAGTGCCACCGGAAGCTCTGCCACCAGGAAACCGCTGGGCGGAACAATCATTCGAGAGATTCACAAACGAGGAACACAATGCAAGGCTCTTGAAAGAGAGGTATGGGGGAAACCTTCCCGACTCTGTGCAGCCTGAAACAAAACAACCAGGTTTCACAGGAATAACGGTGGACTCACTAGGACGGCTCTACCACTGGAAAGATGGCAAGAGAGTCCCTGCGCCGCAATGGGATGACACGGTGGAAGTCCCCGATCCGCTGGGAGGAGATCCGATTCGAGTCAACCGTTACTTTGCAGAGCATCCAGAACAGATCCTCGGAACGCTGGATCGATCTGGAACCATGTACACGGGCGGAATGAAAAACGTCCAAGCAACCGACGACTTTGAGACCCTGTTCCAAGATGCTATCGATCGTCTCCCGGAAAACATCGTTCGAACCAGCCAAGCTAGCGTTCGCGGACCATCGATACCAGACGAGCCGGAACGCATTTTGACGGCTACCAAGCACAACGAAGGAGAAACGGTCATTCACGATGGCGGGCTATACACCTACGTCAACGGAGCCCTGGAGCCACATCGATTCAAGAATGAAAAGAAAGAGGTCTTAATGTCCATGATCGGTATTCGCGACAAAGTTCGAGAACTCGTCGCAGCCGAGCGAGCCGGGAAAGATGGTGCCGCAATCCGGTCGGAACTCAACGCGATGTACGATTCTTTCCGGGGCAAGTACGGGCTACTCCATGACCATGCAGCGGAACTCAAGGGCGACCTGGACCGCCCGATGATTATGTCCCTGGAGTCCTACGATAAGAAATCCAAGGAGTTCCGTAAAGCAGATGTGTTTGAGAAGAGCACGGCACGCCGCGCTACCAGAGTCTCCGAGGCTAAAACCATCGAGGATGCCGTTGGCGTGTCCATGCACGATGCAGCATCGATCGATGTCGCTCGGATTTCATCTCTGCTTGGCAAGACTGTGGAAGATGTAGGACAGGAACTTACCAAGAAGGGATTGGCCTATCTAAACCCGAACGGTGACAAGTGGGAATCTCGCGATGAATACCTATCAGGAAACACCAGGGAAAAACTTGCCCAGGCAATTGAGGTTGCAAAGACAGACGATCGATACCTACCCAACGTGGAAGCGTTGCGAGCAGCGCAGCCAGAAGACGTTCCGATCCAGGACATCTCGGTGCGTATGGGCTCACCCTGGGTTCACCATGAAGTTTATGAAGCGTTTGTGGCAAGTGCGGTAGGTATCAACCGATATGGATCCTCGGGAATCAAATTTCGGTACAGCGACAGCGCGGCATCCTGGCTGACGGAGTTGCCTTCCAGCGTAAACTCGGGTAGAGCAGCGGAGGCTTGGTCGATCTATGACTCCGAAGGCGACATTCGCGTAAAGTTCAGTGAAATCGTCGAAGCAGCGATGACGCAACGAGCGATCAACGTCTGGGAGTACGATGGCGAAACCAAATTTCTTAATCGCGAGTTGACCGACGCGGCACAGTCAAAGGTGGAAGAGCTGCAAGAGAGGTTCAGCGAGTGGGCTCTGAGTCTGCCGCAAGTATCGCAGGTTCTTGAAAAGTCCTACAACGAAAAGAACAACAATATCAAAGAGCGGACATTCGATGGGAGTCACCAAACATTCCCAGGAATGGACGAAAAGTACGCAGCCCGCCTGTATGACATACAAAAGAATTTCGTCTGGCGCGTAGTGACGACAGGTGTTGGGCTTGCGGCACACGAAGTCGGAACAGGTAAAACTACGAGCATGGTCGCAGCGGCGATGGAGTGTCGTCGTTTAGGGCTTGCGAAAAAACCCGCGTTTGCCGTACTGAAATCCACCATAGAGCAATTCACGCGCGAAGCCCAAGAGCTTTACCCGGAAGCCAGGATTCTCTCCCTAAGCGATATGTTCGACAAGGAATCGCGAAGAGAGACACTGCATCGAATTGCGACTGGCGATTATGACATGATTATCATGACGCACGAAAACCTTGAAGGGATGCGACTGCGACCAGAGAGCGAACAAGCGTTCATCCAAGAGGAAGTGTCAGACTTGGAAGCGGCCATCATCGATGCACATGCAGAGAAGGCAGCCGCAAAGGGTAAATCGGAGTCCAAGATTGGCGACAAGATCGTCAAGGAATTGGAGAAACGGAAAAACAAGTTGCTTGAGCGATTGCAGAAGTCGCAAAACCCTGACGACAAAGACCCGATTTTCTTTGAGGATTCCGGGATAGATATGCTGTTTGTGGATGAGGCTCATAAGTTCAAGTCGCTCCCGGCCAATACCTCGCGAAACTACGCTGGCATCTCCAAGCAGGAAGCGAACCGAGCGATGGACATGCTATTCAAGTGCCGTTGGTTGCAAAAGAACAACAATGGACGCGGAGTGGTATTTGCGACCGGAACACCGATTAGCAACTCCATGACCGAACTTTTCAACATGCAGCGGTATTTGCAGTACGATGAACTCAAGAATCGCGGGCTACACAAGTTCGACGCATGGGCGGATACGTTTGGAGTTCTAACTAACGATCTTGAGTTCAAGCCGAGCGGAGACATCGCACGCAAGCAACGCTTTGCGAAATTTGTGAATGTTCCTGAATTGAGGTTACTAGCCTCGCAATTCATGGACGTTCAGATGGCAGACAACCTCCGCAAGCCAGACGGGTCGCCAGTAGTGAAGCGACCGCGAAAACATATACGTTTGATCGTTTCCGAAGAGACCGACCGCGTAAAGGAGATGCAGGCAGAAATCGCAGCCCGAGCCGCCGCGATTAAAGGGCAACGCAAGTTTGAAAAAGGCGAAGACAACCCCTTGAAAATCATGGGCGATGCCAAAATGGGATCGATGGATCCACGGCTCGTTCACAAAGAGGTCGGAGATGACCCACAGAGCAAGGCGAACAAAGCAATCGCCGAAGTCATTCGGATGTATCACGAACATCCAGGAACAGTTCAGGCTGTCTTTAGCGATCTGGGAGTTCACGCAAAGGAAAACAGGATCAGCCTGTTCGACGACATGCGATCCAAGTTAATTGCACAAGGCATTCCCGCAAACGAAATAGCGGTGTTGTCGGATCCCGACATGAAAGACGCGGAAAAAGACCGGATAGCTACCAAGCTTCGCACGGGAGACGTTCGCATCGCGTTTGGTTCGACGCAGACCTTGGGAACCGGGATGAATATCCAGGACAAGCTAAAGGCGGTCCACCACTTGGATATACCTTACAACCCAGCGGCGCTCGAGCAACGCAATGGACGTGCTTACAGGTCAGGAAACGCGAATGAAGAGATCGACGAGTTCCGTTATACAACTCTCGGATCATCTGACCCAATGTTCTGGCAGATCAACGCAAGGAAAACCAATTTCAAAGACCAGTTCATGCTTGGCAAGGCTGGTCGCGAAATGGAAGACCTCCGGTCGGACGAAATGACACCTGAACAGCTCGTTGCAATTTCGACGGGCGATCCACGACGATTAGAACGCATCGAAATGGACCAGCAGTACAACAAGCTCCAACGCGCCAAGAGTCGCCACGCTATTGATGTCGCTCGCATGAGGACATTGGTAGAGAAAGCTGACAGCAGGCAGGAACGCTTGGTTCAAGACATTCAGGAGCACGCCGAGGATTTGGCGATGTTGAACTCTCAGGAAGACTTCGTTTATGAAGCCCCGTATTTGCGAGGGTACCGCGAAAGCCAATGGACAGCGCCTACGCCGTGGGAAAAAACGACCGTCATTAAGGAGCGAAAGAAGGCAGAGGAATCGCTCAAGGAAGCAATCGAACACTACAACGGAGAACAGGAAAACAAGACCTACTACTCTAACTATGATCGCAGTAAAGGATTGCCGGTTGCCAAGATTAAGGGATTCGAAGTGAAGATCCTCGATGACGGTCGCGTGTCCGTTCAGGGTCCAAGCGGAAGAGTCCAGTTTGCGCAGCCTTCGTTGCAGTCCATCGAAGCGGCAATAAAGAAAGTCAAAAAGCGACACGAAGAGGCGGTGGAAGCCTTGAAACAACATGAATCGGAAATTGAGCACTTTAAGCGGGAAGTGGAGAAACCGTTCCAGTTGCAGGGTAAACTAGATTCGGTACGCAAGAGGCTGATCGAACTGCGTGAAGCCCTTGGCGAAACCGTTAGACCCGAAGAATAGGTGGCACATGGCAAGCGAATTTAGTTGGTACAGGTCTCAGGCTAAGTTGGTCGATCCATCGCTCAACAAGCATCCCTTCCTTTCACTCTTCATCGACACACTCGAGCGAGTGAACCCAGATTGGCTTGAAGAGATGCGACAGGAACACGTTCTGCACGATTGGGCGCTCGTCAAGACTGCGCAAACGGTCGAACTAGCCGAGCGGCTCGTAGCGTCTGGATACACTGAAGAGGATGCCGACTCTCAGGCGTTGTCCGACATGCTCCCAAAGACCATCGACGACGAAATGCAGTACACGGATGAAGAAGACCAAGCAGCGGAAGAAGAGACCGCGATGGAAGCTCTCGATTTCTTGATGCGTAACCCCCCTCCGAAGGATTAACTATGCCACTCCAACCCGGAAAGACAATTACCAAAAACGGGAAGACCTACATCCTTAACGAGCACCATCGATGGACGCTCAAGGACAAGCCCGATGCTAATCCTCGTCAGGCCGCACAGCAAACGCCGCAACAAACGCAACAAAGGGCTCAACCGCAATCGCCGGGTGGGCGAACGGTAGACAGAAAAACTTTTGACGACAGCTACGCCAAGCAGTCGCAGCCGAAGTTCGATCCGTCTACGGGCATGAAGATGCCAGGAGCGGAAGACATGAAGCTGGACGAAGCAGCTTTTGCTAAGATTGACTCAGGCCAGATTCATTTAGACATGAAATCGGATCGTAGGATCCAAAAGACGCAATCCGGGTTTCGCGTAAGCGGAATGAAGAGCGATTTCCGTCAGGATCTTTCTCGGGAAGACTTTATCAAAAAGCATGTATCGCAATCACAGCAACAAGCCAAGCCACCGTCGCAGCCATCACAGCCGCAGCGCAAGCCGAAGGCGTCGCCCAAGCTCGTTAAGAGCGGCGTTGAGGATGATTTAAATCACGATGGCGTTGCGGATCAGGCCCGCGTAGGTGTCCCCGCATTCGAGGTTCCACCGCCACCGAAGGAAATTCGCCGTCTTGCCAATTTGACCGGAAAGGCAAAAGCCGCAGAGTCGCATTTCGCGGACGAGTTCGAGCAAGACCCAGACGGCATGGCTGAAAAGGCCCACATCCTGTTTACAGCATCGCTCAAGGAAGGGGACGCACCTGTTTTCGAAACCGATGCCTGCAAGAAGTTGTCGCCGTACTGGCAAAGCACTGACCTGGAGCAGAACCTAGACAAGCGATCAAAGAACCGAGCAACCCTCAACACTGCGTTACACCAGACCGCGAACGCTATCTGCAAGAAAGCATTCTTACATCACTTAGACACGATGGAACGCGGGCAGGAAATACTTGTGACGGTCGGTGGGTGCGGCGCGGGCAAGGGGTTCGCGCTCAAGAATGTCCCGCAAGCGTTGGAACTGAAAAACCGCGCCAATGTTGTCTGGGATTCGGCGGGCGATCAAAATGCTACCGAAAACCCTTGGATTCTCCAGGAAGCAAGAAAACGCGGGCTGCGTGTCGCGTTCGTGTTCGTACATTCCGATCCAAAGGTGTCCTGGGCTGATCCTGGTCGGGGTGTGGTGAAACGAGCCCAGGACCAAAACGACGGGCGCATGGTGGACGCAAAGGTGTTTGCGGACTCTTACGCCCTTGGCGCAAAACATCACGCTGCGTTCATCGCGAGGCATGGTCACGATCCCGATGTAACTAGCGTGATTCTCAAGAACGGAAATCCGCCGATGCTGCTTCCTGGTATGCCAGAGGAAGCTCTACAATACGATCGCCAAGAGTTAGCACAGTTTGCGATCGACACTATCAACAATGATCCTAATGTCCCAGAGCATATTCGCCGAGGTGCATTAGGTGGAACACAAATATGGGAGGATTGATATGAGTCAAGCACCAGATTCCAAGCCGAGCGGGCCAAGCGCAGAAGAGTTTTGGGCAGAGGAGAACGAACGATCGAAGTCCATGGATGATTTTCTGCGGGAAAACAAAATGGGCGGATTTGATCCCAAATACGCGGGATTAGACACGGATGACGAGGACGAAGACGATGAATCCGACGACACCAACGACGATGGCGATGCAACCCGGCCAAACAAAGACCCAAAACGGCAAGACCTACCGCCTCAATGAGAATCATCGTTGGGAGTTGGTCGAGTCCGCGCAATCGGTCGCGGCTCGTCGCACACCCTCGAAACCCGCCAAGCCTCACGTCACCGAGACTCCGCAGTTCAAGGCGTGGTTCGGGGACAGCAAGGTGGTGGATGAGAACGGGAAGCCGCTGGTGGTTTACCATGGGACTGGGGCAACCTTCGACACATTCGACACCACCGGAGGCAATGACCTTGGCTCGCACTTCGGGACCGCAGCCCAGGCCAGCGATTTTACTCACCAAGAAGGCGGGCAAATCAAGCCTATGTATTTGAAAATAGCGAGTCCATTACGCTTGCGAGACTTAGGCAGATGGGGATTCGACGAGTTGAAGCCGGAACTAGCTAAGCTCGGAATAACCGTCGAAGATTCGCCTTATCGGCCAGAAACCGCCGACTCTGGCGAGAACTACCGGAGAAAGTTCCAGCGTCAGCAAGAGAACATCTCCAAAGCCTTAAAGTCAGCAGGCTATGACGGCATAGTGTACCGAAACGAAAACGAGGGCGGCGACAATGCAAATAGCTACATAATCTTTGAGCCCATGCAGGCGAAATCCGCCACCGGCAACCGAGGCACGTTCGATCCGTCTACTGGCAACATCTTGCTGTCCACCGCACCCCGCCAAACCAAGAAGGGCAGCATACTCGACCGAATCGTCGGACGCAGCCTGATCGCCTCCGAGGGAGCCGCACAGACCGTCCGAACGCGGATCATGGACGCGCTCTGGAAGAAGCGATCCTTCCCGATCCCGCAAATCCTGGCGTGGCTACCAACACCACTCGGGCGATTCCGCACCTTTGTCTACCGCCACATCCGCGACTCGTTCCTGTACTCCTGGACGGCGGGGATGGATTACCTCTACCGCAACTTCCCGCCATGGCTGGCGAAAGAGTTCGAAACCACCATCCGGCAAACACCGCCCCAAAAGCCACCGAAACCACCATTCCCGCGTTTCACGTTCTTCGACGAGTCAGACGACGCATTGCGGTTCCCGCTCATTGAGATAGCAGCCAAGCGACTTGCCGAGCGAAACATCATGACCCGCCAGCAATGGGAGGCGGTGGATAAATACGCGCAGGAGCGAGCGTTCTTCATCACGGCTCCGATTTCGACCGACACCATCGACCGCATCCGAAACGTCCTGGTCTACGACGTGGACGAGGGGACGAGCCGCAAGGGATTCGAGAAGGCCGTCAGTGAGGCTCTCGATGGCTCCCCCATCGGACGAGCCCACTTGGAGAACGTCTACAGAACCAACCTCCAAGCAGCATTCCGCGATGGAAGGGAGACCTTGGCATCAAACCCGATCGTCGCAGCCGCGTTTCCCTACCAAGCCTACGACGCGATCCGAGACACGCGAGTCCGCCACGATCACCTAGAGATGGAGTCCCTCGGGCTCGATGGGACGAACGTGTTTCGTCGGGACGATCCCGTATGGGACTACTTCACCCCACCATGGGACTACAACTGTCGGTGCGGAGTGAATCTGCTCACGATCGACGCAGCCGCCCGCGCAGGAGTGCGAGAAGCCAAGGAGTGGCTGCGGACGGGCAAGCCACCAATCGCACCTGAGTACCGCATCAGCGAGGTTCTCAAGCAAGTGCGACCGAACCCGAATTTTGGATCTAGGGGACTGGTCTATGCCTGAAGCGCCACCGCCACCCGCGCAGCAACGGATCATTATCAGGGAATCCGAGGGCGCAAAAAAAGAGTACGGCGTGTTCGTCGCTCGCGGGAAGTCGCTGCTCAACCGAGTGATCTTGAAACGGTTCGGCCTGCACGAAGTGCATGTGTGCGTCTCGGTAGCCGACGCCAAAAAAATCCTTAAACGTGAGATCGGATCGACCCTGGAGTGCGTCATCAAGGACACCACTCGCGCCAGCGACGGCGGGCCGGACACCGAAATCCGACTCTTTCCACTCGTACCACGGCGCGCGAAGTTTGTGGCGCTCAACATGGTGCAAGTCGAGTTTGTGGTCGGCTCGATCAATTTCGCGGACATTCGTAACCCGCCTTCGACTTGGTCATCTGTGACCGACGCCGAATCGATCTACGAAAATCAGGGAGTGACGAATCTTGAGCAGGATTCCGATTTGCTCCTTGAATACCACGTTGCCGAAACGATCGACCCGACCACGGACTTTTATGTCGGCGAGTATAAACTCGGTGAGTTCACGCTGCATTCCTCGGTTCCCGAAGCGACGCGCCAAGCGGCATCTATTGGTTTCCACCAGTACACCCGTAACAGCCATCTTATCAATCGATTGCGTACACTTGGCGCGATGACTGGGACTGTGATATGGGCCGATCTTGAGGCATATCCTGGTAGGTGGCGAATCGAACTAGCAGGCGAACCGCAAGCGAATCTCCAGGCCGCGCTAGATGTTGGCACACCGGCAAAACGGTATGTAATCCAGCGGTACGAGGATTTGGAATGGACGTGGGTAGTCCCAAGAATAGGCCAAGATGGATTCCTAATGCGAAGCAACTATATTTCGCCGTTTCGCCAGTTCCCCGAAAATTCCGTGGCGAACTTGGGATTGACACAGCCCGCGTTCTACAGACCGCCCATGGGTGGGGCTGGAGCAATGTTTCATTTTTCCTCGCTGGTGATGCCACCGATTGTTTTGCGAACCTTGGTTGGGATCGGACATTCGGCCGCGCAGGCGATGCTTGACACTCAGGCAGTGACTTACGAACGATGCGTGAAAGCAGCCGAAAGAACGGTCAAAGGCTACTTCCGCGCTTCGAGACGCACCGAGCGAATTGAGATGGGTGGGTATTTCTCGGTCCCCCTGGGATCCGAGGTGGCGCAAGTCACCTACCAGAGCGGTCGCACAATTGTTGATTTGCGGGACGAATCGCTTCCGATGTGGCCGAGGATACCCTCGCAATCCACACCGCAATGGGGAGCCATGCTAGTAACGATCACGGACAAAACCAGCACTGCGGGGGTGTTTCTTGGAGCATACGCCGCGCCTCACGGCGGACGCTGGAGCCCCGCAGCCTACGTCAACACTAGCGGCGGCTTCGATCAGCGACCAGTGATCGCGGAGGACAAGTTAGGAATGTTCCCGTGGCTGGATGTTGGCGACCAAGTCTTAGCCATACATGACGGTGATCGCGCGATAATACTGCAAACAACCTTGAGTGCCGACGTGGAGGTGATATGAGCCGCATTGCGCCAAATCTAGCAAAAGACAATCTCGACGTATCCCCTCTTGGGAACGAATTTTCCAAAACGAATCGACAGCACATTCGCGTGCCGTTTTCGGCACGGGGAATAAAGTTTGGAACGCTGAGTCTGCCGAGGCCGCACAATAACTTGTCGCACACATCGTCCTCATTCACGTCTGATTACGATCCCGATGACCCTCGCATAGATCCTCCATTTATCAGGGAAGAGCCGTGGACACGCCCCGCACTAGCCGATCCTATCGGGCACCTTTATGAAGACGATCCATCATGCAGCAGAGACGTGGCTGGAGCACATGGTCACATCGGGGGGGACTTCACGCAGAACTGGTACAGCTCGTATGCCTTAAACAATCTCAATTTCGCAAAGCATGTAGGTTTGAGCCAAAACGAATGGGCCATGAATCGGTCCAAAGCGGAATGGGAGTCAGGAACGGCGATTCGCAGATACTACCCTTCAACGCGCTTTACGCCGGCAGAAACGCCGGACATTCTCAACCCGTCGTCTATCGTTGTGCGCTACGTCCTAACGGGAAGCAATTCCTCTTTTAATTTTAACCAGATGCATTCGATTACAGCGCGAATTCGGCGCGACGATCTGATTGGCGTGTCAACGCTGTCCGGACCAAATTTACAGAGCAGTATGTGGCCAACCCTTGTGTCCGAATTCCATCCAATGAGCACTTATCAGTCTCCAAAACCCGCAATGGGGTATCGCGGGCGGTATTGGGTTCGCATACAGCGAGATTTCTTCGGTGCTCTTGAAAATGTCATGGAGGTTCGCACTTATCAACTTTTGCAAGATCGCGACGCCGAAAACAGCTATATTCGGCGGCGCTATCTTTGGGTGGATTCGGCGGGTGGCGTTAAAGATCGAAGAATGATGACACGATTGAAAAAGGTGCAGTTGAGAACCTTCATCGTGCAAACATGGCGCAGGCAGTGGATTGATGACGGCGCTGGAGGCGCGATCCCATTGCCGGATGGTGTGCCTCCAGTGGTTCACCGCACAGGGGCAGAGTTTAGCGGTGATCGCAACGCAGAATTACCAGTAGTTCCATGGATCACCGGAGAGTATCCTGGACATCCTACGTTTAATTTTTCAGCTTTTGAGGAGGCTTGCGACAACGGCGATGATGCGGCCATTTCTACACTTGTTACGGCATCCACGTTTCCGGGCGTGGGCATGGACGTGCCGTCTCAAGCACAGTACCGATGGCATGAGATGCGATTCCAGCCTTCTGCGCCAACTTTTAGTTCAGAGACGAAACGCATCATCGGGCGGTCGCATCGAGTAGACAGCAAGGATTCCGCTAGTAAACCTTCTGGACACCCAAAATGGCTTCAAGGTCTATTACCATGGTACGGAGATGAAATACCAAGATACAGTTTACCCGTCGGCGAAGAGTATGCGGAAAACGCCGGTCCAGGCGATTTCCCGATCTTGCACCGGCCAAACGCCGCAGAAGATTTCGAAATTCACTATCCAGCGGATCCAGCCTCCAGCACTTCGCAGCGCGATTTCACATCTCAAACCCTTGCTGGCGAAACAATTCGAATCAGTGTAGCCTCGGTTGGTATCTATTCCGATTCCGATGTGACTTACCACCCTCTGGCAGACGTGCCTGAGATAACGTCAACTGCACGGTTTGATCGCTTTCGAAAGCGCATTATCACCCAAACCGCCGTTCCCGCATTGAATGCGGCTACCATAATCAGCGATCCAAAATGGATTTGGGATCACAACCACGCATTGGCAGGGCAGGGATATGTTCCGGTCACTGCCACCGCGCAGCTACAGCCGGGATACTACGGTCCAGTCGGACGAGCAGCGGACACGCAAATTAAAAAAGCGATCATGGTGAGGAAAGTCATACACACATGGATTGCCGACAACTCCATGTTGGGGGGATATATTCAAAAAACTCCGCAATCGATCGAGGTAGAGCCCGCTTGGGGAGCATCGCCAGGATTTACAGAACAAACATTCTTTTTCGTGCCTAAGGCGGACTCGACGTATGATCGTCGTTGGAGCGGAAATACTTCGACTCCAGGAGAGCCAAATTCAAACTTCTCCTTCTTTACCCAACAATACTACGACAGCATTACACCGAGACTTGACCGAATGTTTACGTGGTCGAACGTGCGATCGGTCGAAGGCTGGAACCCAAAAGTCAAGCCAACCGCGAACCCTGCGACAGTCGATTTTGTGCAAGGTGGCACAACTTACAAAACGCTGACGTTCCAAACGTCAGTTCCCAGCGGCATAGTGCTTGCCTCCCGCGTACAGTCCCAGACTCTTAGCGTAAAGAATCTAGTGATAGCATGGACTCCACAGGCACAAACAATTTCGTTTTCGATCCCCCTAGACAGCGACCTCGGGCAGTGGACCTTTACCGTGCGGGCTTTCGATGGGTTGAACTACAGCGATCCCGTGCCGGTCACGGTAAGAGTCATGCCAGCTTTTCCCTAAGCCGCAGGCGGTTCCGGCGGAAGCCTACCCGACTTGATCGATCGCGAATCAATGTAGTGGCGGCGAACGGTTCGCGTCCCCGAGATGTGTCCCAAAGATTCCGCCGCTGCCGATTCCCCCTCGGCAGTGTAGACCTGGGTGGCATGGCTTTTGCGAAGGCATCCGAGCCCCTGGCCTCGTAATCGCCGAAATCCAAGCTTAAATGCTGTTGCAAAGAGAATCAGCTCGATCCTCCGCACCCCAGATTTGCTCAGTGGAAACACCTTTTCCCTCGGTGGCCGTTCGATCTCTGCCAGCA